>Ga0065711_1013335_pt1 | contig 17132 bp, 10 predicted proteins | sample Hoacrofraction12_FD_59098 | JGI IMG/M metagenome (GOLD analysis project Ga0065711, IMG submission 59098) | Hoatzin crop microbial communities from Cojedes, Venezuela - Epithelial fraction 12 v2 (version 2) | ecosystem: Host-associated > Birds > Digestive system > Esophagus > Crop | place... | reverse complement strand
AGGCTGTGGAGTCTCCTTCTCTGGAGATATTCCAGCCCCGCCTGGCCGCGGTGCTGTGCAGCCTGCTGTGGGTGACCCTGCTTGGGCAGGGGGTTGGGCTGGGTGACCCACAGAGGTCCCTGCCAACCCCGACCATGCTGGGATTCTGTGATTCTGTGTGTGTGTGTGTGTATGGACATATAAAACAATGCAGAGAAGACTCCAAACAAAAGTCTGACTATTTCAAGGTGAGATCAAAATCCTCCAGTTCAGTACTTTTATTATCTCCACAGCTAACCAAGTGCAAAGTCTGAGTATCGTGCCTGCTCTCAGAGCTGGATGTTGGACGTTTATCCTCATATCTGACTTAGGCTGAAGTTCCTGAGATAAAGCCATGTCTTCGAAAGCCTTTTGAGACGAGCTCAAAGATCAAAACTGACGCCCACAGGTGAACTTCGCTAGGTTTGAGGAGGGCTGAGTTTTGGTACAGGCCTGTTTCTAGTTAAAAACGTGATGGGTGGGTCAGCTGTAAAATTAAATTTTTGATCTATCAGGAATATGAAGTGTGAAATTCCACAGCTCAGCAGACAATTTGAAGAGACAGTCAGCACTGCTCCTGACGGTACAGTACCCAAGTGACCCTGGCTATGGGAATTACTCATGTTTTTGAAACTACCATTTGACTGCTCTGCTAGCTGTATGTAAAATCCTCCGTTCCGCGCCCACTCCCACTCGGGAGACCTTGAGAACTTGAAGATTTAGTCCTACAAAACAGTTTTCTTTCTTGAAGTAGGTTCTGTTATAGTGTGGGTATGTATGTAAGATTAGAAAAATTAAAATTGTACTGCTATATTGTGCATTCGGGAGGTCACATGCAAGACAAATGTACCTTTTTTGAACATATATGCAAAAAATTTGAAGCTATCCTGAACAGGAGAATAGCTGTCATTGTATGAACAGTGCACGTGTTCCTGGTTTGCTACTGAAAGCCTGGCGTTGCGTTCCACTGGCAATGAATGCAGTAAGATAAATCACACTTACAGAAGGGCTGTTCACGGGAACAGAAATGACTGTGGGTGCTCTGTCCCTCGGCGTGCCGGCCGGGTGGCTGGGGCTGGTGGTGGGACTGGAGGGCTGCGTTTGCCTGGCAAAGCCCTCTCAAGTGCCCGGCCTCACAAGCGTGCCCAGGAGGTGTCTCAGTCCTTAGCACGTGGTGAAGTGTCCGGTGAGTCCGTGTAATCCAACAGAAACAAGAACAGACCTTGCCATTTTTCCTTTGTAAGTTTGCTTAAAATTTGAAAGCAGACACTTGGTTCCTGTTTCATTTGATCTAAACAAGTCTGAATCTGTCAGGGGTAAGGAGCATTTCATTTCCTCTGGCAAAAATGAGTAAAAGCTGTGCTTACGTCTCAGAATCAGTCCTGGAGTCTTGATTCACCTGAGCAGTAACCTGGTGAGATGCTTGAAGTTATAGCCACGTGGTTTTTCAACTGTATTACTCTGTGTAGGAACATAAACTGGGGGTCGTGAATGCTAATTATTAATTTCTGAACAGCAGTTACTGTGTTCTGAATAAGTAAAAGTCTGTTCATGTGGGCTTTTTGTTCTCCGAGTAGCTCGGGGTGATACAAGTACCCATAAAAATCGAAGTGCACACGAAGGGAGAGGAGGAAGGTGACTCTGAAGATGTCACACAAAAAAGAACCTCTTCTGAATGATAAACGAAGCGAAGGAGTGCAGAGTTATGCCACCACAATGAGGGGCAACATTTTAAATATTAAAACAAGAAGAATTCTAATGAAGTGTTAATTACATTGGTAATGGTATTAATTACAGCTGGTAAGTATGTCAATAAGGTCAGAAAAGGTGAATTCAACCTATTTCTTGTGGTTTGGAAACCAAGTTAGGAAACGTTTTCAGATCTTACAAAGTCCTGTTTTCTGGTCGGTGTTTCCAGGAGATGGAGAGCACCTGTCAAAGCAGCACATCTGGATAGTCTGTATCCCAATGCTTTTAGAAGCCTTGGCCAACAAATTCTCTCCAACGCGTAATATTTAGTTATTTTATGGGGATGGGGAAAACAGAAGCCATAATGGTGCAGGTTAATGGAATACGCACGTCTGAGAAGGAAGGAATGATTTAGGCAGTTGATAATGTGTGAGAGCCCGGTACTGATTTTTGACAGAATTTTAGGACAGCCAGTATGCAACTTAATTATGTTACCCTCTGTCTTTAATTGATATGGCATTTATTGACATAAAATGAAACAGACTTGACTTCTTTTTCTAACCGACATCGTTTGGGCGTGCAAGGCAGTATTGCTTATTGTGGATTTGTACAGCGCGTCAGCTGTCCAGGCTGGTGGCTTGAGCACCCCAGCAGTGAGAAAAGTTGGAGCAGGCACTCGCAGTGTATGTATGTGTATTTGTAAGTTACGTGCATGTACTACTGAAGTTCTAAGATCCATCTTCCCACACCCCGGTGGATCATGATGCAAAACCCCTGGGGGGGGTGCACCCCACGTTGGAGACCACTGGTCTAAGCAACAAGAATCAACAAACCCTCTCAGTAGATGTAACTCTCATACTTCTATAAATTAGAATTATTGCAGAGCAGATGAGTTTAAGTGGAGTCATAAAGATACCACACTACATACATTTTAATATTCTGGTAAGAAAATAACTGTGTAATATCTGTAGATGACACAAATACAGGGCCAAGGAAGCCAGCTATAGGACAGTTTGGTCAGAGCACAAGCAAACGATGTATATGTATTTTAATACATTCAAAAGTAAGCCTGAGTGTCTGCAAGCTGGGGCTGAAGCCCACACGCAGGAGAACGGGGATTCTGTCCCAAGGAGCTGGTTCTGTGCAGGGCCGGGGAGTTGTGCTGAGCCATCGGCAGGCTGGGAAGAGGCAAGCTGAGCTTTGCTAGGACAACGCCGACTGATTTGCTCGGAGTGTTCTCAGCATTTAGGAAGGCTGCAATAACGTTGGTAGCTTCTAACTTGGGAAACTGCTAGGTCTAGGATATGCTTTCAGATATCAGGACAAATTGCTGACAAGATTCCTATTTTCTGTTCTCTCTAGACAGTTTCATTAATAACTCGCTGCACATATGGTGAAAGGGTTTTGAGGCAATTACTGTACGCGTGGTTTTAGAGTGCCGTGTCATCAGTTGCTGCTTGAAACAAATGACTTTGTCGCCTGGTGGTACTCTGAGAACTGAAATCTTTAACTGCACAGTAGACCCTGGTTGAGGGTTTGAGGACAATTTTTTTTTTCCAAGTAATTTCTTCTAGTGACAAATCAAAGTATCCCTTATTACTGCTTGAGACCAGATTTTACTAGCTGACAAGCTGAAATAAGTCTGTCTGATTAGAATAACTAGAGCATTTCTAGGTGTAATGAAGATGTACAGATGCCTCAAGAATTCTAACTTAACTCTTTGTGAAGAGCCTCATAGCGTAGCAGGGCCATCATCCCCTGTGCCATGGAAGCTCTTACGTTCGAACAGGACTGTGTTGTTTTGGTCTGTCTGAGCGCAGACCTGCACGTCACCCTTTTGATTTGGCAGGGTGATGTGCTGGACAGACTCTGCAAGGTTCTGATCTCCATGTGTTCTAGATATTTGTGTAAATTGCTGTTATGCTCCGTCAAGTGCCAGATTTGTCTGTTGCCCTGTATGTGTATGCAGAAAGGACTTGGTGCAGGCAGGCACCACGTGCAAGTTCCTTATTTCCCCTTTCTTAATTTTGAAGACTTGCTCTTTTAAACTCTGCTGATTAGGCACCTGAGATGCAAACTGCCAGTTGTGCTGTGGATATCTCTTTCTGGCAACTCACTGTCGCCGCTGTGGTTTGTGTGGTGTTTTCATGTGTACAGCTGTGGTTTGTGCAGCTGGCACCCGCTTTGCAGAACTACAAACTCGTCCCCGTTTCTGACAAGGCCAGACCAGTCCGTGGGCAGACCGCTGCTTTAGAGCCTCCCATTTCATTGCCGTGCTCCACAGCGGGCTTGCTTTGGCATTATCTGAGCTTCCGGGGCGATAGGTCTCCATCAATAAAATGGGGGGATAAGATCTTGCTCGTACCTTATCATCAATTCTGAACACCCTAACCCAAATTGTTTGACTTGAACGCCAAGCCTAGGCATTGCTAACGGTTATTGTTTACATCAGCATGTCATTAGAAACAAGAAAAAAGCACTCCATCGTGGGGGTCTTGAGAAGCGTGGTGTCTCCATAAAGATGCTAACACTGGAACCTTGGTGGTCATGGCACCGGNTGGTNAAANCACGCACCTACGCGTGACGCGCCCGTTGCTGTGAATTCCGTTGTCNCCTGCCGTCACAAAGAAGTGAACGCTTCTTGCCTTTCTCTGTCGGTACAACAGAACAGGTTTCTCATTGCGAAAACGTTGGCGAGTTGCTGGGTTTGCTGATCCATGCACCAGTGAACAAGCTTCTCGAAGAGCATGCAGGGAAGATTAATGCTATTCATTTGCTGAAGGCAGGGGGAGGCTGCAGATTTCGCAAACTCATCATGGAACCATTTTCAATAATATTATTTTAGTGCAGCCATTTCACTTTTCTCTATACGTCTTGCAGTGGTACTCTGTTTTCTACTGACACACTCAAGATCTTCTGTAAGAGAATGAAGTTCCAGGTCATGTAGAGCTCATTGGGAACTGAGTTATTTCCGTAGGCTGCATAAAGATCACAGTTGGGAAACAAAAATAGAAAAGCTGCAAGGATGTTCGTTTCAGTCCTGGGCTTTCTGAATAGCTTTGACTTCTGTCCTCTGAAGGCTACACGAGGCTGAAGGATGGCTGCTTGAAGTCATCCCTTGTGGGCTTTTGGACAGATGTCTATGGCGAGGCATAGTGAGATGACACCAGACCAATCCCACCTGTATCTTGTTAATATAAAATACCTTTTTTAAAAGTATTTTTAGGAACTGTGAATTAGCATAATTTTTCCTCTATTTCTATCCTTCAGCTGACTGTCTAGCACATCAGTAGGAGGGGTTTTTAAAGCTGACCCGATTCCAGAACAAAGAATAAATTCCTGTTTGGTGTGTATCTCAAGTGTTGGTCGTGATCCAGCTCTTTGACTTGATTCAGCAAAGCTCATAGCACGTGCATACAACCCGATATACGTAAATGAGTAGTACAGACGAAGGAAGGTTAGGTACCTTCTTTAGCAGCTTACTGAATTTATGTATAACGCCAAATTTCTTAAAAGCAACTTTAGGAAGAAAGGACTGGTAAAACAATGAAACATTTTTTTCTAGCAGATAAATCTAAAGAATTGATCCTTTTAATCACTATAACAACTGGGAAGAGCTATATATATGCTGGAGTGATGGATTATAAAGCACACTCATCAAGAGGGAAATGGAAAAGATGTTGTTCTTCCTGCCCCATTTGTCATACTGGTATTTATTTCCAGAAAGCATTGAATATTATTTAGCAGCAGCTCTATCTCTGTCTGCTATCAAAGTTCCTGCTGGGTCTGTGCTGAAGAGCCTTCCCGCAGGCAAAGCGTGGTGCTGTGATACAGCCCTGAGGGCAGAATGGGCGGGTGGTGGGGTTGGGAGAGGGGCCCGTGTGCCTGAAGGTGTCCCAAGCGCAGGAGGACTGGGAGCTGCAGTGACCCCGAGCCTGACGTCTGGCCCTTGCTTTCGTTGACAGGAGACTTGAAAGGATGGTGCTCGCCGAGGCCAAACCTGTTCCTGAGGCTATGGGGAAAGGTGCTGCTGGGTGATGCGTAAACACTGAGGGCAGCAGCAGCGATGGGAGGGTGAGACTGAAGTGGGAGGTTCTGGGCTGTCGACACTCATCCCTGCTCCTTCGGGCGAGCACATTGTATGTTTTCTCCTAATCCAGTCATTTGCCACAGTTTTGCTGCTCACGGAGCTAGAAATATTTTTATTTCTATCTTAATTCTGTTCCAACTCGTGCACATTTTGTCTTGTGCCAATATGAATTTTTCATGTCTGGCCGATGTGCTCACCCCGCCAGGATGAGCTGAAAAGCAATTCTTGCCCTTTTTCAGGGCTCTGTCAGACTCAGCGAGCTGGTCTTCTGCAGTCCACGGTGGCCAGAGAAGCTTTCTGTTTCTTCAGTCATCCAAAGGGGCCTGCCTTGCACCCGGGGCAGAGTTTGATTTCCTTTCCCTTAAGTTTGGGAGACCAGAGCAGTTATTCTAGCTGAAGTCTCACCTTTTTTTTAGAAGCGTGTCGCTGAAGAACAGGCACGGCGATGAAGTTTAAGCAGCAAGAGCCGCCGGCGTTCCCGGAGGGAAGCAGCTCGGTGCAGGTATCTTGCTGGGGAGCCGGAGGCAGCGGACAGACGTGGTGACTGCCCGCGCTGCTCTCTGTGGCTTCCCGCAGAACGGTTTCTTGCTGGCCTCCCTTTTGGCAGTCGGACATTAATAGCTTTACATTTTTTTAATGCCTAACTTGCAGGCTTTTCCTTATGTCCCTGCACCTTGGATTGATGGTTATACTGAAAAAAGAAACCAGCCCTTCCCCACAGCACATAGTTTTTACAACTGCTAGTTTGGTGCTTCCAGTAAAGGTACTGAGTAATAGACATTAAAATCCCCATAGTAACGTGATCCTGCCTTATCTGTTCCTCTCAGATATTGAGTGCTGTGGGACATCTGCCAGGGAAGTACAACAGCCACATAATAAACCGTAGGAACTGTGTAGGTGTGTGTGTACATACACACTTATTTAGAAATACAATCTTTCTATTTCTCCACTTTAAATAGATTTTAAGAAGTGAAGTCTTGAAGAACTTTGGGAAAAAAATTTGATCTTTGGCTCCAAAACATCTCCTTTTGTCTAAGGAGGTGGTGCACAGCGTTAGCACAGAAGGGAACACAACAACTGTGCTGCTGCCATCTGCTCTTGAAAGAGTTTCTGCTGATGGGCTCTGCCCTTGTGGGATGTTTCTGATGGAGAAGAACGCTTTAAAGAGATGCTGACACTATCATTAGAAAGCAAGTGAAAGGGAAAATGATGATCAGAAAATAGAGGCTGCTGCTTAACTTTTCTGTAGCATAGGCAGGCGACAGAGTGACTCTACAACTGTTTTTGGCGAACTGGAATACCAAAAGGCCGGACACAGTTGTGTTGGAATGACAAACCAGTCACGCCTCTTCAGTTAGCCATGCCTCCCAAGCTGGAGCAAGCGTGTGGAGAGGCGGCTGCTCGGACCGCAGCGCTGCCTGGCTGTGGGGGAGCCGAAGGAGACAGCAGGCTGGGTCACTGGGTGTGCTGGTGTGTAACGCGAATGGCGTAAAATGCCGGTGTGAGTAGTTAAGAAAGGGAAGTGCCTTTTTTAATTTGTAGAGCCCATGTTTAAGTTGCATGTATATACAAGTCATTTCATTTTACCTGGAGATGCATTTCGGTACAGTTGGTGGCTGCTGTAGTTTCTATAAGAATCCATCGAACCGGTGCGTGGTTGTGGATGTGTAACATGCTATTTCGCTTTCTTACACTTCAAATAGATTAAAACAGGAGGGCTAACGGACAAATGGTCTGTAGTCTAGACGCCAAGCCGTTGCTTAATTTGTCTGACAGCCCCACCACGTAGTCTGGGGCAAAATGCAGTGCTTTTTGAGTGCCCTTCTCTGCCAGGTACGACTGGACGGAGCTCGGGAGGAAAGGGCTCGTTCTATGCTGTGCTGTCTGCTCTACAGTTTCAACATAGGTTCTTTTGCCAGACCCATGTGATTTCAGTTGCTGCATGATCTCTGATTACATAGATCGAGTCATTTAACATATTACCATATGCTGTGTGTCATGTAACTGCTGAGAAATGAAGCAGGTTGGTGTCCTGCGCCTTGGGGAGGGAGGGGGAAGAGGAGGCTGCAGTTAAACGTCCATCAGCCAGAGCACACACGGAGTTCTGGTGACGTAAGGAGCGCTTGAAAGACCTGGCTCATCTGTCCTTTAGGCAGTTTTGGTTTTCATGGGAATTTTTTTTTTTTTTCAATTTTCCAAGTAGTTTTTGATTATAATGCACTGAAACTCACAGATTTCTAGAAAGAACTTCTGCATTGTAACTTGTACATGTTATTAGGCATGTGAAGGTCTGTTCCTGAAAGGGGCTTAGTGAGCAGTCTGCATGCAATTTTGGGAGAGAGGAAGTAGAATTCTAAATACTTTTCAAATATTGATACTTTTTATGGATTTCTTTAGCTCTATTTCCCTAGCTTTTCCTTTTTTTGTAGAGATGGAAAGAGACCATCTCTCCTTTACTTAGTAGGAGAAGAAAAAGGGTTATTTAAAGTGAATAAAAATTAATTATTATACCATGGATTGAAAGTCAAGAGACATGAGTTCTATTTCTAGCTTTGCGGCTGGCTCATAATTGCTCTTTGGCAAGCGATGTCATCGTGTGACGCACATTTAAACGGGCTCTGCCTCCTAAAACAAGCAGCTCTCGGTCCTGTGCTCTGCTGCACAAGCTGTAGGGGTGGTGCGCAAGGCAGGGCCATGAACCCGATGGGGGAACTCACACAGCTGGAAACCCACCCCCTCCGCCCCACAGAAAAAAAAAACCAAAACCAACAAAAAACACCAAAAGCAAAAAGATGGCGATGGAGAAGGAGGGGGGTATTTTTCAGGACCTGGTTTAGTAGGCATGGTGGTGTTGGGTTGGCGGTTGGACTTGACGATCTTAGAGGTCTTTTCCAACCTGAGTGATTCTGTGATTCTGTTTCTTCAGCCGGAACAGCTGCCTGATCCATGTCATACAATCATAGAATGGTTTGGGTTGGAAGGGACCTTTAAAGGCCATCTAGTCCAACCCCCCCTGCAAAGAGCAGGGACGTCTTCAACCAGATCAGGTTGCTCAGAGTGCTGTCCTACCTGGACCTGAGTGTTTCCAGGGATGGGGCATCTCCCACCACAACAGCTCAAACAAGCCAGCAGGAGACATGTCAAAATGTTATCCGTGCTGCATCACGTGTGCCTCATCTGGAAAAAGGGGAAGAAAATATTTGAAAGTATTTTCTGCAGACTATTTCCCACGTAGGTGATGTGGCTTCTCTGAACTACACAAGCCTCTGGTCAAGCCAAACAATCCAAATAACTGTCCAGCAAAGCAAAAGCTGGCTACAAAGTTTTGACCTTGAGGAGATGTAAGGACTGCACTTCTCAGTCAATCACTTGGTGGGATAAAAATGATATTTTAAAACTACCCCGTAGTAGACAAAAATGTACTGCTTTTAGTCAGCGCATAATAAAACCCACCCAAGGTAAAGGCATTATCCCACAGCACTTCATTCATCCTAGGTGGCTAGACTATTGGCTTACAAATCATAACGAGGTATAACTAATTTTGTTGCAGTCTATTGAACTTTGGAAGTCTTCTGACTGCTGGGCCTTCTGTCAAAATAACCTTTTTTTATTTTAGGGCCATATTTTCCTTGCACGTTTTCCCTTTGAGCTAGTCTTCGTCTGAGCCTCCTTTTTTTAAACAGATTAGTTTAAAAAATAAAAAAAAAGACTGAAAATCTCAACAACGGAGAAAGCAAATCTGAATAATTAAGATTCAAAAACTTTTTTTTCAAGTCAGATTGATGTTCCCTCCGTGAGAGAGATGAGCCGCTCTTTGCAAATTGGGCCTCGGATAATGAATTTCATTATGAACCTCATTCTTCGTAACATGCTTATCTCCTTTAGTCCCAGCTGACTATTGAAATTTTGTGTCAGTCATGACTGTATATTCATGGCACACAGGATCTACAAATGATTTTCTGTAATGGGGATTTTGGACCAGTTCTGAGGAGACACAAATGAACTGTCCGTGCTGGGAAACCTTGACCAAGCTATGGTTGTATATGTAGACATCTTAAAAATTAAATCTGGAGTTTGCTCTTTTGTTGCCGTAGGTGTAGAAGAAAAAAACAAATAGAAAAGACGAAAGAACTGCAAACTGAGGAAAAGGATCAAATTCTCCATGTTTTCTTCAGTGAATAGTCGTGCTGAAGGGGCAGATTTCTGTAAGGAAGACACAAGGGGGTTAGCCGAACGTTACCTTGTGTTGGAAGCACCTCTCACCACAGCTGAAACAGAACCCCTCCTTCCCCTGGTAAATAAAGCGTAACAGCAATCCGTCTGTTCCAAACGTAGTTACCAAGATGGTTAGTTCGAGTGAAAGGAAAAGTCAAAGGGAATCGGTAGCAGCAGCAGCAACTTCAGTTCTTGGGGAGCGCTTGAGGTGTGGGACCTCTCGGTTGATGAGAATGTTTCGAAAGCCCTGGGGAGAAGGGGTGAGAAGCTGGGAGCAAATGAGACTTGGCAGGGAAGAGCCCTGCGAGAAGGCAGAAGCAGCAAGCATGGAAAAGGCACCAGCGTGAAGTGACAGTGACAGATCTGCTGGGGTTTTAGGGTAAATGAGCCCTGTAGCACCATAAGGTGAAAGATGGGGAGCGAAGATCCGAGCGTGGGGTCGGGGACTGTAAAATACACGGTGCTCCCAGAGGTGGAAGGAGAGAATTCACGGGACCACTCTGCATCGGGGAGATACGGGGGCATGGCTGAGCGAGGAAGGAAGGGTGGCTTACTGAGGATGGTCAGCCTCAGCGAGGAAGAACAAAGTAGAAATCAACCAAATAGCAGCGGTTAAATTCTTACAAAAGACTTGGATATTTAGAAACATGGTCTGCTTGCATGAAGTCAGATGTAAGTCCCTAACTATTAGATCCCAATTTAAATTATACTGCATTGAAAAATGTTATCAGATAACTATTTGAAGCATTTCTTTAAATATTTTTGTGTCTATATCTAAACCTGCTTTATCTTTCAAATGACATTTTTGTTCGTCAGTTATGACAGTTTTTCTATTCATCGCGGGCAGGTTTGTTTTATTTATGATTACTCTGATCATAGCATGTAATGACTGCCGTCAGGCTCGTCTTCATTGCCTCTCATCCGCCCCTAAATGTGCACCCTGCCAGCAATTAGGCTTCCAACTGGGAAATAAGGAGAACGTGGTTGAGACTGCACCACCAAAGGAACAGGCGTATATCAAATAAACTGCAGCAAAATGACAAAAAGTGTCTCTCCAAAGCCAGCGATGAGAACGTTCCAAGGGCCTGGGACAGCCTCCGACTAAAGGCAGCCGATGGCTTTACCTCTAAATGGGCGAATTGGTCTCTTTCTCTGGAAAGGGAATAGCGTTCCAAACAACGGGGCTGAGAAGCGTTCTCGTACATGAGAAGTGCCCTGCATCCCCCTTGCCACACACTGCAGGTGGCAGAGGGGCTTTAAAAACGTGGCCGTTAACATGCGTAAAGAGAGCAGGGGGCAGACCCTAACCGGTGTCAGGATTATTCTGCTGTCAGGCTGTGAAGTCTGTTCAGCATTGAAGACATCCTACTTCTTTCTGTTCTGCTTTTAAGGAAGGAATGGAGCGTGCAGCAATTCTCCATTTTTAACCAAAATTCTTGCCTCTGACCTTTGTTTTCCTGCCTCAGTTTCCCCACCTTCGAAATACAGGCAGCGCTGAGATCTGTTGCCTCCTTCAGGCGGCCGCTGTGGTGCTCAGCAGCTCGTTCTTTGAACTGCGGGACGTTTGACACCGCTTCACCACGAGAGCCCGGTCCGCAGAACGGCTTTCACTGGCGTACGACCTCAGACCTCAGGAGGGGACAGCAAGGTGCAGAGGCACCTTCAGCAGCATGGCAGCCTTGGCGGCTTCCAGGGAGCTGACTGCTACACCCCTACGGCACGCGGGTTCAGGCTGGGCTCCAGCAATTTACCGTCTCTTCTGCAACAAAAATGGCCGGTATGGGTGGGGGGAATATATATATATATATATATATAAGGAACAGTATATGTTTGTCTTTATTTCCCAAAGGCATCAGTTTACACACAGCACAGCACTGCCAGAGGTGGGCTTTCTCATTGCCCGGCAGCTTCTCCTCTTGACAGAGTAGCTGGGAAGGTGTCACCGTACAGGATTCGTTATTGTTTTCAGAGAAAGCAGCGATGAAATAATTTTACTTGATGTTGTTTTATATTTCTGTTGCTAGTGCTACATTATTCCCAACAATATAGCTAAAACTGCTCTGTCTGTCCTCTAATTTCAAACCTTCCACGCAGTAATTTCTTCCCACTTGTCTGGGCATTATTCTAAAGGTAATTGAAATCACACTGTACGTGACAGCATGTGCAGGTTACCTTCAGCTCTCTTCTGGCGGCCAGTAATCCAGAGCAGAAAACATTTGGGTTTAATTTATCTTAAAAATTAAATCTGGTGAGATTATGGTGAGATTCTGGTGAAAAAAATAGCAATTGAAATAAATTACTCTTTGAGAGTGAATAAGTTTCCCTCCTACAACTATGAGAGGCTTCAACTGCTGCACCCAGCAGGTAATCCTTGCGTAGAGCTCATCTGCTGTTATTAATATGTTAATGTGATGCGTAGGAAAGATTTTATGGATTCGTGAAGGTGCGAAGACCTTTTGCAGTTGTGTCTGTGAGCTAGTGCAAGATCCGTGCCGGGTGCTGGAAGCGGGAAGCCTCGCACTTCACCCCCTCCCGCTCACGGTCGCTTTTCGGCCAGACCCCGCGGTGCTCCGTTAGAGAAGACCGAGCTGGCCTCTTTGCGCCCTGGTGTGCAGTCAGCTGTGCGGGAGGGCCGAGGCCATGGTTGGCTGTGGTTCAGCCTTCGAGACGGACTTTTCCCAAGAAAACGAGCGTGCTGGTGGGGTGTTAGGCTTGGTTGGTCGCTCTCTGCCCGCGGGTCTCAGCGGAGGCGGAGGCCGGTCGCGGCGACGGTCACTGGTAGCGCAGCAGGTACGTCGGCTCGCGTGGTGGCAGAGGCTGCTTGGAGACAAGGCAGCGCTTTTGGAAGGCGTGTTCTCGCCGGGGAAGAGCCTGGAGTTGTTTCCTTGGCAGGCACTGCAACATCAAACAACTCACCCATGTGGTTTGCGTGTGCGTGCCTGAGGCGGTGGCGAGAGGGCGCGTGGGTGGGTGTTGCTCAGTGGCCAGGCAGGACCCGAATGGTCCCTTTGGCACCTTTCGCAGCCCTGGAGGTGGCGGGCACGCAAAATGCCAGCTCTGCAGATGAGTTGTGCCAGTCCCAGCAGCAGAAGGAGGCACAGCGCATTGAGGATTAACGCCCTTTTAGCTGCAAATTGCAATCTGCATCCCTTCAGGGCAACAATTCCTGACACTTTGTCTTGTCTGAAGGTCAGGTTTAGGACAGGGGTAGTGTTGATAAATGCAAATGAGCATTTGCCTGATTTTACAGAGGTACATAAAAATAGGAGCAGAACTAAGTGATCTTGAGCTTTTTCAGCTTTGACTTTCAGGGAGGCTTACCTGAGAGGGTGCTAGACTTTGAGCTCGTAGAAGAGTTGCAGGTGATGCTGTGTAAGAGCAAGCTGGCCACTTCGGTGTCACTCACGCGACGTTTGTCCGTGTTTCTGTGAAGACTCCTGATCCTGGGACGGCAGAGCCCTTCTGGCTTCCTCGTGCCCCAACTGCTTGTCTCATGCGTCTGTGCCTAATCCCAGATGTTTGAGCTCCACAGTGCAAGGTTTTCTGTCTCCAAAGGTCAGAATCCTCGTAGCCACGTCACAACAGATTTGCTTTCAAACAGGCTGAGGTCACTGAACTGTTGGGAAGTTTGGAGTAGAAAACATCAGGAGAAGCAAATCAGCTCGTGTGAAACGACGACCTCCTCCATCTCCCAAAACAGCTGCGGTCGTGCAGCAAAAATAACGCAAAGGAACGAAGCTGTTCCCAGAGCAGAACTGCTCAGCCTTGCAGCTCGCGGGGTCTCACCGAGCAGAGGGACGAAGGCCTTCCCCCAGTCCACCTCCTCCCAGCTCACAGGGCAGCCTCACGCCAGACAATCTCTTCCCAGCTCCAGCTGGTCTCGAAGCGTGCAGGCTTGGCAGGCGGTCTGTGGGATTTTATCATTGTGGGAGAAATATAAATTGTCCTTACCAATATGTATTTCAATAACATTTTGCACTTATTCAGCATCTTTACATTGAAAATCTTAGAAGTGCTCAGCAGAAAGGAGTGAAAATTATCCCCATTTTTTTCCGCAGGGAAAGCCGAAGCCAGCTTTTAAGGATTTCTGGGGTGGGCTTTGGAGAGGCAGCACACCCAGAGTTTGAATTTAAGCTGCTTTTTTTTTTCCCCCCCGTGTTCTTGTTTTCCCCTCTGTAGCAGAAAGCTGTTCCAGAGGCAGTGATGCGAGGCCTGGAGCGGGAGGTTGCTTCGCCTGCGCGAGCCTCTGCTCCCTGGGAAGCTCTGCGTAAGGTTTGGGTCTGGGTGGGTTTTGACCTTGAACTCCAGAAGAGAGCGAGCTTTCTGTTATTTGATGACAAATTACGTGACAAACGTAATCGTACGGCAGGGAAACTGTCCTAGGCAGAAATGTGCCGAGAAGCGTCTCTCTGGACACGCTGTCTGCTAGCAGGGGGAGCTCGGGTCCGGAGGCAGGGAAGAGCGATTCTGGTTGCGCCAGAGATGGTGGCCTTGTGCCGAAGGAACGCTTGGGAATGATGGGGAAGGCGAGGTAGGAGCCCAACGCACAGCCGTGCTTGTGTGTCCTTTGAGACTCTCCGCATGTCCTGTCCTAGCTGAAAGGTCTTCTTGAGGTCTTTGCGCGGCCATGTTTGCGTGCTGGGAGCATGCTGACGGCTCCCGGCCGCTGCTCTGCAGTGCAGAGCGTCAGGAGCATGTCTGACGACGCATGTCGGCACTCCAGCCCTGCGACCGCGCCGTTCCTGGCTCTCAGCACCCGCTGTGTGCGTCGCTGCGGAGGCAGCCCGAAAGGCTGGAACGATGTGGGGGAGCGTGCGGGCAGGAGCGGGTCCCCGGGGCAGAAAGGTCTCCCGTCAGCGAGGCGGTGCCGAGGGGAGGGTGGGTGCCCCGAGCAGAAAAGGAGGTGAGCAGCCTGCAGACGTCGGGCATGGTTTGGCAGGTGGCAGCCTCGTGTGACGGTCTGGTTTTCAGATACCTGGTGATTTACTGCGTGGTACGCTCTGTCAGAAGGGGAAAACCCTTCCTTACCCCTCAGGCTACGTANGGTCAGGAGCAGTAGGTNNTCAGAGACGTGCTACACAGATANCTGANGGGTAGGAAGAGCTGCAAGTAGTACTTCGTATATTATTTCTATTTATTACGCTGCTAGGATAAAGCTCCTAATCTACCTCTACATCTGTATGCAAAAATCCAGAAAAGGAGTTGAGGAATTTTCAAAAATCTACCTTTTCCAGGGATCTCAAAGCCTCTGGCAAAAGAGTGGAGAAGATCTTGCATTCGGTTGAACAGGTCCTGGTTTACNTTTTTCCACTACGTGTCCGTGATTTGCCGCTGCTTGAACCGTGGCAGCCGGTGAGCACGAGCTGGGGTTGGCTCGGCAGTGCTCGTCTGCGCGGAGACGCTGCTCAAGGGCGCATGAACTCGAGCAGAAGCTTAGCTCGAGTCGCAGTGGGTTAGGTGGAAACGAGGGTAAACGGTGTGGCTCGTTTATGTAATTTATAATTTTAAAATTGAACTGGTTTGGGCTGCCCTACACAAAGAAGTATCGGCAATCTAGCCCGTGCTTCGCGTTGCATTTCAAGATGTATTGAAAATGCCGCAGTAACGGCAAACACAGAACAGGTGTCTCGGCGTTGAAGGGGATGCTTCTCCAGGAAAGCACGGATGGGGGGAAATGGTTTCCTCGGATGGCTGGAGAAGCCTGAGCAATGCATTTTTCAGTGAAGGGTGCTGAGCACCCGTCCGTGTTGGTACAGTCGGCAGGAGCCGCCCTTCAGCCCTTCCAGTGACGTGCAGGGGTCTGACCGGGGCGAGGGGCAGAGTTCAGGAAATACTGGGGGAGCTCGGGGGGGCTGGTAAGTATTCTGTCGGATGCAGTGACGTCTGAGAGGACAATCCAGGGGAAAAAAATCATGGATAAAATTATGATTAGAAGATAAAATGATTTCTGCTTCGGTATAAAAGTTACGTTACAGCATTTTGATGCTTACGCATCACTGATATTGCTCTAAATTCTGGTTGTATGTCAGTAACAGACCCCACTTGGGGCTGAACAGTACAGGAGTTGAGTATTACCTGAGAATCGGTATCAAATTTAGAAAGTCATTTAGTTCTGGGAAGGCAGCTGTTTTATACAGCCTGGCATCTGCTGCTCAGTCTCCGCTGCGTCCTGGAAGGCTGCAAAGGGCACTGACCTTGCAGTGAGCCTGCTCGCCAGCCAGCGCTGCCGTAGAGCCGCGGCACGTCTCCGGGAGCGTCGCTCCGCGGTCCGGCCCATCGCAGCGCCGTTAGGTGAATTTGCTGATCACCACAGTACAGCAGCCAGCTAGAGCCCTGCGCGTCCCCGCTCGGTGACGAGGCGCTGACCCAGCTCCATCCTCCTGGAGGACCAGCTCACGCTTTTCAGGCTGCTGCTGCGCATCCGCCGCGACGGGAAGCCGCGGCAGCTCCACCTGGGCGCTGGGGTTGGTTTATTCACGGCCCGCGGAACGATGAAGTCAGAGGTAGGTGAGTGATGCAGTGCAGGAAGTTGCTGCAGCGGTGGCTTCGCTATGATTTCACGTCTCAGGCTGACGGTGGGGGAAAATGTGAATAAATCCTGTTGGTGCATGCATCGGGCGGGGGGCGAGGCAAAGCAAGGCTTGCTAGGTGCAGCAGATGACATTTTCTGACGATGGAGCTTTCTGTTGTGCTCGAAGTAGTCGTGCACAAACGTTTTGCTTTCCTACAATGCCAGAAAAGCCGTCTGTGGAGGCAGAGCTCTCCATCTGAATGCTGGCATGAGCGGAATGTCGTCTCTCAGTCTCATAAATACATACCGAGTTCTCAGCGGAAAAATGAGCGTGTTAATCGCCGTGGCTGAGCCGCTGTGTTATGCAGATTGGCAGCGCTGATTCTGGGCTGGGGGTCCGGCTTCCTGATTTGCGTCCAGTCAATCAAGCCTGTGCCCCCCCCAAGTCCCTTCTGGTGAATTTCTGCGGATTTTGTTGCTGGATCTGTTTATTCTTCTTTGTGTAGCTGCTTTTAAAGAAGCCCTCAGAACAATAAACGAGCCTAGAGCAGAGGGAGCGGGGTGTCTCGGGCAGCGACCCCCTCCTGTGAAACCCCATGCCATCTATGC
>Ga0065711_1040238_pt1 | contig 17133 bp, 8 predicted proteins | sample Hoacrofraction12_FD_59098 | JGI IMG/M metagenome (GOLD analysis project Ga0065711, IMG submission 59098) | Hoatzin crop microbial communities from Cojedes, Venezuela - Epithelial fraction 12 v2 (version 2) | ecosystem: Host-associated > Birds > Digestive system > Esophagus > Crop | place... | reverse complement strand
TCCCAAATCCTCAAAACATACGTGCAGCCCACACTGGTGATGTGGTAAATGGGGCTACTGCACTCTAGATACAGAGATAGGTGAAGTAACACGAGGAGTTGATGCTTTAATGGAAAAAGGGAAAACAAGAGCAGTATCTAGAAGTTGAAGTCCAGCAAATCAAAACAAGAGATTAGATGCATTAATTTCATGGTAAATGTAATTAATTCCTAAAACTACCAGGATAAGTGGTGGGTTCTCTGTTAAGTGCTTTTAAATGAAGTCTTTCTATTATTTTGAACAGCTGAGGTCGGGAATTACTAATTATTTTTCTGCCAAAGAAGTAATTTCGATGAAATTATTTGAACCGTATTTTGCATAAACAATGGCACTATTTCTTATTTTCTGCTACTAGTTGGAACAAATTGAATTTAGACAGTTGTAGTTATTTGCTGTAAATGGCCCCCTGCGAAGAGATTTAGAGTTTCATGCAGCTTCGGCTTGCCAGGGACCACATATGATTGACACAATTAATCAAAGATCACACTACTAATCCACACCAGACATAACACAGTTGAGAGAACTCAATTAAAACTTTTGTTCCTCCAATTTAAAAGATCAGCCAAGTGGGATCTCAGTATCTCAGCCTTACTTGTTTTGCGTGAGACCAGTGTTAATAAATTGCCTCATTTTGCTTCTGCAGTGCAATTTAGACGCTTATAAGTCAGCAGTCATGCTTCGCCACAATTCCACACGTGAACTCCTGCATCTTTGGTTGACAGCTTAGTCTAGAGAGTTTTAATGGGTGTAGAGAAGTGCTGAAGGAAAATGTAAAAGTTGGAAATAAGAAAAATAATAGGGTAGGTGAAATGCTGAAAGAAATGCTTTACTGAGCCTTACTTTATAAATACAGAAATTTAGAACTAAACAAAATTAAATTTAGTAGTTCAGTTATAGTCTCTCCCTCTTATGATCATTCCTTTTGAAATTTGGTTGTTTCCCTGACCACGTATCGCAAGCGTTATCCTTCTCCATGGGCACCTCTACATCAAGGCTATAGTGAAGACATTATTTGAGACTGTAAATTTTTTACAGCTTACACTTAGGGTGGTGAAACTGCTTAATAGATGACAACATGAAAGGATTAAGAGGAAGAAGCCTATGATTGGAAAGTGGTTGTGTAAAGAAGAAAAAAGACACGAAGACTTTCATTACTGTATTTCAGATGCCTGAAAAGATGTTTTGCTTCTGACTTGTCTCAGAATTTGGGTGGTGTGAGGTAGTGGTGTAGGAAGTTGCTGGGCAGTGTGACAGCTCACAGCAATGTTAAAGGTAGCCTTAAATTCACTGTATTCATACACAGTAAGGCGTGTAGGAACAGGAGTCGGTGCCTCTGGTTTTGGGGAGGGCTGTTGTTATTAAATTGCTGAGAACCAATCCACCACGTAACACTGAGGCGGTATTTAGCCTCACCCATGAGACTAAATCTTTTTCCTGAGGTCTTAGGGCAGTAACTTCCTTGTGATAGCTAACTCCTTGATCCTGTGAAGTGTGGAGGATGTTTACTGTTCTCTTCAAAAGGCGTTAATACTCTGTTGTTCCTTTTCAGGGACTAAACAGCTGTGCAGGTTTTAATGCTCTTGTACTATGAAGACCTGAAAGGATTTTTCTGGAGCATATGTATTTTGTGGAGACAAAAATAGGGAGTTTAACAGTATACTTTGGTACCTTCTGTTGAAATTTTTTTTGAAGCAAAAATAACTGCTTTTTTTTTTTTCAAATATTCCTGATGGCATTGGTTGTGCTCTCACCACTTCTAAACCTATGTTGCTGGTGGCAGTGGTTTGCTGCTGGTGTTTCTGTGGGACCGCAAACAACTTGCGTCTCCTGGCATGGGGCTGCAGGACTGGGTGTGTGGGAGGCACGAGGGTGAGCTCTGGAGGATGCCTTCATCATCTCTATTAGTGCTGCAAACCGGTGGTTTGCTGACGGCAACGTTTCTGATCCCGCTGCATCCGTATGCCCATTCCTGAAGAACTGTGGTATTTTATCCGTTTACAATAATGGAAATGTTTTGTGTTTCAGATAGAAAATGGTGTGGTTCACAACATGTACTTCCTCATTATACCCCCAGTGGTTTTGTCTTTTGCCACTTGATTCATTTGGTAGTGTTGTCTTTTAAAGTGATGCTATCTCCTGTTTTGCTGTTGCCTGATTTCTCCACTGTATTACACTTCTGTTGGTACATCTTTTGTTCTGATGTACTGATTGTATACATTTTCAGTAGCTGTCATTTAAAAAGTGTTGTTTTTTGGTAGTTTCTATCCTTTTGCTGTTTTTTAGTTTATAGAAGCAGTGTTTTCTGTATTGCCAATGGTTTTTCTTTACCTGGAAGTTCTTCCCTATGTTAATATTTTTCCGGTGTTTGAGTCTCTTTAAATTGCTTCTACACCACATACTCTTTATTTTTACTGACTACATGCATAACCTGTCCTTCTAAAAGTATTTTTGCATTGTTTCGTTCTTCAGTGCATTAAGAACCAATTTCAGATATGATACTTTGCAGTTGTTGTGTTTTTTTTTTTTTTTTGTAGTATCTGGTGTGTTTCTTTCATCTAGTGACAACTTATGCTAATTCCCTGTCTAGAGGTAGTATAGTCTTCATGTTTCTTACACTGTCATTAAAACCAACTATTTTCATTTTATACACATCTCCTGCAAATCTTGTGTATGTTTTACTAACTGTTTCTTCAGAACAATGTGAGATTGTGCTTAGATGAGGATGTGAATCCTTCACCAAGGTGCTGGCACCTACAAAAAGCTACTCCCTCCCTCCTCCCACTTCTCTCTACTCTTTTGTAACAGTCAAAATTCTTCTTTTCCCTATACACACACTGGTTTCTGTTATTCTTCCAGTATTTTGTTGAAAGGTTTCATAGGGAATAGAATTTCCAGTTGTTAATACAAAAAAAAAAAAATCCCTTTTACGGGGTAAACTATTATTATTAATGCTTCTCATTATTTTTCTGTTATTTGTTATAGTTGCTGTTTTGTTTTAATGTGGCCAGAAATCCATTCTGATAATTCTGTTCTTTGCCACTTGGAAGACTTCTGGTGTAGTTTTCTCTCTGTAATGCCCGTTTAGTCATATTATTTGCTTTGTGAAGTCTTTACATCTGTTTGGCCCTGGTAATGTATCGGTAGATTCAGTACCTTTCCCTTCTGTGACTTGATTCTTGTGATCTTCAAAGTGAGGATTCTGGCCGGATAACGCTGTGTGTCGTGTAGGAGGGGTTACCACACTGCATGATAGGCTTTGGGGGGTTTGATTGTTTGTTTTATTTTGGAAAGCAAGTCATGTTTCCCTTAGAACTGAAGTGTACTTTTGTTTGATAAACAAAACTTCTGATTCAGTTGTTTGCTCCGCTAGGCAATTAATTATGCCATAAGTAGTGAGAATGCTGGAGTGGTTTCTGGAGATAATAGTAGCTGAGCAATGCCCCAAGTTTGTTACGCAAGAGTGTTTTTTTTCTCTTCAAGGTAGCAAAAACTTATAAGCGTGTGTAAATGTCTCAAGATCATTCTTTTCTGTGCTGCCATGCTACTTATATGGCTTAAATGGAGAGGAAAAAAAAGGGGATTTATTTGCAAAAATAATGTAATGTTATATGTCTCTGTCTTCAATGCAGAAAACAGACCCGCAGCTCCTTGCTCAGTTCTACTATGCTGATGACGAACTAAATCAAGTAGCAGCTGAACTGGACAGTTTGGATGGAAGAAAAGACCCACAGAGATGTACGCTGCTAGTCAACCAGTTTCGCTCTTGTCAGGTAATCAAAATGGCAACTTTCTGCTTTCATTGACACTTTTGTGTACATTAAATATATTACATTATTTTTTGTCATATTAATTTCAGTTTTGTTGTAAAATCCCTTTAAAGTGAACCTTTGTTAGGTATATGCCTTTAGTTTAAAGGGTATCTTTTTCAAAAAACGATTCATAAATTAAATCAACTATATCTCATTTAAGATTGTGTTGATGCTTTCCCTTAAATAAGAACATACATTAAAGACTTTGCTTCCTTTATATAAAACAAGTATGCAGAGCTTACTGGAACGTGAGAAATACTTCAAAAATTCAGGCAGTATACAGTAGCCATGCCTTTTGTAGTTGCTCAGCTTCATAACTCATTAATCTGGGACCTTTTCATTAGTAAATAACCTATGGGAAGACAGCTTGTAGCTTAGCTGATTTTTGGGATGAATATTATCTGCTTCATGTAAAAAGTCTTGAAGATGAGAGGAACTACTGAGGAACCAAGCAAAAAGAGGGGGTTTATCTGTAAATTATTTCAAAAGTTTGAATGTGTCTCCAAGTTCCTGTTGTATAATATGCTTCACATAAAAAGAGATTCCTAGTCATATTTGCTGAAAGTATGGCTGTACTCTGAGCAGGACTTGAAGGGAGAAAAAGCAGAGACTTCAAAGACTAATTCAGTTAAGTCTAGCTCTCTAACTTGGATGGCTTTGTGATTTGGTTTAAGAAAAACAATTCAGGAATTGAAGAAGAAAAACTTTCCCTGTCACACGGTATGCCATTCTGGACCATGTTTTTCAATAATTTTTAGAGGTAGAAACTACTTTTGTGGTACACTTCGTGTTTCAAAAAATGCTTTCATATTTCTCCTAGTCATGCCTAAGAAAAACATTTTAAAGCAAAGCAGGCTCAAGTCCAGAATACATCATGCTCAGGTGGCAGGAGGATTTCTGTATGAAAAGTTAACACTTGCTGTCAACTCAGGAGAATTGTAAGTGGAAAGACCATAGTAATAAAGATTAATTTATGTCTCCAAGTAAAAATTGGCAGCTGAGTGTAAAAGATGTATTCTGATTCACCCCTTGCTAGAATTTCTTACTGTTACTGATAGTAAAATGTACCACACCTCATTATGTGGAAAAAATTCATCACTAATTAAATGAAAATTAGTTTGAAGAACAGTGCTCTGATTATCATAACAAATGTTCACATTGAATTTGAGTCTGTTGAAAAGAAAAGCCAGGTGTTATGTGCTTGCTTGCAAGAAATCTGAACTTAAAAAGTGCAGTTTTTTGGAGAGCGCTTACAGAGAAAGAGTTGACTGTCAATGGATTATGTCAGAAACACAATACTTCTGTCTGCTTTGAGTATCTTCACATTTTTCCACTGTATGTCACTAGAGAAAGGTGTTGAGTTTAAGAATTTACCAAACTGGAAACTGAGTATAGTAACAGTTAAATTTCAGTGACTTGCAGGAAAAACAGGGGTGAGCATTACCTTGAAAGGTCATTGACTTCAGTCTTCTGTGCGATGGATCATCTGTGCCTAAATCCCTTTTACAAATATTTATCTGGTTTGTTCGTATAAAGCTCCAGTAATGGACATTGCACAAACTTTCTAGGCAAACTCTCAGGCTGTTTTATTATGAAAGATTTTCTGGTAATAAGAATGGATGAACAATATCATGGTGCAAGATAATCTCCTTGTTTGTTATTTTGTCCCTGGAGATGATAATTTATGCCCTGTTTCTCTGCAGGTGCATGGACTTTCTGATTTGTTTCTTGTAGCATAGGCAGACCTGAGGAGCTGTTCTGTTCAGCAAGTGGCTTCTCGAAGTGTTTCATCTGTAGGAGCGCGAGCAATGCAGACTCCGATAGCGCCTTGGTCAGTTGGCTTGCCTTGCTATATACTGACTCACCACCTTGTGACTCTTAATACCTTGTGATGCCTGATAATTTCTTCTTTTCATTTGTCAGACAGATTGCTGTTACTAAAGCAATCTGTTCCTAGAGCCAAAAGAAAACATGGAGATGGCTTTATTTTTTCATGTAGCTATTTTTGTAATTTCTAGTTTTCAAAGTTCTGCAGAGTAGGTCAGATCATCATCAAATGTCATGTCAAAAATGGATTTGCTAATTAGGATTTACAGTATTTTGTAGCACTTTGCATAAAAGCAATGTTTTTTTGGTTTTTCCTTCTAAGATTTTGTCATGTAAATGCCAAACAAGAGAAGGAGCGATATTTTAGTAAGGATTTGGATGTAGTTATTTGCTAATCGAGTATTGCATGGTGAGATGAAAAATAGGTTTTAGCCTAAGATATGATGGAGTTTGAGGAAGGTGGAGAATCAACAGCCAGCCCTGGGGCCAAAATGGTTGTGATGGAAGGTTGTGCAAGTGGAAGTAGAATAGCAGCTACATTGTGCAATACCTCTGATAGCTGCAACCAATGAGCACACAATTCTGGGACTCATTTTTTTTCAGAAATGAGCTCTTTCTGAGTCTTCAGGCAATGCTTGAAAAGGAACCTGTGATCACAGAACATAGTTAACCAGACTCCCAGTCTTTGCGTGACTTCTTTCTTATTCCTATTTTGTCCTTGTTTTTCCTTGTATTGTTACGGTTTCCAGATTATTCCCAATTTTTATCTACGTAAAGTTTAGAGGCATAGTCTTCCTATCTGATCTTAGTGTTTTCTAGGGACAAAGACTTCTAAAATCCCTTGACCTTCTGCCTTTCCATCTGGCTTCGAAATAAATTCACTGTTCCTGGGTTGCTTACTTTCAGATGATTTACTGATAGTATCTGCTTGATTAACAGGTGATGTTTTGAAAGTTTATTTTGTTTTATTAACTAGAGGAGAAAAATGTCTTCAAACTAGTATGATTTTTCTGAAAGACCAACAAGTCTTACAAACTGTGATTCTTTTTAGAGAGAGATTATTGTTCTGTTGGAACTTATCTATATCTGAAGAGCTATGTTTTATGTCTTTGTCTATATTTTCAACTTTTGATACTAATGTTAGAGCTCCAAGTTTACTGTAGTGTGTGAACAGATCCAGACAAAACAAAAGGACTTTGCCTGAAGGATGTAATGCTTTATAGTGGAAATATTTAATGTTCTCTGTCTTAACAAACCCGCCAGTATTAGTCAAGGCAAGCTGAAGGTGTGGTGCATTGTGACGTTCCCATGGATATGCAGAGCACTTCAGTCTTCAGGCCTGTGGGTGCTTCCTTCGTAAAGAATTGCAACTCTGAATGTTGTCTTATACTGTTTTGCCGTAGTACTATTTGCTGATAAAATTCACACCTTTTAAAGTAAATTAACTTTTCGAAACTTCCGAAGATCTTGCGACTCGGGTTTCAAATGCTGTGAGTTGACTGTGTAGCATGATGCTGAGTAGCATATGTCTATGAGCAAGAATGAAGGCAATGGTTTTCAAAGCTTCACTTTTCATTTTCACGTTAATGACATATAACACTTTTTTTCCAGTTATGGTAGCCTATTATAAAAATGACATCCCTTGTTTTGCTTTGGTGTTTGGGTGTCAGTGGTAGAATATTGTAAGAATGTAACATACCTATGAATACAGTATCTTGCATTTATTGTGTGGTTAATACCTATCCGCCAGAATAAACCACTATTTCCTCTAGCAGTTTCTGTTAAAATTAACAATAAAGCATGCAGAGATGCATGATGAAAAGCTGTGCAAATTTTTCTGAAATGAAAAAAAGGGTAGGTAGGATGTTGTACTTCGGTTTGCTGGACTTGATTGATGTGGTAATAGAGGGAAAGTTTCTTAAGAAAAACATGTTTGCTTCTGTGAATCTTCAGTAATATGCAGTGCTGGTTCATCTGAGGTTTCTTCCCTGTAACACAAATAATTCATTGAAGTATTTTTATATTAGGGTTATGATAAGGTGTCCTTTTCTGTGCTGCTCCCAGCATCACATGGTATTGAATGTCATAAGAAGTAATGGTACTTTGTGTATGTTTTTTAATTAATCACTCATGCAGTTGCAATTCTCTAATTTACCTTGATCGTTGCTATTTTCACATTGGTTAATACCTTGTTACTTGAGTTGATAAACTGGTTTAAAACAACCTCTTAGCCATTAAATGGAATTAGGTTTAGTGTTACATATTACAGAACTTCATTGGTTTTGTTTAAGAGTAAGAGGAAAAAAACCTCCCTTTGTTTCTAATCCAGAGATTTGTTGGGATTTGATAGGTAAACGCTGAACCTATGTACAAGTACTTTACACTGTGAAAGTGTTTTCAGGATCAGAGTACGTGCTTAATCTTTCAGTAGGCTAAGAATTATTTCTCTGTGCACAGTAGTGATGTCTCAGAGTAGCATATGAGTCAGTTCTCAGCATGGTGTTAGCAAAATTATTCCTTGAACTGCAGACTGGGCCTCAGCAACGTGTAACTTGATCTGCTAAGAAAGGGATTTGCCTCTGTCAGGGCACGGACCTGAAGCAAACAGTGGACTTGCCTGGCTGCCTTACCCCTCACACTCTGCCACAGAATGGCAAAATGAGGAATTTACAGTATCTGTGAAACATGACTGTTTCTGGCTCACTGGTAGAAGTGATTGACACTGCATTGCCTGGTAGCATATTATGCTGGCTCTTCACTCTTTTCCTGCTATTCACCTGCTTGGGAAGCACCTCTGGAATTACTGCAGTTGGCAGTCCAGCATTTTCAAGTCAGCTGTCAGCAGTTTGTTAGCTGTAAGATTACTATTTAACTAGCATAACTACTTCAAAATGTAGCCTTTAGTGAGCTGCTTCATGTATTGGTCACTCCTCTGTGTAGTGGGTGAGAAGCAGACACCTATGAATCTGAACCACATTATCTATCACTGTATAAGTTAATGTTGCTGAGAAATTGGAGCCCTTAAAGCTGAAGCATATTTCAGTGCTGTATTGTTATCACTTGTCTTTCTCAATTTCTGTAGCAATATAAAATACATGGTGAATGTTATAAAAAATGCTGTGTTTCAACCTGACTTATCTCCATGTTTCTTCCAGCTCAATTTAACAACTGAAAGCATCATTATGAGATGAGTTGAAATTTAAGTGTCAATGAAAACAATGCTTTGCCCTTGTCGTAAAGGAGTACGTGTTATGAGTGGTTCAAACCTACTGCCTGAAGGAGCTTACTGTAGAGTGTGGAAAGAGTGCAAAAACAGGCTGTGGGATACAATGAGTAATAAGATGGTAGAGAGAAAATGCTGCTGAGAGCCCATCTGGGGAATCTCCTTTGTCAGACTGGTGTGCTAATATCACAGAATTCTAGAATGGTTTGGGTTGAAGGGACCTTATCATCATCATGTAGTTCTAACCCCCCTGCAACAAGCAGGGACACCTTCCACCAGACCAGTTTGCTCAAAGCCCCGTCCAGCCTGGCCTTCAACACTGCCAGGGAGGGGGCATCCGCAGCTTCTCCAGGCAACCTGTGCCAGTGCCTCATCACCCTCCCCATGAAGAATTTCTTCCTAATATCTAATCTAAATCTACCCTGCTTTCGTTTAGAACCATTACCCTTCGTCCTATCCCTACACTCCCTGATCAAGAGTCCCTCCCCATATGTCCTGTAGGTCCCTTTTAAGTACTGGAAGGTTGCTCTAAGGTCTCTTTGGAGTCTTTTCTTCTCCAGGCTGAACAGCCCCAACTCTCTCAGCCTTTCCTCACAGCAGAGGTGTTCCAGCCCTCGGATCATTGCTGGGGCCACCTCTGGCCCTGCTCTGACAGTTCCATGTCCTCCTTTTGCTGGGGGCTCCAGAGCTGGACGCAGGACTCCCAGTGGAGTCTCACCAGAACGGAGCAGAGGGGCAGAGTCCCCTCCCTTGACCTGCTGGCCACACTACTGGGGATGCAGCCCAGCATATGGTTGGCCAGCTGGGCAGCAAGTGCACACCACTGGGTCATGTCCAGCTTTTCATCCACCAGTACCCCCAGGTCCTTCTCAGCAGGGCTGTTCTCGAGCCACTCATCACCCTGTCTGTATCCATGTCTGGGATTGCCCTGATCCAGGTGCAGGACCTTACACTTGGCCTTGTTGAATCAAGATCAAAATTTTAATTAAAAAACAGAATTGTACTCTTCATCTTTGAAATATGCTTTATGTGTATCTTAAAAGCTTAAAAACGTTATTTGCTTTCTGAAGCTGGAGATTGATGGATAGGACAAGTCTAGAAGCGGGAGAAGCTCTTCATCTGATGCTGTAGTGTCTCATTGAAGCAATGATGATGTTTGATAATGGGTCACTTCAGGAGGTGGTTACCAATCTCTGCCTGATACAGGGAAAACAGTCTGGCTGCCATTCACCTCAGCTTGTGCCATGTGCATGGGTAGATTTCTAGATCACTTTTTTATTTAATTTAAGAGAACCCAAAACACCACCACCACACACAGTGCTGAAGTTGTTGCAGGGTTTGCCAAATGCCTAGTACAATTTCCCAAGTGAAGGAGAACCATGACTGAGCTGCAGTGAACCCTGTCGTAGAACGTGCATGGATTTCTCTGAAGTGGGAAATGGGAACTATCTTCTGAGTGTGACTTCTGAATTTTTTTTATCTATATATTTAAAAATAAACTGGTGTAGTGTGGAATGACACAACACAGGTGGCAATCAATAATGCAGAAGGGTGACTGAAGCTACATTAACAAGTTGCTAAATAATGAAAATGGAACTTATCTTTTTATACAAAATGCAATTAATTTTTTATCAGTAAAAAAAAGGGATGTGATTATATTAAATAGTGCATGCTGGGGAAGCCATAGGTTGTTACTGAAGGGACTGTGATGCAAGGTGATGCTGCACCATCTGCTCACAATGACTGCGTTCATTGCATGCAAACTCCCATGCAACAACACCGTCTTTGGTGGAAGATGAGGTAGTCATCCATTTAAAACATGAGGAGATAACATGAGAGCAAGATGAATATTTTATCTGTATTTCATTAGAACACTTCTTTTAGTCTGGATGTCACAAGTTTTGTTCAAATTAAGAATTATGTATTTCCTTCTTTTTGAAAGAGAACCCAGCTATAGAAGGCTCTTAATTTCTGAACTTATGAAGTCTTCTAACCTTCCATTTAAAAAAAGATGATGTTTCACTTCTTAATGCATGAATGTCTGCCCTAGATCATACTTTTTACATGAAGAAAAATTGACACGTTGGTATCTTGACTGAATATTGACATAGTGAACCTGAGACACACTGGTGTAATTCCCAGAGCATCTGGAGGCTAAGTGAGGACAGTGGAGCCCAGGTCATTTTAAAACTGACTTATTTCAGCATTTGTGAAGTCAGAGACTATGGCAGATCCACTTCTGTAGGAATTAATGTAATGTGACATGTCTGACTATCAGGGGCTTTATAGTTCTTCCACATTCTTCAGCAGAGCCATCAGAGGATTGCTCCTTTTTACATTTTTTTTTTTACTGCTGCCAAGAAGGATAAATTCTCGTATCGGCCACTGAATTGTTTACGTAGTCGCATGACTTAAATATGCTGCTGTTTACCTTCTTTCCTCCGTATGCACATGGTAGCACCACGTTAGCAAGATTAACAATACATGCGAATTGTTTATTTGGTGATATTTCCGTACTTGCAGATTAAGTCTGTTTTCTTCTGTTAGAAGCTTTTTCACTTAATCGTATAAGAAAAAACCCGTTTCTTTTATTTTTTTCTTTAATGCTGTGGAACTATAAGAAAGACAAGAAGGCAAATTATTTTTTGGAGACAGTTCTTAGCAGTGGAATTTAACTTTCCTTGTGACCTTAACATGCTTTATTAAAATAAAGGCTGGCTTTTTCTATATGAAATGATTCATAAATCATTAACTGTTTCAGCTATGTTCAAGGGCTATAACAGCAATACTATAACGCTGTGTGTATATGTGTATTTCAAATATGAATAATGGATTATTCTGAAGAGTATTTTGTGGAGTGTTGTGCAACCTTGTTTTTTCATGTGTTGAGTTGTCTAAGTTTTTTCATTAAACAAAAGGAAGCCTTTAAATGTTTGTCTCCATAGATATCTACATACATTATGCGTTGGGCACAACAAGAACTATGTATTAGAAGGAGAGCTTAGAAAATATTTGGGAATTAGAGAATAGATGAATTTCAGACTGCACTCTTGTTACAATCGGTGTATAATTGAACAGTAAACTAATAGAATGGCTGGAGTGCAAGTGATGGGGATTAAATAAGCCGTTACCCATTAGGGTAGCTTGTTCAGTCACTGTAACTTTATAATTAGAGAGAAGGAGAAGTTTAAATAGTTGTCATAACTCCAAGTTGCTTTTGTGATGTAAAGACACAGCGACTGTCTTCTGCCTCCAACTTACGCTTTCGAAAGAGGTTGTGTTAGCTCATTGCAGCACAGTGTTCTTGATGGGGGGGAAAAAAATGCAGACTTTAAGACAGTTTTAAAGAAACAGTTCTTTTTTGAAAGAATGACATGTATTAGCAAGTTAGTATTGCTTCAGAGAAGTTTGAAATGGTTGATATGAAAACAGCTTGTGATTAGAAGTTTGGTGTTGGAGAGCAGGCATCGGATGGTAGGCTTTGTTACTACGTGCTTTTGCACAACTTGCACATGAACTTCCCATTTTAAGGGCTTTGAGAAGTAAATACTTGTGCGAAGTGAATTACGCAGGAAGTGTGCTGTGTTGGTTAAGAATGCTTACCTTTTTGCTTATGCCATCTACTCTCTCCTGCTGGATTTTCTGTTTTTAGAGTAGTGCTATTTCTTCAGCACTTTTGAACGGCAGCATTATTACCCTAAGTACACAGTTCTTCCAGCGGCGAAGCAAATAAAGCTAACTTATTTTACTTGCCGATACTGATCCTTGTTCCATAGTTCAGAAAAAAGCCCAGAATTTAATTTAAAGAAAGTAGGGCTCTTGATACTGCCGTGTGATATACTCAATATAAGTTTTTGGTTTTGCCCTGAGAATCTTTTTTCAGTTCTCAGGGTTTCTGTGCATGAAGATTACTTAAGCAAATACCAAGCAACAGATACTTGTATTCTTTGATTTCACAGGTGCCCCTGGGTATCTGTAACTACTACTGAAGTTGTTGTTGTTCCACTTGTGTAATGCTCATAATAAAACAGCATTGTAGTTCATGGAAAAGCGTGAGTGATCATCTTTAGGCTGCAAAGCTTGTTGAATTGATTTGTGCAACTGAGACACTGAGAAACTGCTCTTGTAATTTTTGCTTTAGAATTTTTCTGATACTGAGAGAAGCTCTTTTTTTTTTGTTTTTATCTGGGTTTTTTTATCTGGTTAGGTCTGATGTAGTCTCATAAATAAACAAGGATTAATTCTAGCAGGCTTGCAGTCATGTCTACTTTTGACTTGCATGATAACTGGGATTAAAAAATATTTTCCATTTTCACACATTCCTAAAAACCTCTGGCCTCAGTGTCAGCCCTGTTTATTGTTTGTACAAATTTGACTGGAAAATAATTTAACCATGTAGCTGGAATGTGAAGAGTGCTCTCAGTAGATCTAATTAACATGTTTGTGGTTGTCTGGTTTATTCTGCAATGCAAGTAGAAGTCTAAAAGTTCATCGGGAAAAGAAAATTTTGAGGCATTCCTCAACAAGGAAGGCAGCATTATCTTTAAGTAATTTTTTAGGAGATCCTTGAATCACCCATTTAAAATATACAGATAGTAGAAAAGATTCTAGGCCTGAACACTTTGTGTTACAACAGAGCCCAAATCCTTGGAGACTGCTATAGTTCTGAGTTGAAATATTATTGGATATAACTCTTTATTGGCAGTATAATACCATATTTGCCTTTCTTTGTGTTTTGTCTACAGCTGCAGAAGTTCAACACAACTGTCTCAATTAACTCTGTATTCAATGAAATGAGATTTTTCCACGGTTTTTAATGCAAAGCGTGTTCTTTCTCTCCTAGCAGGTAAAGGCTTTTAAATCTACCAGTGCCGTGGATTAGCAGTGCCTGGTTTTATAACTGTATTAATGGAAGTGGATAGAGTGACTTCAGAAAAAATGTTTATGTAAATTTGAGTGGTTTTGGTCAGAGTTGTGTGATAACTTTAGGAGCTGTGCGTGTGGATTGCACAGTCTTTGATTCAAGTAAGCCCTTGGGCACTTGGTAAAAATCTTATAAACATTATAGTTTCAGTAAATCTTTTAGCCTTATTGCTTGGATAAGTGGTTGAGTATGGGAAACCAGATAAATAAACTTTGATTTTTTTTTTTAATAAAAAAAATCTGCACAATCATGCATTTCTGTGTTATCACACATAGTTCCTCAGGCATAATCCCATGGTCCATTGGCAGTGTCAATTTAAAGGTTTTCCATTCCAAATTTCCACTATTCTTGTTCCTATCTCCACACTTCAACATGGCACCCCCTCAAAGCACAGGTTCCCATTAGCTTAAACTGATTTGAGACTGCTGCCATTGAAAGAGGTAACCTTGTCTGTCCGTCTTTCCTGCCAGCACCAGTCCGTGTGCTCCAGGAACCCGGCTTGTGTTCCAGCAGTGAGTGAACAGCCGTGGAGTGGGGGGATCACCTGGAAGCCTGGCTGTAGAGGAGGTTTTGGTGGGGTTGCTGTATCTCAGCCAAATGGTCGTGTGGAGTCACTGTTCCTGTGGATGCACGACAGTGTGGAAGTGCTGACATACAGCTGGAGCACTGTCCGCACATAAGAGTGGAGAGCGAGGGGTGGCTGTACAGATCCTTGTCCACAGTCAGTTTAAATAAGCTGTGGTCAGCTTTAGGCCCCTAGGAAACCAAATCTTCAGCTGTACTGATGTGCGTATTTGCAGAGTCCTTCTGTGAACTGTAGCAGCAAAATGACCTGGGTTACTGTGAGTCAGTGCACTGAAACTGTTCCAACACGTCCCCTGTACAAGTTAGCCGAGAGTGCTGGTGAGACAGCCTGCGGCAGCCTGGAGATGGGAACAAGAGCTGCAAAGTAGGTGAGGTAAGGGGCTGACTTCTCAAGTCACCCTTGCTATCTAATGCTTACGCTGCAAAATGGCCATATGCTGTTTGCTGCCCATCTTTGGTGAAAAGTGGCTTTCTGCTTCAGGTGTGAGAGACTTATCTGAAGGTGTCTCCTATTATCTGAGAAGTTTAAGTGGTATAAGAATAAGGAATCTCTAGGAAAAAAAAACCACATAACATGCCCTTTTTTGTACTTTATCTGAATTGCATCCATGCTGAAGAGAAAGTAATTTTTAAAAAGAAAGTCAGCATTAATGAGCATCCCTTGAGGAAGGAAGTATCTGTGAAAAGCTGTTAAATAACTCATAATAATGTCATAATGGATTGGCAATGAGTTATCTAAGAAGTACTAATTGTATTCATTAACATTCTTGACAAGAGCAAACTGGGATTATGTACCATAATCACTGCGAACAATGAAGCAGTTCAGAGGTGCAATGTTTTGATGTTTGATTGCATCTGTCCATTGAAGAACACTTTCATGTAGAATTAGGCAGATATAGATCTTGTTAAATGAGACAAGTTAGACTAAAGCTGTAAGAAACTCCCCACTGGATTCTGAAACCTAAGGACTGGGTAGAAGTTGGCAAGAATCTATCCCTGATGTTACTTTGTTAATTGATATAAAGGTTAAACAGTGTGGATGGAGCCAGGAGTACTTTTAGCTAAAGTATTCTAATACTTTCAGCCAGGTCTTTCTAGTCTGCTAAACTTGCAACCCTTGAGACATTATATTAGTTATGTTAGTGGAGGGCAATGAAGGAGACATCAGGGTGATTATTGAGATCGAGGGAAGTTGTTGACCAAAAGAAGCCTTCGTGTTTCGAGAGTTTAGAAACTGTAATAGACAAAAGACACTTCTTCACAATAGAGAGAAGTAGGAACCAAAAGCAGATCCTCTCCAGCCTATTCAGTTATATCAGAGTGCTTGGGCTTTATTCATTGATCTGTGGTGAGGAGGAAATCATGCTCGTTTTCTGAATTGTGCCTGTTTGTGAGGCTTTTCCTAAGACACAACAGAGCTGGTGGACTCTAGAGAAATTCTCGTGAGGTCTATATTTAAGAGACTTGATGCAGATGTAGGAAGGACGGAAATTTGTGTGAGAAGAATTGGGCAGTTGACTGATGGGAGAGTGAGCCAAGCCTTGCTCAGAGAAAATTGCTGTCTTTTATACAGTCTTTTCCAATTTAATGTAAGTGGGGACAGTGCCAGTTTAGGAAAGAAAGTGAAACTGAGAAGAAAAGCATTTTTTAATTAAGTGATGATGTTAAGGTTAACCTTGAATTCCAGACAATGCACACTTCTGCTATAATGTTGATTTGTGGTGATAGAGCTTGTAAGTTTTTTGTTGTGGTGTTTCATCTCCAGTTCAGTTTTCTTATAATGGATTATAACATTTGTCACTTCATTACTCCTAGTAATAATTACTTGTGTGAGTTGCATCACTCCAACAGAGATCTTCTCTGTGCTGCCTGACGTCTTCAGACAGTTGATGTGGGTACCTGTTTGCTGTTTGGGTATGCAGTGAAGTGAAATCTTGTAACGTTTCTTTGAAAACAAGCAGCCTTGTCAACCCTTGCATATGTTTTTACTGTACTTCAAAGCAGTGTGAAGGAAGAAAACGTACTCCAGTATAATTTAGTTAATTATGCACTAAATAACCTATAAGTGTCAAAAAAGTTGATTTTTCTTCTGTGGGGACTCAGGCTACAACTGCAGATTTTTAAATTCACCTTTTTGCCCCAGAAATTTTAAGCGATCCATGGAATAATATAGCCAAGTAGAAAACAAATGTGCAGTAATAAACACTTCTAATTAGCAAATAAAATAGTCTTTTAAAATCTTGTCTACTTAACAGCTTTTCTCTGTTGTTGGGAAACTTTTGGTCACTTGTGTTATTTTTCACTGTAGAATGATTAGTACGATGGCTAGGAAAGATAAAATGCTTGGTCATAAGTTGGGCTGTGTGGAATTATTAGTAAAATTAAGGTTTATATGAAAAAACGTAGCAGTGTTCACCCATTGAGGAAAAGCATGAAATCAAAAGGAGCTCTGAGAATGGGACACAGCTGCAGCAGGCATGCAAGGAATCCACTAACACAGCAACTCCCTGCAATGTACCATAGAGGACGGAACGGAGTGGAGACTCCATGGCCCTGCTCCGTAATGATAAAGCGGGAAGAAATGATTCTCTAGAACTGATAAGCAGCTCATCTGGCCCCCTGAGCCAACAGGTTTTTGAAACCTTGCCAAAGTGCTACCCTCTCGTGAACTTTGCTCGTTTTAATATCATTTTAATACCAAAACACACCTCCATCCCAAAGGCTAC
>Ga0065711_1040237_pt1 | contig 17134 bp, 10 predicted proteins | sample Hoacrofraction12_FD_59098 | JGI IMG/M metagenome (GOLD analysis project Ga0065711, IMG submission 59098) | Hoatzin crop microbial communities from Cojedes, Venezuela - Epithelial fraction 12 v2 (version 2) | ecosystem: Host-associated > Birds > Digestive system > Esophagus > Crop | place... | reverse complement strand
CCCCCGAGCAGGTCCCTGTGAGGGAGAGGCCTCGCCAGGCCTCCGGGCCTCTCCTACGAGTGCCTCTGCAAGGCCCCGATTCAGACTCGTGTAGGGAAAGCCCGTGGGGGCTGGGAAGGCGGTGGGAGCGTCGGGACGCACCGGCTCTTTAGTTTGTTCGTAGCAGCTCGTTGCTTTTAATTTTTGTTTTGTGTCGTGCTGGTGCCTATTTATTACAGAGACTATTCAGGCGGGCTGGGGAAAGCAGTGTTTCCTGAGGGAAGGCGCCGTGTGTGTGGACACGGTGTGTGCCTGGCAGGCAGAGAAGCGGTCACGGAGCCATACCTGACTAGCAAGAGCTGGGGAGCCTTGCTGACGAGACGTTCTTGCAGATTTAGACTGGGGTTTTCCTTCTGGGAGGAGGGCCTTTGCAGGTATCTGCCTTATCTGTAGCAGGTTAAAGTTACTGCCTGTCTTGTGAAGCCTAGATGTTTTAGACTGGCAGTCATTACAGTGTTGTGTGAAGGAAGCATTTCTGTGACAGAGCAAAGCATGCACATCGCTATTTTGCAAAGTAGCCAGTAATCCTGAGTGAGGCTTTCATTGACTGCTAATCTAGATTAGAGAAATTGTACCTTTCCATTGACTGCTGAGCTGCCTTGGAGAGGCTGAGATGTGACTCTGCTTCTCCTTTTAATTCCTTAACTAACAAGGTCTGAAGTAATATGGTAATGTGAGCCATTGATTGTGACAGCAGGTCCTTATATTCTTCTCTGACCCAAACCTGACAACTTTAGCAAAAGAATGCAAGATTGTAGACTGAGGAATGGGGAAAAAATGATAGAGTTCAGAAATCAGTAGGAGTCAGAGATGATGCTTTGCTTTTGCGTGTACTTACTACTTTTTTAACTGTGTCTGCTTCATGGCTGTTGTGATGTAAATGTCTCCCTTGGGCTTTAGGCATCTGCTGCTGCAGAAGGAAAATGCATTCTAAGTGCAGATGAGCTAGAATAAAATAAAAATCATAATTATATTGAATTATATCAAGTGAGTAAGTTTTTTTTTTTTGTAACCTGTAAAAACTTTGGAGAGGAGTGGAGTGGCACTTTGCTCAAACAGATGCTGTGCCTGATTCTTACGTGTTTTATGTCTGCTGAGAGTAGTGGCAAATGTTGGTAACATATGCCTCAGAAGCTCAAATGCTGCTTCTGGAAAGCATTGGAAGACTATTATAGACCTCAGTTTTTCTGTAAAGTAAATGCCATCCTCTGTGAAACATTGGTGTTCTATTAACTAGTGATTAGGGTCCGTTACTGTCCTAACTGGCCTTTCTTCTTAGGCTTACCCTTGAGCTGAAGTTGGTTAATCCAAAAGTGTATCTTGGCACTTCAAGCAGTCTGTGGCTTTATTTCCTTCTGTGCTTTTGCATCTTCTTTTAGTCTGACTTAGACCACTGGTCCCAGCTGCATTTCTAAAACTTCCTGCAGCACTGATGGGCTTTTTGAACAGTATTCCTGGAAAGTCCAAAGCATGACTGAGACTATTGAGACTCTTAATGCAGATGAGGGATACAACAGCAGGTGATAGTGTATTCACATAATAATCACTATGTTCTGGTGTGTGTGGGTGCTCATGGTCCTTTGACAACATTTCTGATCCCTTACGTGCATTCCTAGGACAATATCCTTGGCAGATTGCTTATGTTGGCTAGGTGGCGGTCCCTCTAGGCAAACAGTTTGTGTGCAGTTAGCTTTTAAATAGCTGTTTGCAAGACTGGAGATAACCAGACCATATGATGCTAGGGTTAGTGCTGATCATCAGTAGTGTGTTGTTTTTCTTGCGTGTTTTCTCTGAGCACTGGTGGATAAGAATTACTCCTTACGGTGGCCAGGTACTTAGATGGGTGCCAGGGGGCATGGAAAAAGGTACAATTAAATGGCAAACTATTTTCACTACTTTCCGTCTGTCTGCAAGTGCCATACGTATTTAAGTGATTTCTAGCTCATCGGACTGCAGAAGGACCAAGTCAAAGGCTTTGGTTGTATTAAATTTCTAGACCCAGTTAGAAGATGGAAAGAACACGTTTAAAGCTTTTATCTATTTTTGCACCAAACTAATTCCCACCTCTGTATTGCCATCTTGTAACTCTACATTTGGGTGACCTCTCTGTCCGTACGGAGGAAAGACCTACTTTGAGGAAATTGTTCCTGGAACAGCATCTAACCTCTTTAGACAACGACTGCATGGTTGGCTTCTTGTGCCTGACAGTGCCCCAGACAAATCAAGGCAGTTTCAAGGCCCACTGTATTTTTGATTAACATTTTTAATACGCAGAGACTCTGACAAGTGTATGTACATCTCTGCGTGGAAGAAGCTTATTGCAGAAAGATTAGCAGCACGCTTTGCTTATAACTGGATATTTTGTGTCTGTTAATCCTAGCATCATCCTCATTTGGGCCTGTGATGATAGGGCATGAAACACAGCTTCTGATGCCTATGGTGCTACTTATGCATATCAAAGAGGGACCTATCAACTGAAATATGACTGTTGGAGCCCCTGTTGTGGCAGAAAGCTCCATAAATACACAGCAAGTAGGTGCGTGCTTGTGCTAGGAGGGCACAAAAAATGGAGCTGTCTGCAGAAGTTGCAATTTTTGCTGTGCAGTTGCAAGGGAACTGAGCTGACAGGGAGTGTTTCTGTGTTCTCAGCATCAGTCAGAACTGCAATGACATCCCAGGTGTTTTTGTGTTAAGTCCTTCTCCAACAGCAACAAGGCACCCTACCAGGGTGCTCCCTTCACTTCCTGCCCTGAAGCAGCCTTTGCTAGTGGCTGTGTTCCACAGATGTCCTTGACAGCACTGGTAGAGAAGTTGGGTATTTTCCCTGTGTGCTGCTGGAGGCTTTTATTGTTCAGAGGGTTCAGGGAAGTTCCCCTTGCTGCTGCTTGTGCCAGCTGTAGGCTTGGTGTAAATGGAAGTTGTTCTGGGACTCTTGAGCTGACAGCTTCTATCAAGATCAGTGTTTTGAGATGTCTGAAATCGAGCAACCAGCTTGTGATGCTGGCTTGGGATGAAGAGGTCTGGTTCCACAGTCATGAAGTGCTGAAGTGAATGGAGTCCCTGGAAACCTCAAAACCTCTGAAAATCCGTTTTGTTTTGGTACACAAAACTAAAGTCTGAATGGCTTTAGTTCAGCTTTTGCACAAAATGAGGGGCAGGAAAAGGAATTTCAGTGGGTCTTACATGGTTGGTGGTTTTACACTAAGACCTTGATTTAAAAAAATCCAGCCAAATGTAAAACTCCCTGGACCTCTTTGTGCTTTTGGAACCAGCAGCATCACATCTCATCAATGTTGGTCAAGAATGAGATCCCAGAAGACAGCATAAATATTCCAAGTGTATGTCATAAATACTGCATGAGGTAATTCTTGTGTCTGTTGGCATCCTTCCCACAAGGTATCTCCCCGCATAGTTTACTATAAAGTATGATGAAAACATTTGCTTCAGAGCAGTGGCTGTGCCTGCACAATGATTGAACTTTATTTTGGTCTGAGATTAAGACAGAGATTCGCTTCCATGCTTTGCATTTTCTCATGTGTACAGTCTATCCATATGCCAGATAGCTGTAGTTTTAAAAATCCATATCCACTTTCCTTTCCAACTTCACAATAAATCATCATTGACTCCTGATGGGCTTTTAAGAGTGGAAGAGATCAAATATGTACAAAATATTTCAACATACCAAGTGTAGGAGGGTGTCAAGTCTGTAGCATTAGTGCTGATCAGTGATTCAATTAGTGTGAAATGTATTTGCAAACACTTTACTTGCTGCCTGCAAGAAATGGATTGATGGTCCCAGGCTCTGGCAATAAGAAGTGTGGAGTAATACTCACAAATATTTTCATGCCCAGTAGGTGGAATAGTTGCCTTCCTAGTAAGTTCTCATATGCACAGAGGTAAAAATAAATACCACCCTTGGCTTTCAACCTGAAACTGGCCTGGGCAGTGAATGAAAATTCTTGGAAATAGCATAACTTCTGCCGATAAGAGGGCAGTGAGAGAGAACTAAAGCAGGAGGACTAGATGAGGAAGAAAAGCTTTTTTTACTTGGGATATTTGAGTGAGGAGGAGGGCAAACAGAGTCAGTGAGAGGGAGTGCATTGTCCAAATCTATGTGGATGGGCTCTTGTATCCTGACAGGGATGCTAATGGTAGGATCCTGAAAAGAGTGTGTGCTGGAGAGGGGAGGTCTGCGTGACACTGTGCCTCTGATATTCTTGGCTGGTGTTGATAGCGGTGTAAGTAAAATCTGTTATCCTGGACCAGGTGCTTCTGTAGCTTTGCAAGTCCAAAGCTGTGTTGTTGGCATTCTGGCAGCAATACAGTTGTTGGCTGGCTGTTTGCTGGATGGATGCCATTCTGCTCCCAGCTGACTGGGAGACCAGGTGTTGGCTTGTCTAGTACTATGTTGTTCGGCAGTGAACAACAAGGTAAACAGTTTGTCTGGGACTCTGGTACAACTAGTTGTGTCCTGGGGTGATCCTGAAATAGAGCAGCTGCAGTATGTGCAGGAACAGCAGAGTGGGACAAAAATGAATAGTTTTCCCTTGCTGTCCCCATCTTCTCCCCAGGAAATCCAGTTCTGTAACCAGTTCTCCATGCCTTCAGTAGGTTCCATGTGAACAGCACACAGGTCTGGACTGCAAGAAGAAGAAGTCGGGATGTTGTCAAGACCAAAGCCTGGGGAGTCCGAGGCAGACCTGCTGCACTTTCAAAACCAGTTCCTGGCAGCCAGAGCTTCACCTGCAGTGAAAATTGTGAAGAAGGCAGACAAGAGGAGGGGAGAGGAAGGGAGCACAGATGCTGAGAGACCCACACTGCAGGACAGCAAGGATGTAGTCACGCTGGATGGTAATTTCACATGTGGGGTTCTTTGAATTACTAGGTTTCTCTGTCCCTTTCAGTGTTCCTCAGTGCTTGCCCTTTCACTTCCCTCTCAACCCAGTGCTGTTTTTGCCCTGCAGGTGTGTCCTCCTTGCATTATTGTTTCTTCTTAGCCTTGTTGGGAAAATGCACTTGTCCAATGTTACTAGCATCTGTTAGAGCCACCTTTCCAACACGTTGCCTTTGTCTACATCTATCAGCTGTCTGTAGTACCTTGCCAGCCTCAATGCAAGAGGTGTTTTCTGTAATTTGTACCCGTTGGACACTCACTGCTTATTTTGCTGTCTATCCAGACCCTGGTCTCAGAGTCTTTGAGATTTAGCTCTGCTAATAGCTCCAGCTTTCAGCCAGCAGAGCTGGCTTGATAAGACTGCTTCCTGCGGTTTTGTTTTCCTCCATCAGTAGTAACTGTAACACTTCTGTCATGTGCTTGATCATCTGGAAAGCTCAAGATGCTTTCTTAAAAGTAACAATTTAAATCTTACACTGCTTTGTTCCAGTTAAGGTAGTACTATCCCAGTTTATAGATGGTGAAAAGGAGGCCTTGACTTGCTCATGATCATACAAATCACTGTTAGAGCTGGCAGTGGAAATGTGCTTTTCTGTGCCTGAACGCCACCTGCAAGGACATTGTTTGTTTCTGTACTTCCTTGTCTCTTCCCTTAATACTTGTAGTCAAGCCTCAATACCCTTTTCTGCTTGTGGAGGTTTGAAAAGACCTTGGTGCCAATACATAAATGATAAAATTCTTAAACATGTTTTTCTTCACTACCCAGTGCCACTCAGAGACAGAGGACTCTTCGTTGTCTTATTGCTTTCTCATCTTTTTTTGGTTCTTATCAAAGCAGTAATAGGTGCTATTAGGGAACCTTTGGTCTGGTACCTATCACACAGTAGTTACATATGAGTAACTTGACTGCCTTTTTTATTATTATTTTTTGCTCCACAGACTTTCCTGATATTCTCCCAGCTTTAACTCCAGCTCCTCCAAAAAAGTCCAAGATCAGAAGTGCCTGTGTCCACTTTGAGGATGAAGATCCAGAGGAAAGACTGGAGAGTCATGATCAACATATTACAGCAGTCTTCAGCAAAATTATTGTATGTCTGTTTTTTGTGTGATGGTCTAGTGTTTCTTGGAATGCTGTAAACTGAGCAGTGGACAGGGTTGAAGGATTCTGTGCTGCTTTTTATTTCTGCAATGTATTGAACCACTTGTAGCATTGTAGACCAGTGTCCTGGAGCACGTGGACAGAAAAAGCTTTTTGGGTATGTTTTTGCTGTCAGTTAGATATGGGTTTGAATCTGCTCTCCAGTCCAGGCTGCGAACAGGTCACACTGCTTGCATGCAGGCACATGCTCTAGTGTGGATTTGGTTGAGTTTCTGGACTTTCTAAGGGGTATATTCTCATAGCTCTGCGTTGGCCCAGGGTTTCCTTTATGTGATTCTGAGTGGTGCGTGGAGTTTGGCAGCCCATACTTTTGGAAAATCGCCTCACTTTAGCTCTAAGTAAGCACAAGGTACTCTAACCCTGACAGCGATGTAGCAGAAAGCTTGTGAGCTGAAGAGCTGAGAGATTTTGAGTCCACTCTCAGCAAAATGGTATAAACATGTCTGGCTGTTGTGATGGTTTCTACAGGGTTTGATTTTTTTGCTGCAGGAGCGAGACACAAGTGCAGTAGCAGTGACCATGCCAGTGCCCACGGGAGGCCCATTTCCAAGGACATTTCACCGCTCTGAGATAAAAAGTGAGGTAGGATTGGGAGCAGCTGTTTTGTGCTACCTTCATTAACTATTAAAACTTCCCCACAGCAAAGCCTGATGCTTGGTGGGTGGTAGGGCTCAAAACAAGTGACTTGGCATGCTGGAGACTAGGAGATGGGTCAGTGTATCTCTGACATTACCACCTTAGCATAGGAGAGAGTTCTCCTACCAAGCTGCCATCAGGTAGGCAGTCCATACTCTGCAGTTAGATAACATTGGAATCCTTTTGGTTTAGAAAAAAAGGTGATCAGCTAACTATAGTGAGGTGGATCAAATCTGCATCGTTGTAATAGAATTGATCCTGCCCTGCTTGTTTTTCTCAGAGGAGCAATCTCTGTTTATTTGTCTACCAGGTTTGATTAAGTCCATACTTATTGAAGTTGCAGCTGCTTCCTCCTGACATGATATTTGAGTATGGTTGCACAGATTATGTTTTGCAGCCTTATGAATTTGACATAATTTTTTTTCTGAGGCTGTAAATTTGGAAGCCATGGCTGCTGTTATCAGTTGTTGCTGTAGTAGCAAGAGCTGCTAGATGAGTGGGAGTCAGATGTTGGGAATTGGTATGTGATTGATAGCTGTGGTTACGTTGAAGAGGTATCTTACTCTGAAGGATGTCTTTTTTGACAGTAAAGAATAATACTTTTTAAACTACCGGTTCTGCTTACCTGATGCAGGAGTGCACAAAGCAGCTACCAAATGTTCAGACTGCCTTTTAAGCTTCTCTTCTGGACTGTGGACATGCAAGAGGTTTTTGCTTAGTCTGCTTTGGATTTCCTGTGCAAGGCTGTTCAGAGCCATGCCCTTCCATTGCCTAGGCAAGCAGCATAGTAATTTAGTCAGGATTATTTTAGCACCACTTGCCCACTTCTTGCTGTGTAAATCTCTTCACCCTGCTGTTCTCTAATCACCTTATAAGAAGCCATTTCCAAACATGTGGTGAGCACAGTACAGTATACAGCCCCATTTATCCTCAGAAATGCAAAGTATTCAGCTATGCAGGGTTTCAAAACAGCAGGAAAGCTGGAGCTGTTGTGTTTTGTGATATTTTAGGTATACTTGCCTGGCTTGAGTTCACTTATAATTAATCATCTTCCTTCTCTAGGTAGCAAAAACATTCATGTTTTTGTCTCTGTGTGCTAGCATTAAACTGTGTGTTAAAAAAGGAATAGCACAGGCACAGAAAAGGGCAGGTGGCTGCCAGCAACTTCTCTGTGTCACATCCCGAAGTCCGATCCGAGGGTGTCGTTAGGATCAGATCTATATGTTTGTTAGTGGCAGGTGTGCGGGGGAGTCTGGAAAGTGGTGACACATGGCTTCCCTGTTTGCAGGTGAAGGTGGGATCTGGAAGAAAAAGCATCTTTGCGCAGAAGATGGCAGCGAGAAGAGCTGCTGAAAAGGCAGCCGCAGCTCCCTCTGCTGCCGAGTGCCTGCGGAGCAGATCAGCTGCTCCGGATGCCCCGGGTCCTGAGGGATCGGCAGGAGAGGCACCTCTCTCCAGCGTCAGGGGTGGTAAGCGGAGAAGGTTCTGCTTTTCCAGCCTACCGTGTTTACATAGCCTTAGTAACCATAACATCAGTGCACCTTGTCTTTAAATTAGGGTAGTGCTGTTGTCCCCAGTTTAGGAATCTTAAGGTCACTTGGAATGCCTGTGATGTGACAAGGATTTGAATTGTTCTGAAACTCAAATCAACATTCTAAAAATCGGGTTAACTTTCTCACCGATTTCCACTTTGCTTCACACAGGGCCAGAAAGATTTATTTTTCAAGGTTTTTGTCCTCCTTTTCCTCTCTATTCATTATATGTAAAGTTTCTCTTGTTTCATTGATGGTTTCCAAAATTTTAGGAAGAGAGTGGTTCTTACGTCTGAAGGTGTTTGAGATCACTGTGATGCAGGTTCCTACTCCTGCCTAGAAGCTGAAAGCTCAGTCTTCCGTCACCAGATCCGCTGCTGTGAGACTGTGGCTTTGCTCCATAAGGAATGCTGTGAGGCAGTGCTGATGAGTCAGTGCCACCTCCAACAGTTACTTGTCTGACAGCAACATGATGAGGAAAGTTGAAACCAATTCAACTGGTACCAGCATCTCCAGGCTTTTTTGTTTTTGCTTTTCGTCTTGGGCAGTCCTTTTTGCTTAGGACCACCAAGTGTCTGGGTTTTTCCCTGACACCCTATTTTTCACATTGAAATAGAGGCAAGATGTCGTTTGAGGGTCATCGCCATTTGGCTAAGATTTCTGTCTGCACTGACCCCTGTCACAGAATTGGTAAGAGAACCCCGAGATGTGCAGTGCTGTGTGTGCACAAATCCATTGTCCAGGTCAATATGCTGTGCTTACTGTATGTCCTGTTACAATTGTGCACGTGTACTTCTGTCTGAGAAATCTCAAAGGGAAATACAGCAGCCCTGTAGCTGTGGTCCTCTTGAAGTAGAGTGCTTCTAAAAGGCAATAGCACAACAGAGGGATCAGAAAATGGCTTGGCCTTCTCAGCAAGATTGTTGTGGCAGGATCACTAGAAGCAAGAGGAGAAGGGGAACTCCATTTCTTGTAGTAACAAAGTGTTTGTGCTCGGTAACCCTCAGCTTAGTTGTTGATGGTGGGAAGCTTATGGAATCTTTTACCGGGTCACTCTGGCCTCTCGTCTTTCTGCTCAATATGCAAGAGAACTGCTGTGGAAATGACATCAGAGCTTGCTGATGTTATGATGAGTGTCATTACTGCTGTTTGAACAGGGGTTTGTTGCTTTCAGGATTGGCTGGTTTAGGGTCATAGGGATGTTCCAAGTCACTAGATGGAGCATATCAACAGAACATAAGGAATAAAACCACTAAGTCAAGTCTTTCTATAGTGGGCTACAGGACAGCTGGAGGGACTCACTGACCAAAGGAGCGTGTTACGCATTAAAAGAAATGAGCCTTTGTAAAGGATTTAGGTCAGGTGATAAAGGAGACTTGATTTTATTCAGGGTAGGAAAAATGCACTCTCACTTCCCCTCCTCCCCAGGAAATTTTAGTATTTTTAACCCTTAGAAGTAAATAGAGGACATTGTTAGAAGCAAACATGCCTGTGTTGGGAATGGATTCTGTATCACTTCAGAAACTCGGTTACATAAAAATATTAATTCTGTCTCAACAGATTTTTACTAGGTTGTGGTTCACCTGACATACAAATGTGGGTTTGGGTTTTCTTGGGCAGAGGAAGAGTCTAGCATTCGCCAGCTTGGAAGAACACTCTGACTCATCAGCTGTGAATTGTGCTCCAGTTTACCTTTTCTTGCTGTTGCTTTGCATTAAAGAAACAAAATTCCTTTCCCCCCTTCCTAAAGAAACAAGGTGAAAATGACATTTTGTTTTGACATGGGATGAAAACCCAGTTATTTTAGTTTTGTTTGAAGCTAAACTAAACTTCTCCTATTTTACCTTGGCTATCAGTGTAAAAAAAAAAATAGTAGTTATGTAAGCCTGGTAATGACAAAATTAAGATATATTCATAATGCTGTAGACACTTAAATCGCTAACTGCTTTCTCTGCTGGATCTTTTAGATAAAGCTGGTGACTTTTTGACTTCTCAGCGGCCTTGTCTCATAACGGGAGAGGGTCTTGGAAGACAAAAGAGTGAGCAGGAAGCTCAAGCTATTCACAAAGAGAACTTGGAGAAGCTGCGGTCCATGTCTGAGGAGGAGATCCTGCAGGAGCAGGAAAAGCTTCTGGCTCAGCTGGGTATGTGCTTCCCAGTGTGAATTCTCCTAAAGGTGTGGAAGTTCACTGAATGTGTAGGTGTCCTGAAGTCTTACCAGATTTACAGATCAAAGATGGGAGCTTGGGATTCCCGCTTGTTGCTATGTGGATAATCTAGCTTCCGTGTCATGTCAGTAGCTTATGAGTAAGAATTAAGTGTGAAGGAATTAAAGAGCGCTTGTTCCTTCTTGAGAGGAGTCTTAGCTTAAGTCTGTTCTGTCTCTCCTTTGCTGTGGGATGAGGTGGTCCAAGCACTTTGTTACTTTGCATATCAAATCATATATATGTATTGAGGTCCTAAAATGTAATTCTCTGAAGCAGATAAGAAAGCAGAGCTATTGTTAGGATGGCCATAGCAATGCTGAAGTGAGCGAGAGCCCTTGGTCTTCTCCTCCAAAATACCTAAGGCTTGGGCCAGAACTGTCAGTACCGAGATAGGGGAAACGTGGGTGTGTGAGAGATTTCAATTCGAATCTCTGCTTGGTAGAGCAGAAGAACTCACAACTAGTCTTGAACTTCTTGAAAAAGTGTTTTAATTACCTGGCTGTTGGGTGCAGGGTTCTGGTCTCTGGTTTGGAGCCCTGTTCACAGTGGTGCTCTGGGAATTTCTGTCACTAACAGCTGATGACAAGATGGAGGAGAACCCTGAGTGTGGTATGTTTGATAAGACTGTGTGTGATCTAGGGCACTGTAAAACTTGTTGGCGTTGGTTTTAATGATTTTGTATGCTCAAGAAGAGCAGATGCAGGTGGCAAACAAATGCTCATAATTTCAGATTCTCGAGCATCAAATTTGGGTGTGAGTGACGTTTTAGATACGTAAGTTTCTTGTGGGTTTAGCTTAAAGATCGTATTAATGATCTTCATTGCAAGCAATGTGGGTATAACTGGAAAGGTGGCAAAGGAACTGTTCAAAATAACTGCAGACAGAATCTTTAGGCACATCCTGCATTCAGAGAGCTAAGCTCTCCAAGCTACCAGAGGTGAAAAAAACCCTCTTTTTTGTTTAACTTCACTGTTTATAACAATGGCATATGTACAAAAAATGTCTTGTTTATGCACCTGTGACTGATCTGTGATCTTTACTCCTTGTCCCTGCCACTCCATCCTTTGGGATATTAGTGAATACTTGGGGAGTTCAAAAAGGATAGGATGAATTTTACATACTTTTGAACAATAAATTATTTTGTAAAACAATATATTAGTTTATATGTCGTATGGGTTAAAATTGTAGTCTTTGAGGCCTTAAGGAAACTGGGAGTAACTTTAGCATTCTCGAAATACCTGTGGTTAGGGAATTATGCACGATGAAGCAACTCCTAAACTGAATTGCTGGCTTACAGATGAACTTGGGAACTGGACAGGCACAGAGATGTGAATTAAAGAGACTTTTTCTCCATATTCAAGAGTGTGAAATGATTTGTGGCTGTTTAATGCTGCCCACTCTCTGAATTAACCTCTTAGTTATGAAGCAGATGAGACTCCATGGTGTGAAGTATGAGGATGGGTGGGCAATTCCATGCTGGGCAGCGTCTTCAGGGTCTTACTGTTGATACTGTTCTGGTTTTTGCTCATGGAGGCTCTGGGCAGGAGTAGGCTTACTTTCTGACATACCATGCACAGATTGACGTAATTGTTGACTTGCTTGTCATTATTTGCGTGAAATGATGAAATCATGAATACAGTCTTTTCCTTGCTGTGTATAGTGAAGTATGAGAAAGTGAGAGCTCTGCTTGCATTCAGGAAAAAATGTGGGTGCTTTAATGAGACTGGGCTGAATGCCTCTCCCTCTCCAAGGGAGGTTTAAAATGCATCATGAAGAGAGTGTGCAGCAATCACAAGTGTGGGATAGATCCCTGCATCCTCTTTGAACTGTTTCAGAGACATAGGAGTCATTTTCTTTTTGGAATGACTTCTCTCAGGTACAGAGCATGTCTGAATTGCTTGTCCTTTGTCCTCCAGAGAATAAATAACCAATGTAGGTGTTACATTCTGTTACTTTAAACATCTCTGACACTGCTTATTGGAGTATCTCTGTGCCTTTTAGAGACACAATACACAGGCTCTTAGTATTTACCTCTGACATAAGCATCCCAACGCCATCTTCTAGATGGAGAATATTCAGAGAGAAGGTGAGCTCCATCAAAAATGGTGTGGGATTTCTGTAGCAGATCTGAAAGTAAAATGATGATATTCTGACATTTTCCTATTTTAGAGCCATAGGAATATTATCAGTCCTTCAAACCACCCGTACCTCCCATGTGTTCCTCTTTTCCTCCAAAGCCTGAAGAGAATGGCCACGTCTGTTTTTTGGACGTTGTCAGACCATAATCGACTCTCAGGATGGGGAGTCAGTTCAGAACAAACAAGATCTCCTTCTCCTAACATATCTAGACCATGCACTGCAGCTCTAGTGCAATTTAATGAAAAGCAGGTAATTCTTTTTGTGGTGTCTGTTCAGTGTATTCTTGTAGCATTCAGATTGATGCTACTGAGCTGTCCACAGGCAGGGTAGGCAAACTGTCAGACCTGGGTTCCTTCCATAAATAACAGACCAGAATTTTCTCCGCAATGGATAGTCTTGTTTGGATGTGCCTTCTCAGTGGCAGTGAAGGGGAAAGAAACAATTACCTCTTTTTTTTGTAGGTTGAGAGAATAACTAGAATTTTTGTTGTTGCTTTACCTTGAAAGACATTTATTAGCTCTTTTTCTGGTGTCACCACTCGGTTGTACCCAGCTTGTGTGCTGAAGAGATCATAAAGCAGTTAAGTGCCTCAGTTTGAAAAGAAGTGACAGTTGGTACAGACGAAGAGGGCATGTGAAATGGGAATGAAAAGGCTAAAACATAAATAGCAGGAGCTATAGGCGTATCAAGTATTTTGAGACTTTCTGTCACTTCTCTGTCTGTCTCTTTGTCAGTGCTTGCAGATTCCAGTTTAGTTGCTTTCTTAAAGTCACGACGTGGTGGCAATGAAGGCCAGAAAAAGGAATTAAAAATGGAACAGAACAGACTGGAGCAGTTTGTGGAATCTCTGCCTGTGGCTCAGCATGGTGTAGGATCATCTCGTGCCATGCAGGAGTCGGGTCTGGAAGAATCTGTAAGGAAGGAAGAGAATATGAAGGTAGAAATCGCAGGTAGGAAACAAAGTGCATGTTAATGTTCTGAGCATAAATGTAAGGTTTGTATGGTGTTTGCATCAACCCAGATTGGATTGATGTGGCACTAGATAACTTCTAGTTATGCAACTCAGTATTTTATCATGCTATTGAAAAAATACATATATTATGGTTTCAAGAAAGAACGTCTCTCTGTTATTCCTAGCTGGGCCCCATAGATTAGAAGGGTTATGCAGTATGTAACGGAGGTGAGCTATTCAGTGGGAAGCCTTGCTTTGTTTTTGAAATTTGTTCTGAGATGTCTGAAGGGAAAACGTGTTTTTAAACAGTAGACATCATTGCTCTTTTGTTCAGTCATGTGAGCAGGGAAATACAAGTGTGTGGTAGTGGAATTCAGCTGCTGCTTGAATAATTTCTTTTAACTGGGACAGGTTGGGGACAAGAGGGTTTTGGGTACGTAAGAGTTAGTGATTTGCTCGCAGGATAGCATGGAGGTGATGATCAGTCTCACTTCAGGAAAATTGCTCATATAATGCATGTCTGTCTTACCATAGAAAATAAGTGTGTTCCCCTTAAGCTTCTGCTCATGTAGCAGTCCTCACTGAAGTTTTTGCTTTAGCCATTTCTTTTTCTCTGTTGTGATTTTAGGCTCCCATTCTCATCTTCCCCACACTTCTGTTCATAGCATGTCTCTGTTCCTCGTTAGCATGCTTCTCCCGCAATTTCATATGTCTCTTTGGCTGTCTCCAACTCTTGGTCCTCTCTTCTGATGTATTCTTTGTGTCGCAGTGCGACGTGCAGACTGGTTGAAGAGGTCTTTGAATCACTCCTGGATTTCGACTTCATGTTTGCAAGAGACAAAAACTCAGTTGATGAGAGGCATGAGTCTGTGAGTGTGTGTGTGTGCATGTGCAGGAGAAGGAAAGCTGATTAGCCTCTTACTGAGGAAAACACTTCATTGAACAGTTCTTTTGCTGTTTCTCCCCAAGTTTTACTTTTCCACAAAGCCATCTTAAGCAAGAGGACTATTTGTAGTACTTTTTAGTTCCAGAACAACTGAGTGCACAAGTAGCACCAGATTAAGTGACATTTTACTCGTCTGGGAGCAATAGAAGTGGTTTGTTCAGCCTATAAAGGCTGAACAAGATTGTAATAGTGCTCTTGGGAATAGCTCAGTATTCAGAGTATCGTGTGCTGACAACATCTTCTGCTTCCCATGCAAGACTGCACAGGAACGGAGAAGAGGACTTCTCCCAGGATATTTGAAATAACAAAGAAATGATGAGCTGGAACACAGTTATAAAACCAAGGGAAGCCTTTCCAGCACTGGACCTTATGCCTCAGCCCATCTTGGCCAACAGGAGATGTAAAGTATTAATTTTGCATTAGCACTTCGTGTTGAGATTTTGCATCTCTGTGCTCACAAGTAAACTCATCATGAATAACCTAGCAGAAATGGTCATTCTGAATTTCCCCAAGGAGTGGATGGTGACACAAAGCATTGAGATTGCTCAAAAGTCAAACCTGTCTCTCTAATGAGATAAAAGGCTACTGTTTCTGATAAACAAGATGGTGAAGCTGTTATCCAGCAACTTATAATCTTATCAAATGGAGAAGTAAATTATGGCACCAAGACAAAAGAGGAAGCAAAGTAGAAAGGGAAGAGGTTGGTGGTAGCCTTTAACATAACTGAAGTCTGAAAAAGTTCAGTACAAATGTTGCATTCACACTGTCAGCTTGTGTTTCTCTAAAGGGATTTCTCAGTAACTGAACAATCTGCTGATGCCTTGGAATATGTATTAGTCTTTTTTTTTGTTGTCAAAATCATAATATTAAGGGCTGGTGGTAATATGCGTAATCCTATTCACAGAATGATTAACTTAACCCTATCAATTTAGCGGTTAATGGAGAAGGAGAAAACAATTTGTTGAATTACAAACGTCAATAGACTTCATTCTTTTTCTGTTGATTTCCTCTAGTTTTGCACCTAGCACCCACAAACACTCCACTTTCTTACATTTCAGATGCTTTTTCCTTCTCTTCAATTAAAAAGTGTGCTGAGCCTTTGGCTGTAATTCTGCAGAACAGCTTTCTGGCTGGGGAATATAACACTGTGCTTGGTTCCTTCTCTGACTCAATACCGCATTGATCATAAGGGTAAAGCTTCATCCTAGGAAGGATGAGTGCCCTTCCTGAAAGTTTATCTGCTAATTGGACAAAAGTAAAAGGTTAGGTTTTAGGTCCAGTTATCAGCGGGAAAAGATCTTATGAAAGAAAAGCATCTCACTGGGACTCATTGTTCCTTGCAAGAGAAGACCAGAACACTACGATTAATAGCTGCAATGCAAATGAGTTCTGGGCTGCTCTAGCAGTAGTGATGCTGCTGCTTTTCATGCCCACAGACTGCCCGTTCCTGTCCTTATGTGTGATATCTCTTGAGACAGCAAAGGCTCTTATCTCATCTCTTCTCATGCCAGTATGGGATAGTGTCCTAGTAGCAAAGCATTACTTTTCCTAGTGTTCAGATCTTTCCAGTTACATCTCTCCTGTCCCTTCACTTGTGAGATTCTTCCGCATGCTGATCTGTCTTTCCCAGGGCAACTCTTGTGAAGTCAGGCATAAATGTCTTGTTTCTCAAATTCTTTTAGTCAAAGCTCTTTATAAAGTTAAATCAGTCATTTCTTTCTTTAGTACTTACACCTTTGAAATTCTTGTTCAGCTGTCCAGTTTCCCCACTGTCCTGTTTCTCAAGCAAGCTGTGTAAATTTTCAGCTGTTTTGATCTTTTCTTCCCCAGCTTATCTCCTCAAGCATTTAGAGGGGGACAAGAATGAAAAGCAGCATCGCAAATGTGACGAAAGCATGAATAGTAGTGTTTGTGCTCTCTCCAGTGTATCTAGGCTGAAAGCAGACTGAATTCCAATAATTTGCTTGGACCTCTCTGCATTGATACTTTTGAATCATTTCACATCTCCGCTAACACCCTCCTCCTTGGATGATATTAGCTGGCTTTCAGAAAAGTAGAGCTGATACTATTTTTCTGCCCTGGTTCTGATCACTTTGCCATATTTGTGTCCTGACTTCTGTTCAACTTCTCGCAAATTAGCCTTGTCTGTGAATTTCATTACAGTGCTGTTTACTTCCTCTTCTAGCTCTCATGAAAGATGAAAACAGCTTTAAACCTTTGATGTTTATGCAGAAGCCAAAAGTCAGTTTGAAAATAATTTTCGTATTATTTTACATGAATCCTGTATTAGATGCAGTCTTTAAGCCAAGTAGATTGGCAAGGAGGGAATAGTATTTTCTTCATCCCTGGCTTGAAAGGTAAGACTGCCCTTTTTTTCCACCCCCTGCAAAGATGATGATCTGCCTGTGAAGCCCAAGAAGGAATGGATTCACATGGACAATGTGGAGTTTGAGAAGCTGGAATGGATGAAAGATTTGCCCTCACCCCGGCAGAAGAAAACCAAAAAGGTTTGAAAGCAGAAACTGATCACAGAATCACAGAATGTTAGGGGTTGGAAGGGACCTCTGTGGGTCATCTAGTCCAACCCTCCCGCCGAAGCAGGGTCACCTACAGCAGGCTGCAGAGGACCT
>Ga0065711_1040235_pt1 | contig 17135 bp, 10 predicted proteins | sample Hoacrofraction12_FD_59098 | JGI IMG/M metagenome (GOLD analysis project Ga0065711, IMG submission 59098) | Hoatzin crop microbial communities from Cojedes, Venezuela - Epithelial fraction 12 v2 (version 2) | ecosystem: Host-associated > Birds > Digestive system > Esophagus > Crop | place... | reverse complement strand
GGAGCTTCCTCTGCTTCAGTTTGTGCCCATTGCCCCTTGTCCTGTCGCTGGGCACCACTGGAAAGAGTCTGGCCCCGTCCTCCTGACACCCACCCTGCAGATATTTATAAGCATATACGTGTATGGGAGTCAGGTAGCCAGGGCAAATGAATTATTATTCCAGGTCAGGAGACCCTTAGGCTCAAACTCTGCCAGAGTACAGAGCTCCTGTCTCCAAGGCGAGCTGATCAGCTTGCAATTAGGCTGTGCCTGTCTGCTTGCAGTTGGAGAACTTTTGGTGCTTTACAGGTGTGATTGAGAACTTTTGGTGCTTTACAGGTGTGATTAAGAACAAGCTGTCAGTTTATTTGGTCGCACCGTATGGCTACAGATCCGTGTGCCTTTTTTCCTAGTGGTGAAGCTGCCTGAGGAGGCCCTGGATGCTCCGCTCGCACCTCTGCCCTCGCGCCCCAGTTGTGCCAAGGCAGCTTCCTGGAAGTCACGTTTCTGAAATGACCTAGCATGGAGCAGCGGGTCGGCGTCTTCGGAAGAGTCACTTCACCCCGGTCCTCACCAGGCTGACGACGTGGCCCCACAGCGAGTGCCCAGCTCCCCAGGACTGAAATGGATGTCGTCTGAACATGGGAAGCCGCCTCAGATGGCACCCTCAGGAGCCAAGAGGAGGTAAGCTGGGCGCCTGCCTCTCCCGGTCACGCGCGTTCGGTGCGACGGCCCCGTTCCCAAACCGCCGATGGGATCAGCGCTCGTAGGCAGGGCTGGGTCGGTGAACCAGCGCGCTGACCCCCGCGTTAGGGGCAGGGGCCTTCTGGGTCCAACGAGAAGTCCGCAGCCCCTGTTCCGGTCTAGTGGGAGGACGGATGCGTGGCCGGCTCACCCCAGGCTGCCTGTGCCGCAGCAGCACACCCCGCTGAGGCTCCTCCAGCTTTTCTGTAGAACCTGTCGCTTCGGGAACCGGCTAAAAACCGGCATTTTCTTGCTCGGTGACGGTGACTGCCGAACTCTTTATTCCCTGTCTCCGCCAAGCGGGGGCCGATGCGAAGGGCCAGCGCTCAGCTTTCCCCGCCCGCGGGGCCCAGAGCCCGCCCGGGTCCGGGTCCGGGTCCGGGTCCGGGTTCCCCCCCCACCGCTACCGGCGGCGACACCGTGGGGCGGGGAGCCCCGCCCTCCTCCCTCCCGGCGGCGGGGAGCCCCCGGCAGGTCTGCGTCTGCCCCCTGGTGGCGGCGGCGCGGCACCGCTAACCCGCGGGCCCGAGAAGAGCGCGGCTGTGGGGGCCAGACCCGGGGGGCCGGGGCGCTGGGGGTCAGCGCCGGCAGCGCTGGCAGAGCGGCCGCTGGGCGCGGGTGGTTCGCTCGGAGCCGTCAGCCCGTTTCTCCGCCGGCTGTAAAGTCGGTGGCAAGGTGCTTAGTTCATACGTCCCTTTTATGAGAATGACTTCTCCATTTTTAAGGACTCTTTGAGACTGTATTTTGCCGGCTCTTCAGTCAGCCTCAGATGTTGCCAGAGGTCCTGTTGCGATAGTCCTGGTATGCACGATCCCTGTAGGTTTGACCACAAAACTCACCGGTGAGTGGGCAGGCGTTACGCTGTCGTTATCTCTAGGTGCCAGGCAGTAGCATTGTATTGCTACCTGCTCTACCTCTGGGTTTTAATCCTAAAGCTTTTACATGACCGACGTCTAGAATTCTCTGTAATACAGGAAATCCTCTCTGTTAATTGCTGCAGTCAGCATGGGATAAGGTAAGCAGCCGTTTAACGTATAGGAGTACCTCTCCTAGGCAACTTCGAGCAGCCTGGAACTGAAGTCGCAGGACGTTTTATCCGAGGGTGATACAAAGATGAGTTAGGACTTTCTACAGCGAAAGGTTAGGAGAAACACATTAAGTGCCAGTTACGTCAATAAGGAGAAGATGGTGTGAGCATACTTGAGTAACTTATGTAGATTTAACTATCGTAGTACTAGAAGTGAACAGAAGAAAGGTCTGCTCCTTGGCTGTGTTTCTCTGTCCTTGACCCTTTACCCAGGAGCTGCCCAAACAGTGTTGAAAGTCAGCTGCTCGGCTTAGGCAAGGACGACGTCTGCCCAAACAACTAACTACCCTGCTCCTACATCTTTACTCATGATCTTGCACATCAGCATTTCTTCTTCTACAGTTTTTTTTGTTTTGTTACCCCGTCTGTAAAACTGTATTTCACATAGAGCTCCTGTCTGTCACTGCAGCACGTGAATGCCCTCTGTCACGCCTGCTGCCTTGTTCCCCACTGACTTTTGTTGCATGGCTAAGTCATTCCACAAGATTATTTTTTTTGCAGTGGTTGGGGAAGCTGAGTCTTTTTGTGCTCGTTCCTTGAATTCATCTCCCTAAAATGTTTGGGGATCAACACTATGCTTCAGGATCAATACCAGTCTTGTCATCTTTATGCTTGCGGTGGGTTCACCCTGGGTGAATGCCAGGGTGCCCCAAAGCCGCTCTATCACTCCCCTCCTCAACGGCACAGGGGAGAGAAAATATGTAACGAAAGTCTTGGGGGTGGAGATAAGGACAGGGAGGGATCACTTGCCAATCACCATCACGGGCAAAGCAGACTCGATCTGGTGAAAAATTAGTTTAATTTATTACCAACCAAATCAGAGTAGGATAATGAGAAATAAAACCAAATCTTAAAAACACCTTCCCCCCCACCCTTCCCTTCTTCCCAGGCTCAAAGTTCACTCCCGATTTTCTCTGCCTCCTTGCCCTGAGTGGCACAGGAGGTTGGGGAATGGGGGTTGTGCTGCTCAGTTTAATAAGACATGAAAGGTAATATTAATAATAATACTGATAATAATAATAATAACAGTGAATACACACAACAAACTATTTACAATACAATTTTCTCACCGGCCCATGACCGATTTCGCAGCCAGTCCCTGAGCAGCAGTCGTGGAACCTGCGGCTTTCCTGGAGCTCATGAATTTCATGGGTTTCGCCAAACTCCCAAATTTTGCATAACTCACCAAGCTCACAGAATTTCGCATAACTCACCAAAAGTTCGAACTCTCAGCCAAGAGAGGATTCGAACTCACAGAAACGAGAAAGATTCCTGCCCCTGGCCAGCCCCTGTTCCTAAACCGAGCGCGACGCCCATGGTGTGGAATATTTCCACTGGCCAGCATGGCTCTCTGCCTGGCTGTGCTCCCTCCCAGCTGCCGCCCTCCTGCTCATCAGCTGGACACGGGAGACTGGGAAACATCCTTGATTTCACAGCAACAGCTGAAAACTTCAGTCTTGCCAGCGTTCTTCTACTCAATCCAAAACACAGCAGGTGCTGGGAGGGAAGTGAACTCCATGCCAGCCAAAACCAGGACACCGTGCAGGCCCATGGCTTCAGCTTTCAAGCACTCGCTCCAGAAAAACCAAACCCTGTGTTCTCGTGCTTTATCCACTCTCTTCCCCAGCCACTAGCTGACGCTGCAAGTAAAGCTCTCCTCCAGCAACCACCCGAAACGAACTGCAGACTGGCAGGAAGGAAGATGATTTCGTTATTTTTTTTCTCCCAGTTACCGTTTCCTCTCCTTGAAAGAGTTTATGATCTAGAGATGCGCACTGCTCCTGAAATCTGGATTTTTCTAAATTGTCCCCATCCTAAGGGAATGTTGTCCCCATCTTCTGTGACGCAGTGGTTGAATAGGACTTGTCTGGATTTTCTATTGGAGTATCTTTTCCTAAAGTATTCACCACTTAATATTGTACTTAGGGAGTTACAAATACTTTCCAAAATTTTTAAAAAAAGTTGCTTTCATCTGTGAAAACATTTTGGCCATCATTCACCAGAGATCAATAATTGCCATCCCTGAACACCTGAGAAAAATGGACAAATCTGCCCTCGTTTGTAGGATGATGTCATTTTCTCCCTGATCAATAATACGCCCTTTGTCACCAGAGCTGAAGTACGAGATATACTTGCCTCACCTTTCCAACTGTAGGATAAATCTTTTAAATGTAGACTTTCTTTCTAAAGCAGACCTGGAAAAATTTCAGTTTTCTACATAAATTATGTCCGATGGGCCGCACTGGCCGTTCGTGGCCTGTTGTGCCTTGTGTGCTGCCCCGTTCTGTCGCTTCTGCTGGGGGTCAGTGGAAGAGTTGTGCCTGTCGACAGCAGAAAGAACAGTCGTCTTTGTGGAAAAAGATTTCCCTGATTATGGATTTTTAAAGAGTTATGCAAAGCTGCCAGCTCGTTCCCTGGGAGATGTCATCTTCCTGTTACTGAGAGTTGGGAAAATACAAGAAGTATTTGCCAACTGGAACACGCCTGTAATATTGAGATAATGAGCATATTATCACATTTGCATTTGGACACAAACTCCTGCATTTTCAGCTCTGCCTGTTAGCAAGAGGAGCCCCATCCTATGAAGGCTAACTTTTGCGTGCTGTGAGTGATTGCGCTGTTGTAAACCAGGCAATTTACAGTGCAGAAGAGCAACTATCAGTGTAATTTTTTTTTCACTCAACCTAAATATTGTAAAACATTACGCTTCTACTGCTGAATATATTTTTCTACAGCTATCAGTTTCTAAACTGTCAAAACAATTTCAATTATTTAGAAAATGTAGAGTCTCTGATATGGACAAAAAAGATATAAAAATCCTAATTTTCAATTCGTTACAGTATCCCAGTAATAAATGCATATTAGCCCATTCCCATCTCTTTTTTTTCTTTACATTCTTCTTTAACTCTCAGGTTCCACAGCTCCAACAGAAATGACAGTTTGTGCATGAAAACAGTGAATAACTTCTTTCCTGTATCATTATAATCTGTCATTTGTGGCTCTAGAAATCTAAATAAAATATTGGCGCAAGTGTGGTACTAACCCCGGGATATTGACATAACTGTGGGGCAGATATTATTTCTACAAACACGAGTCTAGAGTTAGGGATTAATGAAGCCAAATGATGTGTATATAAACGCTCTCAGTGTCACCTCAGCTGCGATCCCGTAACCCTGGATTGCTTCATCTGCAGTCAAAATACCGTTAGAAATTACAAATTACGCGGCTGAGTGTTGGTGAGATCTGGGGAAGCAGGGGGACAGGGTGGACGGATGAGCGGTAGCGACTGAAGTAGAAAGGGGAAAAGGAAGAAAGTAAGGAGATAGAGAGGGGATGGGATAGAAAGTTTCCTTCTCATATGAAAAGCTCGTCTGAGGAACGCTGCTGTCTGGAAGCATTCGCCTTCACCCGTCCTGCTCACCTCTCTGCCTTCCTGCTGCCTGTCCTCACCCGCTGCTGCCTGCCTGTGCGTGCTCTTTGCGGCTGACATCCCAGGCAAGATGATTTCTGTTTTCTGAGGTATTTGTACCTTACCTCACATACAAGTGTTCAAATCAAAGAATTTTTCTGCTATGTGTATAAATATTAGCGTCTGTAAGCCCCGTTTCAGAGAAGATCTCAGTGCTCCGGACGTGATGCTGGTGCTGAGCCCAAAGGCTGTCCCGCAGTGCAGGATGAAACCAGAGATGGGCAGGTGAGAGGTGGGAGTCGGTGGAGACCGTTGCGGTCCACCTTTGCAGTCCCCCGACGAGCTGATCGGGAAAGGCCTTTTGGTTCTGTTGGAGTGAAAAAGGAGTGAACAAACGGGTGACTGTAGGCTGCCAGCATGTTCCTGTCAGTGCCACCTAATTCATTCCTTGGCTCCTCTTCCCTTTCATCCAGGCTTTTGGCCATGAGGAGATTAGGCACTACTGTTGCAGTATATTGTTAAAAGTGTACAAGGCAAGGTGGTGAAAACCACAACAAATTGTGGCTGCCCCAAAGAAAGGAGAAAAAAGAAGTGGCTGGGGGGAGTGGAGAGAAGCAATTGGATGCTCTAACCTTTATTTATTAGAGTTTTATGCTCCTCTCTCCCTTCATGGTAGAAACCCATGGGCCATTTTTATGCTGGCTCTATTACTTGTAATTACCACACTCTAGGATATCTCTTCTTGCAAGAACCGAAAGAAGAGCTTTGGGGAAATAAGAAAGGTTCTCAGGCTCTGGAGGAGGCTGGCATTTAGCAAATCCCCGCACTCACTTCTGAAGTTCACAAGAGTATGAGATTTGCTGAACGCTTCCTCAGACATTTGCTCTAGCTGTCAGTTAACTCTGGTTTCAAACAGACAGCGTAAGGGACACCAGAGCCCAGCTGGCAGCGTGACTGTCCCGAGGCGGCTGGGAAGAGCCGTGGGCAGTTCTTGCAGCTGGTTTCATCCAAACGTTGCAGCTGCTTCATTCCTTGCCCTGCGTATGCACAAGCCGTGGCAATGTCAAAAGTATGTTTCTTTAGCTCTGGATTGGCTGACTTTTGACATGAAAACATGAAAAAGCACCAATCTTAAATATTTTTATTCTTTTCTCTGTACCTAGCTCATTTTTAAAATGTTTACCTTCAGGTGGGTAATACTTTTCCTCGTACATGGGTGATGTACGTACCACAGACACACTATCAAGGGGCAACACACATTTTAGGGTAATACTAAAAGTATTTGATGAAGAGGTTAAATCACATCCTGAGTTAGGAAAAGCATGATCTTAAAAACAGAATCAGTACAGTGTTTGATCAATTGAAAAACAGATGATGAAATTATTATTGAAACCTGAACTGTTGTTCTTGGTCTTTGGTACTGCAAAGGTTCCAGTTAAAACAAGGAGGTTTTCAAAACACCACAGAACCTGTCACATCTCTGTTCTGCAAAACCCCAAGTGAAATAGAAGCGAAAATGTCAATGTGTTTGATCTCTGTGGGATACCTGGACTTGATTCTCAGTCAAGGAACTCATTATTTAAGTGAAAAATACACTTGCTTAGCTTTTTATCTAGGAGTAGCAGTTATTTGCTCAACAGTTATTTTGTTTCTCAGAAGATACACCCTAATTCTTCTCCATCATTAGATTCCACCGCTTGCTTTCTGCCGCTTGCGTTATTTTTGTCCTAATCTAAGTAGTTAAAGAGTAATTTAAGAGCACAAGAACAATGAGAAGCATCTACTAGCTGCTTGCTGCATTGCTAGTGCTTCTATGGAATGTAGCAGATTCTTAAATATTTAATGCAACTTGCTCTTCCCTTTGACAATTCCATTCTCTGTGAAGGATCTCATGAAATATGAATTATGCCTGTGTAATGTTTTGCATACCCTAGTGGCTAGCTCATTTCAGGCACATTACATATGCAGCTTCTATGCAAAAAGGAGAGAAAATGCTTAGTAGATGTTCTTCTGTTCCTAGCTGTGGCTCTCGGGTTTCCACTGTCACTCCAAATTCCCTGCTGAGCATGAAGATCAAGAACTGCAATAGGTTATAGAAAGCAAACTCATCGTGACAATCTCTGGTGAACCAGCATGTGATCGATTTAAACCCATGAAAATTCAACACTATCTTTTAGTTCAGCCTTTACAACTGTTCCAAAAACAGAATTTTGCAAAGGATTCCTTTTCAAAAGCAATTTCTCAGGCACCATCATGTACAAACCCACCAGCTGCTCACAGGGGCACCAGCTGCGTTTGCTTCTGTGAATGGTGGTCCTAGGTTCAGATCAGCGCACAGAAAGAATGAACTGTGGAAGTTCCATCTGAAAAAGCACTGAAGGCACCTCAGCAACACGTCTCAGTAGCTGGGTTGAGCAGCGAGAGCCCAGTTGTGAAGGGTGCTGCTGTCAGCTGAGCCGTGGCAGCTGTGGACCAGCTGAGGTTCTCCCTCTTCAAAGATGGCATCCGACCACGCGGGCGAGTGGAACTGCTGTATGCGCTGGTCGCATCTGTGTGATGGATTCCACTCGTCGCGTGCCTTGAGTTCTCCTCGCCTGCCTGCTTGGGCTTCCACCTACGCGAGGGCCGTGTCCGACTCCTGGTGCCTTCGAACAGCAGCTGAGATACAAAGATGTTTTTGAAAGGACTGAATTGCTTCGAATTCCTTCCCTGTGTTCAGGTGCTGGTGTTTTGGAGGATTTTTTGTGAGTCATGAATATCAAAGCCTGTCTTTTGCATTCATGGAAATGAATTTGGGAGCAATTCTTCCGAATTACATAAAAGAGCTGTTTTTCTTGCCAGGGTCTGGGGGATATACAACGTTCTGAACGACAGATTTACATATACGGCAAGCCCTACCCCTGCCTAGATAACGCACATTACATCTTACAAGCATGATGTTTTTGTAAGGTTTCAGGTAATACGGCAACGTGAACTTTCCTTTAAAAACAAAATTTTCTAATTTGCATGGTTATAGAGAAGAGCTTGCTGATACGAACCTTGAAAAGCTCAGAACTACGACCTGAAGTAGAAACCTGTTTGACTTTATTGCATTTTGTTCGCTCATGACCTTTATGAGGCCTCCTGTGCTTTCAGTCCTTTGAGCTGGCAATATGTAGTAATTCCTACTCGTTATTTTTCCTTCCTATTTGGGTGTGAACAGTTGAATTCGAGGTGTTATTACGGTCTATCTTTATTTATGCACTGATACCTGCTGCCAGCATTATTCTTGTTTGGGAGTATCTTCATAGCTTGGCATAAATACCGTTTCATCAGTTTTATGCCAGAGAAAGATTGATATATGGAATAAGTGGTAACACTTCTATCAAAATATTAGTATCTTTGCCCCCTCCATAAGACAGCCCACACAATCCCATCCCTTTTCCCCAAAGGTCTGTTTTCTGTTTATAGCAGAACGGTTGAATAGCAGAGAAAAAGAAAAAATCCTCAAGAAAAAACTGTATTTTCTATGGCAAAATATATTTTTTATGAATGCGTGTTTTTACATTCTTCTCTCTTTCTGAATGTACATGAAGCAAGATAGAAATCATTAAATCTTTCCTCACCATTTTCATGCCACCCAATTTTTAAGACTTCCCAGTATCTTTTAGTTGCTACAGATGAGGAGCGCTGTTTGGTGTCCCCAGGCAGGGGAACGCGCAAACTTCACAGTGCCTTGGTGAAGACACTCAGCTTTTTCACACTTCATTTCCTTAACAATATTTATTTAACCTATAAGCAGGAGTGGGATTCATGAACTCACTGGCTGACTGCTTGGACCAGACTTCACCAGGTTCCTTTCAGGAGCGTAAAAGGAATAGGAAACTGCAGTAGTAAACATTGCCAAGGCTGTGGGGAATCATAAAGCAAACAGCTTGCTGTAGTTAAACAAGGAGAAAAAATCATAAAATGGTTGACCAGGTTATTACATAAATGATCGCTTATAGTGAAACAATTTATTGTTTTCTTTAAATACAAGCTACTAATCTCTCAGTGGCTATAAAATCTCTCATGAGACATCTTGTCTTATTTATGTGAAAATTTTGTAGTAGAAAATATGAAAAACAAATTTATAAGCTAGTATCACATTCAAGCTATAGATTTTTTTAAACAAAAGCAGTTTAACAAATTATAGACAGCCATATTTTATGAACAGACAGTGAAGGAACGGTCTTGAAGAGAGGTGCAAATTTATCTGGCTACCATCTGAGATGTGAGTAAAAATGAAGAAGGTGTGGATGCAGAAGTCCACTATAAAATTGGTCGTGCTTCCTGTTTTACACTGCTGTGGATCATGTACTGGCATTTATGCATCAGGTTTACTATAAGTTTCATGTTAGCATAAAACACCTCAGCTTACCTCTGGAAAAGTAAGAATGATGAACTTAATTTTGTTCAATAGGAAAATGTGATCACCATGAAAAAGTCCTAAAACAAGTTACTGCAATCAGAGAACAGTTGTAGTATCTCCATGAATTTTTTTAAGAGACCACTGTGGGTTTTTTTAATGTGAAAAGTCTGGTTTTCACTGTAACTTCCATAGAAAACATCATTTTTTAATCACTTATAAGAAGAAATACCTCAACAGGGCCTTAAAAACCAAATTTCTTCAGTCTTGCAATGTCTCAGACCCAGCTATACATATTAGCTTCTACTTCCCCAAAACTGCTATGTGCTACGCTTTTTTTTCATTCTAACCGAATACAAAAAGAACGTTTGACCAAACAGAGTCGGCATGTGAAATGCATCTGTTTTTCACAGACCTTTTTCGAAGGTCTGCTGGAAACACAGCTGGCCTACATTTCCCCCAGTTGGCCGTCTCCAGGAGCTTGAATCACAATTCTCTTATCAAGATAAAAGTCTTCAACTCTAGAAACGCTCTAGGGTGCCAAGAGTTATCAGTGGTCTGTCTTTCACAGCTCTCTTACGTGATTTTTGTCTAGTTTGCTCTATTTGTTTCAAACAGTTCAAGTATTCTTGAAAGACAAATGGGCATTTTGACCTAGTGCCATGCCATCCTGGACATGAGCTCATGAAAATCTGCATTATAAATTATTTATTCCAGCTCCTGCTATGAAAATGGCATAGAATTCACTTATTTAAGGGCATTGGATAAAACTTATCTTACGTCTGTGCAACTGTCTTATTTCTGTGCTGCATGTAGGTATTGGTGAGGAAGTGGCAACGCTCTTCAGTGGGGCATGGACAGTTCAAAGGCGTTTAGCGGGAGATGGCTTTATAAAATCCCTGGGGTAATTTACAGTAGCTTTTCTTTTCCTTAAATCGTGTCTTTGCACGTACTAGCCAGACCTTGGGTGTACAACTTTTTTACAGTTACCCCTTTGCTGTTTTGACTGGCTCCTTTGACAGCAGCGATCTAGATGTACAAGCTGCTTTTCGATGGGAGAGATGTCCCATCTCACTGGAGTCTCCTTCTTCAGCTTCTGATGAAATAGTCTTGCTATTCAGATAAGTAGGGATACCCTCAGGTCATCCAAGTGTTCCTGAGGGATGAGCAGTGCAACCTTGCAAGCAGATCCAAGTTAGCGTTCCCGTTCATGATCGTATTTCTTCACTGCATTTCTGGGTTTGGTTTTTTGCCTAATGTACTGAGAAACAGCTCAGCTGAAGAGTGCGTTGATTTAGGAGAGTTTGGAGGAGCCCTGCGTGAAGTGATGATGTAGGTATCCTAAAAATATATCATGTTCCTTTCATCCGCAGATCTTGCTAGAAGAGGCACGTTGGGAAGAGGGCCGCCTCAGAGTGCTGTCAGCACAGGAAAAAGCAGAATTCTGGCACCCATAAAGAGCTGGGAAGTGTAGCAAAGATTTAGGAATGTCACTTGCCATATGTGCATGCCTAGTAAAGAGATGCAGAAAAGTGTTGCTGCCTTGTTAGCTATGAGGGCTTTTTAGGACAAATACCTTTCTTGGCTTTTCTGGTGCACTTGTGTTTTCAACCATGTAGATTTTTTTTGTTGTTGTTGTTAAAAAATGATTTATGAATCCCATTGCCCACAGTGATTGATTGTCTCCTTCCTTAGCAGATACAAAGGCAGGTAACCAGGGAGTAAACAATGAGTATTTCTCTGGAATACCGTTAGAATCTCCGCTCTGGGTGCGGGTGATTTCAGGTCTTGTGGCCAAGAAATGCAGCCTAAGCTTTTGCAGCAAGAGAATGGATGGGTCAGGAAGGCCTCGCTTTTTTCAAGTTCACAGCCACTACTTGGGTGATCTACAGCTGCTTGTCCTGTGTAATTTTTTGCAGTGTTTGGAAGGGTGCTGTCCTCAGACTGGAAAAATAACCTAGCAAACCTATCCTGTGCATTCAGTGTAATTCTTTCTGAGGCTAGAAAGATGTAAAGGTTGGACCTGTCTTATGAGTCCCAGCCAGGAATCTGTCTTCATCCTGTGCCCTAAATTGCCTGAAGAGCTAAAAATGTTGCTTTTTGGGTAATGTTAGGCTCTCATTTGCCCTAAGAATATTTCTGAATGAGCTGATCTTCCCTGTAGTGTTCAACTAGGCAAGTCTTCAGGCCTGCCCTGGTCACCCTCTTCCCTCACGGTTCTTCCCATTGGTTTTTATGACATGCTTTCTGTGTCTTCTCTTTTTTCTCCCATTACTGTTCTGTTTTTGCATGTGTGTAGTGCCTACTGTAGCTTTCTTCTGCTATAAGCCTAATTAAATCTAATTGGATTGCCTGGGTAGCCTTCTGCAAAGCTTTGTGTGCAACATCCCGTTTGGTTTAACTGAAGGCAACGTGCACATCTTTCTCCAAGCGTGTCACAGGAGACGGAGCCCAGGCTATGTAAAACAAGAGTGATTCTGACACATCCGGCTTCGCTGTGGGTAACGGGAAACAGAACGGAGCACCATAGCTGCTCTCTGCTCAACTTCTCCTTTGCTTGCAATGGTAAATGCAAGCAAATATTTCGCAATTTTGGTATTTTTGTTGCTGTTTTAACATTTGGGGTCTCATATAGGTTCCTGAAGGAGGAAGGGGAGGCGAGGGTTGAGGGATTTCAACTGCTGGAGCAAGGCGAGTGCTCAGTTAATGTTACGGGACCTGGAGCAAGCTCCAGAAGAGCTGCACCCCTCAGTGCGTCGTTTTACTCCCCGAAAGGGGAAAGGCTCACACTTACCAAGTGAACGGTGTTCACCATCCATTTGGGGACTGGATGAAGCCCTGTTGGACTTACGAAATTATTAATACCCCAGTAGTTACGTTAATCTCTGAACTAAATTTATTTTTATGCCAAGGTGTAGTGAATAGTTTAAACTGGTATGATGGTCTTGCTTGTATGCGTTGCGAGGACAAAATACAAAGTTTGCACTAGATATTCTGGTTACAATAATGATCTAGCTGACAGGAGCAAGTGGAGTGTGTAATCGATTTATATTCAGGTGGCTACAGTGCCCACCCCTAGGGACTGGTTCACGGGGCAAGGGGCGGAATTTTAATGAGTACAAGTTGAGATTGGTGTGATGGCAACCCCAATGATCTGCTCTGCAGGGGAAAAGTGAGAAGAAGCTTGAGATACATAGTAAATCCAGGCTGTGGTGATGTTAATCCCTGTAACTTGTTTCCCAGAGGTGAGGGGAGAGCAAGCGCATGTGTGTTCTGCTGCCACGTTGCGACCAGCCCTTACAATGTGATGCCCGGGCACAAAGGGTGGAGTTTGTAAAGAAAATATATTAAGATTGTGATGATGTTGATAGTAGCGTTTACGATGTATTTGTACATACAAATGTACAATGTACATACAAATGACGCACTGAGGGGTGCCCCGGGGGTGGTCCACGCCAGGGCAGGGATGCCCCCAGGGTGACTGTGGATGGCCTGTGCTGGAGCAGAGGAGGAGGAGTAAAGAAGTCAAGCGTAGCAGGAAGAACTGGGATGGACTGAGAGTGACCCACTGCAAAAACCGGGGAAGCTGGGACAAGGGAAAAGGAAAGTGTTTGGTTTACGTTGAGCCTAGGGCAGGGAGAAGAAAAATTCTTAGGTCTTTGCACTCCTTTTTCCTTCAAATTACCTGATTTCGTGATCAGAATTTTGTGTTAAATGGCAACAAATGTAATGAAATACAGATGGCCTGAGTCGAGACTTTTGCCTGTGACCTTCCATGAGGACCAGGAATACTCCAGTGAAATGGAAGAACAGAGGGTCATGAGAAAAGCTTTGAGTAGCAGGCCCTAGCTATCCAGAGGACATGGGTCCAAACTGAGGAACGCATGAGAGAGCAAGCAAGTTGAGGAAAGGATGTTTGCTAGGCTGCTTGCTTTTCCTGGAGCGTGTGTTTCTCGTATTCCTTGGCTAAAGAGTCAAGAAAGGCAGTCTCGTGACATTCATGTGACGCTTCCGCATACGTGCCCTTGTGACTCTGTGTATATGTTTGTTTACACCTGTAACACAGTAAAGAAGTTAATCGTAAGTCAAACAAATTGTGTGTTTGGGGTTGGAGTGCGTTTAGGTCACCGCAGAGCAGGGGCTCAGGAGGTGATGTCAGCGCAGTGGTTCCCTAACTGGTCACCATTTCAGTGGTGTCACACCTCGAAAAAGATAGGTGTCTTTTGTCTGGCTCTAAATGTTTTTAACTTCCAGACAATGCATCTTATAGTACTGTTTGCTACTAGCTTAATTATTCATCTAATATCACAAGTCTTTTCTGTATGGAACTTCTGCATGGAGATCATTACCCAGTCTCCTCACATATTTGTCTTGCGTGATGAAATGCAGGCAGGTTTTCCAGTTCTGAAGTCATCTATCTTATCCTCATACCTTCTTTTCTGACTTTATTTTTAAATATGGACACCAGCAGATAATCTGCTGCCTTGCAACTGGGAAAGGGAAAAGTGAAGAGAGAATGATCTTTGAACTTTTTCATTTTTGCCATTGGATTTGTCTTTTCCTCTCACACAGGTGTCTGGGTATTTGGATAATACTAAACTAGAAATATCCTTGTTTCTTAGATTTAGTTGTGTCTGTGTGATATAATGCAGATATGTTTCTCTAAGGACATTTTTAGAAGCGGGTAGGTTCTTCCTCCAAGAGCTAGGAGATGTCTGTGTCTATATAGTGTCTTAAAAGATCCTGGTCCTTCACAGAACTTTGGTTGAGTATTTTTGGGAGGGGTGAATCAAATCAGCTGCTTCTGGCATGAAACCTCAGTGCTTTGAATCATCCCTTCTCCCCCAGCAGGAAATGCAGCCTCTCTTATTCACTGGCCACATAGGCAGCATAAGCATAACTCTGAATATGAAGCGAGCTTAAGGTAAATGCCTGAAGAAGCTGGTGTGAATTTTCCCTTCTGGAGATATCTGCCTGGTATGGTGCAGCGTTGGGTAAAGATATTCTTCTTTCCGTGCGGAGTCCCACTGTATTTACAGACTGTTTGAAGCATCATGTGCTCAGCTTCGGTTGTTAAAATGTGTAGATACTTCACTGCAGCCTGGGCTGAAGCAAGATTGGTATTTTTGATATGTGCATAATGATGCAGCTAGGCTGCGTTCTTCTGAATTCTTCTACATTTGCACATTTCTGTTTGTCAGTGACCTACAGCAGAAACACTGAAGTGACTGCAGAGCGTGACGATACTACAGAAATATGTCAGAAGATACATTTCTGTCACAAAGCTTCAACATGTTACGTGGTGTGTATTTGGGGGAAAAAGGTATTATGATTGAAGGCCTATCCCATGTAAGTTAAATTGCAAGGGGAAAGAAGAAAGGAACTGAGACTGCAGAATTAAAATTGGCTTTTCTGCATCTCTTCCGAGCTGGAACGCGTCTCAGCAGTGCGATACCTGGAGCACAGAATTGCTGTGCTCTTGCTTGTGGAAGCAGAGGAGCCGCATCCAAAACAGCTCTCACGAATGTCACAAAAGTCACATTTACTGTTCTGGTGTGTTGTCATGAGTGTGTCTGAGATGCAAGAATGAGATCTGATCTCTCCGCTTTCTCTGCGGAGTTACTGCAGTGGGAGTAGGATCAGGCTTTTGTCAGATATTTGTTCTATGCTCTGTCTATCTGTCTGCACCTCCCTCTCACGCTCTCTTTAATCTTTCTGAGCAATTTTCTCTCTTCCTGTAGGGTGATTGAAACGATCCTTTGAAGCAACCGGCTTTGACATTTGGGGGAGAAAAAAAAAATCAGAAATGAAAGAACGCTCTAATTAAGCAAAACATCAGTTAAAGTTCAGACAAAAATATAAGATTCTGAGCAGTTCTTTCATGTACCCTTGAAAAGTGCACTGTGTTAGCAGAGGGGCTCGTTAAAGGGTGCTTAAAGAAAGTCCAGATGACCGAGTGGAGACACCCAGGACTGGTATCCAAGACTGTATGTAGGAAAATTAAATAGTGACCATGCTTCACATAACACGTGTTGTGACCTACCGCCCAAGCAGGTCCGGAAAAGAGAAAACGTTTGTTGACACTGGGGCTATGAAGCCCTGTTCCAGAGGCGCAGAGAGGCTCAGAAGGGGGTGGGTGTGTTACCCATCCACCGCTGGTTTCCCTGAGAACCGAGCCCTCTGGGTACCGGCACTCGCACATGTGTGTGCTTAATTGTACCTGTGTGATGTATCAAATGTGTAGTATGATTGAGAAAAAGATCTTTTCAAGGCCATGGTCTTTTGCTCTTCTGTAGAGCTGTCCTGACTGTAGGTGTGTGGTAGGTTGAGGAAGCTCTGCCAGTAGAAGCTTCACCTTGTATCCCCCTGTCTATGGCCACCTGGTGCAAAAAGCTGACACTGGAAGTGGTGAGGGCTGAGGCCGGCGCTTCTGCACACCAGATGCCCACACCTCGCTGTTCCAGCTGCAACGCCACTGTTGGTAAGGCAGCAATTACGTTTGTTCTGAAAATGGCACACGTGATACGATGAGGAGATGCTCGGAGTTTAGCTTCGGAGAGGCTCTCTGCGAGGTGGGGCTGGGGAGGAGGCCAGGGGCCAGCGGGTTCAGCCTCACGGTGCCGCAGCCAGCCAATTCGCAAAATCCACTTCATAACAGTATTGAGACACAGCTTAAAAATGAATAATTGTGGCGTGCCCACACACTGCCCTTTGAAAAGCTGCTTAAGTGGAATGATATAAATCGCTCACATTGTTTTACGCACTTTCCTTTTCTTTTTTGCTGAGCAAGGAATAGTTTTCTGCAGTGAGGTTGCACACTGCTGAATTTCTCTTCCCCAGCTTTCTCAACTCGTTTAGCGTTGTTGGATGAAAATGCTAGAGGAGCAAGATAGGTGGGACTCACGAAAGCCCCTCATTTCGGCTTCCCCGAGTTTCAGCTGTGCCCGAGTCCTGGTCTGGATGGTTTTCATTTAGTTATAGTGTTTTTTGCTTCAGGCCTGCAGACAGTTCCGTGCATCCGTATAAGTACTACTACGAGCCCTCTTCATGGAAAGCTGCACCCCTACAGGGGGCAAAATGGATGAAACGGGCGCAGGGGCAGGAGGAACATCGCAGCACTTTGGCAGGACCAGGAGTTAGTTGCCTACTTTAATGATGTGCTAGCACAGGAGAAATAAATTTTGAGAACCTATTGCACATGGGGGTGGTCCTCTTCCCTGCATGCACAGCCTTCATCTTGCAGGGGCCAGTTGGTCTATGGTGTCCTGGGGTGCATTAAGAAGAGTGTGGCCAGCAGGGCGAGGGAGGTTCTCCTCCCCGTCTACACTGCCCTAGTGAGGCCCCATCTGCAGCACTGTGTCCAGTTCTGGGCTCCCCAGCTCAAGAAAGATGAGGAGCTACTGGAGAGAGTCCAGCAGAGGGCTACAAGGATGAGGAGGGGACTGGAGCATCTCTCCTACAAGGAGAGGCTGAGGGAGCTGGGCTTGTTCAGCCTGGAGAAGAGAAGGCTGAGAGGGGACCTTAGAAAT
>Ga0065711_1006512_pt1 | contig 17135 bp, 15 predicted proteins | sample Hoacrofraction12_FD_59098 | JGI IMG/M metagenome (GOLD analysis project Ga0065711, IMG submission 59098) | Hoatzin crop microbial communities from Cojedes, Venezuela - Epithelial fraction 12 v2 (version 2) | ecosystem: Host-associated > Birds > Digestive system > Esophagus > Crop | place... | reverse complement strand
GGGGAAAAAAAAAAAAAAAAAAAAAAAAAAAAAAAAGAAAGAAAGAAAAGCAAAGCACTGATGTAAACTCTGGACTGGAAAGTACAGTTTGTTTCACCCTGCACTGCTGTGTTTCTTTTCCACACTGGCTCCACACCCCAAGAGCCATGGCACACAGAAAGCCAAAACACAGGCCACAGGGTTAGATCTGGTGTGTGGGGCCAGAGCAAACCTGCAAAGCAAACTGGATCACCCATTAAACATGCTCCCACAGCTGCTGCAGAAGGCAGGGACTGCAAGAGAAGGCCCGTCCCCCAACACCCATCTCCACCAATGGACCCTGGGGCAGCAGCTCCCCTTCCCAAGTCACTCCCCACTGAAGTATCTGCAAGCACAAGGAGTGGCTTTCAGCCATTCCGTGCCAGCGCTGCATCCAGCTCCTCAAAAGCACTCATCAGGCACAATGCAAACATGCCAATATCTGTGATTTCCACAAGAGAGAATTCACTGTAACACTGCCTATTTCCGTGGTGGACTGAGCCAGGGACAAGGTCGATGCCTACCCCACTCCACCATCAGGCAGCAGAACAGGAAGGCTCCTTCCCATGGTCAGGCAGCAGAATCCAAGCCAGGACGGGCCCCAGCACCACCTACTCCCACCCCGTTCTCATTGCTTTGTGCCAGTGCTGAGTACCAATACTTTTAACGCAACAGATAGCCAAACGAAAAAGGAAACAAAAGCAAAAGGCTGATCAACCCAAGCCCCACGTACTGTCAATCAACTCAAATCAAAGCAGCTGATTTCAGTGCTCTGATCACACCAGACTAGCATTTCAACAGCTCCACCCCAAACTCACAAGTCTTTTCGGTGCTTCTGGATTTGAGCACGTGCTTTCAGATCCTCCTCTTCTTGCAGCTGCTTGGCCACCTGCAAGTCATGTTGCACCAGACGATTACGCTGCACATTTGTTGCCAAGTGATGCTCAACTGGAAATAAACACAGACAAGAACCCCCAAATCAGCCTGCAGAACTCCATGGTGTGAACAAGACAAAGCAAGTGGGAGGGAGATTCCAGGCCAGAAAGGAAGACAGTTCTTGGCACGGAAACATTATGTAGTATCTCTCAAGGTGGGGAAGTCCTGAACTCATGTTACGCTAGCAGCTTGAGATTGCCTCATTTCAGCACTGAGGGGGCTGTCTATGTGTGTCTGTTACCAAAACAAGATCTTCATGTCTTAATTGCATGCAGATTTATAGGAAATGCTTTTTAGGCTCTGAATTTCATTTTTAGCCACAGCAAAATACCCTTGATTAATAACGTGGGGCTGGAAGGGACCACCAGAAGCCAGGGAGGATGAGCTGAACCTAAACCCCTTCTGCTGGATGCTTCCCTAATTTGTTCTCAAGAAACTCTAGAGAAGGAAACTCCTCTCACTCTCAACATAATTGGTTCCAGAATCTCACTACCTTTATATTTAGCAACACAGCACTACAGCAAGTCCTTTACCATACATGGATACTGTTTGCAAGAAAAGATGGCTACACGAGTTGCAGCTGAGAGCCAGCTTTAATTCAGTGGTCTCAGGTTCCAGCAGCAAGGGCACAACTTCAGCACAAACTGCACGCCTGGTAGAGTAGCTGGAATGGTATTAGTACCTAGTACTGGTAGCCACCAATGTTCTTGGCACCCAGCAAAGCAGATTAGAGAGGCCACCACACCTGAAACTGCAATGTAAACATATCCCAAGTAACAGATAAGCATGTTAACAAAAAAAAAAAAATCACCAGTCACTTTGAAGTTCCCAGCTGTACTTTTTTTTCTCCTTTTTAAGCCCTAAAGTGTACAGCTGCCCTACCTCAAAACGTCTTAAAATTAAGCCTCCTTTCAAAAGGCAGGCACTAGCGATTCTGAAATAAACAGACCTCTTCTAAAACTTGAAGCTTCCAAAATTGCTAGTCATTTGTAAAAACCTTGCACAGCAACAAAACCTCGAGTGCACTCCCACATGCAATTTTATCACAAATGGCATAAACAAACTCAACCCTAAAGCAAAGCACAAAACTGAAACATGAAATGCAACTATCTCTAGGGTCCAGTGTGAGCTGGGGCAGAACGCAGAGTAGTGTTACAGGACAGCGAAGACAGTAGCAATAATCTGTATTCCATTAGAAAGGATAAAAATTAAATAAAAGCAGGGAGGATTTTTCTTAGCAAAACCAAACAAAGCTAGATATCTGTTGGGACAAATTTGCTTCAGTTTGTTCAAAAATCATTGCTACTTACTCTCTTGCTCCTGTAAGTTATGGGCCAAGGTATGATCTTCCAAAACAGCAAAGTCTCGGCACACTGGGCAGAGAAACAAAGCCAGGAGAATCAGCATCAGGAGAAAGGAGAAAAAAAAAAAAAAAGGCATCAAAAGAGCTACGAGGGTCAGGGAGCATACACACACAGAGACTTCTGACACACTTTCTACCAGCCAAGGTCTGAACTTATGTTTTCCCCCCTCCCGCACTTGTGGCTTTTTTTGCGTGCATTTACCTCTTTGTCCCTGTTTGCGTAACAAGCCTGCTCCACACTCCTCTCCACCTCTGCTTCTTCAGTTTAAAACCAGCATTGCCCACACCAGCACTGGATCAGACCTTGTGCACAAAACCCTGTATTCCACCCAGATCTCTACCAACGCCCACACCGACTGTGCTCAGCTAAAACCCAGGGCAAGTGTTTGCACGTACTATGACTTTCTCTGTCAGGTTAAAGAGTCTGAGAATGATATCTTCTCCGCACAAAGGCACATGCACACTGTCACCTCTGCAGAGCTGAGCTGACACAGCTCCATGGCTCTCGCTGCAAGGCATTTCTACCAGCTCACACATCATTTTACAGTTGTCTCCTATAAGCTTCATTGACTTTTGCAAGCGTGGATGCTGGATTTGTACCTAGAACCCAGATACAGAATCAACCACAGCATTACCGGCAGGGATAAGCACAGCTTCTTAAAAAGATGCTGAAAGCGACCCGGAGACAAGCTAACCGCGAAGGGAACGAGCTGCCTTTGGCACCAGTCTGAAAGCAGCAGATTTTTGCCAATGCCTATCACTTTCGCACTTGAACTTTCAAAGGAACGCTCTACCCACGCTGTAGAAAAACACCAAGGTTTATTTTTAACTTGTTATGATAGGCAGCGGGGCGACACAAGTCACGTACATACTGGGACAGGGACACACACACACAGCATCAGATTCAGTCTTTTGGTGGCAGGTACACATCAGCTCCTCGGGGAAGCCAGGACAAACTGCCCTGAGCCCTCAGACTGCAGGTTGGGGCCCCGCGCCGCACATCTGCCGTACACGGGGTCCCCGTCCACCTTCAGGGGAGTTTAAGGCAGGGGCACTGAAAAATCTACACTGGAGATGTCTGTCACTTGTCTTCCCTCAGTGTGACAAACTAAGCAGCTTAACAGGACCAAAAGGGGAACATCTCCCATTTGAAACATACGGCACACAGCCGAGAACCACAAGGTGCTTCCAAAGCTGCAGAGGGAGGTTCAAACCACTGCCACTGTGTTCCACGGGCGAAACCTCTGGGGAAGACCAAGGTTTCTCTTTTGCAGAACACAGCAACAGCCTAGAAGAGAAAGTGAAAATAACCTCAAAACCCCCAGAACGTACCAAAACTACAAGGGGAATTTATGAGGAATCCATTTATGAAAGCGTTCAGAGTCAGAGAAGATAAAACATTTCCATCACTGCAAAGGGTAGAAAATACTACAAGGCAAGAAGGCGGCAGCTGTGTGCTCCCAAGCCGCAGTCGAACGAGCCTTCCCTCTTCTTGCATTGATGCACATGCTCCAATACAGAAGCATCAAGCTGTTCCTCTGCACCCAGGTTATCTTTGCATAACATCTAGCAGAGTTTCTAGCTGTCTGTACTAACAGGTCAGACAAATACTTCCATCCTTTATCGCATGCAACAGAATTTTTGGCCGAGCCTTTCTGCATGGGAGGACGTTTCAGAGATGACAAAAGTTCCCAACAGCTCGAGCAGCGCTTCGGGGAAGGAGAGCAACAAGCAGCCGAGTGGAGATGAGGACAAAGATTACGGTTATATGATCCCATAGTGACTCACTTTAAGCCTGTACAATTCTGGACAGTGCAATTAAGGTTTTGTTGTTGCTTTTTCTATTGCAACTTCTTTTAAAAAAGGAAAGAGGATACAAAACAACAAATAGCACTGCAACACTTCCAGTGGGCATTTATGTATAAAGAAACTGACACTGCCTTCAGCCACAGATCTGGAAAAGCCACAGCTAGGCAGCAGTCATTCACAGGTAACATATGCAGGGTGCTTGGTGGTCACAAGCACATTTTTATGGGATAGGGCAAGGGGATCTTGCCCATAAAGACTTTATTTCCATGGTCCCTAATACTACTGCAGCTTCATAGCATGATTGTGGAACAAGGACATTCTACTTACAACAAGCCTCGTCTGGCGTGCTGGAAGGGCACATCCAGCTCAGTGGTTTGAGCCCTACCCTCAGCTCAGGGCTAAGCAAAGACACCTCTGTACAGAGCCACAAACAGTCTGCCCAAATCTAGGGCTATGCTTTTACCATCACATATTCAAGAAGCTGCACTTGCTCCTGACAGACTTTAAAAAAAAGAAACAAAAAAAAAGGCAGCGGGGGAAGTGTTATTTTTAACTGCAAAAGGTCTCTGAGCAAGTCCACTACACAGCTGCGCGAACAGCTGTACTGGCAAGACAAGCGGGCAGCATAGGAGCAAGGATGAACACTTCAGAGCTGCATATTTTTTTGCATAAAGATCGCTGCTGCTGTAAGAAAAGCTTATGAAACTGTGCCCCAGCCCATCCCAACTCCTTTCTGCACCGGCTCATACACTGCTCTGATCCCCATGGTATTCAACAGCTCTGCCTTGTTGGTCATGGTGCTGGCAGACCTTTGCTCCATCCTCCCCAGAGAAGCACATGAGCAGAGGAGGACTTTCAGTTTTTTTACTCCATTCTACCCACACCCAGACACACTTCTTTATTTGTTTGGGAAAAAAACAATGTTGACAGAAGCATGCTTGTGATAGAGGCAAGCAAGTGGGAGGGCCAAGGTACAGCACTGCCGCTCTTCTCTTGACAGTCTTGCACCAGCCCCAAAAAAGTCTCATCTCCTCTAGTGAGCTTCATTCCTACACTGCAGCAATGACTGTTTAACCCTTTTTGACTGATGGGCCACTATAAACTTCCTAAAGCAAGCCCAGACTCCTTAAATAAAAAGGCCAAGTGCATATGCTGTTGTGTTGTATAGATGGACCTGCTTCTTCTAACTGCTCCTCCAGAGATCTGCTGGAAGTAGTTCATGGATCTCCAAAGTTAAACACAGACAAAGCAAGTGGGGACAATGCTCTGGGACAAGCCACCAAGTTGCAGGGCCTAGACATGAATTCAGGGGCCGTGTCTTAAAACTGTGATGCTTATCCCATCAAGATCCAGTACAAAGAGAGGGAAACCGGATGGCTACTCACGATGCACACCCTGGCAGCTGCCAAGTCTCTGGGCTCCGTGGTGCTGCCAGCTTCACAGAGGACACAGAGCAGGCTGGTGGGGCAGCAGCAAGCCTTGGGTTTGTTCACACACTTGGATTCACTTGCGTGCTGCTGAAGAAGCCACTTGGCTGCATAAACGCTCCATTAAGCTGCTCTTACAAACCCGCAAATGGATGGCTCGAGCACACAGCCCTCGCTTTGTGCTGCTGAAGCTGCTGGCAGGGCAGACGACACAAGAGGACCTTTCGCCACCGTCAGAAATTTGGCTGGGCTGGCTGCCTCTACCTCATCTAAGCACATTATTCCCAAGTCCCGTCAGCCCAAGAACAGTGTGCAGAGAAGATGAGAACATCCCATCACGAACACAACAACACGCTGTCAGCCAGCCAGGTGGCAAGAGACGCGGACACCTGCAACTCCCTAGCAAGTCTGGGGGCGACGGCAAGTGCCAACCCCTCCCTCAAGACTAGACCCAGCACCCATGGCACCAAGTCAAGCATGACTGCAGCTACAAAGTGAGGCCAAGGAAGCCAACCCTCCACCCTCGAAGACACGCATCCAAGCACGAGGCAACTACACAATAACTGGAGATGTGGACCAGCCAGGCAGGGTCAGCAACGAAGCTTCATCGGCGCTAGTCCTCACCCCCTGCCCAGTCCCAGCGTGGCCCCAGCACACTCATTAGCAGGCATTAGGTGCGCTGGGTTCGTGCTGAGACACAGGATGGCCCCGATGACAATGCAGAGACCCACAATCCCTCCTCGCCAAGAGGCTTCGTATTTAAGGGGAAAGAAATCTATTTCCGTATTCCCTAACTGTACTCCTAAAAAATGAAAGGTAAGATTAATGTTACATTCGCTGCTGTGAATTAACTTGAGTTCCCATCTCCGGGCCCTGGCTGCGAGCCATCAAACAAGCAGCAGGGGTGCAATCAGAGTGGCTCCAATTGGCAAGTCCAGTGAAGCGTGAAACATTAACAACAGGTTTACCATAGTCTTAAGATTAAGCCAATCTGCCTTGGCGCAGCAGGGAGCAGGCCTGGAATATGCGCTTCTGGCACAGCGTTCAACAAAAGAGATGCCAGCCCAGGAATCCCAGCCGCTGCCCTAGCCAGCAGAGGTGCCTGCAGGGGAGGACGGGGGCAGAAGCATGGCTGGAGGCACCATCCTCCACGGCAGTGGTGGGCTGCAAAACCCCAACCTGCCACATGAAGGAGGGAGCTTGCTTGCTTGAGGGATCCTGAAGAGCCTCTCTGCAAGCTCCAAGCGCAGGTCTTCTCCACTGGTAGGAGCTCACCCCAAAAATAAGCCTTTCTAAGCATCTGAGGCTCTTGCAAGCTCCGCCTTTATGGCCGAGATAAGAATGTCTCTAGGTACAACAACTTCACAGTATTTCATGAAATAACCTTTTCCTTTCATATTCTGCCATCTGCCTCACTAGATCTCTCCAGCATTACCTCAGCTCCATAACTTGGCATTTCTAACACCAAACTGCTTCAAAGAGACCGAGGTAAGAGACTGAGGTAACCACATCAGAGGAGCAGAGGCAGCCGTAGATGCTGCTCACGATACTTAGGTGTGTGACAGAGGTAGGTAACATCCAGCAACAGGCAGCGCGAATATTCACTGGCTCTATAGAGGTCAATCCCCCCCGCAGCTTCTTGAGCAAGGCTTCCAGCAAAACACCCCCCACACTTCTGCCTGCAGTCTTAGACCGTGTTTCGACAACCACCCAAAGGGCCCCCTTGGTTCACATGGCCCATACGATGTGCTCTGGGACGCTGGCCAGTTCAATGACCCAGGGACCACACACACACGCTCCAAGCGTTTCCTTTCGGGCCTTAAAAAACCATCGCTTGCTCCCCACCCCCTCCGCTCCCAACATCTTCCCGTCAGCATCATGTGCTGGATAATTCACAAAACAAACTAGAAGGTGTGAGTCATGCTTAGTTTAGAGCATCTGCAGATTTTGAATCCTGAACTTAAGGACAGGAGGGAGAGGAAAGACAAAAGTGACAGAGGAAAAAACAGTTTCATCAGCTAAAAACCACACTTTAGGGCCTACAGAGTTGACAAATTCAGTGGCAAGCAGCAAGTGCAGTCTGTTACAAGCCAACAGTCTCAGGAAGATGTCAAGTTATGAAGATCCCCGCAGGTAAGACAGCAAGCTGGGACTCCTACCAGCAGGGACTGGCCAGGCCACTCCGAGCCAGGTAAGCCCTCCAAAATCAGTATGTCCTTGAAACAAAGCCAACGTGACCAAGCAACCACTCAGCCAGAGGCGAGAGGCTCCCCAGCGGGCAGTTTCCAGAGGAAACACACGACGGGGATGTTTCCTTCTCACCCTCAGCAAAGCTGCTCTGCAAGACACACTGCCTAACCCCAGTGCTTCTCACTGCCATCCCGCCTGCCCCATCACACCAGGAGATTCCTGAGCCCCTGCTACCGGACATGGGTGCCAACGGAGGCTGGCCAGGACACGTCCCGGCTGCTGCAGCTGCCGTTACACAGACAGCATTCCTAGAACCTTGTTCACCAGGCACTGTCAGTGCCAAGGACAGCAGAAAACTCGCACAGGGAGAAGGTGGCTCCCAAGCAGAGGGTAAGGCTGGGCAGCCTGCATAAGGGAATGATTTCTGCTTCTAGGCCACAGCACCAGAACGTCTCGCGTAGCTGGAAGCTACGAGGCAGCACAAGGAGACTGGACAGCCCCATGTGGAACCAAACTGAGGGGTCTCAGCCCAATTCTTAAAAGTGTAAACATGTAAAATAAAAAAATATTGCCAAAGAACCATGGGGGTTTTATTGGCAGTCTTGGCGTGGAAGCTAAGAAGAGCTTGGGATTTGGGAAGCAGGTTATCCTCTCTACTCTAAGCTAATGCCTTGAGGTCAAGGCCATGAGAGGTTTGTGCTCTGTCTGTACCATTCTCCAACAATAAGCTCCCACCTGCCCAACAATGCTTTAAAAAGGAAGTCTTTATATGTTTTGGAACCAAACCCTCAGAACGTGAGTCTATTTTTCAACCTGCCTGGAAACAGAAATCAGCAGCATTCACAAAATGTCTTCTCTGAGGCTACTAGTCGGGCATTCTCACTTTTGTAAATGTGCCTGCAAACTGTACCGAAGAGCAGTCCTCAAGCTGAGAGAGCATCTGCTGAACACCTCACAGCAGAAGGTGATGCACTTGCACACTGTAAACAGGAAGGTGGAGATACCCAAGGTCGCAAAAAAACAGCACCACAAGGGATGTCAAAAGGTCATCCCAGAGCATGTCCCAGCCACAAAATTTGATAAAATTTAAGCCTTTATTACAGAAGGTTGCCGTCTTTTTCATCATTGGGTAATTGCACCCTACATCACTTCATCTGCAGTCTTTCTAATTAAGAGCAACTCCTCCTCCAAGATTACAACAAAACCTGTAGGTCACGAATGTTAAAGACCATGTCTTTGATTTCCAGAAGAAAATGTTGAGTTGAAGTACTTCAAGCTTGGACATACAAACGTACTTCAAAACAGCACTGAACCTTAAGGAGTACTGGCACCCATGTTTTGAAAATTCAGCCTTTTCAGCCAGGTCCAGCTGGGTCTCCAGATACGCAGCACTCCAAGTCACAAGAACTTTCCAAAACCCCAATACTGCTGCTACAGCTGCTGCTTCCTACTCCAGAAATGTCTGCGCACTGAGGGGCTGAATGCATACAATACTTTGCCACTTTCAAGCAGAGAGCAGATATATAAGCCACAATATGTTAATATTGGCAAGCCATTAGCTGCCAGGCTCAGAACACCACTATCTCCACAGCTCACTCTTGAGTGCCCAGGTGTCCATCAGCCTGCATAGGACTGCCTAGACCCAAAAGGTCACTGATGAGCTCAGCCACCGTGCTGTGGACCCATCAGTAACATCCAGTCGGATGGGTGTAAAAACTTGAAGGTAGATATATTGGTCAAGGATGGCTTGGCTAGTTTGACACCACAGCCAAGTAGTAGATCTCAGGCAGCCAAACACACACTTCACTCACAATATTTGAGACATAACTGAGTCTGTGTGTGGAGAAAGTTAATCATCAACGAGAACAAAAGTTGCTTCTGTAGTTGTCTTCTCCAGCATCTGACACAGCTTCAGTTGACTCAGCTAACACCGCATGTGCTAAACGAACAACCAACAACAAAGACAGGGAGAATTTTTCCAAGCAGTCAACTTTCACCGCTGCCTCCCAACCATGGATCACAGCAAACCAAACAACACTGCCAACAGTTGTGTTTCACCCTCGCTTCGCCCAAGGGCAAACCACCACACACTTCACTGGAGAGTGGGGCAGGAGTTACCGTTACCAGGAGAGGTCAAACTCCCTGGCTCACACAGATGTCCCCATGAGCACTACTGCAGCTGTAAAACACACCTTCAGCAGTGTCCCACAGATCCTATGACACTGTCCTTTTCTGGAGGTTTTTTTTCCGTTTCTTCTGCAGACAGGATGTCATGGCTGTTTTAGCTTTAAGCCCAGCATCGCTCATTTAAACTGGTGTAAGGAAGGGGGAAAAGAAAAACAGTCTCCTTTCATGCACAACTCAAAACAGCCACCCACTCAGAAAACTGCTCAGGCATGGAGTTTGCATCTCAAGAGATCTGCACTATACGAGCTCCCTTCCCCCACACCCATCTCAATGGTGATCACCGTATTTTACTTTGATCTGTTTATTTCAGCATTTTAGGCAATTTTACACTACACAAAACAGTTAGGACACACTGAATTTGCCAGATAGGCAAAACTTCTGTTCTCTGCTAAATGCAAACCTAAATTCCCTGCTCAGCCCAGCCGCTTCTCCGCAGAGCGCTGGCAGGCCCACTCTGGGGTTCAGGGTGGCTTTCAGGAGCCATGGCACCCTGGGTCTCAGACGCTTCCCTGGCATTCCTAAGCCCTCGGCTTCAGGCTGTGGTGAATAAGCTCACACAGCAGCTCCAGGGAAGGCAGGCAGGCAGCCGGGAGATCATTCAAAGTGTCAGCTCTCCCAGGTTTCTTCTCCAGCTTAATCCTACAGGATAACGTAGCAAAATACAAGGGAGGCAAGATTCAGAAGTGGAGCTCTCATTGCCCCTCTGGTACGGGTTCACGCACTGACTCAGCTCAGTGACCGTTTATGCAGGGCTGGCTGCGGGAAGCCCGACGCCCACACAGAAGGTGCTGAGTGCCAAAAAAAGGTTCCAGTTCCTCTCAAAACCCCGTAGTGTGGTTTTACACCACGGGGACCTGCAGCCGTATGGAGGAACAAGCATCTCTGGAGAGAACACGCGGCAGAAAGACTCCGTCAGAGATGCCACTTTCTTTTCAGCCTTCGGGGGACCAGAGCCAAGTGAGACTGCTCCAAGGCTTGTAGCTAAACCAGAGCTGCAGCTGGAAGGATGGACCGCAGCATCAGCGCACATGTGAACACGTCCGGTTGTATTCATGCAGATCAGATACCAAGAGAAGCAAAGCTCCAGCAGGATGGGCCTCAGGGCAGCCTCCTGGGCTTGCTGGAAACCTGGCCAACTCCTGCATTCAAAGCTGGTGGTGTCTGAACTGATCCTGCAATCGGCTCCGATTCTTGCACAGATTCCTGTCAGCCTCCTTTTTCCTAGAAAGGCGGCTGCTAGGACTCCTGTCTGCCACCCGTTCAGCTGCTGCCAGCACCGCAAAACTGCTCCGCGAGAACAACCCTTCTCTACCCAACCAACCAAGGATGCTCTGCTTCATTTCAAAACCCCTTCTCTTTGCTCTGCCAGCATCTCGTGGTACTCTCTCCTCTCCCCCCTTGCTTCCCACGTTTAAGTTCTCCAGGTTCATTAGTCAGCGCTGGAGAACAAAAAGTACCAAAGCTGGCCCCAGATCAGTCAAACCTTCACATCCATCTACAAAAGTCACAAATCAGTAAAGCTGCTGTACTAACAATACCCATCGCCCTTCCTGTCACAGCCCTGTATTGGCATGCTGCCCTTAGAGCAACTACAGATTTAAAACAGTGGCATGAGAGGGTGAGAATCAGTACCTGGCTATGGGGCCAGATGGGCAGGAAGGCAGAGCTCCGAGAATCAACCTGGAACAAAGTGCTTTGTGGCATCTGCATGCACAACTCACGTGCGTTGCAAAGTATGCAGAAGAAGCAGGTTGGCAGCCTTTTAAACGCCTCTTCTCTGAGAGCGCAAAATGAGCCCAAGCCAGTCAGAAGTAAAATTTTCACTTAGGGAGCTAAACCACCCTTTAAGTGATATTGTATACTCACAGCTTCTTTAAAAAAAAAGGGCAATTAAAATCATAACCTAACAAGTTCACCTGCTACACGGCCAGAGCTGATGCTCCGGGCAATGGAGCGCCAGGTAAACCAGCACTGTCATCAGAGCTGGAGGCAATCCTGCCTTCTCCACCCTGTACCAGGGATGTGAGGAATGCAGGCAGGGCTGTGCAGCCCCAGCCAAGAACCCAGTCCCTCCAACGCTGCAAATAAGGTCAGGAGAGCCCAGCCTCTTCCCAACACCGACTTCATTCGGAAAGCTGATGCCGACCACCCGGCCCACAGGAGAGCACAGCAGCGTGGACTGTGTGCCCGGAGAACAGCCATCATCCTGGCAGTTTGGGGAACCCCCAGGCCTTTCCCTACCGCTCCAGCTCCCGGCCCCCAGCAGCACTGCCAAAGGCTCCAGGAGCCGCTGGTGAATTTAGGGCATAAATCCTCCCCATCCCAGCAGCCAGCATCCCAATAACAAAACTAAATTCAGAACAGAGGGCGAGAAAAATTTCTTCCCACAAGGATCCCACAAGTAACGTTTGCCATACCCACGACAGACATACAGGATAAGCTCAGATGCTTTCACAGTGTAAGGCCGTTCTGCCCTGTGACCACGCAGGGGGGAAGCAGCAGCTTTCCGGCTCCACAGCGGGGGAGGCTGCCCCAAGCCAGGGCAGCGCTTTGCAGCCCACCTGCCAGGTCAGTGGCGACAGTCCCTCTGCGAGGAATGTCTCCTGCTGGGGCACGCTACAGCCTCTTGTCCTGTCTGGCTGCGAAGGGCCAAAGCTATACGCACTGTGTCTTTGGGAGAGGTTTCTGTGGGGGGAGAAGAAAAAAAAAACACACCGAAACGAAAAACCACCTCTCACTGCCAGAAAATATTCTTGTTTGCATAAACTTCCTTCCTTCCTTTTGTCCCATTACTTCTGGGTCAGCCCCGTCAGTGTCCTTCCAGGTACGCCTGTCTCTCAGTGCCTTCAAATATTTGCTCATTGATGTCCTCTTCCCCTTTGTCATCACTTACTGAACACCACATACTGAGCTCACACAACAGCTCCTCTTAAGCCAATTCCTCCAGCCACTGAGTTCTGGTTCAGCAGCAGGGCTAGGAAAAGAACAAACCATACCTCTATGCACACAAGAACTCAAAGTTTTACTGCATGCAGCTTTTTACACCTCCTTTGAAAAGAGAAGCGGAGTGACTCACTTGCAAACCCATTTCGACTTTCTGTCCTGAACAGCACTCACCGCAGGCAGGGCTGTCAAGAGCGCACAGACCAAACCGCTACCAACTCGGGCCCGAGTCAAAAAGATCTCACTATTTTTATTTGGCTGACAGAGCATCGTAGCGGTGGCACCGTGGGTTGGTGTATAATTAAAATAATCACCAGTTGAGCTGCTGGAGCCCAACACAAAACCCTTAGGCAGAGACAGAAGGGCTGTGCCGGGCTTCTGAGCAGGCTTTCATCCACACCTTTCTCCCCAGGGAAAGTAACCCTTCTGGCAAGCTTAATTCACAAGGTACTCAGGGTTACAGGGTAGATTTTATGAGCACCCAGACCTAAGTGGTCTTGGTTGCTCAATGCAAGGTTCAAGACAGCCCTGCCTTGCATCTCTTCATGCACACACTGTGATGCTGCACCCTTCTGCTCTCTTTCCAGCCCTGCTGAAAGCCTCTCCCAGCTGCCACACAGCGCCAAGGCCGTGCAGCACTCACTCAATGAGTTCTGTGGTATCTTTTCGTGTACTGAGAAAGACAACAGTGGGAAGGCTTCAATTTCTCTTTTCAAAAAGGAAGTATAAATGAAGTGTCAAGGGACTTCCATTGGGTCCCATCACGTGTCCTGTGGAGAAGCCAGCACCATAAGGTGAACATGGAGCATCCCCAACACACAGCGTCCTCCAGGGAGACGGCAGCCCTGCTTTCCCATTGGAAATATCCAGTAAATGCCCTTTGCTCCCTGCAATGCAGGCCACCAGCAGCAGAACGGCAAATATCTCTATCACCTTTTTGGAGAAAGACAAGAAGACGAGCCAAGTGCCGCGCCAGAAACTGGACCTAAGCCTCTCGAGTTTCAAGGCAGTTTCACCAACAGAGCAGCCTCCTTCCTCAGTCCTTCAGCCTTCAAACCAGCCCTACGCAGAGGAACGGCAGCCAGCTGGGGACACTCCGGGAAGTGGACGAGGAAGCAGGGAGGGAACATGTCATTTCGTCCTATAAATCACCACATTCATGTGAACTGCATGTCTCCAAGCAAGAAAAATAAAGCTTACTCCAGCAAAACAGAAAAGTTTCACACAGCCCCAAGTCACGTCCCGTGCTTCTCCAAGCAGGTTTTTCCCTGTGCCCAGGGCAAGCACCAGTGTCCTGTCCTGCTCCTTGCAGCAGCCATCTCCAATGCCCGCCTGCCACGCACGCACCCTCCGACGTTGCTCATGGCTACAGGAAATTAAAGATTAAACAGAGGCCTGTGGTCACAGCAAACACAACGCGGCCTGCAACACACCACTCAGCTGGGATCGCCGCTGGGAGAGCAGCAACGGGTGATGGCCGGCGTCCCAGTATCACAAGCGGGGGAAGGCCCTCACCTCCCTGCATCCCCAGGAGCTGGGGCAAAACAGAGAGTGCCCCCTCCTATCCCAGTCCAAAAACTTGGCAATGACTAAGGAAGCATCGCTGCAGAAAGCAGCAACGTGAGCCTGGAAGCTCCTCTCTGCCAAAGACTGCTTTTTGAGCAACCTTTTTGCCTCAGTGCAACCTCCACGGCAGCTCACAGAGGAGAGTGCCAAGGATGTAAGGGATGGGAGGAGGCAGACCTGCTTTTGCTTAGCTGCGTTTTGAAGCCAAGAGCATGAAATATGTTAATCCTGCCCATCTCCTCTACCAAGCGCTGCAGACCCAGAACAACTGAATGCATAATAAAACTTTCACCCAGCTCTAACCAGAAGTGAAATGAGTACCACAGCCTCAGCTACTGAATTCATGCGTGCTGGAAAAACAGACCTCCTATTACTCAGAAGAGCTGGACATGAACCAATGACCTAGAAACAAAAGCCTGCGTCTACGTCCCATCACTCTCCACCTCCTCGCTGCCCTCGAGCCATCCAGCTTGCCTGAATTTTTCAGAGCCCTTCTCTGAGGAAGTCACAAAGCAGAAAACCATGACGCTGCACATCACGCTGCAAGGAAAAATCTCAGCTGGAGCCAAAGGGCATGGGGCAGGTGGCTTCACAGCGACCCCGCTGACCCTCAGCTGCTCTCAAAATTGTTGCCTTGATTATACTAATCCAGTTAAAGGCCAACCCTTCCTTCTCACGAGTACAGCTGACACCTCATCCCTCAGCACCAGCCCCCTGGAAAAGCCCCAGAGCAGAATCATCCCTCTTCACCAGACACTGTCCCAGCCATCAACATCTTCCGAACCCACTTCCACCTTTGACAGACACCAAATTTCTTTTGTCCACTGCTGTGTTGCTGAGCACATGCAGGCACCAAAAGCCCCGATATAAGCCGATAACATCAGTCCATTCCACGGGAGCCTGAGACCCCACACCTCAGAGCTGACCCCCTTCCACAGTCACTTGGAAAGTCAGCAGACAAGGGTTTTTTACTGTAGGAATCTCAGCGAGGGTCACAGGGAAGGTGCTACGGTTGGGAGGAAGACTGATGCTTACAGCAAACTTTTATTCCACTTATGTTAAGGCAAAAGAAAGCCAGCCAAGCAGCCTGCCCCAACGAATCCTTGCCAAGACGGAAAATAAAGACCGAGGCCCTTCCTGTTTCCCCAAGGCCACAGTCAGAGGTGTAGCTTTTGCTACCCCGTTTGGAAAACTGGCCTCTCTGGCAGCAAACTACAACTAGTAGCACTTGAATACACATCTCGGGAGCTTGAGAAAGTCAAATTAGATGCTTAATGAAGAGCAAAAACCACAGTGCGAGTGTTGTTGCCGTGCCTCTCCAAGCAAGAGTGGCACAATCAGCCCTTGTCAAGACTAGAGCTCAAGAGACAGCAGCGTGGCAGGGCTGGTTCTGACGACTGGCACAGATGGGCTGCCCTTATACTTTTTTACAGTACTACTAAAAATAAAAATACGTAAAAACACTTAAGCCACTGCAATTTTCCACAGTTCCAAGGAGCCGTACGCTGCTGGAGCAGAGCGCAGGGTCTCTCTCCCCATCCACCTCTCCCTCTTCTCTCCTCGCAGAGGATCCAGACCGGCACGAAGATCAGGAGGCCCTGCTGAGGAAGTCCCTACCTGGTTTTACCTGCCGTTGCTAGTGACAACGGCTCTCAGAGACTGCACGGGACGAAGGACTGAGCCCCAGCCTTAGCGGACAGGCATCCCCTTCTCAAAGCCCTTGCCACAGACCTCAGCCCTTTGGCAAAGGCAGCAGCAGCCGGGCGCACAGGTACCTCCTCCAGCGAGGGGCACGGGCCGCACAGCTCCGAAATAGCTCCCGGGAATGCACCCCGTGCAGCTCCGCACGCTGGCAGGGATGCTCCCAGGCCCAAGAGACAACATACAGCACTTTGAGACACACGGGGAGCTGCACTGAAGACCTCATTTAAAACAGGCAGCCAAGGAGAGGGTGTAGCCCTTCCCAATTTCATCTGCTAGTAATGCAACAGATCATAAGAGATCAAACAGTTAAAGATCAAGCGGAGCCCAAGCCAGTTTCTTTCACTTGCTCTGTAAGTAACTAATTAAAACAATATTCCCAGGATGCTTTTGTCCCCAAAAGGCTCACAAATGAGACCTCTAGTAAAAAAGATCTACACATACAAAGCTGAGCAATCCCCTGGGGCGGGTCAAAAGAGCACACAGCAGAGGCTGCTTTGTGAGAAGAGAAAATGTCACAGACACTTGAGAGGCAAACAGAAACACGAGCAGAGAAACTCAGCCCACAGATTGCCACTAACACCAAAACCTTCAGCAAATAACTTACAAGAGCTTTACTGACCACAGTGGTCAGAACATCCACTTTACTACCCATGGAAAAATGGCTCTGTGACACCAGGCTGCAGCAGCAAGGTCTGGTTTATACTAGAAAAAGAGGGTTTTGAGGATGTTATTTTACACCAGTAAACCCCTGCCCACAAAATAAACTGGACCGGTGGAAGCAATTTTCACCAGCAAAATGCCATTTATATCAGGCCTTCAGCTAGCATAAACGCTTTTCAAGGTGAAACAGAAAGTAAAGACAAGAAGCAAAGCTTCCTGCAGCACCTAGATCGGGTATCAGATTTTCATTGCCATCGTTGCACAGAAATGGCCTCGCTTGTAGAATAGTTTTTGAAATGCCTTTTTTTTTTTTTTTTTTTTTTTTTTTTTTT
>Ga0065711_1040234_pt1 | contig 17137 bp, 23 predicted proteins | sample Hoacrofraction12_FD_59098 | JGI IMG/M metagenome (GOLD analysis project Ga0065711, IMG submission 59098) | Hoatzin crop microbial communities from Cojedes, Venezuela - Epithelial fraction 12 v2 (version 2) | ecosystem: Host-associated > Birds > Digestive system > Esophagus > Crop | place... | reverse complement strand
TGTAGGCATTTATAAGGTCCCCTCGCAGCCTTCTCTTCTTCAGGCTGAACAAGCCCAGTTCCCTCAACCTCTCCTCGTAGGGGAGATGCTCCAGTCCCCTCACCATCCTCGTAGCCCTCCGCTGGACTCCTTCCAGCCCCGGGCTCAAACCCCAGCACATGCTCGAGCACCGACAGACGCGTCCCAGATCCCTCCTTCTCCTGCGAACTGTCCCCACGTCGCTAGCTGAGCCCTGCCAGGAGATGGGAGAGCCCCAAGGCATGTCTGGGCTCCCTGGGTGCCCGACAGCGATGGCCTGGCAGGCTCTGGGTGCATGGGGCAGGGGAGGAGCCGTCCTGGAGGAGGCTGACGGACAGCAAAGCCAAGTCTGTCCATGCGTTTCCCTGCAAGATGTCCTGGCTCCTCCTGGAGATGAAGGAGGAGCGGCCGAGGCACCTGCAGCTCGCTGTAGGTTGTGTATCTCACCCGGCAGTGAAACCGCACGGCTCAGCTCAGCCTTTCAGCGCCTGGATGGACTCAGATCTGCCAGCAGCAAGGCTGCAAACCTTACACAAGCCCCATAAATCTTATATTTACCTTGTCTAGTCTTCAGTGCTCGCAAACACAGCATCCCTGGGACTCAGCACCTTGGAGTGAAAGAGCTAGAGCCTTCAACTCAGGGCAAGCATCTGTGAAAGACCAAAAACTGGATTCCAATCTACTCTGCCCAGCATTGCCCAGCCTGTCTGGACACATCGTAGCTATCTAGGATGGGAGGAAGAACTTGTGGCTTCCACTGCAGACTGAGATGAAGTCAAAACATCCTGTTCTGATGTCAGTGATTCTGCTCAGGAAGACAAAAGCATCTTGCTTAGATGAAGTCATGTACTTCAATCCCACCCCTGCATTCACATCTCGTGGAGGTGTTGGGACTCTACACTTTTTAACATTTATTATTTTCTCAGGATGGAAATAGCACTGAAATGTCAAAATTTCCAGTGGGACATTCCCTATTTAAGTGTCCTCTCTGGGCTGGGATTTATTGCTGACAACTGAATCACACACATCTTGTTGCTATTACCATAAAGCCCTTCCCGCTCCTGGGGTCCTCCCCAGCTCTGGCATCCAAGTGCTCTCCAAGAGGAAGAGGATGCTCGCAGACGCACCAAGACCACCTGGGAGATCTGATGGCAGACGGGCATCCGGAGCGTGGTCAGCGTAAGGGCAGCGCAGCACCCCACAGCCCTTTTTGACGTGCGGGTGGCCGGGCTCTGCTGCCTGGCAGAGCTGGCCTGTGCTGCCATTCCTCCCCAGGACAGGTTTGCAGAGCAGGCTCCCAGTCTGATCTCCTGCCCCCAGCACTCCCAGCTGCTCCCAGCAGCTCCAGCTCTGCCTGTTGCAGGGAGGCTGGAAGCACAGAGCTCCTTGCAAACCCTCACTGCTCCTCCCTTCCTCCCCTCGCCCCACCGTGCCGGTTTTCCTCTGGAATCTCGCTTCTCCCTTTCCTGGAACCCTTCTGGCTGGAGGACGGCTGGAAGGAGGCGAGCGGGGACTTGGCTCCGGGCGGTGCCTGGACTGAGCGCGAGGTGCTGGGATGCACAGGAATGCCCCAGCAGGAGCTTTACTCTCTCTTTTCTTTCTCTCCCTTTTTGTGAAGATATTTCGGAGTCCCTCTGATGGGAACCAGATGTGCCCCAGATGTTTCTGTGTAGCAGAGCACTGGCCTGCGTCCTACACGCGCTGGAAGGTCGTGCGTGTGTCTCGGTGACGTCGCCGCGGTGCTCCCACGCGCACGCAGCGCTCACCTCGAGCGTGCGCAGAGCTCCCGGCCGTGCTGCACGCACAAGCGAACGCGAGCAGGCAGGGACAGGCGCTGGCACAGGGGCACGCACGTGTCCCCTGGCTTTACTTCTGCACGCCTTCCACATGCTCTCACACGCTCACGGCATGCGGAGCAGCCCAGCGCACGTATGTGCACGCACACGCACCTTCCCTGGGTTTGCACCTCCAGGGACCCTCTCTGGGTCGCTGCAGGGCACGGCTCTGGGCATGGGCAGATCCGGCATGGGCTGCCCAGCAGCTGCCACTGCAAGCAGAGGTTTTTGAGCTCTGATGGAGCCTTGCCTTCCTCCAACTCATCACAGGGGCATGGCAGGAGCAGGGGGCTCGCCGCCACCTCCTTTTGGCAAAGCACTTTGCCTGACAAGTGTCCCTCTCCCCGGCAGGGACCAGGTGGGAGCTGAGCTCACTTATCTTCCTCCGCATGCTCCCAGCATCAGTGCGATCCCACGGAACCAGAGCGGGCCAAAATCCCCTGCCAGCGGCAGCCCCTGCGACACCTGGCTTCTTCCACGGAGTAATTAGCCACAGACACTTTCCTCCATCATTCACCAGCCTCTGAGCAGCTTCCAGCCCTCCCTCCAGACAGACAGACAGGCACACGTGCACACAAGATGTATATCATTGCAATATTCCCTCCATGTGCTTTCAGAGATGGGCTCCTGCATGCCCTGGGATGGGGGTCCCAGGGGGATGCAGCCTGCATCCCCATCATGTGGGGATCACTCCCCACAGCCTGGTCCCAGCATTTCCAGCGCTCACTGGGATGGGGCGTCCAGCCCTGGGCTTCCCCCCACAGCACTGCAGAGCTGGGCTGGTTGGAGAGGGGCAGGGATGAGTTTTCATGGTCCCAGCGCATCGGGGTCTGTGACTGACGGGTGCTGGGGGCTGTTTTCTGGCTGGACACATGGTGTCACAGGAGGGACAGCTCAGTGCCCAGGGGCCAGCCCTGCCGTGGTCAGCACCCAGACCCAGGACCAGTCTGCCTGCCTGGGCTCCAGTTTTCCTTCCCATTTACGGACTCGTGTTGCCATTCGCAGTTCATTGTGCAGTACAAATCTCAGCGACGCCGGGTGACATTTAAGAGCAGGCGGGTGGGGACAGAGGGGGACAGCGGTATGGCAGGAGGTGGGGGAGCAAACCCATCGCATCCAGCAATGCTAAATCTCGGATGAACCGAGAGCAACGTGCCCTGTCCGGGAGCTCAGAAGCGACCCTCCACGTGCCAAGCTGGAGAGCTGGTGCCGATGCCCAGGGGCAAGCGGGAGGTCTGGGCTGGGCATCCCAGTGCAGAGCTGTGTGCATGGGGGGGGTGGGCACTACCTCTCCCCCATCGTCCCCTCCTCCGTTTCTCCTGGCTCACGCTCTCCCTTTCTCTCCTAATCCCCACAAATGCTAAGATATTTAAATGTGGTATTTTCAAATCTAATCAGCGTTCCAAAGCTGTGCTGCCGCCACTCAAATTTAATTTGATCCATTTACCAGCTTTGTGGTGCATCTAATCAAAGAGAGGGAACAATTAGGTTAATGTCAGGGGTCACCTCACAGCCTCCTGCACCGCTCAGCAACAGGAGGCAGCCATGGCGAGGCCGGCCCCGAGGAACAAAAGCAGGAGCCAGGGGTCTCTGGGGCCTGGGCTGGAGATGGCCACAGAGATGGAGGGTGTCCTGGGTCACGCACGCCACAGGGATGGCTTGGAGGGAGGCCGCGTGGACAGGGAGGGAGCGATGCTGCATCCCGCTTAGCTTCAGTGTGAGCAGAGACATGGACTATCCAGGCTAGTCTTGCATGAGGGGGTGCATCCTGCTCCAGCCACCTCTTGACCCGTCTGTCCCCAGAAGAGGCTGTCCTGTGATGTGCTTGATCGAGGACTACTGCTGCTGCTGTTACAGCTCGGCGCACGATGATCTGGATAACATGAGCTTCGACCCTCTCCCAGCAACCACAGCTGGGCTCTGGATAGGGTTGGTAGAGGTTCAAGTGGCAAAACCTGAGCCAAAGCATCTCCCAGCTTAACCAAAGCTGTAGTACCACATCATGCATGGGGTGAGACCACTCCAGATCGGACTGGCCATCACGTTTGCCAGCTGGTGTTGAGCAAACCAGATTTAATAAGAAGGACCAGAAAGGGTCTCGGTGTGGACAAACCAGACAAGCTTGGTGATCAAGCAGTGCCATGAAGCCAGGGCAGAGCAAGGAGCCTTTTGGGGCTGGGTACCTTTCCCTGACTTACTGGGGGCCACAGCTCTAAAAACGGAACCTTTCCACCGTGATGTGATTCATCTCAAAGGCTCTCTGTGCTCCTGACTCCTGCCAGGACAGAGCTCAGCCCATTGCGAAGGGTCCCTGGAAGGAGCAAGCGATGTGGCATTTGTCCTCCTGGGGTATAGACTTCAGGCTGGTGTGGGCAGCTCTGAAGTGCTGCACGTTCCTGGGCCCAAGCAGCCAGGAGGAGATGAAGATGAAGTACAAGAGTCCCTGATGCCGCATTTTGTGACCCCGGTAAGGACAGAGCGGGGGATCCTCCCCTCCTCCTCCTCCCCTCCTCCCTGCTGCTGAGCAGCACACTTCACCTTGCCTTGCTCCTGGAGCCTCAGCCCATCCCTCGCCCGGAGATGTCCCACCGCCTGTGTTTGTTGGGCTTGGCTTCAGTCCCCAAACCCTCATTTTGCTGCAGGTTCTCTGTGGTGCAAACGTGAGGGGTTGGGGTGGAGAGGGGGGCTCCTGGGATGGTGAGGGACAGTCAGGCGAGCAGGACCACCAGCTGCAGCACTTGGGGAGGCACAGAAGGAAAACAAGAGGGGAAAGAATCAACAAGCTTTGGTTAGATTTCTTGTTTCTTTTTTTTAATGCATTCTTTGAAAGACTGGAGGAAGAAGTGGAGGCAGGTGTGGGGAGAGAGAGCACATGTGATGCCTGCTGTCCCCCCCTCCCTGCCACAGACCTGAGCCCCGAGGGACCCACGCTGGAGTGGGAGCAGCTCAGGAGATGTCAGGTGGGCTTCGGGCACTCCTGGGGTGCAGGGGTGCCATCCCAACAAGTTTCTGCACCCACAGTCCTCAGCGACACCAGCTCCTCTCAACACCCAGCAGATCTGCGTCCCCCTCCTGCTGCAGCACTGGTGAAGTCCCTGGTCTGAGCCGGGGCGGAGGTTTGGGAGCATCAGGTACTTAACTTGAAATGGACTGAACAGAAGAACAATCTTTTTTCCCACCACTCATGAAATTCCTAACCCAGACTTTAATTGCTGTTGTAGAAAAGCCTCAATCCCACAAAACCACAAGAAGAAACAAAAAAAAGGAGCAAATACGGGAACAGAGGCTGTGAAAAGCTGGGGCAGAAAACAAAACAAGCCTGCATAAAATGGAAATAAAAAATACCCAACTTTCATTGCTACGATATATATTATTTTTTGAGGATTTTCATTTCCCCAGAAGAAATCCTCTGCCACTCGATGAGCAGCCCCAGCACCCCAGTGTGCTCCCCATTCCTGGGCTTCCTAGCATCCCCTTCCCCAAGCCACAGCCACAGAATTGCCACTCAACTGCTCCCTGACAAAGGGAGCCATGACCCTGGAGACGGGTTCACCTCAGCTGCTTGGGCATTGCACCCCTGACTTGGCACTGGAAGGGTGCTGAGCGGGACAGTAAAACTCAGAGCTGGTGCTGGAGAGGGGTCCAGCCCTGTGACACCCATCTCAAGCAGACAGGTCATCCCTGGGGAGGGACGGCAGCGCAGGCAGCGTGCTCCCGCCCAGCCCCGAGATGCAGGGAGCAGATCCAGCGCTGCGGGTGCTGGGCGGGTGCTGGCCGGTGAGTTTGAGAACACGTAGATACGCAGCTGGCTGCACACCTGCGCGCGCCTCGTGCATTTCCAGCATTTCCAATACTCCCATATCTGTACCTGTTGCTCCTACGGCACCAAGCCCACCGGCTTGGAGAGCAGAAGGGGGGTCAGAGTGGAGGCTCAGGGCTTTAGCACCATCCTGTGTGACCTTCCAAACCCCTCTCATCCCAAGGATGCAGATGGATACCCCCTGGCCTCAAGCAACCTCACGTGCCCTCCCTGCTCCACCCCACACGCCCTCCCTTCCCGTTGCCCTAAAATCCCTTTTCCCCAGGGCTGTTGCAGCCTTTCCTGCCAGCTCCCCTCTGTGCTTCCCGACAGCAGCGGGATCCCCAGGGCACACACGCCATCAGCCGTGGCCCAGGTCCCACGTCGCCGCTGACTGCCCTGTGCCCTGCTCCCTACGGCAGCAGTGTGGCACCTCGCTAAGCGGTGTCCCAGCCTGCGGTGGCTTTTCACTCCCCAAACGCGTTGTAAGGATGTTTCCGCACTGTGTGATTTAAATACACATGCTTTGCAATCTGTTGCAGAGTAGGGGTACTTGGCAAGGCTCCCCTGCCCAGACTGTTCAGGGACTCTTGGGCTCAGACACAGCTGGGGTTTCCCAGCATAGACCAGGCTTAACACAAGCGAGCAAGTGGAGCCGGGGAGGTTTGTCCCATGTGCCCTGTGTGCTCATCTGGACGAGGTCCTGCCCAGCACCCCCTCCACAAACCCGCCACCTCTTCTCAGCTTGTGTTTGATGCCTAAGCCCCCACCCAAAGACTTGTGCCCTGGTAGGGTGTGGAACGTGAAGGAGGGATGCCCTGGGAAAAGGTGGATTAGAGGCAGATCTGTCACATCTTGTGGGCAGGAGGATGGGGAAGCAGCAGTGGTAGGCTTGTACCCAGAGGCTCTGCCAGGACCTCAGTGCTCCCCGCTCTCATACTGGGGCTGGCCAGGCCCCATGATGGGAGCAGAGGAATGTTACTGTGGGTCCTCCTCTGCCTTCTTCAGGCTCTGTGCCCAGAAAACTGGCATTTACCGATGCCAGCTCAGCCCTCAGGCCCAGCCGAGCCCTCTCCACCCCCAGTGGGCTACGGCAGGGATTTTGGATGTTGCATTTATCAGCCCATCTTCTCCAGAGAGCATCTCCCTTCCTGAACAGAGCTACCCCTCAGCAGCACGGGTCCACACAGTCCCATGCACAGTGGACTCAGGCTGATAACAAGACCTGGATCTTCAGCCCATTTTCCTGCAATTCAGCATGTGCAGGGCATGGGAACACTGAGTTGCCCATTTCCTTCCAGATCACAGTGGAGCTGGAGCCTCTTCATTGCAGGGAGTGGGGAAACATGAAGCTTAAAAGCCCACTGGGGCCACCTGTAATTCAGCACAGGCATTTTCTCTTTCCTTGTAACCTCCTTCCATCCCCTCCACTACCTGGCGGGTCCCTCCACCTCCCCTTCCCCCACAGTCTGTGTGTCCAACACAAGACTGCAGTCTCCCTCCTCTTCCCCACATCCCCTTCCCCACCGTGAGGGTCTCTCTCCCACAGCACGTATCACACCCCTGCAGCTTTGTAGGTCTGTCCAGGCAGCGGTTTCTGGCAGGAAGACGAGACGAGATAAAGGGGTTGGAGAGACCAAACTACGAGGCGGTTGGAGAGACCTCCAGGGGTAGGAAGCCACTGGGGTTGCTCACCTGATGGGATATCTCATGCAGTAGGGCAGCTGGGGCAGCACGCGCTGACGGCACAGCAGACCCTCTTTTCTTGTGTCTCAGTCCTCTTCTCCCCCTCTCCCATACCCTCTCCCTGCTGTTGCTCCCAAATGCATCCCTCTCCATCATCCCCTTCCCTCTCCCTTCTCCTTGGCTGGCCCCCTCCTCCCCGCTGGGGTATGCAGCCCGCTCCAACCCACGCTCCTCCCCGGCAGGGAGGAAGGCTGCGGGGCCGGGCTGGGCTGCAGCACGCCAAGGAGCGTGCACGGGAGCGCGCGGGTGTGCGCCAAGGACACGGGAACAGCATCAGAGAGACAACGCCGGGGAAGCGAGGAACACAGAAAAGAGTTTAAGAAGCCTGCCCCCCTGTTTGGTTGCAAGGAGTTAATACTGTGATCTGTTGCGTGAGTTCTGATGAGAAGCTAGTTGACATGCAGTGCTGGAATAATGAAACGTAATACACATTAATAGGACCTCCCTCTGTGTGATTGCTTCTGCTCCACTAGCCCCATTGAAGATTTCACTTTTCTTTTAACAGTCAGAATAACAGAATGTGACATTAAGTCTTTTACATGCAGCAATTTATTTTAAAATATTGGGGCACTCAAAACAGTATCCAGAATGTTAAATAAGATATGCATGAGATGGAAATCAGAGCAGCACTGCAGTACGGAGACAGGAGTCAGACAGAGCCTTTCACAGGCAAAGGCAGCTCTACTTTTATTCTTAATTGCTATTTAAGGCACAAAGAAATAGCCAAGTTGGAGAGAGCTCTCAGGTATGGGGCAACCGATCCTCTCAGCTCACAGGTCTGGGTGAGAAATCAACGGCCAGTGTGGATCCCACCTCCCCACCCACCGCCAAGGTCAGGCAGATGGCACAAGCAGCCCGGTAAGGTGCCCTGCGAGGCTGCAGGTGCAGCAGACGCGCAGCCTGGGCCAGCGCTCAGCAAGCCCAGGGAGGGTCCGGCGCTGCCGCGAGCCCCCCGTGTCGTTTGTGCTTGCAGCAAGAGCCCATCCCTCCCGCTTTGCAGAGCACACACCTTGTGCTTCATCTTGGAAACACGCTCCCTTCTGGGGTGGAGCACGTCAAAGCTAACAGCACCATGGAGCGCTGCAAGGCTGCCCGGGCTGGGGTCAGCCATCAGCGGTGTGCCAGAGCTTTGCTGATGTTGTGACCACACTGATCCCACCCTCCAAGGACAAAACCTGCTCAGTGATGGTGCAGAAGCAGTGCGATCTGCCCAGGAAGCTTCTGCTTACAGCAGAAACCTTTGGGAGCTGCAGGGTTTGTGCAGCATCTTTTCACATGCTAGGTCACATCCTTAGCCCTGGAGACTCCCTGCCCCGTGCAGCTCGGTCCCGTCCCATGAGCACGCTCGGAGCTGTCTCACACCACTGCTTTTACCCTCTCATGGTGGTTTCCCTGCTTCTCCATGCAAGTGCCTCTGCCCTGTGGAGCCTTCACCCATCCCGCCACGGGTGCCATGCTGAGATAAACCTGTCGCTCATCCACCATCCAAGTGTAATGTCCACCCGATAAGCAGCAGCTGTTGGTGGGGACACTGACTCCTGTCAGCCGTGGCCTGGCCTTTGCTCTCAGCCAGCCCTTTGTGCTGGCTTTGTGCTGGCTCTCGCCCTGCAGTCCCCAGCTGGGCAGGGGCCACATTTGGCTGAGCACCCTGGACCCCTGACTCTGCACGGCCTGGGATACCAGAGCCAGGAGAAGTCTTGCTGGCCAAGGCACTGCCCTGTCAGCCTTGATGGGCCATGTCCACCCCTTCTCGCCCAGCTCCACGGTGGCAGCTGCATGCATGGCCGCGCAGGGAGGCATGGCCCCATGGCCGCATTTATTTTGGCTTTATCCTGTCTTCATCAGCCACAAACAAGGATTTGCCCATTAAGGATCCAGCTGCTGTCTTGGCCTGGCTGCCTTTGTAGCCCGTTTATTTGCCCCACAGCAGCTGCCAGAGCACCTCCAGATCACAGAGACAGGAGACTGGGGACAGCAGCTACCAGTATCTCCTCCGGCATCACTGGTTACTGCTGCAGGTGTTCAGGCTGTGGGAAGGCAGAGCTTGCCTGGTGCATCCTTTAATGGACACATCCTTCAAAAGCTGTGTTGACTTCTGACCTTTCTGCCACATTTTCAGGTTTTTCTCTGGGAGTTCTGAGCATCACGAAAAACATCCACCAGCCCCCTGGCTCCAGAAGCCAAGGCCAGGGAAGGCTGGGTCCTGGTGAGGCTGCAGGACCCTCTGTCCCCTTCCCCTCCCTCCAAGCAGGACTGCGGTGGTGCCTCGCTGCATCTGATCCAGCAACACCAACGTGGGGCAGAGAAACCCCTTGGTCTGACCCACTGCTGTCCATCCCCTTCCCTCCCCTGGCCAGGACAGATCTGCCCTGGGCAGCTGAATGCAGAGACATCAGCCACCGTCCTGTTGATCGATTGCTTTACTGAATCAGCTCAGAGCAACCCAAAGGGTGGGACAGAAATCCCAGCAAATGCGATGTGGGCGACCGCATCCATCAGAATGAAGGGAGAGGGAGTGCAGGACCTGGGAGCTGTCAGCCTTGGGAAGAGGAGCCGGCATGCTGGCATGCTCATCAGAGCCTCCGAGAGACAGGACTCAACGCTCCCAGCGAGCTGCCCAAGGGCCGGATCCTGCTGCTCGTTGTCCCCTTGATCTGCCGGTCCACGCTCCCCCTGCACAGCACACGCTGCGCTGCCGGGGGGGTGGGCTGCGTGGCTGGGGGGACCCCTTCTCCCTCCCGGGTGGGGTTGGGCCTGATTCGGGAGCCCCGAGGCTGGGGGTGTAAGAGGGGCTGCTCCTCTTGGTGGGATGCGGTGGATGCACCCGTGGAGGAAGGGCTGGGTTTCTGTGGGTCCCGGTGCCACAGGAAAGGCTCTGGGCAGCTTCTCCAAAGCACGGCGTAGACAGTGTGACGCTGCATGCCACCAGAGGAAGGGCAGAATCAGGAACTTCAGGTTTTCTCTGCTTTTTTGAGCCTGCACATACGCAGTAAAATCATTTTACATCATAGCCTTGAAGGACCCATGATTTCAGCTTCAGTTCTGCACATCCTCCAAACCCCCCCCCCCCTAGGATGCCCATTGATTCCTGCAAGAATCACAGGGGAAATCTTGTGCCCAGGCATCCAATTTCCCTAATGTGACTCCAGAAAAAAACACTACGCCCCCAAAGCAGCCAGCAATTTGCTTGTCATCAGCTGGCACTGCCCTGCTGACAGGGGTTGGTGTCGCTGGTGGCTGAGTGGCAGGTCCACCCCCCACCCCGAGCTGCTCCATCTGCCCTGCGCGCAGCATCGGGGATGGCAGCGCCTGCTGCCGTGGGTGACGATGGTTTGTTGGCTTCTCTTCCAACACTCAGACCTTTCTGTGGGGGAAAACTGCCTGCTGAATTCTTGTTTTTTTCTCCAGGGGGGAAGATCGCAATGACATTGCCCGATCCCTGCCTCCAGGGACCCGACCCTGCTTCCACGGCATGCCAAGCTCTCCGCTCTGCCAGGCTGGAATTTCCCCAGAAATTTCTTGCCAAACCCCTCACGTTTTGCATTCACCTTCACTTGAACCGAGCCATGCTTCGAAGTCAGGGCGTTTTTCCAGGGAGGGCAGTGGCACTCTGCAGCTGGCTCTCGTCACCGTGAGAGCTGGGGTGTCCCCATGGTGCAACCCCAGGGCGGCAGGACCCCGTGGTGGCCCAGCTGCAAACCCTCTGCTGCTGGAGCCCAAACCCAGCGCTCAGTCGCTCCTGACCTTTGTGGTCCCTTGGCCACTGTCCAGAGGCAGCTTTTGAGGACATCTCACGTGGCTGCGCATGGTGGCCCAGCATGACACTGTCCCAGGCAATGATGGGGCTCCTGAGGGGAACCGTGAGCACCCCCAGCCCTGTGTTGGGGTCTGACTCTGCTCCGCTCCCACCCCGGTGCATTGCACCCACGACCGCAGCAGGGATTCACCCCCACCCGCCTCCCGGCAGACAGGGCAGCGGAGCCGGCTGCACGGCTCCAGCCGTGCCAGAGCCCTCTGAGCAGGTCTGGTCTGTGTCAACACGCGTCCCCACAGCCACGCTCTGCCCATGGCCCGGCGTTTGGGGCACAGGTCTGGTGATGGACACTGCTCATCCTGCTGAGTGCGTGCAAGGGGCCTGGCAGCATCCCCAGTGCCCCAGGCAATGACAGAGTGTGACAGCCACCATCCAGCCTTCCTCACAGGGTGGCTCCGAGCAGGATCCCTGACATGTGGGAGGAAAGGGGGAAACCAAGACGTCTTTCGCTTAGCAACTGAAAACAGAAAGGTCCTGATACACCGACCTCCCTCCCCCTTGCCCTGGGAGCAGACGCCACAGGGTATCTCAGACCTCCTCAGACCACAGGCCAAACTGCATTTCTCCCAAATCTCCTGTGCCGAACCCTGAGGCTGCAGGTCAGGGGCCTGAAGCAAAGCTGAGCAGCCGAGGACAGAGCGGGTGCTCCCTGCCCAGGGCATCCCCTCCACGGGACGGCGGTGAGCTTTGCCCCTCTGATCTCGAGAGACTTCCCCGCTTGGCTCCAAGCCCCACAGATCCTGACGCCAGGCAGCACCTCCCCGCTCCCGCAGACCACGCGTCCTCCCGTGCCCTTTGCTGGCTCCAAGCGCCGCTGCAGACACAGACTGTCCCCAGGCCAGAGCTCCCCGCCCGGATGTCGCGCAGGGCAGTGCTGCGAGGGGAGCCCCTGCCTCCCACTCCAACCACTCACCCCGAGCAGCAGAACCATCCCCTCCCCGCAGCCCTTCCCCGCACGCGTTGCAGGGTGTCGGTGGGCTGTGCGGAGGAGGATGTCCTCCCCAGGGACACCTGCGGTGCCTGGAGGACTCGGTGCAGTCACCACCTGTGCACATCAGGCTCCAGTGCTCTCCAAGCGAGAAGAGAAACGAGCCAGCATCACGCCGGAGAGCTGCTACGGTGCTCCCGAGCAAGAGCCGCTTCTGCTGGGACTGGGGCCCTCGCCGTCTGCAAGCAGGCAGCCGGCACCGGGGAGCAGGCAGCTGCCCTTGGGCTGCAGACCCGGGCGGGCAGGAGCAGCTCACGGGCTGGGGGATGCTGAGCCAGGCAGCGGGGCCATAAGCCGCGCCGCAGCCCTGAGCTCCGTGCTCCAGAGACCTGGAGCCTCCTCACCCCGGAGGAAGCCCGACCCACCGCTGCGAAAGGGGCCTGGGAATTTGTTGGTGTCCTTCCTGCCTCCCTCGCAGAGCCAGGCTTGTCCCCATGCCAGCTTCACTTCAGTATTATTCTAATTTAGGGAACTGATGCAAAAGGCTGTCCTGGCAGTCTGACTTGGCTTGGACCGGGGTTATTTTGGTTTAGCTCCAGTCATCTGAGGACAGGTCATGCTCTATCCAAGCCTATCTGTGCACAGCAAGGCTTTGCAGGGGGTCACAGCCATCCATGCAGCGGGTTAAAGAAAGTTCGCTGCCTGAGCCCAGCAGCTTTGGGGGTGCTCAAGACCCCCAAGGTGCAACCCAGGAAAACTGCACAGGACTTCAGCTGCAGTTTCGGAATATCCTCAGCCCTGCACGGACGCCCATTCTCCCTGGGGATGCTCTAAAGCATGTTCCTGAGCTCAGAACAGGCTGACACGCGCCCAGCTGGTGACAGCCCCATCCTAAGCCGTGGTCACGCTTAGCTGCCCACCCGTGACACTCGGCTATCGCAGCCCTCCATGAGCACTGGTTTGATTCCCATAAACCTTGGCAGGTCTCTGCAGCCTCACTGGGGGAGCGTTGCCTTCCGGATGGGCCGGACAGACCTCACCCTCTCCCGTCCCAGCGGCTCGGTGCGGCTGGCACCGGCGTGTCTGCCCTCCTCTGCTGCTGCCAGCCACTCATCCCTCGGACACGCACGGCCCCGGGCGAAACTGGGGAGCGCTGGGGTGGGATAAGGGCTGGGGTGGCTGGGACCAGCAGTGCAGAGGTGATAACAGTCTGAGCTGCCCAAAAGCAGGGCTGGGGAGGACGTGCTGCTGCGGGGTTGTGCGTGGCGTGGCATGGCACGGCGTGCAGGTATGCCACGAGCTCCCAGCACTCACCGACGGCACGTCCTGGCACGGCCCCTGTCTGACGAGCCCAGCCTCATTGCTTTAGGGTCGGACACGGGGTCACCCTCTCAGCCGTGTCTGCGTGGTAAATTGGACATGCCCAGGGGCGTTGCTGCAGACTGAGGCCGGGAAAAGCGCAACACAAGTCCCTACCACGTCCAGGGAATGCCCTCAGCCTCCAAAGCGGGGTGCTGAGTCCAGCCCACCACCTGGGGATGGTCCCCAGCGTGCTGTGTGTCCCTGCCCACGCCGTGTCTCCTCGGAGCCCGGGAGCTGGCTGTCTCGGGGCGAGGCTGTGCTCCAGCAGTGTCAGTGACTGAGCGCCTGCGCAGGATCGCGCGGCATCACGGGTTGCTTTCCCAGCAGAAAGTGTTTCTCCCGCACAGCTGGAACCACAGCACATGGTGGAAACGCCAGTCCCGTGCTGGGGAAGCGTCTGCGCCAGGCACAGCGTGGGGCTGCCCAGCGGTTAACCATCCCAAGGGATGTGCCGCTACTGCAAAACCGGGCGGCTGTAAGGGAATCAGCGCTCGGCCCCAAGAAACACGCGTTTGCCATGGATTTGAGCATGAGGTCGCTTCCTTCACAGACTGCCGTGCTGTCACGCTGGAGCAGGCAGCCTTGCTGAGCCCTGGTTTGGATTTAGCTGAAGCCACAATTCCCTGCGAATCCTGGGATCTCAGGCACGTGCACTCTGCGGAAAGGGAAAGGAGCCACCAAGGCTTGGCCCCCAACACCCATTTGGTTCAGGGAGACCCTTGAAGAGGTGCAACGGCTGGACACTTCATGGCTGCGGGAAGCAGCAAGGGCAATGCCCTCACGTCTGGAAGGAAGCTGCAAAGCGTCCAGGACCTGTGCACGCTGCGGTCTCTTGCAGAGTTAAGCTGCCCCCACATCTGCAAGACTCCAGGCAGGAGCTGATGTTGAGTGGGGACAGCCCGTGGGAAGCAAAGGCTGAAGCTGCCTGAGGGGACAGAAACAGCCCTGCATCATCCTCCGAGGGCCCAGAACTGGCGAGAGAAGTCCTGTAAGGACCACAGAGCCCAGGACTGCTCCCGGGGTTAACACTGCCCATCTGCGTGTAGTGCATTTGGCAAAGCTCTTCTTTAAAACCCCAGGAAACCTGGGGCCAAAGATAAGCAAGTCCCTTAGCAAGCCCCTGGGGAATGGGGAGTCTGGGGGCAACCGGGAGCCCGGGAGTGCACAGCATCCTGCAGAGACCTCCTGCAGGTGGTGAGACCAGTGCTTACACTGGTATTAAGCACGTGGCATCCCCCGACTGCAGGCTGGGCATACAACCCAGCTGATGGAGCACGTTGGCACGGGCCCGGTGGCTGTGCTCCTCCTGGTCCACCGCACCCCAGCAAAGCTGAGGCCCAGTTTGGCATCCCAGCAGATGCTGATGGTGCACAGGCAGCAGCCTAAAAAGGAGCCTCAGCCTAAAAAGGAGCCTCAGCCTACTGCAGCTTGTCTTGCTGGAGCTGGGTGGTGGCAGGGCTCCATCGCTCCGCGCCTGCGAGGGCACGCCTGGCCAGCCCCACTTGGCCGTCCCCCACAAGAGCAATTTTGACTCTGAGCAAGCACTGCAGGGATGGGTGACACCAAAGAACAAGACCAAAGAGGTGCTGTGCCCCCTCCACCTGCCCTCCCTGGCGTGGGGAGCGGCTAGCCTGGATACGGCCGTTAGCCTGGGCTGGATGCGCTTTCTCCTGCTCTCTGTGCAGGAATACTTTGCCCCCAGGACTCAGGTAGCTGATGGGGGCATGGCACTGTGTTTGTATGTGTGTCTGTGTCCTGACTGCTTTCAGTGCTTGCTCGATGCAGTCATTAGATGATATTTATGGTCCTTATTAAACAGCAAGGGGAAAAAAAAAATCTGATACGTGCAGTGAGAACTTGAACTCACTTGGATATGCAGACAGCAGGCGCCATCTGAACACGGATCCTCGACGCCCGCAGCATCCCCGCGAGGGGCGAGCTCTGTGTCTTTAATGGCCGTGCAGGATGGCGGCGGGAGCAGGCTGGGAATGTTCCTGGCAGGGCTGCTCAGCCCAGCAGCGCGCAGCCGAGCAGCGGCGGGGATAAAGCACGGTCTTGTTTAGCGAACGGAGAAAATGCCTCTTTCTGTGCCTATTTACCATGTCCGGTGTCAGGGTCCACAGCAGGGGAAGAGCACGTGTTCCCATCTCAAAGGGCTCTGCTTGACTCAGTGCCACACAGCCCCCGAGCTGCCGGAGGGGCTGCTGCGTGCTAGCCCTGCGTGCAACACGTCTCGTGTCCGGGCATCGCACGCTGCAGACCGGCCAAGGGCCAGGACACCAAGTCCCAAAGGTGCTGTGCCTCCCCAAGGTCAAGGGGAGGACTGGGGAAGAGCCAGGAGCAACACTCTGTCCCACAGCTCTGAGAAAAATCCCTCTCTTGTCTCTACAGCCGCATGCAATCCAGCGACGCGCTCTGCCGTGCCTTGTCTGCTGGCAGCAGCACCAGCGCCGAGGTGGCACGGTCCACCTCCCTCCGGGAGCCCTTGCAGCAGACACAGCCTCCCCCCAGGTCCTGGTGCCGGGGTGCTCGGAGGGGCTGCAGCCCCCTCGGCTTTCGGTCCCACTCTCCCTCGAGTCACGGCAGTGCCGGGGAGCGACGACGCCAGCGTGTGCGGGAGACCTCCCTGCGCAGCTGTGACTTTGTAGCTGTGGATTTGTAGCCTGGCTGCTTCCTAGCGCAGCATGGAAGACACTCTACAATTTTTAATTTGCCAAAAAAGCCCTCTTTTTAGTTTACAGGGACAGAAGGGGGACTTTTATGTGCAATCTGTACAGCTCTCCAGAAAGCACTTACATTTATGATGTTCATGAAATTTATAGCCAGTTGGCAGTGCTGCTCTCTCCTCTCCTCTCCTCTCCACCAGCCACCCTGGCAGGATGGCAGACTATAATAAGCAAGCCACCCATTCAAGTGGCATAAAAAGCATTTCTACAAGTTAGCCTCCTGCCCAGCCTTATAAACTCTAACAAGTCTCTAACAAGTAGGCAGGATCTCTTTATACCCAGGGAGAAAAACCCCTTTCAGAAATGGCCTTTTCACAAAGCCCACACCTTTCTTCTAATTAAGGTTAAATAGCTCCATGTTTTCTGGCCAATTTCATTCTTTCCCCTTATTCCCCTCTTAACAAGGCAGCCTTTAAAAAGACATCACTAATTGGTGTCTGCTTCTCACATACCATGCGTGCTTTGATAGTCAGTTAGAAAGCCTTCCCCATCGATCAAACTTCCACTGAAAGGCTGCTAATGTGCTCCATGTGTCTGCCACAGGACAAAGCCAGCCGGCAGGTCCCCGGCTCCCCTCTCCTCCCGTTCCCATACCCCTCCCGGGACGGGGGTCCGCAGCCAGGTCTGCCCCGCGGCACCCCCAGCCCCGGCCTCCCTGGGAATAGCCAGGCCCCGGCATCGAGAGCGGCGCGGGGAAGAAATGGCTCCTCGATGTGGGTGGCAATTCGGAAATTAACGGGGAGTGGTTAAATGTGAAGGGTAGGATCTGAAACGGAGCAGGCGAGAGAGCAATGTCGTGCTGATGAGGCTGGAGGAAGGCCAGGGAGCCTGGACAAGGTCCTGTGCAGCCTGCTGTAGGTGACCCTGCTTCGGCAGGAGGGTTGGACTAGATGCCCCACAGAGGTCCCT
>Ga0065711_1006510_pt1 | contig 17137 bp, 10 predicted proteins | sample Hoacrofraction12_FD_59098 | JGI IMG/M metagenome (GOLD analysis project Ga0065711, IMG submission 59098) | Hoatzin crop microbial communities from Cojedes, Venezuela - Epithelial fraction 12 v2 (version 2) | ecosystem: Host-associated > Birds > Digestive system > Esophagus > Crop | place... | reverse complement strand
CCCTGGGCAGCCTGGGCCAGGGCTCTGTCACCCTCAGAGGGAAGAAGTTCTTCCTCATGTTCAGACGGAACTTCCTCTGCTTCAGTTTGTGCCCGTTGCCCCTTGTCCTGTCGCTGGGCACCACTGCAAAGAGTCTGGCCCCATCCTCCTGACACCCACCCTCGAGATATTTGTAAGGTCCCCTCGCAGCCTTCTCTTCTTCAGGCTGAACAAGCCCAGCTCCATCAGTCTTTCCTCATAGAAGAGATGCTCCAATCCCCTCATCATCCTCGTAGTCCTCCGCCGGACTCTCTCCAGTAGCTCCTCGTCTTTCTTGAACTAGGGAGCCCAGCACTGGACACAGTACTCCAGATGGGGCCTCACCAGGGCAGTGTAGAGGAGGAGAACCTCCCTCGACCTGCTGGCCACACTCCTCTTAACACACCCCAGAATCCCATTGGCCTTGGCAGCCAGGGCACACTGCTGGCTCATGGTTAACCTGTCGTCCACCAGCACTCCCAGGTCCCTCTCCGCAGAGCTGCGCTCTGTTTCTCCATACGTACACAGATACACACGACCGCAGGTACAGCTGGGGCTGTGCCCCACACGCAGGACGGCATTAGCAGCAATGGGCAGAAGTTCAGTAGTCTTCAAAGGAATATGCCAAGAACGGAGCGTTGGTAACTGAGCAGGTAATAAGCCTGATTGCATTTCTGCTTTCACATTACTATTTTATGAAACATAGCATATGCCTCCTGTGCTGAAAACACAATCTTTTCAGAAAATAATGAAAATTCAGCCCAGCAACAGTGAATACAGTCCAAGTACAAGAAGCAAGATGGCTTAGCATGGGCGAATATTAAAAAAAAAACAAAAAAACAACAAAAAAATCAAACAAAACAAAAAACCCAGCACTACCCTGTTTTTTACCCTCCTGTAAGTTCCTTTATTCAGCATAATACTGTTTATAGGTGCTTTGAATTATGATACCAAACGTATAATTTCACCATGAGTTTCACTGTAAGCAACGTTTTCATCTCCTGGAGTGGGGTGGTATCTGAAAACTACTCCTTTCACTCTTTTTCCAGTTTTAAGGCCCATTCTTAGCCTTTCTGTTTGCAGACAGTACCTTGAACAAGTGCCCACGGTAGCCGCAACAGCAAGGAGACAGAGGATCTTCCTCTGGCCATCCGTCTTGAAAAATTTCAAATAGCTTCACTTGCTATATACGAACATACTACATTGGGAATACTGTTTGGCAAGGAACGCTGCCTCTCCGAGTCTAGACAAGCAACCACGGTATCATTTAAAAACATCTACAAAGAGGAAAGGTGTCCGATTCCCGGCCAGCCGTGGGCTCGGTGGCACTGCCTCGAGCTCCGCGGTAAAACAAAACAGCTCATCACCGAGCTTTGAGTTTCCAGCATCCTTTTTAAACTCCAATAAGGAATCCCTCCTAGATAAGCAGAGGAGCATGCGCCCGCTCGCAAGAAGTAGACGCCATGGTTTGTGCCAACGAGACAGAAATAGCAGTGTGACCGAGACCCAAGCACACGACACGTGCAGCTGTCTGAGCAGCTCTGCCGTCGGTGTCACCGCCTGCTCATGGCATTCCCTTCTGCTCAGCCTCGTCTCTTCGCTTTACACAAGAGCGGAAAGACTGAGGCACCTCCAGCTCCAGCTAGACTGAACCGCTCGCTTCACCAAATGGGAAAAATAGCCACCCAACCAGTTCAGGTTTCACTCACTTTGGAAAGGATGCAAGAAAGCTTGGATCATATGGCAAGAACCCAAGTACCTCTTATTTCTGGAGTATTGAAAAAATAGTGTCAAATTTTCTTTCCATCTTTATGAAGGTCTTTTTCAAAGCAAAAGAAGTAGGACATAAAATGCATTTACGTCTCCTGTACAGCAGCAATTATCATAACACTGTGAAAATACCACAGAGGAATTTCTAACTGTTTACCTGCCATCTCCACAAGATGATGTTTTGCTGGAGAAACTACTTTCCGGTGATGTACTGGAGGCGTTTTGTGCTCTATTTTATGTCTGAAATGCCCAACAACAGCTTCAAGCACACAAACACGAATTAGAAATATCCCCAATGAATTACCAGTCCAGCAGAGGTATGCCATGGTGCTGCGACATCTCCGAATTTTACAAACTTCGCCTTAATTTCAAGGGAAGAAAACAACTTTTTCTTTATTTTGAAGTTTATACTCTAATTGCGTTGTAATCCCAGCATAACATGGTGGGTCCAGCACCCCGCCACTTCAGCTCCTTCCTCTCAGCGCCCATGCAACCAGTAAGATACAAAGAGCTAAAAATATCAGCCAAAAGACCTTTCTTCTCTGAGCGTTTATGTGTGCCTGCAACAGAATCTACTCAGTGCCAGCAAAATCCAAATCAAAGAGCTGCAGGAGTGTCTGGGAGTATGCGTATTTTGTAAATTCTGCCCGCCATCACATGAACTTGGACCTAGACTTCAGTTTCAGGTTCTAAACTGCAATAAAATTTTGGATAGACCAAGTCAGGGAAAAAAGAAAAAAAAGAAAGCGAAGCCTATTTGTGATTTAACTGTGGCACCAGAGCATTAGAAACTGGCTAAATACAGCAGAACACACACCGCTTCTTTACTAACCAACATGAAGGGAGCTAAAACAGGGAAGTATTCATCTGCCTTGCTAGCCCAAGACATTTTTAGGGACACACAGGTCTTCTCTGGGTCTGTTGCTGTGCACAATGAGCAGACGAACTCACGCCGCAGGCATCGGGGATCCAACACGTGGGGCAACCTAACCCCCAGGAGCATCCCAGGCACTGCTAGACCTTCTCCTAAAACAGCGAGTCAGTCAACAGAAAGCACCTTCTCACAACCAGTGTTGCTTTGGGTGCAGTGAGGACTTATGTTCTCCTGTGGGCTTTTGTAGACATAAAAGGAAATATAGATGGTCAGCCCTGGACAGTCAGGCGTTTTACCAGCTTCTGATTCTCCCGAGAAAATGTCATTGCTTCTACAGCCAGACATCATTGCCCCTGTACTCGGCACTGGTGAGGCCACACCTTGAGTACCGTGTTCAGTTTTGGGCCTCTCACTACCAGAAGGACATTGAGGGGCTGGAGCGTGTCCAGAGAAGGGCAACGAGGCTGGTGAAGGGTCTAGAGAACAAGTCTTACACGGAGTGGTTGAAGGAACTGGGATTGTTAAGTCTGGAGGAGGCTGAGGGGGGGACCTTGTTGCTCTCTACTACTACCTGAAAGGAGGTTGTAGTGAGGCAGGTGCTGGTCTCTTCTCCCAGGTAAGTAGCAACAGGACGAGAGGCAATGGCCTCATCTTGCATCAGGGGAGGTTCAGATTAGATACTAGGAAAAATTCCTTCACAGAAAGAGCGGTCAGGCATTGGAACAGGCTGCCCAGGGAGGTGGTGGAGTCACCATCCCTGCGGGTGTTTAAAAACTGTGTAGATGTGGCACTTCAGGATATGGTTTAGTAGGAATGGTGGTGTTGGGTGGATGGTTGGACTTTATGATCTTAGAGGTCTTTTCCAACCTATGACCAAAAGCAACGCAGAAAAAATACCCCAACACTTATGAAAAGCAAGTATCTCCTTGCTGACATAGCAATGAAGCACCAAATGCATTCACGGCCCACAGAAGTGTAGCAGGTTGAGGGTTTACAGCCACTTGTTTAAAAAAAAAACAAAAACAAAAACAAAAACCAACCAAACTACCATGTATGTGGCTTGAAAGAGAACTTCCCTATATAGGTGTGCCATTAAAGACTGAGCCGTTCTAGCGCACGTAATCAGGGAAAAAAGCCCTCTTCACGCCTGCCAGCATAGCACCAAGCTGAGAGCCACAGGCTGCTGCGGGAGGAGTTGGTATCACTGTCAGGAGCTCGCTCACCTGGGCATCCCCCCTCTGGGCTGAAACACCAGGTGAGGGTGGGGAAAGGCAAATTCGATGGAAACACTCAACACCTGTGCAAATTAATGAGTTCAATTTAATTACTTCCCAACAGAAGGATTAAATAGGGTGCAACTGGTGATATGAAATCATCCTAATGGGTTCCACTGCTTGAATCCACCACTCATCAAGTTGAATTGGTTTTTAAACAGTGGAAATTCAAGCAACTCCCATGAGAAACGAACACAATTCCCATCTCAATCAAATGCTTTGTAATAGTTACATATAAAATGTGATTTTTGAGGGAGAGTCGATTACTTCTTCCCTTTCTATTCCTATCGGAGGCCTGGCAAATTGATAGTGTTATCAGAACAATGCTGGAATACCAGCACAAACCGAGGGTGAAAAAAAATGTACAAGCACACTAGGAATAGTATTTTGCAAATAACTCAAAACTACGTTTTTTAATAAAAGCAGTAGCTAAGTATCTTGAGTGCTTAAAATAGCAAGACAGTTAAGGCTATTGTTAAATTCTTTATAATCCCAACCTTCCAGAAATAAATTTGCAGGTATGCGAATGCCCTGAAAGTAATTTAAGATAGCAATTAATTTATATTTTACAGTATGTTCCCAAAGCAAAGATTTCAAATTTTGCTGCTAATTTTGAGTATCCAACTGAGGTACTTCAAGCATACCTGAATTCAGAATGTGCCGTGAATCCTTTACACAGTTTCTACTTGGGTATCAACAATTTTTGAGCAAAAATCACTACTGAGCTCAAGGAAGCCCTGATTTCAGTGAAAAAAGATTGTATGTTTTAATTAAAAAGACCCAGCACTGTTGTACAAAAACAATCCCCACCTTTTCACATGTACACAAGTTTTCTACATCAATACACAAAATATCATACAATTTTTTGGAGAAGGCTTTTTGCCATGACCTCTGAAGACAGACTCAACTCTTCCACCTCATTTCATCAGAAAAAGATTTGAAAAATACATTTCTAGAGCTGGAAATATCCATCTAGAGCTGAGATGCTGCCTGACAAGTCCTATCTCGCAAGTGCTTCATGCGCTGACAACTTGCCAAAAAAAGGGTCCGCTTATCTGCTCAGCGGGCAAGCAAACATGTGCGAGGACAATCGGTATCTGTGCGTGGTGGCCACAGGCTGAATGGTCATCAGGTGTTAAATAGCAACTGACATTGGGCTGTCAGCATCCAAGGGTCACTGAACTGGAGCAACCGAAAGAAAAGCGAAGGGAAGGGAGCAAACAAAATAGCTGGATGTCTTCTCGCTGGCAGTTCTGTCTGCTTAATTTTATTTTTGCTAATCGATATCATAACTATAAAGCATTTCCAATATTGGTTTTGTGTAGTTCTTCTTCATTAAGCCATATTTGCATGAAAGGAAATCAAACTCGCCCAGCTTTAGAGCAAGGCTCTGTTCCAGGTGACATCAAAGCCTAAAACTGGGGGTGGGAGAAGAAAAAACCACCCTGCGCAATGTTAAATACCTAACAGGAGATGACAAATCAAATGGGAATTACTGTGGTAAAAACATAATTAAAAACTTGATTGAAGTTAAACAGAATTTACATAACACTGCAAATTAACTTTACGCTGAAAGTGTTCACTGGGAAAGCAATAAAAAGGCATTTCATTAGTAATCTATATTTAAACAATATGTAGAATAGAGTTGTTCTAATGAGAAACGCAGGGTTTTTAATAACAGCCGCTTCCAATGGCTGCCAAGAGACACCGCTATCACGGAGCTTTCTGCACACAAACCAACCATCTTTGGCAGCGCCACGTGTGGGTCTCAGCCGGGAGACCCAGCACAGGCTGGCGTGCTACACCACCTTGGTGTAAATTAACTGCATTTAAAACACGAGTGCACAGCCCTGGGCTGCCCGTTTAGCATTCCCACCCTGTGTCAAGAACAGGCCCGTTTCAGCGGAACCGGGGTTTCTGTTTTTCTTGAAGTTTTCTTTCTTAACAAATGTATTGGTCCGCAAGTTCTCAGGACCACACATCTGTTGCTACGACATTTCACTCCCTCTCTTTAGGGACACAGACTAATTGTGACAGCGACAAAGAATCACTTTGCAATCATTATCTAAGCCACATAACACAGTAGTACTAGTAAAATCGCAATAACGAAAATAGTAACAGCCGCACATTAAATATAAACTACCCAACTGCGTATCATTCATCTCCAAATGCTAAAGTCCAAACACATATATATGAAATGCACTATTACAATCCCAAGATGTAAACTTCCTACCACATATGATGGAGAACATAAATTCAGTTTATCCCAGATTTCAGAGGGAATCCAAAAAGATTCCGTTCACTTAAGGTTTTCTCACTTCTTGGTCACCTTTTGCAAACAACCCAGCTGTCTCCTCAGGTCACCCAACCACAACCTGAAACCCACGGCATAAAGCCAACGGGGCAGTTCACGTCGGTACTGTTCCCATATTTTTTCTTTTCAAACCAAGTGACAAAGTCCATGATTTTAAAAAAGGATTAAGCTGCCTTCAGGCGCAGGCAGCCGCCCATTGCACTTTCTGACTAGAATTGGGTTTTCAATACTTAGACAGCAGCTCGGTGCTATCTCTGCTTTACTGAAAACACTTTAGAAAGTCCATCCCAGGCAACAGTGACTCTGAAAGAAAAATAACCAATCAAGACAAAAATAATCATGAAAATCTTTAAGAAAGTATAAAAGGTTCTTCTGACAGCCTCTTGGACCTAACACAAGTATTTCTATACCTTTCCCATAGATATCTGCAGGTGTGGTTTGGGTACCATAAAGCGGCATCTAGTAAAACAAAGTAAAACCAACAAAAGCAAGATTTGTTCTGTCTTGGAATGATAAACATCAGAGCGCTGCACATGGAAAGGGGCACTGGATGCTGTGAAACTATAATGTTGAAATCGATGCTACCTTAGTTAACACACTCTGGGCTATTCAGAGCCAAAGACTTGCATTCTCTGGTTGACATGTTTCCAGCTTCTATAAAAGGACTTCAGAGAAACGCTGTAAGCCACATGATTTATTTCCCAAAGGGCCCCGAACACAAGCCCCAAGAGTGGGAATCAAGGGAGATGCTCTGCAGATTACCCTGGAGCCAGCAGGACAAGGAGCTCTTCCGAGACATGGGAACCAAGGATTGCAGGCTTTCTGCCTGCCGCAGACGGCTGCCTTCACCGAGAGGTTGTCTACACGCACCCACCACACTTTTGTGGATCTGTATCTTAGCAATCAATTTTTTTTTTCTCTGCCATTAAAAAGAACAATCTTTAAACAATATAACTGTCTGACACATGTTTTCTTATCAAATCAGGTTTGTTTTGGGGTTTATGTCAGTAAGAAAGAAAACAAGCAAATGGTGTTTCATCCTGTTTTGGCTGCTGAACTGCATTAAAATATACATACACACACATACAGATTAATTTCTTCCTGTTTGTTGAAAATTTGGTAGATAACATTTGTTGAATGCTTGTAAATCATGCCAGTTTCACTTTTCCAGTCCAAAAAAACACAAGTTCTAGAATTATTTTTTTTTCCTCTAAAACCTGTATTTTTTTAAAAAAATAATAAAAAGCAAAACAAACCAGCACGCTCTGTATCACCTTAGCACATGAACACCGATGTCATCTCCACACACGGGGTTCTCTGGAGTAGAAAGATCATGGCCAGCTTGCAAAGCTGACAACACTTGCTAACCAACGCTAAGTGTGACGAAAGGCGACCTCAAATAAAACACCACAAAGATAAGAGCACTAGCTGGAAGAGAACCCCCTCACGCTTACTCTAGCAGTCACTGGGAGAAAGCATGCACGACACTATTCCAACAACTGCGCTAGTGACCTAAATCGCCAAGTTCTATGTTGCTCCTCCGCTAAAGGTTGCGCACAACTTCCAGATATAAAGTGTTTCAATGAAATTGTCACCCCTGAAAAATATCTGACGTGATGCATGCAGGATGTGCAGATCCTGCAGGTCTTCCACAGCATTGAACAAATTACAGTCATCTTCCTTCCCACCTCCCGAGACCTGCACCCATTCTGCCATCACATCGAAATGCAGAATTACTGCAAACCAAGTTCCTTTAGAAGAGAGAGGGAAGGAGTCCCACATCTCCCAAAGCAGATGGTAAGCCAGGTAAGGCGTACAGCGAGTAGTACAATAACCCTCACCAGAACCTCTCTCCTGGCCAAGCAGATCCTCCCCGTGGGGTCACCTCGTGGTGCCAAGGCTGGTTTTCTCCAGCTGGCATACAGGCACCTTGTCCTGGGGTTCACCCAGCAGCCATAAGCTCAGGAATTGCCCCATCAGTTCCCAGCAGAGCATGGACACACCAGAAAGCAAGCTGCGCTCGGTGATTTTCCTTTTTTAACACCGTGTGTTTATACTCAAGAGAACGCAGCTCACACACAGCATCCACCCAGGTTGGAAAGACCGCGCTTCCACCACAGAGCAGACACGTGTTTCTCAAAGCCTTTTCTGTGTTAGTCTTATTCCGTACCCTGCAGACAATTCGCCGTCTAAAGGGGATGGCGTGAAAGAATGTATCGAAAGCTTGCGGTAAAAAAAGAAATTATTTAAAACCCCAAAATTGTGTTGCAGTAAAAACAACAGGCCCAGCCAAGACTGCAAATCCACTGTGCTACGTGCTGCGCACACACACCGGCATGAAACGATCTTTACTTCAAAAAGCTTGTCATCCAGTGAATAAAGAAAGAGAGGAGACCCGTAGCATTTTCTTAAGGCTACTTCTAAGAATATGAATACCCAGAATATACCAACAGATGGGTTCTGGTAAAGCTATTGCAAGCTTTATATCTTTCTTTGCACAACAGCTATCAAGTTAATGATACTTAGGCTATATGAAGAAACCCGTGACTTTACATACGTGTGTTTGGAAAAACAATATTGCGGAAAACCAAAGCCAATGATGAGTGGGAAACTAGAATACTCAAAAATACTCTTAAGGTTACTGAATACAAGTCAACCACATGGCAGGAAAAGCTTCCCCACAGCCTGTAACATCTGTGCCTCACCACTGTGTGCAACGAAGGTCCGTACCCTTCTCCCAGTCCCAGGCTGTGCCAGGGAGGCTGGCAGGTAACGGCAGTAAAGCCATTAGCTCCCACCTGGAAACTGGGCAGCTGCCGCGCACAGCGATATGAACCGCTGGCTCAAGCTCGTACACAGCCAGGACAGCCGTGTGTCTGCCTCGGTACGTTTTATTTCGAAAGCTGGATCAGTCTGCATCAAACCAGCTCAGCTGCATCTGCGAAGGTAGCCCAAAAATCAGAAGGAAGCACCACTTCCCACACATCAAACGCTCAAGACAGCCCCGTTGTATAATCTCAGCCTCCAAGTTTGAGTCAACCAATCCAAAGTACTCAGTACCTACAACCATCCCAAGTGAAACCGATTAAGAAGAAACAAGAAACAGAAGATTGCTTCCCTGAGCAAATGAATGAGAGGACACGATGGGCTAGGTCCTACAACTGCCACCTCCCTGGAGGTGACCTTATTAGAGGCAACTCTGTTTCTCAGCAGGGACAACAGAAATTCCATTCCAAACTCCACTGGAAATTCTTTTTTCCAAATCAACCAGCAAACCCAAACGACTAACAGAAGCCAAGTGTGCCCCAAACTTACTCTTGGCACAAGTGTTGCAAACACTCTGGCTTTCTGTCCTCCTTCCTCTATTGGGAGAAAGTGAAAAGTGATGTAAAAACCTCCTGCCCTAAACATCTACCCATGAACTTGACATGAAACTATCTTCAACGCCCGTTGTACCCAAGGCAGCCTCCTGGCAGAAGAGCAGATGGGGTCACATTTATCACTTTAGCACACACATTTTATTTATTATCTTAAGCCCATCCTACCCCAAACGAGGACAGGGATAGCTGCACAGCTTCTACCACAGGATCCAGCATAGCTAGACTTGCAGGGATACAGCAGTAGCCACTACTGCAAATCCCTAAACAGAGAAGATAACAGAAATAGCAGAAGGTAAAACAAATGAAGACCTCATCCAGTGAGCTGGGCAGAGCCCAGAATACAAAGCACGTCATACCAATCCTCTGCTCTTAGCAAGACTGAGCACTGCTGCTGTCTTCTTCCTCAGTTCAGCTCAAGATAGTGAGCATCTCCAGCAACGCGTCAGGTCCTCTCAGCACCAGCCGATTCCAGAGGACCTCGGAGGAACCGTGCCCACGCTCTGTATCGGCGGCAGCGCCTACTCATTCCCCCTTCGCCTTGCCCGCGGCTCAGTCCTCACCACCACTTCTCGTCGCTCCATGCAGCCAAAGCTCTCTGCAGACAGCAGCTGGCAACTAACTTCAGGCGTGCCGAGGAGCGAGGTCAGGACTAGACACAGCCGTCTTCACAAACCCTGAGTCTAAAGGCAAACATAAGCTTTCCAAAAACAGACAGTGGCAGAAATGAAAGTCCAGACTAAAGATACTCTTGAACTAGGTCCTGACCAGGACCAAGGGACTCTGCCCTGAAACACGGCCAGGCTTGGCACGGCATCCCGGAACGGAGCAAATGCTTCCCTCTTCCTCGTAACCCAAGAGCGCAGCAATTCTACAGCAACGCCGCAGCCATGGCAGCCGCAGGCACTGTTTAGGTGGAAAACCAGAACATACAGAACAGTGCAAGCCAAGTGTTTTTGCTCTTTTTTCATAAGAGGAAGAAGGCTTCACCTTTTGGCCATGCAGCATTTCGCATTTCATACTGCTGGTTTGACTTAAGTCACTTGCCAGACACTGTTGGCAAAACAAGCAAGCTGAAGACAAATGGAGCTTACACATTAAAACAAAACAAAACAAACAACAGTTTTTATGGGTTAGAAGCAGTGACAAAAAACCAAAACCTGTTCCTTCAGAACAGCTCTATCTCTTTCTGTGCAGATAATCTGTATTTTAATTCAGTGACATGCTGCACAGCTAAGAATTTTTCATGAACTGAGAAAAACATTTAACTCACTCGCCAGATTTTCTTCAAGCAAAACAAAAAGTCATCTGTCATCTTGGAAACTGCTAGCCACCATAAGAGGGAGAGGTCAGTATTTTTAGCTGAGTGCACAAAGCTTTTGCTGTTTCTCTCCCCAGCCCAGCCTCAGCATCAGCTCACGCAACAGTCACCCTCAAAACTGTACTCTGACCTGCCATTAAGCTCTTGACTCGTTAGAAATTAGCTCCGAGACTTATTTTACTGACACTCTAAGTAAATCTATGCACACAAGAGGATACATGCCTACCTGTATATTGTGTGGATTTGAGACAACACTTACAAATAAAAAAGTGTGCTCATGACGTGGCAGAAACCTCTTGTAAATGCTCTCTTCCCCCTTCCAGCCAGCTTACTGGAAATAACATCAACTCAGCAGTCCTTGGGAGGTGAGAATATGAGTTAGTACATGCTAGCTAATTCAACAGGTCCTCTACAAATGCAGTAATTACACTTAATTTCATGCACAAGGGTCATCATTACATTCTTTAGAGTTTTGTATTTCAACAGATTAATACTTCACTAGTAATTTACTTAATAGAAGGAACAATACCACAACATTAACTAGAGGCAAACAGCAACACCACACAGACTTTAACAGCATGCACTGGAAGGCATATACTATTTCATCTAGTGTGCACACACTTTGGCCATTTTTAGTTCACGTTACATATTTGAAAAGTAAAAAAAATTCCAAATCGAACAGTCTCTTTTAGTACTCTAAGTCAAAATAAATGAGATCTAGTCAAAAAGATTAATGATTTCCAGTTGTGAGAGGAGAAGTAGCAAGGACTGTAACTGAGGTTGCTAAACAGCGACGCAGCCAGCGACAGCAACCACAACAGGGCAGTCTGCATAGAAGCTCAGACTGAGCCAAAAAACTCCGAAGAGGCGTTACTACACACTTACAACAACACAACAGAACACCGTCATGACCTAGTAAGAGAGCCTCAAGTTTTAGTATGGCTGCAAAACACGTTGGCATCGTTGCTTAGATTTAAAAGCAGTCTGTGCCATTAAATGGAGAGGCGTAAGAGAACACCTGGAGAGCCAAGGATGCAAGATTACTTAAAGCAAAAATGGGGGAACCCTGCTGCCTCCCAGTCTCCAGCACAAGTGTTTCAAACTTTCACCCTCCAAGCTTACAAAGCCATACACAGATCCGTTCGCTTCTGTGTCTGCACTGCTGGAAAAAAAATCTGTCCCTTCCCTTTCACTGGGCCTAGCCCTTCAACATTTAAAAGACCTGAAAAATGCATCCAGCATCCAGAAAATCATGCAACATTGATCTTGACCTTCTGGAAGTGGAGGAGAAAGTCTGCGAGCTGGTCTACAAACAGCAAACGGGAACGGCATCCCACCGGCACAGTGCTGCCGTATCTGCCTTGGTCCTTACGAAGCGGTCACAGAATCGAATTCAGGTATGATCATGATACACCAAGCAACTGCTAGCAATGGTTTAATTTTCATGCAGGACAATTTAAAACAAAAATCACCCTGACTTCATCATTTCCAGTTGCACAGCAGTTGGACGGCAGGAGGCCTCGGCCCCAGCAGAAAACGCGCTTTCTTGCTGCCCCCGCCGAGCTATGGAAGGTGCAGAAGGTGCACGTGGGCACTTCGGGAACGGGGCGAGGAGCTTGCCTTTCCCAGGCCAGAGGGGTTTACCACAGCGAGCTCAGGCACAGCTGAAAGTTATAAACGTTGAGGCAGGCCAAGGCAAGTGGGATCCCTCCAGGCTGCCAAATCCCACGTGGCAGGGGCCAGCTGCACCCTCGGCTCCCCAGTGGGTGCCTGCACAAGGCACAGCAGCAGGGAAGAGCTCGCTCGAGGGGGGAGGGCAGGAGCATGGTAAATCCACTGCATTTCTTCTTTCCACTGCTGAATATTATTAGACTCCCTCCACTGCTTTTATGAACGTTTGCCTTACACCATAACGTATTTGGCCAGAAATCAATAGTCTCTTACCCTTGCAAACTAGTAGCTGACATCACCACCCTTCCAGCTTGCAGATCACCTAGCACTGCCCACTGCATCCAGAGCAGGCAAACTGGCTTCTTACTTGTCGCTTTTCATACAAATCTTCAGCTAGGAAAGCTGAGACAAATACACCTATTTCAAGCCAGCTGCCAACAGCTTTTAAATCAAAGCCTGTGTCTTAAAATATGCTTTTCCACTGAGCAAGTATGGAAGTACCATTATGGGCCCTCATTAAAGAAACAGTTCATACCAGGAATATGAGCACTTTGAATTGCCTCATCAGGGTGTGCTAGGGATGGTTTACTCTGAAGAGAACCGGAATGAGGAGAAAGATGGTCTTACACAATTCAAAAGGACAGTAGCAAAAATTGCTGTTCTAAATACAAGTAATATATAGAGGACCAACTGTGAAAGGTGCTGCACATTTATGTAATGGTTTTAAATACAACAATTTTTTAACTCACATGAGAAAAAAAAAAAGCAGAAGAGACATCGTGCCTGTAATTAAGACTAAAAAAAAAAAGACACAGTACTCTACATCTCATAGCTTTCTCCACAAGCTCCCTTTCTTCCTCTGTCAGTCCTCTGCTCAATCATCCAAATTCCAGTCTCCAGCCTTTGCTCCAAAGCTCAAGCCAAGCTCCACAGAAATTCTTGTTCTGAATTAAAAAAAACAAAAAAAGCTGGTAATTGTTTCTTTCTTTGCTTCAGAACCTCCAAACACACAAATAACCTTTTTAGATACCACCTGTACACCCCTTAGCCTCCATGCTCTTCTCCATTTTGCTTTTGCTTGGTTTAAAAATTTTGTCTGCTGTAAAGGGGTTAACAGCTATCTTTTGACCCTCTCTAACTTCTCTCCATTTACTGTACCCTTCCAGTCAGGACCTGCTACTGGGCAGCATCTGAAACTGGCCTTCTGCCTCCCCCCACCCCTGGCCTCATCCCAACTCACCTGCAGCTGTGGGGGTCTCACAGAGGAGCTCCACCGCGGCTGGCTTTCAGAGCTTCAGACTGCTCCCTCTGCCCCTTACTGAAATAATATTTCAGTGTCCAGGTGATGGTGCCTCAGGGGCTGCCAGAAAAGCTTTAGCAAGTAGGGCTCGCTCCTCACCCAGAACAGAGGATATCTGCTGTGGAAAATGGCAGCCCTTCATGGGAAATAAGAGACTGCTGGACGTCCCCTACCCTGCACGTGCCAATAAATCCCTTTTTGTTCCCACTGACACAGACTGTATTTTAGCAGAAGTTCCTATGACTACCTCAACAGGCGTTAAAAAAAACAAACCTCAAAAACTAGTCAAGAAGTCCATGCGTAGTGGAGGGGGGGCTTATTTTCTCCCTGCAGCACTGACCAAACAAGCCAAGTGCAGATTTTATAGACACCTTCACCTCAGCAGTGCAGCTACTGAACTTCTATCAGAGATGAACTACAGTTCCTGCACGCAGGGCTGCGCATGCCCTCCGCTGCCTCGCTGCAGAAGACCTGCCCTGAACCCGGCACAGAGGTGACCATGCCCACCACCCGCTGCCACGCTCATGGGCGAGCATCACTGAGCTAGAGCAGAAACGATCCCCTCACGCTCCTGCCCGGCTCCGCAGCCGGTTGGAAGCCCATCTGTTTACAGGATTGCCTTTTCCTGCCACCCATCTCCGAGCACAAAGGATGAATTGTAACCTCGCCACGGCACCGGGCAAACACGGGAGCAAGCGCCCGCTTGCTGCTCTTGCGAGCAGTCCCCACGCTTCCCCCCTAGGGACTCGCTGTCGCTGCGTAACGCTCTTCTGCAAACGGGCAAGTGCCAATTTCCACTCTGTTAGGACTACTAAATGTTATGTTTGCAACGCCCGGTTGGTGAAAAGAAAATAACAGGCTTGTTCACGAAAAGCTCAGGGCTGGCAGTGCAAAACAGCGAGCCGGGAAGCCGCTTCGAGCAGAGCGGGAGCCGTCAGCCCGGGCTCAGATTATACCTCTGCAAAGCCATCAAACTGCTTCGGTGGGGGAGAGCCATCATTCAAACGACAGCCTGAGATAAACCACCATCTGATGACTGTCACAGTCCCTCTGACACCAACACTTACCGTCTCCCGGTGTTCACGGACTAATCAGTTTAGCCTTCCCGACTGGCTGCATGTGAGGCAGCTGCTCATCACGGCTTGCATTTTCCTCAAGCCTCCCCGAGCAGACACCCAGGGCTCTGTAATTTCCTCTGCTCCCCCAGCTCAGACTGCCCAAACGAAGGAAGAAAAAAAAAAAAGAAATGTTCATTTTTACAGCTCCTGTGTCGTGGAGAATTCTCACTCATTTCTAGGGAACGCTCAGGATTTGATTAGCTATTTTTAAAGAACAGCCTTTCATATAAACCTAAAAGTTGACTGTTACTACATTAACAAGTCTTATTATTTCTCTTTTTTATTTTAAATTAAACAAAAATATTTTAAATATATTTATATTACCAAAGTTTAGAAAGTTTTTCTCAGACATTCAAGTTGATATACTTGTGATATTCACAGCCTTGTTTTATTTCTAACTTTTTAAAAATAAATATATTATATTAATAGGCTTCTTTGATTGCTCAGAGCATCCAGCATTAACTACTGGGGAATAGCTTTAGGCATAATTGTACTACTGAATTCATCAGCTGCCTAATCATCATTCATTTTGCATCTATTTCTGCTAATTAAAAACAGAAAAACTCCTAGCAACTTTTACATAAATACTGTATTTGATCTCCACAAAGATGCCAGGCTAATCTACCAGCAATTAACTGATTATCTGATTTTCTAGCTGTCACTCCACAAGGACCAGCACCCACAGCCACCAGGAAAGGAACCAAACAGGCCAAGCGAAGCGCGTCACACCCCTTACCTGCTGCCACCCGCGCCTGTCTGACCCAGGACAGCAATGGCCTTGGCCCCACAGCCGGCAGGGACGAAGGACAGGTCCTCAGCGGAAAACCTCTCTTGGCCTCGGCGGGCACTGAACTACGCAGCGGGAGAGCAGCAACCAGCTGGCCACAGTCTGGCAGGGGCACCAGGCAGAGCGAGAGCTCCGGGGGGCTGTGCGGCCTCACGGGACCCTCCGCCGCCAGCTGGTAGCTCACTCTGGCACGGTCCCTCCACCCTCGCCCCTTCACCTGAAGCCCAGCATAACGCAGGCTCTGCAGCAGCATCCCCTCTGCAATGCCAACATCTTTCTCTTCCGAAGAACAGCTGTCGGCATTTCGAGCTCCATCCTCTCCTGGGCAGCTCTTGGCAGCAGAGGGAAGAGCAGCGGCGGGCACCAGCGAGCCCCCGCCAGCACGCATGCCGTGCGAGAGCAGAACCCACTGGGAGCACATCCCCACTGCCCGCGCAGACCCCGGGGTGAGCCCAGCACACCGCAACAGCAGCGCACAGGAGGGGACACGGAGCATCCCTACATGGAGCAGCTTTCTCTTCCCATAACCCAACTGTATTTAACCAGAGGAAGGTTAACTTGAACCTGTGCAATTTGCATGAGTTTTCCCCAGTTTCAGTGCATAGCTGTGGCTAACCTTGCCCCAGTTCCAGAGGGACACACAGCACGAGCAGCTCTTACAACAGGAACGAACCAGCATGACGCCATCAACATCAGTTTAGGAGGCAAGTGCTGTTTAGCTCTCCATAAATTTCCCATTAGAGCACTGGAGGCATCATCACTCCCAAACAACTCCTCTCCCCATGGGTGACAGCAGGATAGGCAAATGAGCTCCACAGGCAAGGACAGGCATTTCAGAGCATTACGGGCACCCTGGATTTCTGTCACCACATATTTCACATGCAAAAGAGGAAAAACCAGCAGAGTCATGCTCATTTTTTGAATACAGATGAGGAATTTTAATATTCCTTTTTTGACCAAACTTGGTAACACCCTCCAACGGGACAGAAGGTAGGAGAGAAGGTGTGATGTGTCTCAGCTACTCAGACGTGAATCACAGAATGTCAGGGGTTGGAAGGGACCTCTGTGGGTCATCTAGTCCAATCCCCCTGCCGAAGCAGGGTCATCCAGAGCAGGCTGCACAGGACCTTGTCCAGGCGGGTGTTGAATATCTCCAGAGAAGGAGACTCCACAACCTCCCTGGGCAGCCTGTTCCAGGGCTCCGTCACCCTCAGAGGGAAGAAGTTCTTCCTCGTGTTCAGCTGGAACTTCCTGTGCTTCAGTTTGTGCCCATTGCCCCTTGTCCTGTCGCTGGGCACCACTGAAAAGAGTTT
>Ga0065711_1040233_pt1 | contig 17138 bp, 14 predicted proteins | sample Hoacrofraction12_FD_59098 | JGI IMG/M metagenome (GOLD analysis project Ga0065711, IMG submission 59098) | Hoatzin crop microbial communities from Cojedes, Venezuela - Epithelial fraction 12 v2 (version 2) | ecosystem: Host-associated > Birds > Digestive system > Esophagus > Crop | place... | reverse complement strand
TAATATTTATTTTTTTAGTTTATGTAATAATATTTACTTTTTTTAAGTCTATAGATTAATATATAATAATATTTAATAATATTTAGTAATTTCTAATAACTTATTACGCCCAATGCAGCCAAGGTATAAAATACAAGAATAACAATAAGAAGAATCGGCGCAATGAATTTTGTTACAAAACGATATATCTTCTCTCTTCCGAATTTTTCCCCGTTCTTTGTAATTTCATCTACTATATAATCCGTTCCGATAATCCATCCGATAAGAACTGTAGTTATACATGCAAGAATCGGCATCATAATACTGTTTGTAATAAAATCAAAGAAACTTAATATATCCATTCCAAGAATCTTAACATCAGCCCATACTCCGTATCCCAAAGATGACGGAATTCCCATTAATACCGTATATAAGCATACTCCGATACATGCAGGCAATCTCTTAATCTTAAAATTATCTATAAGCATAGAAACCAAAGCTTCAAGCAGCGAAATAGAACTTGTAAGTGCGGCAAAGAAAACAAGTGCAAAGAACAATGCTCCTATTATTCCGCCCATCGGCATCTGAGCAAATATTTTAGGAAGAGAAACAAACATAAGTCCAGCTCCGCTGGCTTTAAGTCCTTCTTCTCCGCTGTACACAAATATTGCAGGAATAATCATAAATCCTGCCATAACCGCTATTAAGCTGTCAAAAAACTCTATCTGATTTACAGATTTTACAAGATCTTCATCATCCTTCATATATGAGCCGTAAGTTATCATTATTCCCATTGCAAGGCTCATACTGTAGAACAACTGTCCCATTGCAGCACAAACCGTTTTTAAAGAAAACTTTTCAAAATCAGGAAGAAGATAATACCTAATTCCCGATCCTGAACCCGGCATAAATATTACATATACAGATATAAGTAATGAAATAACTATAAGCACAGGCATAAGAACTTTACTTGCTCTTTCAATTCCTTTTTCCACACCGAATATAACAACAACGGTTGTTATGATGAAGAATATTATAAAATAAATCAACGGATCCCATGTTTCGGAAATAAATCCTCCAAAATACGAATCATCAGCAAGTCCCTTTACTATTGTTTTGTTTCCTATACTTCTAATATATTCAACTGCATACTTTGTTACCCATCCGCCTATAAGACTGTAATAAGGCGTTATCAATGCAGGTATAAGGAATGCAAAGATTCCCATAAAATCAAATCTTTTGTCAATCTTACCGTAAGCCTTGATAGGACTTAATTTTGTTTTTCTTCCAATACCTATCTCTGTTACCATAAGAGCAAATCCGAAGGTTAAAGCAAGAATAATATATACAAGTATAAATATTCCTCCTCCGTACTGAGCTGCAAGATACGGAAATCTCCATAGATTTCCCAAACCTATTGCTGACGATGCCGCAGCCATAACAAATCCCAATCTGCTCGAAAACGTACTTCTTTTTGTCATACTCTCATCCATTTTTTACATCCCTCTTTTAATTATTTATATATATTTTATATTTTGTACAATATAACGCTTATACCGTGTAATATATCTCTCTTAACGTCGCATTTTCACAGTAACTTAGACTTTCTTTACGGTATATCTGTTTTTTCCCGATGTCTTTGACTCATAAAGACATGCATCGGCTATATTTAAAATATCCGTTGTTGTGTTATCCCCGTACTTATTTTTTATACACACACCGATGCTTATTGTAACACATATTTTTTTATTTTCATACATAACATATGACTTTTCTATATTTTTTCTTATATTCTCGGCTAACTCCAGAGGATCGTGTCTACAAGGCATAAATACAATGAATTCTTCTCCGCCCCATCTTGCGTAATACGAATCTTCACAAATCGTATCTCTCATTACATCAGCCACATTTTTAAGCACCTCATCACCGGCATCATGGCCATAGGTGTCATTAACCTTTTTAAAATTATCTATATCCATAATCATTATGGTATATTCTTGCTTTACTGAATCCATAAGCTTAATCTTCTCATTGATTCCGTACCTGTTATATAAACCTGTCAAAGCATCATGTTTATATAAGTGTTCATATTTATTGTTTGATTCCACAAGAGCCTCATGGGTTTGCTTACGAATTATTTCCGTAGACAAAGACAATAAAAACACAGCCACATAGAAAAACGGATATCTCAACATAAAAGTGTCCCCGTATTCAAATTTTAACATTGACTTGCCAACCGGAATCCAAAATAAGAATATCAATCCTGTTAACGCTGCAAAGCTGTACAAAGTCCCCTTTTTATACCCCATAAGCATCATAGCCAAGGTAGGAACCAAACTTAACCATAATGCACTGAAACCATCCGGATGACCGCTTATTATAAAGAAAAACAAAATCACCATAAGAGAGGTATAAAGCAGAAAATGTACAAACCATTTACTTACCTTTGATTTTAACAAGATAAGATTCAAAACACATATAGCTGTTACCGTCAGCGTTGCAATCATCAGTATATATTCCTCTGTAATAACATTAACAACAGACATGACAAAAGCAACAAATCCCAGAATGATATCCACAACCACAAATACTAAATCATTTCTTACCGAGTCATTTAAAACAAAACTTGTCATCTTATTTTTATCAGATAATCCTGATATACGTTTCCTCAATAAATTCATTTTATCCTCCCTTCTTAGTTTGAACACTCTTGATAGCCATTCGACCCTTTTCAGACTACAAAAGCACTGATTTCTCAGTGCTTTGTGCTATTGATTATAGTTTAAATATCTCATGTCCTCATGTATTTTTGACATAAATTAGTTTTAGCATTAAATTATTTTAACATTAAATTATTTTAGCATTAAATTATTTTAACATTAAATTATTTTAACATCAAATTATTATAGCATTTAAATATTTTAACTTAAATATATTCCTCTTCCTTAAATGTGGCAAAGGCTATATTGGTTGCATGATCCGAAACTCTTTCGAAGTTTGATATAAGATCCGAGAATATCGCCGCATTCGGATTACACTCGTTCTTTGCAAGTCTTCTTACATGATTCTTCTGATATTCTCTTTCCATATCATCAACTTCATTTTCAAGATTCATAATCTCCTTAAGATGCTCCTCATTTCTCTCAGTAAAGGCTTCAAGTGACAAGCAAACCTCTTTGTCCATTGTTTCAAACATCTTATTTAATTCCGCTTCACCTTTATCGCTGAAATCAATATCCTCAGATATTCTTGTCTGAGCAAACTCTGCAATATTTTCGGCATGGTCTCCGATTCTTTCTATATCACTGACCACATGATAATATCCCGCTATATTTTTATTCTCGTTTACAGGAAGAATCTGATTAATCTTAACAAGGAAATCTGTAATCTTTCTACTTAAGAAATCCACTTCATGCTCTCTCTCAAACACTTCTTTAATTATGCTTTCATCTTTATTCATAAGTGCTTCCATACTTCTTCTCAAGTTATACTCTGCTATATCCCCCATTCTCTTTATCTCGTTTGTTACTTCCAATACAGCAACAGCCGGAGATACATTCGAGTCAAGACTGATAAACTTAAGCTCGTATTTTTCTTTCTGAACATCATCACCCGGAATTATAAGCTCTGTAAGCTTAACAATCCAACCTCCGAATGGGAACAATACAATAACCTGGAATATCTTAAATATTGAATGGGTATTTGCAACTGCTCTGGACGGATTCTCTGATATAGCATTGATCCATGTCTCAACATATCCGCTGAACGGCAATAATATAATAAGCATTATTATTGAACCGATTATATTAAACAATAAATGAATAAGGGCTGCTCTCTTTGCATCCTTTTTACCTGTAAGTCCCACAAGTACCGCTGAAGTACATGCACCTATGTTACATCCCAGTATTACATAGAAACACATCGGTAATTCCACAAGTCCGCTTCCCGCCATAGTTACAAGAATACCTACCGATGCCGATGAACTCTGAAGAATTGTTGTTATAACAAGTCCTACAAGAATTGCAATTATCGGATTCTCAAGTTTACTTATCATATCCATAAGCATCTGTGAATCCTTTATAGAAGCCATTGATGTCTTCATAAGGGACATACCCATGAACAAAGCACCAAATCCAAATACTACATCACCGATTTTATTTGCCATTTCATTTTTGACAAACATAATCATAACAACACCTATTATAACGAATATAGGCGCTACACTATCTAAATTAAAAGCAACAATCTGAGCGGTTACAGTGGTACCGATATTGGCACCCATTATAACTCCTACAGCCTGCATCAGATTCATGAGTCCCGAGTTAACAAAGCTTACAACCATAACTGTTGCAGCCGATGAGGACTGGATTATGGCGGTAAATATCGTACCTACTATAACGCCTACAAGCCTGTTCTTGGTACACCATGCAAGGATTGTTTTCATCTTCGAACCCGCAACTCTCTCGATACCGTCGCTCATAAGATGCATGCCATATAAAAATAATCCCAATCCGCCAAGCATGCTAATAATCATCGTTTCCATACTTTTCCTTTCCTGACTTTACGTCTCTCTTTCCATTACTATCTTATAAAAAATCGCATACATATCTACATTACCCCAGCTTAACCTTTTTTACAAGATTTTTTTTACATATATCTAAAGAAAATTTTTCAAAAAATTTACATTACAAAGCTGTTTAAATATCAATACAAAAGTCGATTAATATTAAAAAGAATTAAAAATAAAATTTAAAAATCAGAATCTGAAAATCAGAATCTGAAAATTAGAATTAAAAAAAAAATTTGAAAATTAGAATTTAAAAAAAGAATTTGAAAATTAGAATTTAAAAAAAGAGGACTGCCATAAAATGACAATCCCCTTTTTTAGGAAAAAGCTTATGAAATATTAATCTCTGTGTCTAAATTCAAAATCCTGTTCACCGATTCTGAGTCTTGCACCGTGAGGAATATATTCCTCTTCTCCGGAGAATAACTCAGCTCCGTTCATATAAGTACCTGTTCTTGAATTATTGTCAACTATAAAGTACTCATTGCCTTTTTTAATTATATAAGCATGTTTTTCACTTACAGCAGGTGCATTAATAAGGAAATCTACTTCTCCTTCTTTCGATCCGATGTAGTAAGGACCTTCACCTACATAATACTTTCCTTCGCTTGTTTTCAAATAAGCTCCGGTCTGTTCACCTTCTGACGCAGGAGCCTCAGGTATGTTATCAACATATCCCGGATCCTCATCTCCAACTGCTGACTGTAATAACGATGCTGCAAGTGCAGCTTCCTCATCTTCTACATTTGATGCTGCTTCTTCAACCGGTGCAATAGGCGGAACCGAATCATTTATAAAATTTCCTTCTCCGTTTGAAAAAGTATCTGTGACTGCATCCTGTGCTTCATCAACTTTATCAGCAGCTTCATCTGCTGCCGACTGAACCGCATCTGTCGCTGAATCCTTCAATTCATCAGCTGTTGCTTTCGCCTCATCCACTGCAGTTTCAACTGTATTTTCTGCTGTATCAACCACATTTTTTGCTGTTTCTTTCACTGCATCTGCTGCAGATTCTACCGTATCACTTGCTGCTCCGGCTGCATTTTCTGCAACACTTTCAGCCGTATCCTTTGCATCGTTTACTGCATTTTCTGCTGTTTCAACTGCTGCGTCCGCTGTATTATCTGCCACATCCGATGCTGTATCAACCGCATTCTCTACCGCATTTGCCGCTGTGTCAGCTACGTCCTCTACCTCACTCTTTATTTCATCAGCTGCGCCCTCTGCCGAATCAGCTGCATCCGACGGTGCAGCAGCATATTTTGCTTTTGCTTCCTCCAAGGCAGCTTCACCTTCTGCTTTAACTTTGGCAAGCTTTTCTTTTTCTTCTGCAATCCTTGCTTCCACTACACTCTTAAAGTCAGCTTCTTCTTTTTTGATAGCTTCAAGTTCAACCTTATCTGCTGCAACTTCTTTTGCAAGAATCTCATCCCAGTCTTCTTTCTCATCTTCTTTCTTGATATTCAGCATTTCTTCCAAAGATGCTGTGAATTTATCAAGAGAATAAAGATTAGGATTAAGCATAGCCATAAGCTTTCCAACATATTCATTATCCTCATCCGGATCAAGCGGTGCCGTAAATAAAATACTCTTAAAGAAATTCCAGGTCTGTCCGTCACTTACTCCTCCGAGAAGAGGTACAACTATAAGTCTTGCTTCTCCTGAAGCCTCATCAACATAAGACTGCTCTACATCAAGCAAAAATGCCGACTGTTCCACAAGATACTTTCTGCCTTCTTTAACTGTTTCGGCAATGCTGTAAAATGTTTTCAAAAGTGTCTCTTTATTTACCTTATCTCCAAAATAATCATTTAAACTCTTAAGTCCGGTCAGGTCATAATCAATAGCCAAATCCTGACTTCCCGAAGAAGCTTTTACCGCTCCTTTGATATTGTTATGAAGAACAACTCCCAAGGTTTGCTTATCAACCTGATCGCCCTGATTTAATACATATTCTGCAAGGGTTTTACCATTTTCGTTTTTTATATTAAAATCCATATTTATTCCTCCTATACTGTATTAATTAATCCACCAGATTCTTTATCAGATCCTGTCCGGTCATATTAAGCAATAACTTCTGGTTAGTTCTCTCCTTTAACACGCTTAGGACTCCATATGGTTCAACCCCAAGTAATTTAAGTGTCGTACTTGTTCTGTTGGCAAATTTATTATAGAAAATAAATACTCTTCCAATAATATTTTCTCTGTTAGGCTCATCAAATTCTTCTCCTGCTTCGGCAGCCTTAGCCTTTGCTTTTGCAATATAAAGCTTAGCTATATCATCATATTTTCCTATAGCTTCAACGAGTTTTTCTACCTTTGCATTTGAATCTTTCTGACCTGTGCTTACGATCATCGTTTTCTTTGCAATATCATACATTGCAAAGTTTGTAATAGACATCTCAGATTCAAGGTTCACGATAACTACATCGTATGAAGCCATCTCTCCGACAGCCTTCATAAGATTCTTTGCTCCCTCTCTTCCAAGCATCATTATCTCAAATGAAGTATTTAAATTATATATACAATCAACCCCTGTATTAGGATCTCTTGCCACAAACTGTTTAAGGAATTCTCCGGTTAATTCACCTTCACTTGCCTTTCTTAATGCATCACCGAAATCTCTCGATGCACTGCCTGTGGAATATATTTTTTCCATTGCATTTTCTTTACTTAAATCAAGATACAGAACGCTAATTCCTTCTCTCTCTGCCGTAGCCATAGATACGGCTGTACTTACGGTCAAAGCTCCGTCGCCCTTCTGAGCGGAAACAAATACGTAAATATCAGGATGACTTCTTCTGTTTCTTAACTTTTCTTCGGCAGCTCTCTTCTCGGCCTCTTCCCTTGCAACTCTCTCTCTTTCCTCTGCCTCTTCTCTTGCCACTCTTTCTGCTTCTTCAGCCTGCGCTTTAAGTTCGGCCCCCAACTCGGAAATTCTTCTTTCCGCTTCTTCCTCCCTTACAGCTTCAACCTGTTTTGCATGTTCAAGGCTCTTAAATATCTTCTTTCCTTCGGCAAGATCTCTGTATCTGTTACCATAGATATATGCCAGCTTTGCGATGTCTTCAACTGCATCGTATCTGCATATCTTAGGAACGTCAAATCTGCTTCTTTCAGTCTGAGATTCCTTACTCTCTGAAAGAATAATCAAGCCGCAGGTCTCCGGAATGGAGTCCTCCTTCATCTCGGTCTCCTGTCCCACCATTAAAATATCCGCACGATTGGTGGTAACACAACTGAGAATCTTGTCCCCGTCTTCACAAGAATACACATCAAGTTTGTCTGAATACGCATCTTTAATAGCAGCCACAAGTTTCTCTTGATAACTTCTGTCTTGATCATAAACAGCTACACCTATTTTCATAAATCCGTCCACACCTTTCCGTCGCCGTCACTCAATTACGACCACTATTTAATTTTTTATACAAAATACCCAAAAATAACGTATAAATATACTTATATTTTATAGATTTGCACAAGATATGTCAAGGAGTATCTGCCTTTTTAGAGCCTCTTTATCATTAAATTTTTTCTCTTCTCTTATAAAATCCAAAAATTTTACCTTTAAACGACTGTTATACAGATTTCCCGAAAAATCAAGTATATGAGTTTCAACGGTAAGTCTGTTCTCTCCAAATGTAGGATTAGTCCCTACATTGGTTAAACTTTTATACTCTTTTCCTTCTATAATCGTAGTCGTTTTATATACACCGATACCCGGAACAATCCCTGTTTCATCAGGAATCATATTAATTGTTCTGATATTCATTGTTCTGCCTATCTGTTTTCCTTTTACCACATCCTCCGTTATAAAATATTCATATCCAAGCATTGCATTGGCTTCTTTAATTTTACCGTCCTCAATATAATTCTTAATTACTGAGGTGCTTACCTTTTCTCCGTCTACATATACATTCTCAACCACTTCTCCGGTATAACCGTATTCTTTTCCAAGATTTTCTATGGTTTTAATATCTCCGCCTCTGTTTTTTCCGAATCTGAAATCTTTACCGGTAACAATATGACAAGCTCCGGTCTTTTCCGAAATAAGCCTTACAAAATCCACCGGCTCCATTGACATAGTTTCTTTATTCACAGGCATAAATATAACGTTGTCTATTCCTGTTTCTTTAAAAATCTCAATTCTTTCTTCCATATGATTAAGAACTTTATTTCCGAAAAATTTTGACACATCAAAAGAGATAACGGTTGATTCCACACCGTTATCCTTCGCATAATCCTTTATCCTGTTTATAAGACTTCTGTGACCAAGGTGAATGGCATCGAATTTACCTACAGTTACCGCACTCCTTTTAATCTCTGCCTTGGTTATATCCGTATAAACCTTCATAATCGCTTCTTTCCGATAATTTTTTTATCACAATTTATATAAACCTCTATATTTCAGTCGTAATATAAATATACTATTTGCCTTTAAAATCATTTTTTTAAAATCATTTTCTATATAATTATTTTCTATATAATTATTTTCTATAAAATCTTTTTCTACAAAAACATTTTTTCCGGCTTAAATACATTATTTCCCACGTATTTATACAAAGCCTTGAATTCATTATCCAGATATATTCTGAACAATTCACCTTCTTCCGGTTTTCGTTTTTCAATCTGCCCATGAAGATTAATCATATCATCCTGTACCATAGATTCTGTAGATTTTGTAGATTCTGTAGAGTCTGTAGAATCTGTAGAGTCTGTAATTTCATATTGCCCTTCAAACTGTATCTTATTCCCGTTCACAATATATTTTTCATATTCTTTTCCAAGCATAATTTTAGGATATTTCTCCAAAGGATAATCAACAGGAAGCAAAACATTTTCAAAAAATCCATTTTTGTCATTTTCAAAATAATCTTTGACTTTATCAATGGTATAGGTATTGTCTATAGTAAAATTCCCCGATTGAGTTCTGAGAAGTTTTGTCATTGTTGCATAAGTCCCCAGTTTATCTCCTATATCTTTGCAAAGAGTTCTTATATAGGTTCCCTTAGAACACTTGACTCTTATATTAATTTCCGGAAAATTATTTTCTATATGTTTAATTTTCAAAATCTCGATATCAATTATATTTATTCTTCTTGCCCTTCTCTCTACAGTCTTACCTTCCCTTGCCAGCTCATACAAACGTTTTCCGTTAATCTTAAGAGCCGAATACATAGGCGGGACCTGATCATATTCTCCCTTAAAACTTTTAATTGCATCTGTTATCTCATCATCTGTCGGACTACTCTTCTCTGTTTCTGATCTGTTAATTACATTTCCGGATATATCCTGAGTATCCGTTTCAAATCCGAGTTTAAACCAGGCTTCATAGGTTTTGTTTTTATCCGTAATCACATCACAAAGTTTCGTCGCTTTCCCCACACAAACGGGAAGCACACCCTCCGCATCCGGATCAAGTGTGCCTGTATGTCCTATCTTTTTAATTTTCAAGATACCCCTTAACTTTGCAACCACATCAAAAGAGGTATAGCCTTTTTCTTTATAAATATTAATTATTCCGTTGAAATTATTCCTATTTTCCATTACAAATCTTCCTTGCCGGCTTCAAGCTGCAGAGCAATCTTTTCAGAAATATTGTTTACGACATCATAAACAGTTCCCTTTACTACACAACCTGCTGCTCTCACATGTCCGCCGCCACCAAAGAATGCCGCAACCTGATTTACATCCACTTCATTCTTGGATCTCAAGCTGACCTTGAATTCCATTTCCTCAGTTTCATACATAAATATGGCGCATTCCACTCCCTTGGTTATTCTTAATTGTTCAACTATTCCGTCAAGATCGGCCGGTGTAATATTATAAAAATCAAATTCACTTCTCCGTACAGCTGAGAATATGCATTTACCGTCATAAAAAACAACGCTCTCAAGAAGTGCTCTTCCCATAATCTGATTCTGAACGTAAGTCTTTTCAAAAAATGTTTCATCTATGATTCTTGTAAAATCAATTCCCTTATCCATAAGACGTCCCGCAATATTCATGGTATTGCTTGTAACAGAACCATACTTAAATACACCTGTATCATGAACCATTCCCAGATATAAAGCTTCAGCAACTTCTTTGGTTATCATACTTTCATCCAACAATCCAAAAAGAACTTCACATGCCGAACTCACCTCCGGCTTAATAATATTGGTCTCGGCAAAGGAGTTATTACTCATATGATGATCTATACAAAGAGTATGTTTTGCAGATTCAAAATATCCACCTGCAACCCCCACTCTTTCTATGGAACTTACATCCTCAATTATGAAACAATCATATATAATATTTTCCGTAGCCTCTGTCTTCACTTCATCGGTATATTTAATAAATTCAAAACTATCTCTAACCTTTTCAAGGTAGACATCCACCTTTTTATCCGGAAAATTTTCTTTTATATAAATATACAATCCCATGGTTACTCCCACGCAATCTCCGTCAGGTCTTACGTGTCCTGCTATACCGATGGTATCAAAATCTTTTATATATTCATTAACACTAAACTTTTCCACTTATAACACTTCCAATCCGTCTCTTTTATTCTTGTCTGTTATTCCTCTCCGACAGTACCTTCTCCTTCATCATTCTCTTTACTCTCATCAGATTTGTTCACCTCATCAATCATATGAGCCATATTTACACCGTACTCAATTGACTGATCCATAATAAACTTAATCTCCGGAGTATTCCTGAGATTAACATTTTTTGCAAGCTGTTTTCTTATATATCCTTCGGCACTGTTTAAGCCTTCCAAAGTTTTATCTCTAGATTCCCCGTTTCCAAGAACACTTATATAAGCCTTACATGTTTTCAAATCCGGTGCTACGTACACAGATACAACACTGGTCATAGGGTCGATCCTCGGATCCTTTATCTCATTATGAATTATATTGCTTAATTCTCTCTGTACTTCAGAATTAATACGGGTATTCTTTATACTGTTTTTCCTCATATTTATCCTTCACTTTCCAATACTATCTGGGAACCTCTACCATTTCATATGCTTCAACGATATCATTTTCCGCAATTTCACCGAAGCCCTCAAAAACAAGACCACATTCATATCCGGCCTTAACTTCTTTTACATCGTCCTTAAATCTCTTAAGAGACGCCAAAGGTCCTTCGAATATCTGCTCACCTTCTCTTGTAATTCTGCAGCTGCATCCACGCTTAAACATACCGTCAAGAACGTAAGATCCCGCAATATTACCGACACCGGATGCTTTAAAGATCTGTCTGATCTCTGCATGACCGATAACTTTTTCTTCGAATATAGGATCGAGAAGTCCCTTCATAGCAGCTTCCACATCAGAAATAGCCTGATAAATAACTCTGTATAATCTGAGATCCACACCTTCTCTGTCCGCAATCTCTTTTGCAGTATTGTCAGGTCTTACATTAAATCCGATGATTATTGCATTAGAAGCTGATGCAAGTATGACATCAGATTCGTTGATTGCACCTACACCGGCATGAATTACTTTTACAATAACTTCCTCGTTTGAGAGCTTAACAAGACTGTTTTTAACTGCTTCAACAGAACCCTGAACGTCTGCCTTTACAATAATATCAAGCTCCTTTAACTCGCCTTCTTTAATCTGGTTAAAGAGATCATCTAATGACATTCTCTGTTTTGCCTTGGAACCTTCAATAAGTTTTTCTTTTCCGTCTTTAATAAATGTCTCTGCAAAGTTTCTTGCTTCCTTATCATTTTCGGTTGAAACAATAACTTCCCCTGCATTAGGCACTCCGTTAAGTCCGAGAATTTCTACAGGTGTAGAAGGTCCTGCCTCTTCTATTCTTTCATGCTTATCGTTAATCATGGCTCTTACTTTTCCGTAGAATGAGCCTGCAGCCACATTATCTCCGACATGAAGTGTTCCCTTCTGAACAAGAACAGTTGCAACTGTTCCTCTTCCTTTATCAAGTCTCGCTTCAATAACAAGACCTCTTGCTCTTCTGTCAGGATTAGCTTTCAATTCAAGAACATCCGCAACAAGAAGAATATTTTCCAAAAGATCGTTAATACCTTCTTTTGTGTGAGCCGATACCGGTACAAATATTGTATCTCCGCCCCAATCTTCAGGAATAAGTTCATATTCAGAAAGTTCCTGTTTTACTTTATCTACATTTGCACTAGGTTTATCTATCTTATTAACCGCAACTACAATTGTAATTCCCGCAGCCTTTGCATGATTGATAGCTTCGACTGTCTGAGGCATAACACCGTCATCCGCAGCTACTACAAGAATCGCAATATCGGTAGACTGTGCTCCTCTCATTCTCATAGCTGTAAAAGCTTCATGTCCCGGAGTATCAAGGAATGTAATCTGTTCATTATTGATATTAACAGTATAAGCACCGATATGCTGAGTGATTCCTCCGGCTTCTTTAGCTATAACATTAGTTTCTCTTATTGCATCAAGAAGGGATGTTTTACCATGATCAACGTGACCCATTACGCAGACAACCGGTGGTCTCTTCTGCATTTTAGTATCGTCCTCTTCCTCTTCCTTAAGAAGTTCTTCAATTATATCAACTTTTTCTTCAAGCTCAGCTATAATATTATATTCAAGACAAATGTTTTCAGCTGTCTCATAATCAATCTCCTGATTGATTGTAACAACTTTTCCCTGAAGGAAAAGCTTCTTAACAAGATCGGAAGGCTGAACTTTAATCTTATCCGCAAGCTCTTTAACAGTCATATAATCAGGAAGCTTAATTTCTCTGATTTCATCTGTTTCCTTCTTCTTTTCCTGCTTAGGCGGCTGAGTCTTCTTCTGATTATTCTTATTCTGCTTATTGTTCTTGCCATGCTTTGAATTCTTAAATCCGTCAAAATCTTCTCTGTCATCTCTGTTATTCTTATCTTTTCTCTTGCTTTCTTTAGCAAATCTGTTTTCTCTTCTGTCATTTTTACTTACAACGGCATCTCCAAATATTCCTGATTTTGATCCTCCGTCACCCTTCTGACCTCTTGAATCATTTCTGTTTCCACCAAACTTTCCGCCGTTTCTGTCATCATTTCTTCCGTCATTTCTTCCGTCATTTCTTCCGCCAAATCTGTTATTGCCAAAATCTCTTCCGCCTCTGTTATCTCTATTGTCTCTATTGTCTCTATTGTCCCTATTGCCGTTTCTGTCTCTGTTATCATTTCTGCCGGAGTTATTTCTGTCTCCACTGAAGTTTCTGTTGTCTCTTCCGCCTCTGTTGTCTCTGTTGTCTCTGTTATCTCTGTTATCTCTGTTATCTCTGTTATCACGATTATCTCTCAAGAATCTTGAATCTTTGTTATTTCTGTCTTCCCCTCTGTTCAAACCGTTATTTCTGTTATCACGACCCTCTCTGTTATCTCTGTTATTATTTCCGTTTCTATTTTCATCTCTTCCGGCAAATCCGTTTCTTCTGTCCCCTCTTGCGTTTCTGTCCCCTCTGTCATTACCGTCATTTTTACTTCTTCCGTCATTACCTCTCTGGGAATCACGTCTCTGATCTTTGCCTGCAAATCCGCCTCTCGAACTGTTCTGAGGATTAAACACTCTGGTAATATGAGATTTCTTTTCTGCATTTTTATTGTCAGAGGTCTTTTTTTCTGCCTCCTTATTGTCAGAAGTCTTATTTTCTACATTTTCTTTGTCAGATGTCTTATTTTCTGACTTCTTATTCTCTGTATTCATATTCTCAGATGTTTTATTTTCTTCTGCCTTGTTGTCATTCTTCTTAGCCTCAGTCTTAACGGACTTAACATCTTTTTCTTTTTTCGCAGCGCCTGCGTTATCTGCCTTCTTTGACTCTTCTTTTGTCTGCGTATTTCCTTTAGAGTTCTTTTTATAAATATTTTTAAATAATTCTACTTTGTCTTCATCAACGGTATTTGCAGCCTTTACCTCATATCCGTTTTCATTTAAAACTTTTATAAGTTCCTTACTTTCAATACCCAATTCCTTAGCGATTGTATAAATTCTTACTCCTGCCATATATCCTCCTTTAGTTTCAGTATACTTTTTGCAAAACCTTCATCCAGCAATGCGACACACGCTCTGTGCTGCTTTCCTATTGCATTTCCGAGACTCTCTTTGTTCCCGTGAAAAATTATTCGTGTCTTGTAAAAATTACACATATCAGTAAAATTCTTCTTTGTATTATCCGATGCATCTTCTGCCACAATAACTAAAAAAGCTTTGCCTTCTTTAATGCTTTTTTCAACGGAGAACTCACCGCTCTTCACCTTCCCGGCTTTCGTGGCAAGTCCCATCATAGACAGTAATCTATCTCTCTGCATTTATCCTCCAGTCTGAAACTTTACAGAATTTCTTCTTTTAACTTCTCATAAATGTCCATATCGACTTTTTCTTTAAAAGATCTTTCCAGGCCATGATTTTTAATAGCTTTTTCCAGGCACTCAGGATTATTGCAAATATATGCTCCCCTTCCATTGGCTCTTCCGGTTTTATCTGCCTTTATCTCTCCGTCTCCGGTTTTAACAATCCTTAAAAGTTCTTTCTTATCCTTGGACACTCCGCAACCGATGCATCTTCGCATAGGTGTTTTTTTATTTTTCATCATTATCATCATCCATTTCATCTACAATGAATTGATCATCATAATCGTCTCGATTTTCATTATCATAATCGTCTCGTCCTTCATTATCGTAATCGTCTCGATTTTCATTATCGTAATCGTCTTGATCTTCATCATCATACATGTCATCTTCAAGTTCTCTTGCCTGACTCTCGCTCTTAATATCAATCTTGAATCCTGTTAATTTTGCAGCAAGTCTTGCATTTATTCCACCCTTACCGATTGCCAACGATAACTGATAATCAGGAACTATAACTTCTGCAAATCTCTCTTCATCGTCTGCAAGAATAGAAACAACTTTTGCAGGACTCAAAGCATTCTCCACAAATATAGCCGCATTTTCATTATAAGGAACTATATCTATCTTCTCTCCCTTAAGTTCATTAACGATTGCATTAACCCTTGAACCGTTCATTCCAACACATGCTCCCAAAGGATCCACGTTCTCATCATTACTCTTAACCGCCATCTTAGTTCTTATACCCGGCTCTCTGGCAATGGCAACTATCTCAACCACTCCGTCTTTAATCTCGGTAACCTCAGATTCAAACAACCTCTTTACCAGATCTGCTCTTGATCTTGAAACTACAATATTAGGTCCCTTATTTGTGTCTTCAACTCTTGTTACATATAACTTAATACGCTCTGTAGGAAGAAGTGTTTCTGATTTTACCTGTTCCGACTTTGGTAAAACCGCATCTACCTTTCCCAGATTGATATTAATGTTTTTATCATTTATTCTTTGAACGATTCCTGTAACCACATCATTTTCCTTTGCATGATACTCGTTAAAAATAACCGTTCTTTCTTCTTCTCTGATTTTCTGAACTATAATTCCTTTTGCATGCTGAGTTGCAATACGACTGAATTTTTGTGAATCCACATCTATTGAAATCACATCTCCAACCGAACATTTCTTATCCGTCTTTCTTGCCTCTTCAAGAGATACCTGATATAACTTATCTTCTACATCTTCTTCTGTTTCCACAACTGTCTTCTGAACTTTAATTGAAAAATCTCCTGTTGTTCTGTCTACATGCGCAGTTACATTATCTGCCTTTCCATAATGATTCTTATATGCCTGAACAAGAGAATTCTCTATTGCTTCAAGAATAATCTCCTTATTTATGTTTCTTTCACTCTCCAAAGCGTCCAAAGCATTTAATAACTCGCTGTTCATTTTTACATCTCCTTTGCTTTAAATATCTTTTTTCTAAATTTCTATTTTTTAAGAAAAGTATCTTGCTAAATAACTATAATCAATTAAAATTTATAATCGCCTAAAAATCTATAACCAACTAAAATCTATAACCAACTAAAATCTATAGACAAATGAAAATCCATAGCCTTTTAAAAATCTATAGTTGACTAAAGATCTATAGCTATCTAAAGATCTTTAGCCAACTAAAAATCTATGGCCAACCTTATAAGAGCTATATCCTTTCTGTTAAAGGTCATTTTCTCTCCGTCTTCTTCAATGGTAACGGTCTCATCATCGTAGGACTTTAATACACCTTTAAAATCTTTTACCTTATTCACTGCCTTATATAATTTTATCTCTACTTCCTCATCAACACTTCTTGCGAAATCTTTATTTTTTTTTAAAGGTCTTCCCAATCCCGGAGAACTTACTTCCAGGATATAAGCATCGTCAATAAAATCATTTTCATCCAGTTTATCACTTAAGGCCCTGCTTATAACCTCACAATCATCTATATTGATTCCACCTTCTTTATCAATATAAACTCTGAGATAATAATTACCCATTTCTTTAACATACTCTACATCAAAAAGTTCAAAATTGTTTTCCTCAATAAAAGGCATAACAAGTTCTTCTGTCTTTTTTTCGTACTCTTCTCTCTTAGACATTATTTATATCCTTTCCCGACATTTGCATATTTTACAACAACAACGAAGAGTGGACATAATGTCCACTCTTCGTGCTTAAATTATTATGCAGCAGCTCGTAGGAGAATCGAACTCCTGATTCCGCCGTGAGAGG
>Ga0065711_1040232_pt1 | contig 17139 bp, 8 predicted proteins | sample Hoacrofraction12_FD_59098 | JGI IMG/M metagenome (GOLD analysis project Ga0065711, IMG submission 59098) | Hoatzin crop microbial communities from Cojedes, Venezuela - Epithelial fraction 12 v2 (version 2) | ecosystem: Host-associated > Birds > Digestive system > Esophagus > Crop | place... | reverse complement strand
CGGGCGGGGGGGGGAGGGGAGGGGAAGCCCCCCGGGACCGGCGCTGCGGGGACGGGACCGCGGGGCCCACCCGGCTCTGGCACCTGTCGGCTTCGGCCGGGCCGGCACCCGGGGGGCTGCAGGGCCGCGGCCGGCCCCGGGTGGAATCCAGCCCTGGCGGGGCCTGGCTTCCCAAGCCCGCCGCCGAGGGAGGCGTTGCTCGGTCGAATTACGTCTCTGTGACTTATTTCTCGTAGGAGTGGAAGCCCAGCCCGGTGTTGGAGGTTGCGGTGATCCTCCCTTGTAGATTTACCCTTCCTGCGTGGCTCGTGCGGCGCTCGGGCCGCACCGCTTTGCGCGGGCGGTTTGCTGGCGGTGGCACGAGCCTTCACTGGCGTGGAGAGATTGCTCCCCTTAAAAACGTGCGTGGAAATCCTGCGGAACGATGCTTAATTGCAACAGGGGATCAGATTTAACGCGTGGCAGGATTTGGGGGGAAAAATGAATCGGGCTCCTCAAAAGGAGTGATGTTTCTTTGACTTAAATATTGTTTCAGTACGGAACAGGGTGTCCTTGTCCTAATTCCTCACGCTTGCAAGCACTGCCAGGGGCTTCACCGGAGCAGCTACTTGTTCGCGTGGCTCCTGATGTCAAATCGGACACGTTCTGTTCACAGCAACGCTCGGCTGTTAAATGCCCTGAACTTAGCCAGCAGGTTGCGTACAGTGGTTGTTCAGACTTGCTGCAGCCTTTCCAGTGTGGTCAATGAGCAATAATAGATATAATAGTATTTTTTTGCCCTACAATAGCTAGCTTCATTAAGAGGATGAATCATCCAATATCTGTATGGGGCTTTTTTTGTTTTTTAATACAAAATTGTTGATTGCAATTTTTTTCACTGAGGTTTTCAGCAAGTTTTACTTGGAATATCTCAACTGCAACCTCAATTCATACAGGTCGTGCTAGGAAATTATTTCTCATAATAAAACTAGAGACTTGGCAAAAGGAAGCTTAGATAAAATGTCAAATTGCTCGCTTTGTTTTTCTGCTACTCCTAACAAGCTGTATCCTTATTTCACTTTCCTTTTGATAAATGCCTCCTGTATTTTCCTCTGTTGTCAGTCGCGGAAACATCAGTTCATTTGCAGAATAGCGAAAGGCTCCTAGGACTTACAAAGAGCAATAGATGTTTAATTATGTGGCCAGTTAGTAACGTAATGCGGCGTTCTTGAAAACATTCTCTTGCACAAAATTCATTATTTGCTGAATTTGTGTAATTATATTAACATGCAAACTTTATGCAGAAAAAGTTAGCCTGCTTGCTAGTAGCATGTCCCGAGAGACACAAATCTGGTGAATAAATACACGTTTGTATATTATTAAGTTCACGTTCCTGCTTGGAGCAGGAACGGATAACCAAAATGATGGTTTGCTTTGAGAAGCGTGCTGAGACCTTTGTGACGTTTGAAGCTGTAGCTAAACTGAAGCGTGCTCATATATATATTTCTTCTGCCAGAGTACTGACAGACGTATTCAAAAATGATTTGTAAAAATCCGATAGCGTTTTAGTGTGGTCATTTTCCTGACTACAGTGCGCTTTCCGATTTCAGTGAGGTTTTTGCCAGCATTATACAGTACTGTAACGCATGCACCACTTAAGCACAAATAGTTTAATACTAACATTGTAAAATTGAGTATGTGTACAGGAAGAGGCTGGGATTTCTTTGTTCATGTTAGAAATTGTTAATTACAATTACATGCTTTACTTTCCACAGGAGATGTGCTTCATTCAGTGCATGAGTGGGCAGTAGTGACTCCTAATTTCTTTCAGGCTGTGGTTTCTGGATATTTATATTCCACCTGTAACTACATGGTTAGACAAATAAGTCAAAATCAAACATACTAATTGAAAATGTGCCAAAGCAGTAATATTTCATGTTATAATTACTTATAACCAGAGTGCTTTGTGTTAAAGCAATTAAATGTAAATGGGTTACAGATTTTGTGAAAAAAAAAAATCTGTCATTTCGGTCAAGACACAAGATAAATAAATTATTGATGACAGTCAGAGGTATTAGTCTTACACTGCTGTGTGAAACATTCCAAGAAATACTGTAGTGGACACATATCCCTGTCAAGGTGCATGGACTTCGGCACTGCTGGTGCCTGGAGTTAAAGCACATCCGTAAGTCTGTGTAGGGTTGTGTGCTGAAACTGCTTGTACTCCTTTTCTCCTCTTTGTAAAATTAGCCAGTTCAAGTGAGTGTTCTGGTGTGATTTACACTTACTCTGGTGTGTTGATGCTAAGTGGACTGGCATGTCCAAACAAATGTGTTAAATTTTAAGTGTTTGGGCATAAGGAGGGGACCCTGAAAAAGGTGCCTGAGCATCAGCTGGCAAGCTTTACAGTCTGACAACAGAATTTTTGCTTTCTTGGTCAGTGCCTGTTTTCCATGCAGGTGAATTTGCTTGGCATACGGTTAAAAAAAAACAATCCACCACAAAAACACCCAAACCACCCCCCTACACAACAACAAAAAAAACCCCAGAAAACCCCAAAACTCTCATCTGTTCAGTCTTAATCTTCACACAGGTTTTTAACTTGCAGCTTTGACTTTTCTGTTACACTGATTTTTTTCCACTGAATTTCTAAAGCTGGATTTGAGCACTTGAGTGAAATAGTCTTTTCAGATAACAGTTTACAATTTTACAATTTCCAAGTGATCTTTTCACAGAAGGATGTGCTGCAGCGTACCTCAAGTTAATGTGTCTGTCTGTCTCCACACTGCGTATAGTAGGTGTCGGTAAAACACCATTTGCGTAGGAATTATTCCATCTACAAACTCACTTTCAGCTTTAGGTGGTTTTTTCTGTGCTGCGAAGTGGACAAAATAACTGGGAAAATAAAGCATTTGTCTTCTATGATCACACTGAGCGGAAGCAGGACTTCTGTTACTGCCACAAATGCATGTTTTGTTCCTTCACCAGAGTAATGAATAAAAATCACAACTATCACTTGAGCTATTTTTTTCTCTTTCACAGGTTGGAGGATAGCTTGAGAGTGCTCATGGTTCTACTAGGTGCTACTAAACAAGAACATCTAAATCCTTGGGACTTTTTTTCTGTGCAGTTTAGGATCATTTCAGAGGTTTTAAACTTACAGGTAGCTCAAGAAGACCCTGAAAAGCATGCTTCAGAGCACTAGAGCCCATTTCGGTTCTACTGCTGTCGCTTCTCTTGCGCGTGAATTGGGAGCAAGGCTCTAGCAAGATAAGCACTGTGTTAGTACAAAGGAAGGTACGATCCAAAACTGGATCTAGAAGAGGAAAAACTTCTAATTCACGCTAAAACTTTGATGTCGGTAACTATGTAATCTCACTGAGTCTCTTTTGGAAAGAGGTGATGAGGTGTGCATACGGCACATGATGGCAGGCAGTGCAGGGGTAGCTGAGTGAGGTGAGGGGAAGCAATAGGAAGGATGACCGAGTTTGCATTTGTCACGCTGCTCGCTTTCCCCCCCTGCAGTCAAACAAAAAGAACCCCCGGAGTGAGCAAACCTGAGTTGGTAAGCCTGCACGTCGTCGTTCGGGATGCTGGATGCGCCGGTGCTCCAGGCGTGGCTGGGGAAGGCGGCAGGAATCCGCTCACCGAAAGAGTCTGTGGGGAGTCGGGAAGCGTGGCTCCGGTGCAGGGGGGTGCTGCTGAAATCACGGGGTAAAACCATGAGGAATCGGTGTTGGTGCAGGTATGGTAGAGCCTGGAGCTCCATCGTGCGGTGAAGGCTGCGTGCTGGGGGACCTTGGCTGCGGCGAGGGCATCGCTGCCAGCGAGCGCCTTCGTCTGTGCCGGTGCTGTGCGAGAGGTGCACAGCTACAGCATCGCTTTCTTCATTTCTGCTGCTTTGGGGTTTTAAAATACAAATGCACCGTGACTGGAAAAACAGTGCCTTGAACTTGGCTCTTAAGAAGGAAAGCAAATTAACCATGTGTTTTTTAAGAGCTTAGAGTCTCGTCATAGCCTAGATGTTTATTGCTGAAGGAGAGAGAGTGCGAGTAGATAACCCTGAAGCTCTTGTGCTATACTAAGGTGTGATTTAATCAGCACGGTGACTTCAGTGGCAGGGACATATGCAATAGCGGATTCACTTGGCGATGAGAACATACGAAATCAGTGGAGGCTGTGCCAGGAGCGTAATTTATCAAGCGTGCTGTACATCAAGCTTCTCTGCTGCTGCGCCTGCCAGAAAACCCTAATGCGTGGTATGAGGGAAGCAGCACGCAGCAGGCCTCCGAGGAGACCTGGCACATCTCATTCTGCAAAAGGACATCGCAGCTTAGGCAAGACAGTTTTTAAAAACTATTAGAAATAGCCCACAAGTTAGAAACCCCGAAAACTGCAGGATTGATGTAAAGCAGGACACTAATTGCTAGACTTCGCATGACAAAGCAAAAGGTAAACCTGAACTTCTTCCAAAAGGAGATTTTCTTGGCTACAATTGTAGTTGTATACCCTTCTACTACTAAACTGAATTAAAAATGATACCTGAGTAAGGTAACATCGATAAAATTGCTTTTCTGCGCAAGTTAGAAGACAGGCTGCCCAATGATCTCTCATAGGGTGTATTTGTTGCTGAAGGAGGTTTTCCTGATGTCCTAGGTGTGTGTTACGATCTCAAGCCAGACCACTGTATATAAACTCAGAATAACAAATAGAAGTAATTCATAATATTTTTCAAGGACACTTTTTTACCTTAAGTACCAGCCGATCCAGAGCTGTATTAGACAAAAGGCTCTTGTTCCAGGAATCTGAAAGGAGACGGGTTCCGAAGGATTGAGGAGCTGCAAGTACTGAACAGGAAGAGATCTGGTGGTGGCAGTAGAAAAGTATTTGGGATTTCCAGTGACAGAACTTGACTGGGAGTTCCTGCTGTCAATGGAAATAAAAACAAAAGCTGCTTGATCTCTCTTCTCAAGCTGGTTAGGTTTATAGCTAACTTTTTCCTAAAGGTGGTGAAATGCAACAGCGATTTCTAGGTTTATTACAATCCTTGTGTCTTCAGGCTTACTTTAATAAAAAGATTCAGAAGTGTTGTCTTACGTATTTTAAACATTTTTATGTGGTAACACCTATTCAGTTTTTCAAAGCACTTAAAACCTTTTCAGTACGTCAGGGAATCATCAGCTTCATCTTAAAGTTCCTTCCAAAACTAAATATCTGGGACTTCGTTAACTTGATGGAATCACAAGTAACAGAGCTAAGGTACCGAGTGGGCATGCTCTGCAGCTAAACTCACTGGACAGAGGCCTCGGCAGGCTGCCTCTATAGATATATTGCTGTTGAGAAATGTGTTGTTTAGATGAATTCTGCTCAGCTGTTGAATGTTCGGATGCAGGAACAGGAAACTGCAAGGCCTGTCGGCTTCCCTACTGAATATCTGCTCGACAGCAGCACCTTCTGCCTGAGCCGATTCAAAAGGACACGACGTGTGCCAGTGCTTCATAATGGTCTGACTTTGTCCCGGTGCTACTGGTGTAATTGATTTCTGTTCTGGGCATTAGGACCAACTGCTTGTGTCCATCTGTGCATGCCAAAGTATATGTTCTGGCAGGCGTGTAACTTAGAAAGAGCAAATAATCGGATCTATGCTACTTACAAGCAAGATTTTAAGAGTGATTCACCAAAGTTTGTCATCAATATTTGTATAAGGGATTCTGGAGTAAAGCATTGAGGGGGTTGGAAAGTGCTTTTATTTTTTCACTGTTCAAGGAATAACGTCATCCCTTTGTATATTAATGCACTGGATCACGCGTTGTGTTTTTTGGCAAGGACATGAACATGCATTAGGGCGCTCTTGTTCTATCAAGGCTTTGTTTGAAGTGTGGTCTGAAAACCTCAGTTTAGGATTGGGAAGAAGTACTAGTAAAACATGTAGTTAATGTTTTCAGAACTGCATTTTTAAACATTAACTATCTTGTAAATTTTATTAACAAAAAAATTGTTCCTCTCCAGCTCTGTTCTCAAGATGTCCTTGCTAAGAAGGGGACTGTAAGTCACACATCTGTCTGGCAAGTATTTTATTTCAATATTCTAAGACTTCTTACTTCAAGATGATGTTGAGCTATATTAATATAGAAATTGTCTTTAAGGTTGTATCAGGGGCAGTTAGAGAAACCCACTTGTTTCTGATCTGAAAACAATGTGTATTTTAAGTGGCCTTTTGGTAAGGCAGCTTAACAATTAAATGTCAGGGTATAGGCCGTAATCTTAATGAGTTTTGTTTATAATAAAAGAATCCCTGTGCATAGGACTTTATGTAATTTAAGACTAACAGATAGAAGCACAAAATACTTCTGACTGTACGTAATTTTGAGCTGTTAACTTGTGATAGTTGAAAGAAGTCACTATATGCAATATTAATAATATTTGTATCATCAGAATTATAAATATTAGGGCCTCATAATGATCCATGTAAACTGGCTGCATAGCAATGGTCCTAGATTTTATGAAGTTCTAAAGAGGAAGAAATTTGGTTCTGCATACGATGTTTCTGATAGACTTTTCTTCTCAGTAGGACTTGAGCAGGAAAGTTGAATGACTGAAGTTGCTATGACTACTACAATGTGGTAACTGTCGAAAGATGAAATGTATTAAGACCCAAGCTAATGGTTGAAATTTTGACATTAAGGCATCTTATATTTAAAATAACTGTATTGCATGACTGGGGGAGTAAGGGGAATGTTTTTTCTACGATCAATATTTTATGCTGTAAATGCTGTCTGCAGCTAGCCTAACTTGTCTTTTCCGAAGCGACACCCTTTCTATGTCAGCTCTGAAGATGCCTGCGCTGTGGGATGAGGTAGTAGGTTGTATAGTTTTAGGGTCATACCCACAACTGGGAGATAACTATACAATCTACTGTCTTTCCTAAAGCAGCAGAAAATCAACAATGGAAACTTCTCAAGTTTAGGTTCTACTGAACTTCTGCATTTGTAACGCTTACTATAGGAAAAAGTATTTCTATAACATCTGTGGGTAATTGTGTTTAGATATTTCTAATTCTTGGAAAAGGTAGGTTATCATTCTACATTTTTCTCCTCTAACGAGTGAAAAATTAAGAACAGATTGATTCCTAGAAGTGTATGGAGGGGTAATCAAATACAAGTTACAGGTGTTCCAGTCATGGTGTTCAGCATTGCTGACTGAAGGACCAAATGTCCTTTCAAGTGAAGCCATGGTTAGGTGCTTATGCTCTTTGCTGAAGTATATGCTTCTCTGTCAGAGTGAGGTAGTAGATTGTATAGTTGTAGGGTAGTTATTTTACCCTGTTCAGGAGATAACTATACAATCTATTGCCTTCCCTGAGGAGTAAAACAAACTGCGGTCCTTTGCAGTCATTCATGTCTGCATTGAGCAGAAATAGGTCTGTCAGATAAATTTCAGGTTGTAAAGTATCAGTTTAATCGGTGACCGAATTTGCAGGATTAACAATCAGTGTGAATGATGCAACCCCCAGATGATTTACTTGCCTAATATGACTTTTCTTTCAAGGTGAGCGGCACGGTGCTGACTGGATATCGAGAATGCAGATGTTACTAGGTATAGAGCGGAATACTCCACAGAGTGGAAATTACTTGGTTTTGAATGTAAAAATACAGGTAGCTCAAACTTTTACATTGTAACATGAATTGTTTTGAGACCTCAATTTCTATACTACATTATAATTCCATGACTCCAACTGCTTAGAAAAAGTTGGAGGATAAACTTACGATTATACTTTACTAAGAAGTATTTTTCTCCCAACTGTCCTAGCAAGTGAGACTTAAACAATGCAACACGAAACTGAAGTGTTGAAGGGCTAAAACTGACCCCACGCCATTTTGGGAGAGAGTAAAGCTGTGAAGTCAGAGCGTCCAAGATGCAGAACTGTAGTTTTTCTCTGAGGTGGTTACTGTGTTTAAAAAAAGCCATGTTAAGCTGACTGCATTCTTTTTCCTCCAGACATCCGAGGTGTACCAGTCTAACTGCTTCTGCACTAGAGCGACCAGCTAGTGCCTTGCTATAGTAACAGAGGAAATCATGAAAGCGCTTCTGGGGACTGAAAGTTTAGCATAGTCGGTCAGAGTGAAAATGAAGCCACCCGTGAGTATTTAAGCCCGGAGCGTTAAAACTGGCTAAGCACTTGCCAGGCAGTGGTAACAGCGTGCACTTGCAGTGCGTTCCCAGACGTGAAAGGCAGAAGACCAAAAGCAGCTGGTGGTCAGCTAAAGCGACTTCACAGAGCAGCTGCTAATGGAGAAGAACTGCAAAAGGAAGCGTTGGGCTCCTAGGAAGAGGTAGTAGGTTGCATAGTTTTAGGGCAGGGATTTTGCTCACAAGGAGGTAACTATACAACCTGCTGCCTTTCTTAGGGCTTTATTATAACACCAGAACCTTTTTGGCTCCATCCTAAGCTCTGCAGCTTTGGTACGTGAAGAAAAGTGGCAAGCTGTTTCTAAGCACGTTGAGGCTTAGGGAAGCCGGTATCTCCACGAACATGGTACCAAAGTCAAGTGTAGTACTGCTGGTGGAAATTTAGCATGGTGAAATGCTGCATTTGCCCTTTTGGTGACGTTGGGTTGAGATATCCTGTAAGAGGCTACGCCTGTAAGGCAACTCCTGCAAGAGTAACATCGCGTTCCCTGCTATTAGGATGGAGGTGGTATGCGCTACTGAACAGTCAGTTGAGGTACTACGTACTTAAACAGGTAGCTAGGATGTCTCCCTTTGGCTTTGTGCGTTTCAAGAGGAAAACCAGAAGTTTTCCTTCCCCAGAAGGATCAGCTTACAACTCCCCTGAGAGCTGGTGGCTTTTCAACAGGTAGAGGTGCTCCTGGTAAAAGAAGCTCTCAGCCATGGATTGTTTGCAGTCTTGCAGGAAGAAAGTTTTTAGTCAGTTAAAATGAATGATTGCATGGTTTGTCTCTCAGAATTGTACGTTAAAAAGGAGTCTGTAACACTTTATGTAATTACACTGCATTACAGCAATGGTTCTGGTAGGGCTTCAGCTGAACACCCAATACTCTGGGATACAGAGGCTTTATTTTAACTGCTGAGCATCTTGTTATGCCTACACCAGCCACTATTTAAATTTCTGACAGTAAGACAGAATCCTAGATTATAAATGTGTAAAGTATGCTTGTATTGAACATCCTGTATGAATTTAATTATGTATGTTTGATTTGGATAATAAAATACAGCATTTTGTGCAACTCTTACAGTGAACGGACTTTCCTTTCTCCAAAATAAGGAAGTGAGTTTTACAGGAAAGCGGTGCCTGCATTACTGAAACAAAGTCAAGACCATGTTACAGAAATTACGGTGTTGACTAGGATTAGTGTTAACCAATTATTCTGGCATTAACTACAAATTATTCTGGCCTTTCCTGTGACTTTTGCTGAAGAGCTTTGGTACAAGACTTCACTGGGGGAATCCTTATTTACAGCATTGCTGGTGAATGTGCGGGAACTGCTTACTCCAGAGCTGGTTTCTGAGCACAAGTTTAAATCGCTGCACAGAAATGTAGACTTTATGAGGGTGGGCTCTACTGGTCTTAACTGCACCTTGATTTTTGCGTAAATGCAGCTGCTGAGGTATCAACAGAAGATTCAGGCAGAGAAACACCAATAAATTTGATTTTAGCAGTATGGAAGGCTTTAAAAGCTTTAATATAACTAACATTTTATAAGTAAATACAAGAAGTATGCTTTTAAAAGACTTGACTGAAATAATCTGTGCTAGCCACTGCATCTGTTAATTTTTTAAATGCTTAATTAGTTCTCTTGATCTAAGGATGCTAACCCTTGACCTCCATCTTTCTACTACTGATTCCATCTTAGCTGTAATAGGTACAGGCATTTATTTCTTTGTAATTGGAAGCAGCTTGATGAAGCAATAAGGCTCAAACTAGAAAGGAATTATGCTGTATTTTAGCAGTTTCATCTCATCAGATCATTTCTTACCTTGACTTGTCTGTGGGCTCCATATAGCAAATGGTATCTGGATTTGTTTGCATTTCTCCACGTGTGTATTCAGAGAGGGGTCCGAGGACAAGGTGACAACACAGCCAGAATCCTTCCAATAAAGAAACAGTGGTTAAAGAATGCACAGCAAACAGCGCAGAAAAGTTTGCAGTCACAGTAGAGACGTTTGCCACCCAGATTGAAGGAATTGTGTCATGGTGGGCTTGGAAACGTTCCAGTAGAGCTGCAAAAATAGAACGCAGCTTCAGCGCAGATCCACATCCCAGGAGAATGATTTCTGTTCTGTGCCCTTCCACGCAGGAAGGTGTGCTCTGCAGTCTTCCTGGGAGTGCGGCACCCGAGGCCTGTTGAGCTTTTTCCGTAAGAGAAAACACTACTAATAAACATTATTGTGATTCCGAAGGGTACTCTGGGCGCTTGTGCCATGTTCACAGTATGTGAACTTTGGACATTAAAAATTCTCTCCCCTCTGCTGCCTTGTGTTGAGAGCTGGGAGCGTGGCAGGTGAGAGTTGCTGTGATTCTCCATACTTGGTGCTATGCAGAAGATGGTAGAGCTCCTGGTAGAGCTCCTAGAGAACAGCTGCCGCCAGAGATGCGTACAGCAGGGTTTTACCCTACCTGGAAAGGGAGTTTCTCCGCTGGGTTTCCCAGGTCGGGCAGGGAAATGGCATTCTTCACCATTAGTGTTTCCTTCGTGCTTCTGTAGCCAGCCTCCTTCAGACCTCTGAGAACAAATGCGAGGAAATTAACCTTTAGCTATCAGATGTATGTAGAGAGACAGTAGCAACACGCACCTAGAACTTCCAGGTTATATTTGGATTCCTTGATTGCTAGGTCCAGTACTGGGGTGGTTTGAAATGCTGTGTCATCCTTATGCCAAAAAACTCTTCTTGCTCTCTTGGTGACCAGCAGGCTGGGCTCGGTAGTAGGTGCATACAGGTGGTTTGTCATCTTTTGACTTTACCAAGCAAACTACAAAATACCTGGGGCAGGGGGAGTTAAAAACAAAAAAGAGGAAGGAAAGCCTTAAATACACTGGTCAAAACAGACAAGTGTGACAAGTTCAGCCAAGTATTGGTGGTTTCAACTGAGACTCCCAAAAGATGATGGAAGTCCCTCAGGGCTAGAGGCATCGGTGCACGGTGTGGCCTTCGGACCTCTGCTAAGCTCCGAGGAGTCCAACAGGTGAGACACTTTGGTTTAGTCAAGAAAGTGGATTTCACCTAACAAGCTCAGTTGTATATTTAATGACATAGTTCTGTAAAGGTGAGTCCTGACAGGAGCTACTGGAACCATCAGATGTCAGTGGATGTCTTGTTGCAACACAAGAAATCAGATTTGTTCTTACTGCATAGATGGTCTTACTGGAATTTGATTTTTGTACGAGTTTGTTTCAGACACTTAAAACCACTACAGTGAAGAGGATTTATATGCATTGGAAAATAAGACACTGTGCTATTTCAGCCTGTTGTGTTAAAGCAATCTTCACAATAAAGCTATTACAAGTCATATAATGCTGCTAAGGACTGTATTTTTGGTGACTCAGAAGATCTTTTCTGAAACAGGAGAATGGCACGGAAAAGATACTTCCTTTGCCATTAAAACTCTCCTGTATAAACGATGTTGAGCTGATCAGTTAAACCCAGCACAGCATAAAACCAGAGAGAAGGATCAAATCATGCAATTGCCAGTCCCAGTTCTGTGAGGGAGTTTAATACTGCCTGTATACATGACCTTATATATTACACACCCTTTAATACATTACCTGTGGAGATATCGGTGCTTCCAGTGCTCCCACCAGCTACGCATAAATTGCTGGGTGAAAGCCGTAAGGAGCAGTAAATCAATCCCAGTGTCCCAGGATGCTGTGGCATGTGAAATCCGATTCACATCTGGAACCTTCGGCATTTAAGTGGCCCCTCCCGCAGCAGCTCCCTAGCATGAAGAGGGACAAGGAAGAAAAAGAGGTGTAGTTCGAACTTCCCGACTCCCACAAAAATGAATTTGTACAAAGTCACAGAGCTAGTGGTCATGGCTAATGTTCTGCCCGATTAAGCAGTGGCTGATGCTGTTAGGACTTGGTACATGAAATTAAGGCATATCTCATGCCAAAAGAAGCACAGTCAAAGACTCTCCTCGAGACTTATTTTACAAAAAAAGTAAGACTGAAGCTGTTTTTAGCGAGTGATGCAATCCCACCCTGATCATTTCTTCATCATCAGCTGGCATACGCTGCCCCGATTGCCTTATGGTACGTGCTGTAATGAAAGAGGCGACGCGCAGCTGCGGAGTACAGCACAAAGCGAGCGTTCCTCAGTTCTGATCCAATGCAGCACATTCCCTTTTCCTGCTACTGCTCCAGGTCAAACGCGGCTGCCGCGGAGGTGGAGGGGAGCCAGCGGTGAGCACCACCGCTGCAGTGCAGACGGGCAAAGTCAGCGCGGCCGGGTAACCCCTCCGGCTCTGCTCCCGCGGTGGCAGGGGTGAGGAGAGCCGTGTTTCTCCCGTTCCCCGCGTTGCACCGTCCTGCTTCCGTGCTTGTCGTGCGGTGATGTTGGCAGGGCTGGTTGGATACGGCTCTCTAGCACCCGTTCGTACACGGCACTGCTGGCGCTTGAGCAGGGGAAGGAGGTAGGTCAAACCTCAGACTGATAGAAAAAAATGAAAGGTTAGTAAAACACATGGCACATTAGGCAGGAGAATATCTAGTGAGTAAATAAACAGTGAGAAATTGCTGGCGTGTACGAGCAGCGGAGGGATGCAAAAGCAGGAGATACGGTTCTTGTTAGGATGCTGTTGAAAAGTTTCAGCTAACTGCCATAAAAATTTGCAATGAAGTATGTAAAACTCTACTGAGGGGATACTTTAAAGGGATTAATTGCCAACAGGTAGCTCTGGGAAGCCGTCCTTTGACAGGAACAGGCGTGTTTAACCCCTGTTTCAGCTGAAGCCAGTGGAATTCCTTCCCTTAATCTCGGCAGGGTTTCACTTTGAGCCCAAGTACGTTTTTTACACAAGCGATTGAAACAAGGTGACCAGCTAACTCATTATTATGTGGACCAACATATTGAGAGAATTATTAGATAAGAGATTAATAAGCATTAGTTTGGGGTTTCTTGGGGGGGGGGCGGTTGTGGGTCGTTTTTGTTTTTCAATCTACTCACAGCTAGGAAGGCGTGTTGTTTACGGAGCGGGGAGCCACGCTGCACGAAGGCGGTGGTGTCAGCAGTGTGGGAAGCTGTCCTCGGGTCATCCCGCCAGGCCCGGACTGCGCGGGGGGCAATGGCTGCTCGTGGGGCCGCCATGACTCACAAGTGGCATTTCCTTGGAGGAGCTGCGCCATTGCTGACCCTCACCAAGGCTAGGAAGGTGCCCGTTTGTAACAGTCTAATACAGAGTTAGTGGTTACAATATCGTTAGTTTAGTCATATGGAAATGAATTAGACCGTATTAAATTCTCAAAGACATTTAAAAAATATTTCTCGGGTGCGTGATGAAGTTTTTGCTCCTAATAAGATACCTGTTTTCTGTTTCGTGTTTGAACCCTGGTTGGACCCGCGTCCCCACTGGGTTGCCGTGACTCAGCACACTCCATTGTGTTTCGGGAATTCTGAAACGCGGCCAAGAAGTTCCTTCCAAAGATTACCTTGTTAAAGAAAAAATACCCGCTCTATTGCTTGCCCTCCACATCGCACTCAGTGACCCCAGACTGTTGTGTTTCAAGTAGGGGCAACGCGGGGGTTTTCCTGTCAACTTCTTTTAAAATACAGAAACTAAAACTCCTTGCCCAGTCCCCCTCTACTCGCTTTCCTTTGGTTTTTGGAGCAGCACTGCGGTCCTGGGAAAGTCAGAGTCCATTTCTGGATCCACGTGTAGCACAGCCATACCCAAAGCTTTCTCCCTTCTCTGCCAGCTCGTTTCACTGTTGACTCATGGATGGATATCCTAGGGATTTTAGGACTGCGTTTGGACACAGCTGTGGCAGTAGCCACATCTAAGCTGCTCTTAAATAGTGTTTATTAGTTTTAGGGCAACCAATGTGAATGCCATTGTTCAGGAGCTAATTTCCAAGCATAAAAATGAAGAAGGCATATTTGATACTGAAGACTGTGTTTCGCTCCGTGGGTAGCAGTGTCGGGTTGATCACTGCAGAGTTCTCCTCCAAACAGTTTCCTCCATCAAAATCGGCAACAAAACATGATCAAATGCTGCTTTTGGATTCAGTAGAAATCCTGTGAGGACTACTAGATCTCTGCTGTGCAAAGAGCCTTCAACAGCAGAAGGAAAATGTGAATTGTCATACAAACTGCCACATTTAGTTGTTCTCTTCTGTCTTCATTTCGAGACAGATCAAGGAGCAATGAAATATTTGTACATCCTTGATGCACTGTTTTTTATTACAGTGTTTTAAATTAGGCCCTGGAAAAAAGATGGTGATCAACAACGCAAATATCTAGAGATTTCTGTGTAAGAGAATATTTCATTTTATGAAGACAGGAGAAAAACTGAGGGGCCAGTGCCTTTACATGCTGTTATAAAACTATCCCATGCCATCTGCATTTCTAGCAGAGTTCGCTGTACCTGAATCGGAGAGAGTTTAGCATGTGAAATACTGTCTGCAGAAAGCTAGCGTGCTCAGATCACAGTAGTTGTTTCCCAAGTGGAGTAGGTTTCTGTCAAAAACACAGTAGAGGGCATAAAGGCTGAGGGCGTCGGTATTGCAGAATAGGTTTGGGCCTTAAATTTCGTTTGTAAGGGAAGAGAAAAACTTGTGAACTGATGTATTTTCTCACCTCTTGCCCATGGCAGGCTGTAGCTGTGCCATCAGCAGATGCAGCACGAGTGACCAGACGTTAACATTCCAGCACCAGACACCTTCATTGTCGGGCAGAGAAGCCATGACAACTGTTTTTCCTACAAGAAAAGAAGAGTTGGAAAACAAAACATAGTTGAAGAGTACCAAAAGGTTTGATGCTTTGCAAAGCGTTTGAAGATGTGGAGCTCAGTACAGCTGGAAAAACACCGTGCCCTTTCGCCAGCGTATTACTAAGCAGTGTCAAACGACTGCGTGTGTGAAAGCTTCCCTCTTGGTGCTACGTTATGGGTGATGAACAACTGAGGTTATACTGTAGGTTCAAGGAGCAGGTTTGCCATATTAATGGGTAGGTAATAGGTTGGTGTGCAGATGCACACCTAAAGATTTTCTCAAACTGGTTCCTGGTCAGGGAAGATGGGAAAAAGACTTTAAAAATTACGCCATTTCTTCACCACCGTAGATGACCTAATGAGATACACTAAAGAGATAAGATCTTGCGTCACCATCCTTTATGTAAATTCTTTTTTAGGGTTGGTCAGGGAGTGTTACAGCCACTTCATAAAGAAAAACAAACAGACCGAGGTCTATTCTTAGTCTTCTGAAAATAGAACGCACAAGTGCCATTTTGCCAGAGGCGATTCGTTGAGTTTCCACATTCCTGGTTATGGTCAGTCAGCAAAGCTTTTAAAAGAAACCCCAGTATGGACTGGCATCCTAAATTGATGCGGCCGTTGCACACAAATCTTTCAAAGTGTTGTATCTGATACCTAACAAAACTAACAGGTAGCTTCTTTTACTGTGCATCTTCGAGACCTTCATCAAATCTCAATTAACTCCAACTAAGCATCTTGAAAACTATAAGCTACCATGAGACAAATAACCAAACAAAACTCTTATTTTCTCTACTGCCTAAGCCTAAGCTGTGGTGAATATACCCCTCCGGTTCCCCTCCCTCCGATTTTTAGGTTCTTTACTGGACACGATGTTTATTGGACCTGTTACTGCTTGGGTAGCTCATGTGCCTGACCAGTCACCAGGCTGCCATCAGGGCCACTGCCTGGGTGTTCTCATGGTGCAGCAGCAGAAACCTAAGCAAACCCGCGCAAGACGTACCTGTACAGCGAGAGTGGTTTCATTTTAGCACTCCGCATCCAAACGAAACTGATTTTGATGCTTTGGGCATCGAAAGCAGCCTGACTTGCCCGGGGAACCGCTCCCTGAAGTGTTGCTCTGAAACTCTTGTGCCAAAAAGAAAAAAAAAAAGAAAAGATTTTAGACATGCTGAAGCCAATTCAGAGTACTTCACATCTTTTGCTGCCAGGGAAGTGGGAACAGGTTGAACCTCTGTTCTGCTGCTAAAGCCCCAGTTCTTTGAACCATTGGTGTTACACATTCAAAGAAACTCTGAATAAGCGCGTAGGCTTGTGGGAGAATTTCAAAACAAAGCATCGTGGCCCTTGTGTTAAGTTTTTCAAGGAAAGGTGAGAATAAAAGTCACTGTAATATTCCACTTGTTTTTTTTTTAAAGTGAAAGAGGTCATAATTATCTACCTTGTAACGAAGGGTAGAGTAAGACTACCACCATGTACAGAATTAATTTGGTATTGAAAATAGTAACATCAGTCACGAGGAACCACTTCTGCCCCATAAAGCTCCCACAAACTGACAGTTGGTCACCAGGTCCAGCACCTCACGCACCAGTCCGGGGTTTTCCTACCTCCCACGGTTTACTGGCCGGCAGCGGACAGACGACAGCCGCTCAGGCTCCCCGAGGAACGCGTCAGCAGTTTGCCTTGGCTGGTGTCTGCGCAGGTTTTCGCTCTGTGTGGGTCAGCACTGGGTGTGCTGGTTGTCATGTCTTGACGCCTGCGCGCGGAAGGGTCACAGTTCTACCATGGGACGCTGCTGGTGTGGTGACGTTGAAATACACTCCCTGTTCACCGGGTGAATGTAGCAAAACGCCGCCCGCTTCACCGGGTAAGTCTGGCTGGAGGAGGGGGAGCAGGCACAGCTCCGTGCTGCCTGGCAGCCCGCGTCCGCGGAGTGCGACGGCTGCACAGGGGCTCAGCGAGGAGCTCTCCCTGCCAGCAACGGGCCGGCTCGGCCGGACGGGTCCCGAGAGCCGGACAGGTGGGCTGAGTAAGACTGCTGTGTTAGGAAGCACATTGCTGTGTGGTGGAACTTCTTCACTCTGAGGGTGATGGAGCACTGGCCCAGGCTGCCCAGGGAGGCTGTGGAGTCTCCTTCTCTGGAGATATTCAAGCCCTGCCTGGCCGCGGTGCTGTGCAGCCTGCTGTGGGTGACCCTGCTTGGGCAGGGGGTT
>Ga0065711_1040231_pt1 | contig 17139 bp, 8 predicted proteins | sample Hoacrofraction12_FD_59098 | JGI IMG/M metagenome (GOLD analysis project Ga0065711, IMG submission 59098) | Hoatzin crop microbial communities from Cojedes, Venezuela - Epithelial fraction 12 v2 (version 2) | ecosystem: Host-associated > Birds > Digestive system > Esophagus > Crop | place... | reverse complement strand
TATTATATTATATTATATTATATTATATTATATTATATTATATTATATTATATTATTATATTTATTATATATTATGGTGGATTGATATGGGTGGTGGGTAAATGTAGTCAAACGTTTGTGTAGCAGGAGTGTGATTTCTCGCCTTTGATTCCTGCAAACTTAATGAGAAAGGCTTTATAAATAATTCTGGCTTTGTCAATTTAAGATATGGATTAAAATTTACTATATATGTTTTCAGATTTTAATGTGGTGCTTTTTTTTCCCTTACCAATCAATTTAATTTTAGTTTTGTAGATACTATTCTTACTTTTGTGATAACGATGGCTAACACAAAAATGTTGCTATTGGATGCATAAGGAAAGAACGAAGATGACATTGTCAATGTTTTATTAATCTGTTATTGTGGGCAGGAAAAGACAGTGGGTTTTGTTTGCATCCAGCGCACTTCGTTAGCAGCATTTTTGTAATAATTTGATACCATCATTTCTGGAGCTGAAAGGAATTCTGTGGGACAAAGAATGTGCATTTAAAAACAAATGTCAGCAAAGAGAGACATGAGATGTTTGCATTAGCTAAAAGAAAACAATATGTCAGACATACACATTTTTAGCAGATTCAAACTCGAAAGTGAGACCACACAACTATCATTCTTACACACCTGCTGACTTTGCATAAGACACACCAGGCCATAATTCAGATGCTCACTCTGCTAAGGCTATGCATGTACATAACTCAGAGTAAGGGGCTAACTTCCTTTACAGTTAATATGCATATGAATATATATTTGCAGGTTTGGGGCATAAACTGACAGTTAGCTGACAATTCAGCTATAGCAACAATGCAAACAATCAGAGAGGGAAAACTACAAAATTTTCTGTACAATGAGCTATTTCTCTTTGCCTCACTGACCTTTTCAGCTGATCTGAGACCATGTGACTGATGAGAATGATGCTAAAGCCTCCCGAATATAACCAACGAAAGAATCAAGACAATGGAGGAATATTCAATCTATATCTTCCATCAGAAAATAGGAATTTCCCTAAACTGCTTCGAAAAAAATCTCAGTGCTGAATGTCTTACATTTTCCTTTATATGATTCACCATCAGCCAACACTCTAACTCACTAGTGGCTTTATCATATTTTTGTTTGATTGGATAATAATATTTATGTACAATTTCACTGAGCTGTGCAAACACTAGCAAATGGGTTTTGCATCCTTTGTTACTTTTTAAGTTTTATAAGCCTCTTTCTAGTACATACTGATCTCCTGTTTTAAAGATCAAGAAGAGAAATATAACTACATCCTTAGAGTAAATTACGCAAACCTTGTTACAAGTTTAGGTAGGAAGCATACGGCCTTTTACACAAAACAGGGGGTCTTACTTCTTGAGCCTGTTCATATGGCCAGCCCCAAGTGACCCTGATACTGTGCTGAGTATGACAGTCCTACAAGACTAGGTTGATTTGATTTTAGAAAAAGGACTTCATCTGTCAAACTCCTTGAAGCAGTGCATTGCACTGCCTTTGCGATTTACAGAGCAAGACAAAAAGTCTGATGACCACAGATGGTGCTCAGCTCCTGGCTGACCTTCCCCTGTGAGGCAGCAGCCCTCGGTGTGCACTGACAGACCAAGTGCCTGGTGCCTTTTATACTTGATGAAAGGCAATAATAGGCAAGTAACTTCCCAAAACTTTAAATATTTTACTAATGTGCCTGGTGCTGTTGGTACAAAGACCTAAAGTAACATGAGATCAATTAGCAAGGCAGTAGCCAAACACTAGCACGACCCAGCACAGAACCCTCGGTGTTGTTTTGGGGTGTTAAATCACCCAAACGTGGGGCTTTCCTCCTGCTGCTGAGACTTCCCATCATCAGAGATGCTGAGAAAATGCTTTTTATACACACTATTTGCCATTCTTTGAAATGGTTTTTGACCTGAGCTGAAACCAAATGCTCAGCAGTTCAGAGCTTGTCACAGAATGTCACAGGATTAGAAACAATTGTTTGTTGCACTTTAGTTTTACATGTTTAAAACATGTTTTGTTCTAGCTGTTTTCCTTTCCTTAATAGAAAACTAATTTCAGATTGGAAAGTTGTTTGAGATTAAAATCAAAATTCAGTACCAAAAAGCCATGATACTTTGCCCACCTGTTTTCCTGAATGCATTTTCATTGGCATCAAAGAAATTCTGTGGAGAAAAAAACCCATCATTTTTGTTGAATTATCACCTTCTCACTGAAAACTACCTGGATTACAATGTTCAAACCAACTCTTTCAATCATCAGCAGTCCTTGTGTATGTGGTAGAAGGTGTCAGATAAAGATTCCTGACGCTCTTTGATTTCTTCAGTTATGTTTTCCCATTTCTCCACTTGGTTTCACAGAGATAGACGGTTCCTCTCAGGAGCAGCCACAAACCCCACAGCTCTTGTGCTTTAACCTCAGCTTCATGGCTTCCTCCCTGAGGCGGCCATCTCCTAAATATGGACTACAAACCAGAGCCTGTGTCTGGGCAGCCAGAGCCCTCAGCCCTGCCTCTCCCCATGGCGCTGGTCCACCCTGGGGATTCCGGCCCACGGGCAAACAAAACTGCTCAGCAAGAGGGATTGCTGGCTGCAGGAGGCTGAGACCTGGCTCATAAAAATTTCTGTGTGAATCAGCAGGGTATTCAAGAATATTCAGCAATGAGTGGGTTTTGGTTTTTTTTTTAAATTTTTATTTTTTGGTTCCTTTGGTCACTCATAAATCTTTCATAAACAGAGACCACCCCTCACTACATAACTCTTGTGCATCAGACTGCTGCTCCCACGAGTTCAGGAGCACTAAAGTGAGCTGGAAAGCAAGAGGCTGCGATGTCTTCTTGCTATTGACAACCCTGTAACAAACCTTCAGAGGTACAAAATCCAGGCTGTGAGCACGCAGCCACCTCTTCCCTGTACTTGTCTGTTGGCCACGTTGTCCCTTGTGCTCTCAGGGGGCTGAGGGGAGCATGTGCATTTTTCCCATCCTAATTGAGTTACATGCTCAGCTGGCTTTGCTGCACTGAGAGTGACAATGGCAAAGGCCAGGGCATCAGGGGACCGTGGCTGGGGTGTCTCTGGGCTTTGAAAGGCTTCTGCTCAACCTCAAAGTCCTGCTGTGATCAGTGGCCACCTCATGGTTCTGTGGAGCTTCTTTATCACCCGCTGGTCCCAGAGCTTCCCGTGTCATGCCGCCCAGGTTATGATTTTGGAGGGAAAACTTGCCACATCTTTATATGTCAGTGTTTTTTAAATGTTATACTTATGCAGAAAAAAACCCCCAGTGCCTAGTATAAAACAGAAAAGCAGCCAGAGATTTCTTAAGGTGCTCATGAATGTCCCTCCCCAAAACACGTTTTTTGAGGTGTCTCTCAGTAGCTTTGAAGGGCCCTTGGTAGTATCTGGTGTCACCTTTATTCCCAGCAGTCACAACTGCTTCGACTCAAGTGAACTGAAATGATGTCTTCCTGAACGGGACCGTGCTGTCTCCTCTGAGGATGCTGTGCGATTCTGCAGTCCCCCACTCTCCATGTTTTCCTGTGTGTGTATTTTCCTGTACGTAGAATAGAATAGAACAGAATACTTTAGTTGGAATGGAACTACATCATTTAGTCCAACTACCTGACCATTTCAGGGCTGTCCAAAAGCTAGAGCATGTTACTAAGGGCATTGTCCAAATGCCTCTTAAACGCTGACAGGCTTGAGACATCGACTGCCTCTCTAGGAAGCCTGTTCCAGTGTTTGACCACCCTCCTGGTAAAGAAATGCTTCCTAATGTCCAGTCTAAACCTCTCCTGGTGCAGCTTTGAACCATTCCCGTGTGTCCTATCACTGGATCCCAGGGGGAAGAGCTCAGCACCTCGCTCTCCACTTCCCCTCCTCAGGAAGCTGCAGAGAGCAATGAGGTCTCCCCTCAGCCTCCTTTTCTCCAGGCTAGACAAACCCAAAGACCTCAGCTGCTCCTCATGGGAGCTATCTCATTTCTTGGTGGGGTTTGAAAAGGGACCAGGCTTCTGCATCCTTGTGTTCCCCAGACTCCTACCACCTCCGTGTGGCAGCGTGGCTGGGAGGATCACGGGATGAAGGCCTGGGAATCTAGCTGAGACTTTCCTTTTCTCAAATTTGTTCCTGTTTGGTTTTGAGTTCTCACATAGTTTGGGGATAATTTGTAAGTCCAGCTCAGCTTTTAACAGTAACTTACAGGAGTCTTATTTGACTTATGAGTACCTCCATGACGTGGTACTTAAGAATTACAGTAGTAGCATGTTTAAACCATAGTGCCTGGAGAGCTCACAAATTCTTCTTGTAATTGCTGGAATACTCCCATCATATCAGACACATAATGAACTATGCGAAGAATAATCAGCATAGAAGAGGTTAATAATTTGAATTGATTCAAACCTTGTCACTTGTACTGAAAAATGGTCCTGAAAATCAGTGGCAAAAGTTGGGTTGTTTCAATGCCACAAAACCTGAAGAGGATCAGAATTCCATGCCATTAAAATATCATCATTTTGCTTACTTTGAAAAGAGAGGATCCAGCTAATCATTCTGGTTCTGAGACATCTCTGCAATTACCAAATGAGCTCAAAAATTTTGTGCACCTTTCTGTTGCTTCACAGCATCTAGCAAAAGGTCCAAAACCAATGATCCTTGTGCTGTAACCCCACTGCCTGGAAACTAAACAAAGAAATCAATAGGCATGTAGAGTGCTTCTCCAGCAGCCCATGCTTGGTTTGCAGGAGGATGTACTGAAGTGTGCCTAACAGTAAAACAGAGTCTGACTGGTACTTTCCAGAATCCTTTCAGATCAGTAATTTTTTATTTATAGTCCTTGTCCCCTGTACAGAGGATGGATATTCTTCCTTTCAACCAGACAGTTTCTTCCTTCCGTGTGTCTTTTTATTCATCAAATCCTACAAGATAATATTGCTGTTCATATGTCATTGCAAAATAGTATTAAGAAAACAATTAAATGGTCCAGTTGTAAAAATAAAGTATATTTCCTAAGAAGTGACTGAAGCAGAAGGACATACAGCACATATCCATCGACTTTTTGAAAACTACTTTGGAAAATATAATTTTATTATGCAACAGCTAAGTATATTAGTCCAGTGACTTTCCTTTGGTGAGATTTTTTTTCGCTACATTCACACATACTCAGGGTGGTGTTTCCCAGGTGTCAGTCCAGCCCCTACTGCAGCTGCATGACTGGAGCTGAAGGAAGAATCTAGCTCCCAGGTCTGAATCCAGCAGAGCATTTATGTTTGTATTTCTCTCCAAGAAAGTGTGTGGTCTTGTTGGCTTTCTGGGCCGCCCGTAAGTTTGAAGGTAAGTATGTGCTGAAGTGCTTCACTGGAGCAGGGCAGCACCCCGCAGCCGCACTAAAGCATTCAGTCCAATTTGCTTTACAGGGAGGTTATTGCTGCTTGAAATAAGTATTTCTCTCAAATAGAAGAAGGGAACAAATGTCCCAGAGCACTCATTTGTTTCCCTCTCAGTCCCTTTTCTCCTTTCTGCAACTCCCTTCTCCTGGTTTCCTGGCTCATAACATCAGCCCTGTCAATTCTTTACAAAACATCACTGCTAAACAGTCTTGCTTAACATTGCTAGCTCTTTCTGCTTTATGTGTCTCAGATTTAAACTGAAACCCCTCTTCCTTGCCTAGGGCCCTATTTTCTCTTCTGGTCCCTTTCCACCCCCAATGGCACCTGCTGTTGAGCATCATCGTTTTCCACAGCCAAAAGCAGCTGTGGGGGGGTTTCTATTGCATACCGGGTGTGCCTTACCCTTTCTACCAGCCTTGCTCCTTCACTAATTTAAATGCTTGCCAGAAACCCATCCACACCATGCAGTGATAATACAGTTACCCCTCAGCAGAGCTTTCATAGCTGGGAGCAAATAAGGCTAGAGAGGGAGACCTAGTACCAGAGCAGCTACAGAGAGGGTTCTTTGCAGTGTGGTACAAGATATTGGGACTTCTTGGACTGAAGTGCAGCCAAGAGAGCCCCTGGGTAAGATGCTGTGAGCCTCAAAGGAAGAACACCATATGTGACTGCAGTGAGTGCTGAATTGCAAGGACTGTCTAAATTTCCTCCTTATACACTTTGGGCAGCAGAGAAAGAGCTGAGGGGCGAGGGTGTCAGTATCTCTTATAATGAGGCCTCTAAGTTTCTTTGATAAAGCTGCTTAGAAAAATGAAATCACTTTTGTTCATTGTGTGGTACAATCCCATTCTTGCTGCAGTGTTAGTCTTTACTTACAGAACTAGAGATGGTGATCAAGCTGATTTCATGCTTACAAGGTCACAGCTAATCTAATTGAACACTTGCATCAGTCTGTAAAGAAGCTGCCATCCAGTAAACCTGCCTGTTTGTGATTCTGTATGCTTTTTGAGCTGTTTTTTGTTTCAAGGGATTGGAAAAGCTCTGGAAGACACAGGCAAATCTAGTGAGATGGTTTTAAGATCTTACATGCTCCGTCACAGCAGATGCGGCCACACTGGTGGTGAAGGGGATTTAAGATAAGAGTGAGTGCTCTTAATGAAGGCAGCGTGGCTCTGTGAGCAAATACACTCTCCTCGACATGACTAAGAGCAGGCTTCAAAGAAACACTGGAAAAAAGCAGGGAAGTATGAGTCATCTGTAGAACGTCAGTTTGCATGTGTCTTTATGCAGCATGTAATTATTTTTATACACATGTTTAATTTTTCTTTTGTATTTCATCTGGGAATACATTTGTTTGTCATTCTCCTTGCTAGGTATAGTGTCACGCTTTTACAATGCCAGTGACTGTTTTGGCAGTGGGAAAGATTTTGAAGAGCACCATTGAATGTAGCTGCCCTGAAAAGTGGTCTGAGTTGGAGATGACAATCTGAAGGTATTCTGTGATGAAAACAATACGTCCCATAGCACAACGCCCTCCTGCACCCGTGTCCGAGGTCAAAGCTTCTGGTCAGGACAGAGCCAGAGATGCTTCAGCTTTGGGACCTGCTGTGCTGGCCCTGGCCAGAGAGACAACTGGCTGCAGAGAGACAACTGCAGAAAAGGGAACCTGCCCCATAGCCACCCTACCTGGAGAGGGCATCCTGGGGAAGGGCAGTGACATTTGGGGTGGAGCTGAGATGCTGCTGAAGCCTGTACACTGAGGTAGCAAGGAGTGCTGGGGAAAACGAGCAGGATAAAGCCAGCTTTGACAAAGTACAAACACAGAGAAGTGGTCTTGGAGCAGGAGGGCTGGGAGTGTGATGTGGGGTTTGCAGCTGGAAGGCTATGGAGGCAGCTGAGCCAGGGGGCAAGGGCAGTTTCTCTGTTCCTCCCCGTTCCTTCATCTCTACAGGGATAAACCTGAGACAAAGGACTGTTGAGCTGTTTGGGTTAGGAAGAAAGTAAAGCATTTCCACCAAAGAGAAGAAAAAAATATATCATCTACCTTTGTCATCAGGAGAAAAGTTGTATTTTGGACAGGGCATTAGATTTTTTTTCCCCCTTTACCCATGAGAAGAGGGCTCTGACTCTTCTGGACAGGTGAGTTGCTAAAGCTGTTGCCTGAAGATATGGTTTGCTCATGCACAGTGCAAGCATCCCATGGCTTTTCTGTGCAGTAGAGCCTGGGACGTGATGGAGAGATGAAATCTTCCTGCACTAAACCACAGTGTTACTTTCAGCTATTAATGTACTTATTGCTGTTGCATATGAGTACCTCATGAAAATCTGTGCCTTTTCCTCATTTAAATGAGCATGTGCCACTGACGTCTTCTGTGGCTGCTGCCCTCTGAGCGTGTGGTGGGTAGCAAATGGGAGGGGGTCTGCCCTGCCTGGGTTGGGATACCGCCACAGCGAAGGGCATGAGGGCACCTCTGGCCTCGTCTGTGAAACCACTGATCTCATTTAGGTCATATGGCTCAATCCAGTGACATTAAACCAGTACGAAATCTGACAAAACAAGGCTAATAAAGTAATACCTGCTTTCTGTCGGATGTACAGTAAGTTTTTGAGCATGCCTCTACTCTCGGGAGTGCAACTGAACTAGCCTAGCTCAGCACAGTAGAGTATGAAGGAATGAAATCAGCTTAAGCAGAAGGAAAATCCTGTCTGCCACTTGCTTCTGGCATTTTCCCAGCGTGTTTTCCGAGTGCAGGATTCTCACTGCTGGCTACCTCCCCTTGTCCTCTCACTCTGTCATCTCATTGGCACTACTTCAAGGTTTCCTTTGCTGGTCTCAGCCCTTGTTTGCTGGCTGGTGTAACATTTCGTTTACAAGAGATATGAAAATTTGTCTTACTTTTGCTTTTGATTTTGGTGTGTGTTTAGCCTATGTGCTTTAGGGCAAGTAACTTTTTCTTGTATGGTTTCTTCTTTTGCAATATTTGGGAAATTAAGAAGTTTTGATATTGTGCCATTCTTTACCCATGATGCTTTTATCTCCAATCTCTACCTATATCTCCTAACACGGGTTTGACCCTTTATATGTAAAGTCCTTGCCACCATTTTGCTTGTTCTAGCTTTTTAAAAACCATGAATAACAATTCTGCATTGTTGCATATTTTCTAAGAGTGAAAATGCATTAGAAAAATTCCTGTCTCCTGTCCTGTGATAGGGCAGGAGAAGCATGGAGTAATTCTGTTGCTTATTTGAGTATCCCTGTACTTCCAGCTAAGGAGTTCAGTTCTGGGTGCTGCATCGCTGCTAACAGAGCTATCTATACTCATTTCTTAGTGACTTCAGTTGGCCCACCTCCACCTATTTGTGAGAAGAATGGTGTGCTTGGATCTCATCTCTTTGTATTTACAGAGTATCACAGGTAATGACTTCATCTTTCCTGGAAGAAGCCAACAAGCCTCCGGCAACCCATGCTCCGCACAAAAAGATCCTTACTCTCACTCTATATGAAAGTAAATCAGGAGTTTCGTAACTGCAGGATGAAGACAAGAAAAATTGGAAACAGTGTAGAACTTGCCAAGATATAAGACAAAAAATAAATAAATCTTCTCCTGCCTATAGCCACAACAAAAGTGATCAAATTAGTATCGGGAAAGCTTCCTGACTTGTCATATGTATTAAGATGTTAGGTATGCATCTGCACTTTTCTGCAGGTACTTCTTATCTTTTTAGAAAAAAGATAAATTTCCCATATTTAACAGTCTTTGGTTCAGAGCTTCCGTTTCTAAAAGATGCTTGTACAACTCATCAAGTAGGCAATTCAATGGAGATTGGATGCCCTTATAGAGCTGGGCTTGATGTGTATCTGAATCACCACAAACAGGGGGAAAGTTAAGATGTTGCCATTTTCCACAAACATGACTAAAAGCCAGAAGTCTTGATCTGCAAGCTGGTTACTATTTTTAATTTAAAATTTTGAAGTGCATTTTGCATTTGACTCCACCTTCTGTATATTTAATATAATGTGTAGAAAATATTCCACAGTTTCCAGAATGTACTTGACCACGGAGGGACCCCTCACTGTACAGCAAAGTCTGTGTTTGAGGAAAGGCTCAATCGATCCTTAAGACTCAGCCTGTTTTAGCGGTGGTTCTTCTAATTCAGAAGAATACACCAGTGGTTTCCCAGAGGTGGTACAGTGAGCACTGGCGACACGCAAGCCATTTGAAACTGTTGTATGGCCCTTTTGAGACTTTCTGCTGCCTCCTGTGATGTTGCTTCCTCTTCCAGTGACACTAACGGTTGTTCCTGGATGGAAGAATATTTGTCAAGTTGTAGGATGAGTCAGGCCAGCTGAATGTTTCCCATTCTTTGTGACTTTTGTCTTCATTGCTGGCCAGGATGTCTCCTTCATGGAGACGTGGGGAGGAGGGAGGCCTCCTCCTAGGCTGACAGACTGGCTGGTACAGAATCTGCAGTCGCAGAATCTTACCAGACCCAGCCAACATTAACCTCTGTAGGGCCCATCATGAGTATTCAAAAATGGATATGACTATTGTGTTGCTCCTTTCTCTGCCCCTGCATTGGTTTGGGAGTCTGTAGGTCTTTTCTACGAGATGTAAAACACTGGGCTCCTTAGGCCTGTGTTCCCCTGCCCAAACATGGAGGAACCCAGTATCCAAGCAGGATCCGTCCCTGCAGAGCTCCTTGCAAAGTAAGGTACCAGCCAGCCATAGTGCGCTTTCCCCCACGGCTTGAAATATTGTCAGAGGGAGAATCTGTGGAGGATTGCTTGTCATCTGATTGCATTATTTTTCAACCACACGAGCAATAAATATTTAAAGTCTGGTTGCAGGCGATGTAACAACTCTGTAAATATGCAGTTCTGAATACAGAAGTGAGAGGCTGATCTTTTCTTTTAAGAGGAAACGAATACATCTCTGTTTGGCATAAAGTGTACTCCTCCCCATTCTGTAAGGAGGAATTCACTGAGGCAATTTTTCTGCTATGAATGAAGGTAGAAACTAAAGGCAGAAAAGTGCTGCTGCATATTTATTGCTACCTCCTGGCTATCCTCTGTTCTTTTCCATTTGTCAGATTGAAGTATTAGATCAAAGCCCGGTACAGAAAGGCAGGGACTGAGAGAACTGAGAAACTGAGTAACTTCGCTCTTGCTGCTGCTTGTTCTCTCCCTGATGGTCCCCACCATGTTCTTTTCCATGACAGAGAATCTGTGATTAGTAATGGAGACAGGAAGCAGCATGAGAGTTGCTATGAGATTTTCTGCCTTCTCTACAGCATTGCTTCCACTATCCTAAGTAATCTGGTTTTACAGGAAGACTTACAGCTGGTGTATGGAAATTGAGATTAACAATTGACCTGAGCCTGAAGATGTTGCGCCCTTCTCAGCAGTAGTGGAAGAGGGCAGCCGCAGCACGAGAGAACGGCCTGTGAAAGTGGTTGAAAGTTAAGTGCACTGTAGGTGTCATTGGACACTGAGTACAGAATTTCAAGTGTGGAAATAAATCCAGGCCTGTTTAGATGTCCTTTGTTATGATTAGATTATATCTTGTGCCTTTGAAAGAGCTTTGAAAGGAAAAAAAGTACTCTGACATTGACTGAATGAAGATCTAGACTCTCAGCTGATTTGAGTAGCAGAGCTACGGAAGTGGGGGAAGGATCTGCTTCTGCACATTGCCTTCTCTAGCTTTCTTGTTTTTTGCAAGAGAGTTTCTTACATTTTTTTTTGGTAGTGGTTTATGAAGTGCTTTTGCAGTCGAGAAGTAACTTGGTGATATGACTCATGTGACTCATTTCTCCTCTGTGATAGTTAAAGTTTCCTTTAGTCTCCTCATAATTAAATTTTTTTGAATGTATAAATGATCAGCAAAACGTGATGATGTTTGCTGCATCTTACACCCCTGCTGTTTCTAAAATCCACTTAGTGAACAAAAACCCTAGTGGTCATCTCGGAACAGGCCATTACCAAAAAATTGCTGTCTAGTAAGGGAAGTTTCCTTTTCAAAAATCCCACCTAAGGCATAGTAAAGTATTTATTACATGGCTGGCAGTATTCTTCTGCCTGAGGGATGGACTGCAATTACAGCATGGTAAATGTTTCATTAGAACCAAGCAAAACTGCATGGGAAGTAACCTTCCCTTTATTTAAAACATTTATTAAAATACAACGTTAGAATCTACATGGGAATAATTCTTTCTACCCAATCTACTAACTAAACTGCAATTTTAGGTGAGACATTTTGTTATTACAAAACCTTGCATATTAGAGTAATCTATCTTTCCCTCTGAGAAAGATGGACATCTTAACAGAGATTAAACTTAATCTGCACTGATGTTCCTTATATGGTTCTGGTTCCATTAGGGAAGTAAGAGCAGGTACAAGAAGAGTCTAGTCCCCTTACCAAACCCCTTCTCTTCAGAAGGATTGTGTGAATGTAATTGAAGTGCAAGACCCAAACACAAATGAATGTTGAAGTCTGCGCAGAAGAGTGGGAAGTCACTTCAATACTGCATAATGATGCATGAACAGTATTGGAGACTAGTGATCTATACTAAATACCTTCTGACTTCCATTTCTTTTAAAAATACCCTTTTCTCTGGAGACTGAAAAAAGACACAGACTTTTCTGAGTGCTCGCCCTACTGCAGCAATTTTCTTAGTGAATAGAGAAGACATCTAAGAGCACATATGAAGAATGAGGTCTTATTAAACAGTAATCTGGCAATAACTCCTTTCCACTGTTGGACATCTTTTTGCTAGAGGACTAGATTACACAACATTTAGCCTATAATACTCCACTGTATCTGTTAGAGGGTTATAGTGAGGCCCCAAGTCTGTAGCCTCGTCCTACAGTGGTAACTGTCTTCTTGCTTCTTCAAAGGCTGAGGAAGTAAAAGATCACCTTCTCACTGCACCAGTCACAGGGACCCTCAAACCCGTTTTTGCCCCTATTTTTGTGACTGCTGGAAAGATGCTGCTTTCACTTCAGGTTTTCAGGCAGTTGAACTTCTCTCCCATGGTATCTGTTCTTTGAATAGAAGGACTGTGCCTAGAGCTTTCTCTAGGCTTCTGGTCAATCCTTCCTTTACATGATTAAATGGCGACACTTCTCTACTCCTTTACAAAGTTTCAAAAGTACTTGATTATGCCACAGTAAGTACAAAACCGTTTCTCACAGATCAGCACTAACCTTGTAGTATGCCTTCCCATCTGTACCAGCTGCTGCCTCTGCTGCTGCCCAGTGGTGAAACTCTGCAGGGAGCTGCTGACTCGCCTCTGGGCCAAAGGCACCTTTTCATGCCTGCATGAGTGGTCACCAACCCCTTTTAAGTTGTTGTGACCTGTGAAGAAGCAGGATGACTTTAGCAGAGAAGAGGCAACCAGAAAGATTTCTGGCTCACATTAGTTAGTCCAGATAATTTTATTGTCTTATTGGTGTGTCCTAATACCCTGAGCTCTGATAGGGACTTCTCCAACTACACTGGAAAGCTGACACAATGCAAAAGTTAATGTACAGTGAAACCCGACTCTAGAGAGCCCTTACTGTTCTTGATGCTACAAGCATACAGATGCTGAAAAGCTGTGTCCCCTTGTTTAAAGCCATGGCTGTTTTTCACCCTGAAAAAGGGATCCTGCAGTAAATCTGCTCTGGGGCATAAAGTTGCCATTCATTGCATATGGCATAAGATGGTTCCCAAAATGCAGCATCAGCTCCAGAGTCCAAAATGCGTTCACATTAAATGATGGTTTCCTTTGGGTGGCCTCCAGACTCTGAGGATGCAACAGCAAAGCGTTCTAGTGAGACTCACAAAAATAAGCAAACACATCGCAAGTGAGTCTCCAAAGTGCACTTACAGGGCTGGGCTTCCATGCAGTGCAGAGGCCCCAAGCAGACAGAGGCTTAAGCCAGCACATTGCCAGCGGACTGTGCAACTGAGCCTGAGCTGCGGGGCACCACAGATGTGCTGCTGGCTCTTCCCCAGACCGGTGGGCAGGCAGTGAGGGGAGGCCATGCTGCGCTTCCCAGTGCTTCCTCTGCCAGGGTTAGCAAAGACAGAGTCATCTCAGAGCCCTGTGAAGCAGCTCTGAGCTACTTAAGCTTAGATGCTTTAAGCTTTCTTCCTTTTTTTTTTTAAATTCCTTCTATCACAGATAGAAATTGGTTGCTCAGTGACAAAGAATCTGCATATGTAGAGTTGGCCATTGGGATGCTAGGCAGTGCCTGAGCAGTGGAGATCGAGGATTTCATGTAATAAACACAGCCGAAGTAACACTAAAATAGCATTTGGGTGCCTAACACCTTTGGCAACCTAATCCTTGCACCATCCTGCCGAGTTTCAGCATCCATGCAGGGACAGGAACAACTCTCACACATTGATGCAATGCACAGTCGATTCGATTTATTGCTCTGCTTGCATGGTTATATACATTTTTCATATCTGCACATGCAATCACGCTTATTCGGATAGGCTACAGACATAAATCACGTGCTGTTCACGCACCCCATATTCCCTTATGATTGGTAACTATGCACTAGCGCTAATAACAACAGACCACATCCACGTCCTTGAACACATCTTGTTTTTGCTAACCCCCATCATGTGCACTATCAGAACTTTCTCAATTGTTATTCTTAGCTGTCCTTTCCAGCGGCCTGTTCAGTTATGCGAACTGTTTTGCTTAAGAGGCCCAGTCATGCTAACTCTCAAGCTACCTCAACCCCAACACCATCCCTTTGTGGGTCGCGGGATTAATGCAGCAGCCACATAGACATGCTCTCCTCCAGCAAGGTAGTGAGGCATCCTGTGCCCGTCTTTTTACTTAGCACTAATACATGCAGCGCTCCACATGCAAATAACTATGCCAGGATTTGTGCAGAGTCCTGTGCCAGAAGACAAACTGTACAGCTCAGTCTTCATAAGGCTGCTTTCCTTCTCTAAGAAGTCAGAGCAATGAAATCTCACAGAAATGCATTAAAACACGCTTGTATTGTATTTAAAAGCAACAATGGATAACTACAAATTTGTAATGCTCGACAATAGAAGAACTAAAGTGGAGTTATAGCTTTAAGTTAGCAAGACAGATAGTAAAGGGACAAGAAAGTTTAGGTACTTGCTGCCTCCTGGGAGGTTTATGAGGACGTACCAAAAAGAGGATGGGTCTTTGGAGTTGCATTCCTTCCAGAGAGTGCTCTCTTGGTGGGAGTGTTGGCATACCTCCAGCAACATTGCTTATGGTTCTTTCATATATATAAATATAGATGGATGTTAGGAATCCCAAAGACCCCTAGCACTAGCAATTTGCAGTTATATTTAATACTTTAAGTAGTTACTGAAGGCACGAATATGTTGCCATCATGTGATGAGGTACTCTTAAATTCTATGAGCTAAAATCTATCTTGCAAAACAAAGCATATGAACAGCTGGCTTCTGGAACGGTGCCTTGGTTTGCCTTTTTGATCGTGAATTTCTACATCTCTGTGCTTGTCTGGATTTTGTTAGAACAATTTTTACATCCAAACTCACACATACATCATCTGTCAACCAATTACTGGAGGTTATTCAAAGGTTATATTTGAAGTACTCATTTGAGATATAAAGCTAGCATTTCACTCATTGATGATGATTGCTGAACAAAGGCTTGAAAATCCTAAAGGAACCATCAGAATAGATTTGAACTTCTACACTATGGAAAGGGTGTTGTGAATTCAAAGTGTGACCTTGACAGAAACAGCAGGTAGCTGTGTGCACACCTTCTGAAGTATGAGGGACACGTTCGCATAATTGTCTGAAGGTGCTTTTCATGTGACTGACACATTGACAGCGATTAATTATCTTAATATTTGCTCTGGGTTCTGAGCCTGCACCAAGTGATTAAAGATACTTTTGGAAATTAGTGGGTTTGTTTGCACTCCGTCCTCTAATTGTTTGCTAAATAATTTACCATCATTGTGTTTCAAATCTCTGAGTACGGCAAATAGTACTTAAATAGTATGGCTTAATGCAGAAGGAAGTAAATATAGATGTGTAAAGAGTGTGTGGAAGAGGAAAGGAAGGAGTAAGCACACCTGGGCCTTAGGGGCAGAGGTTAAAAGGAACAGAAGTACCTTCCTCACCTAAAGAGGAGGGGATTATTTACAGATGGCTGGTGTCAAAGAGCTGTAATGCTTCAGGCAGACCTGCAGGATCTATCTTTATTATGTGGCTGTTAGGGGGACTATTACAAACTTAAAAACTGTAGCAAACTTTCCAACGGATTGCATTTCTGGGTATTAAGTAACGCACCAAACTGCGTCCTTCCAGAAGCCAAACTCTCTGCCCCTCCCTAACAGACACCTCTTTTGCTGCACCCATTTGTTCTCAGCGACCCTCAGCTGGAACTTACTGGGCATCTTTCTATGTATTTCACTGTTTTCTTGAAGGTTATAGCAATGCCTGCAGTGTCCAGGCTGTTCTGTAAACATGGTAGATAACCTTCCAGCGTGAACTCGACTTAGTGTACGTCTCATCCCTTTGTGTCCTACCAAATGCATGGCTCCAGTTTGTAAGCATCTCATGCATTGCTGCTGTCTTTTCTATTTAGATTAATGAAAGCAAATGATGCAGTGAGGTTATTTAAACAGAAACTGAAAATCTGGGAAAGAGGTAATCATGGGAAAGTTGTCATCGTGATTTCTGATCTGAGTTCAGAGTCGTGAGTAAAAGGGAAGCTGTGATATTCAAGATATCAGCAACATTAGCATCATGGAGGTTTGCTTGTCTACATTCAGATAATAGAGTTTAATGGTTGCCAGATTTCATATCTAGGGGTGCAGAATGAGGTCTGGGATACAAGAGCCTCAAGTGAAATCACCATGGAAGCATTTTCCAAGGCCTTACACTGTCCAAAGGAGTCCTTGGTTTGTTTTCAGTTGATCTAGGTAAAGAGAACAGGCACGTGTGCTCAGTCAAGGCTTAGGCTGGGCTCTTTCACACTCACCAGACCATCAAATTGTTTTATATGCAAGTGTCACTTCTTGTAGTTACAGTTTTCTTGCTTTTTCTGTAAGAAGAATGAAAAACAAAACTTCATATTGAACAACTTGCCGAAAATGTCTCATGTCAAACCCAGAACAGCACAGGCAGATCTGAGTCACACAAAACAGCACTGATTCATCTTAAAACAAAATGCATGCTCTCTCAAGCAAAATTCTTGCCCTTTAAGCATACTAAGACTTGTACACAACTGTGCTCTTCTTGTAGCAATTCTCAATAATGCTTTCCCCCCAGCTACCTCTTGCAGGTTTCCTCAAAAGCCCTGGCCTTCTCCATCCCTCACTGGTATCCAAACCATATCTCCTGCCTTGTGAAAGGCACATCTGTGTGTCCTGTGTCCTGGGTTAGCTGGTTGTTGAATGGCTGCTTGTTCCTCAGACTCCCCATGTATGACTGTCTCTTCTTCCATATTTGGCTCCTACTCCTCCAAATGTCTTTCTCTCGAAGGCAGGGGGGTCCAAGAGTGCTGGTCGCTCTTTAAACGTCACTTCCTCCATGCTCAGGAGCGGTGCATCCCCCTGAGAAAGAAATCGAGCAAAAGGAGGCAGGAGACCTGCATGGTAAACAAGGAGCTTCTAGCGGAGATCAGGTGGAAGAGAAAGGTCCATGGAATGTGGAAAGAGGGGCAGGCCACTTGGGAAGAGTACAGGAATGTGGTCAGAGCGTGCAGGGATGCGACGAGG
>Ga0065711_1009307_pt1 | contig 17139 bp, 5 predicted proteins | sample Hoacrofraction12_FD_59098 | JGI IMG/M metagenome (GOLD analysis project Ga0065711, IMG submission 59098) | Hoatzin crop microbial communities from Cojedes, Venezuela - Epithelial fraction 12 v2 (version 2) | ecosystem: Host-associated > Birds > Digestive system > Esophagus > Crop | place... | reverse complement strand
GGGGGGGCGCGGGGAGGGGAGGGGACGTGACAGCGATCCGAGGCGGGAGGCGGCGGGGCTCGCCGGGCGCTCTTCGGGAGGAGTTTTTAGCTGCACGGCCGGGGCTTGGATGTGGGCGGCGAGGGACGGGGTCTGCGCACCGCAGCGGGCACCGGCCGGGCCGGGGGGTTGCTGCCTGCAGCACCGCGGTGAGTACGGGGCTCCGGGGCCCCCCCGGGGACGGGGGAGGTGTGGAGGGAGCGCTGCCGTTCTGGGGGCTCCCTCCCTCCCTGCCCCCCTCGCCCCATTCCGCGCCGTGCTGGGGTCGGGGCGCGAAGGGCACGGTGTCCCCGGCGCGCCCCGGGGACCGTGCCCTGCTGCTCCCCCCGACCTCCGTTCTGGCGGCTTCCCCGGCATCGGGAGCCGCGGTGCCGCCGTCCGGGGGGCAGAGGGAGCTCCGCCGGGGGTCTCACCTGCGGGATGGGGAGAAGGGACGGGACCGGAGCCCCGGCCGGTGCCCGGCACCGCGGCGAGAGGGGTGCCCGCGGCTCCCCCGCCTGCTGCCCGTCCCGGCTGCTCGCTCCCGCGCGGTGCGGTGGGCTCCGGCGGCAAAACGCTCGTCCCCCGGGGAAGGCTGAGTGTTCGCGAAATCAGATCGGTGCGGGGCTCTGCCGAGCCCGGCTGTGCGCGGGGCTGGGGTTCCGCTCCGAACGCCGGGGGCACCGGGCGGGGGGCGTTTTGCCCTCCTGGACCGACTGGTGCGATTCGTGGGAAGCGTATATAAAAGCTGACTGTTGCTCGAGATTTTTAAGCGGATTTTGCTAAATCATTTAAATATTTTTTCGTACTTTTACAATGTCTGCTTTGACAACGGTGTCTTCTTGCTGTGTTTGCTGTGCATCCTGGATGTGATAACTCTGCCATTGAAGTCAATGGCAAAACTCCCAACTGACTTCAGAGGAAGAAGGTTCTGGCCAATACCAAACACTTTTTGAATGAAAGGGACTGGGCGGAAGGCTGAGAGATGGCAAAGTGAGATGTATAAAAGAAACTTCAGTTTTGAAAGACAGCGTTTTAAGCGGAGAGATTTAGCTGCACTGTGCCAGGAATGCCCTCTAGATTTTCATTCCCACTTTGCAGTGGAGAAATGTCAGAAAGATTTCTTGACATGCTTGACCTCAAGATGGACTGAAGCCCGTTGTTTTACCCACAGACATTATGAAGTATTACCAGATTAGTATCTTATACTTTTCCGGTGCTGTTTGTCTTCTTTTCTCACTAAGAAGTTGGAAGCAGAGGGAGACCACTGAGACAACTGGATGGGCTCCCGCTGACTTCAGTGGCCTGTGGATCAGGCCCAGAAAGGTTCGACAGAGAAGTAACAAGAGAAATGTAGTACAGTTTATAAGCAAAGGTGTTGGCATAAGCATTTAACTCATGAACAGCCTCTCCCTAGGGAGGGGAAAAATCTAAATGTACATTAATTTCTTCTCCTGTTTTTAAGAACTCTTCTACAACACAGACGCAAATAAGAAAGAATGCTTTGGATTAATAATTAAAATGCCCATATCCATATAGACTATGAAGAAGATTTTATGCAAAAAAAAATCCATTAGCAAATGGAAGTTCTAGTTCACAGAACATACTCTGTTCAGCACAGTGTTCAGGTTGGGGGCAGTCACATATATAATGAAACACCAAATAAAAATATTGATATTCAAATGGCAGAAGCTAGTCTTATTCCTGTAAGCTGACTAACCACTTTCAGTTGCTTGGAATGCCTTAAAAAGGAAAGTGTGAAGACACACTTTGAAATTTTTTTCAAATCTGAGTGTTGAAAGAACCCCAAAAATGCTGCATGTGGTCAACAGCTTGTCAAGTAACAGAATTATGCCTATACTCCATGAAGAATGTGACTATGACATTGATAAGAAAATCCACCTTTCTCAGTTATGGTCTGATAATAATATTTCCCTTCTAAGCACAAGTGTGTGTTAATAAGCAAGTATAGAAGAAGTTTGAGGTGCTGCATCTCTTGTTCAGCTTTATTTGTAGCCATACGGTAGAATTGTCATTGAATTAACCTGAATGTGCCACTAACATTTAACTGTGAACATTTAAGATGTTGATGTTACAAAGGAAAAAAACCCTGTGAAACGGACAAATGCTTCACTGGTTATCTCTTCTCTTCTTGCAGTTACATAGGGAAGACAGAAACCTCCTTTTTAAAATGTCGTGTTACAGGTTCCTTTCTAATTTCCCCATGAACTCAAATGTTGCTTTTATCATGTGCCATATAGGGAGGTGAAGGATACATATTTTATGGGACATTGCGTGGAGAAAAATTTTCTTTGAGCTGCTTTATTGCTTCCTATATTCTCCACTCTATCTGCTGTTGACTAACACATTGTAATGCCACAATATATTTTTGTTGATAAGGCTTCCATTTCAAGTCAAATGTGAAGAATATGGTGATTATTTCTGTATGAAGAGTTTTGGGCTGGGTTTTTTGGGGGGGTGGTGATGGTGATGTTTTTTTTAAGGTCTGAAGCAATACCTAATCCTCTTTGCTTTCCTGGATGGAGAGAGTCAGCAGTTCTAAAAATGAGGGTATATATTTGCATAAATCTTCAGTTTTGCTCTGAAAGCCATTGGTTTGAAATTCTGTATTCTTTTCATTTGGGCGTTCCAATACTTATTCTTCATATGTGCATATGGAAATGCAGCCAGATGTTCTTGTGGACGGCATCTCTAAAACAGAAAGTTAGGTTTGTTAGGCTTACCTGCAACTGAAGAGTAACTAAGATTTGAATACTTAAAATGTGGTTGAAAGAAGCCGGTTAATGAAGTACCGGGACACTCCAGGAGGTGATTCTGAACAAGCATTACTCACTTTCAGCATCTTCATAAACCTCATCCTGTTTTGAGGAATAAGTGCTGCCAATCTTTATTCAGCTATATGTTTTTCTGGACTATTGAGAATTTGCTGTCCCTTGCCTGACTGAAACACGTTTATGCCATTGTATTGCTGTGATTGTTAAGCGAATGGTAGTAAGTGCTTGTGGGTCTTTCAGTGTATGCATTTAGGAAGCAGTTTGAGTGGGATTGTTGAAAGTTACCTGAATTTTGTGATTATTATGCCTTTCAAAGCTTTTTCAAAATACATTTGGTTGTTTGTTAATCTTAGAACACATTTGTTAGATTATTTATTTAGGACTGCTTTCTTCTATTCAACAATTTAAGAACAAAAGCCTCCACTGTATCTCAAATCAATCAAAATATTGGTTTTAGGTTATACATTGTACATATGGAACCTGGCATGTAAAGCAGATGGTATGTAAAATTATGCATAGCGTGTCTGGAGAGCCATACAATGTCTAAATGCGGTGCAACAGAACAAGGAAAGAGAGTCACATGCAACTTAAAATATCAATTACTTGCCTATGTCTAGTCTCAACTGCACTTTGTTTCACAGAATCACAGAATCACAGAATGGTAGGGGTTGGAAGCGACCTCTGGAGTCACCTAGTCCAAACCCCCTGCCAAAGCAGCGCGTGCGAGCATGTGTGTGTTCAGTTTTCTCTTCAGTCAGGACATTTCCTTGATAATGTGATCTTCCCTAGAAAAGCATGCTGATTGAAATGATATGCTACTAGCTAAATGAAATAAAGACAGATGCAAGAAAAACAACTTTAGATTAGTTTGGGTTCAGAATACAGATGCATGCAAGTTAGAAAAATGATCAAGAACAGAACTTTTAATCCTTTAAGGAAAGTGGCCAGACACCATTTACTACAGAAATTGTGTTTTTCTTTATTATTTATGCACTTGGTTTGCCCAACCCAGCAGCAGCACTTAACAGTGCTTGTCCTGTTGCATAAATACTGTGTGAGCTCCACACACTCTCTCTCTCAAGTATTACAAGTCTGTAAGCACAAAATTTCTTCCAGAACAAACAAGCATTACTGTGCATTGTTAACACAATCAGATGAAATGGTAATTGCAGAAAGATTCACATCAGCAAAACCCTTAAATAAATATTAGTCTTTAAGCATGTGCTGACCTCAAAGGGATGTAATCACATGTTTTGTTGAACAAAGATGCTTTCGAGATCAATGACCATGAAAAGTAATAATTTTCAGAAGTTTAATCAAGTGTCTGAATCTGTGGTAATAAAATATTGTCAGCATCAGACAACTTCAATTTTTAACTTCCAGGGGAAATGCTCGAAGTATTTCTACCTTTTTTTTTTTTTTAATGTTTTGTATACTTTAGAAGTACTGCAAGCAATTAACTCTTTTAAAAAGAGTTGCACAGCTGTACTCTGATATTTCTAGGAAAAATGAACTTTTGTAGATAAGATGTGAAGGATGAAGTTTAAAATGAAGGACTGCCACAAAGTGAACTCTAGATATAGTATCAGGAACTAATACGTCCTAAGGTAGACTTTAATAGGCAATTTTGTAAGATCCAGCCATTTTTCAAAGAGGCAAATTGAAGGAATGACCTGGTGTTTAAACTGTTGAATAACCCCAAACATGTTGAAGGTTTTTTAAGGTGACTGAGTTGATACAGAAAGTTTCACACTACAAACAGGTGGTAATTCCTGTACTTTTTGTGCACTAGCACCTTTAGTGTGTATGCATCTTACTGTTTGCACAGTGTCGCCTGAGAAAATACAGCTCTCTGCCTGGGGAATTACAGGAACACATTTGTCCTGGTACGTTACAGAACAGCGTCTATCCATCCCTTTCTCTTTTGGAGATGAATGAACTTTTATCCATTCAAGTCACTGTAATACAATCTTGTATTATAATGGCTTGAACAATCTTGTCTGCACACAGTTGCTGGAGTCTCCAAAGAACTGTCATAAATAAAACTATTAGACTGTATTATAGCAGACACATATTCAGAGTCTACCAAGGGATGACAGGATTTCACATTACAGTGCAAATCGCTAAAGAATGTCTATGAATACCAAAAATGATTGGTAGAAGGACTTCAGGAACCAATTTATAATCTGTATATATATATGTTATGTTTCTTTAACAGTATGTAAAGGAAATATTAATATTAATGGCTTAATCCTGTGTAGAATTAAGTGGAAACTGAGTCAATGAATAAGAGATTTGACCTCTACAACAGGTGCTCAGGCTGGCTCAGCAGCATGTAAACTTTCTGCACTAGCTGACGGACTTTCAACCTACATCAAAACCTCCCTTTGCAACCTAGCATTGCTACTATGATGGCAGCATTAGAAAACTGGCATCTCATGGGAGACAAGTCAGTTTACATCAGTGAAAATGGATTTACACTGCATCCTGGATTCTGTGCAGACAGGTTTGTTCTTATTTTTTTCTCTTACCAATACTGTTGTAGAAGCTCTGACTTTCACCAGCTGTACAGACACAACTGAGTTTGGCAAAACCCTAAATGAACCTAAAAACAAAGTTGGAAATGGTGGAGACATGGCAAAATGAGGTAAAAATATGTAAGGCTGTGGGTTTTTGTTTTTTTTTTTCAAGAGAGGAAAAAATGAAAGATTTTTCCCCTCTTTTATGAAAGATCCTAAAGACAGAAGTAAAACATAAAAATAAATGCAACTGAGGTTAAAAATAAAATACAAAAGTGGAATTACCTAACATGTTCTGGCCACAGGAGAAGTAATTAAATCTGACGTACTGATAGGATGGGAGCTTCAAAAGAAGGCAAAAGCCAGAAAATAACCATTTCCCATGTTGGAAATCCAGATGGCCCTAGCAGATTTTGTGTGTATGTGTATACATATTTATCTGTGTGTATACATGTGCATACATATATATATATTTTTTTTTCTCATACCAAAATCTGTATAATGCCCTACTTTGTTGCTGTCTGGTTTTCTCACCCCAGCAATGATTTGCTGGTTGTTCCTCCTTTCTGACCATGAAGATACAGAGGAAGGTATGACAGCACAATAAATAGCTGACAGTGGTTAAACTATTTCCTGGAGGTAAAACAGCAGGGTCCAATGGTTCTCCTGCAGAATGTTTTAAACCCAAGGCTATAAATAATAGCTAGTGCTGGGGGAAAAAAAAAAAGAAGGAAACAAAATGAATCTTCACCTCACTGTCTGAAGCCAATGTTACATTATGTCCTGTAAAACGTGAATCTGAAAGATATTTTGCCAGCTACAGGCTAGTGTCATCTACAATCATAGTCAAGATCTTCCTGTTAAGACTTGAAAAAGCAACTACAGTTTTATATTTAAGGACCAGGGAAGATTATCAGTGAATGTAATGTGGAGCTTTAGGAAAACAGACGTTGACAGGAGAGCAGAGGAGCATTTAATACAGCACTGCATTTAATACAGTAAATAGATATGCCATTTTTTAATATCAACCTTTGATGCCGAAAAGACAGTTGACTGGATTGAGTGCAGCTAACTTTGGCATGATGTCAGAAGTAAGATTTGGCAAAAATTATTTTAAATAATTTGCTGCTGCATGTTCTCACCTTTGTAACTGCTGTGTAAGTACGAATAATGTCAGAGGTGGCAGCAAATCCTTCCTATTTCTAATTTCACATTCCTGCCTCTTGTAAAGTGATTAATCTCCAATGTAAAGTAAAACAGATTTGCAGTAGGAAAAAAGTCTGTCAGTGTAGAGTCTACCAGTATAGTAAAACTACATGCCTTTATTTGTCTTCTGGTGGAAAATTACATTCCTGAATGGTGATGCACAATCTAGATAAAATAAGCTATTATAATCTTTTTGGTAAATAATTCAGAAAAAGAAAATGTGACTGACAAGCTTTTTACCAGCCACAGAGTTTTCACTCAGAGGCAGAAAAGATTTGAGGACAATTGGGGAAAATTCATTCTAGGATTAGAAGTTCTAAATTTGCATATGCAACACAATTCTGGTTACAACGGACATCGCTAACCCCTCTCTCAGTATCCTATATTCAATGGTTTCTGACCTAAGAGTGAAATTAATTTCCTTCAGGTATAGCTGAACAACCGGGGCTTCCAAAAGTTGAATTGTGCAACTGCAGAAAATGAAAACCCAGACCTTCATTCAGGTCTGCCTAAAAACATGTTCCATTTCTGTGGTTGATTTCCCAGCAGTTCCTTCATGACTGCTGCCTGGCTGCTAGAAAGGTAGATCCAGGTGAACATGAATCAGCAACTCCTTCTTCCCTTATATATCTGGTCTACAGTGTTGTAACCGCCTTTGCTTTTGTCCTGAAGGCTAGCAAAGAGACGGTTTATCGTGCAGATGCTTCAGAGACATTTATGTATACCTTGCCTCACACAACTTAATAGCAAGAAACATCAAAGGATGGATTTCATAACAGAAACTTTACTTGCCAGCATCATCCCTGAGCGGGAATTATTTTCTTTAACAAAAATGGGTTGAAAAAGATTTATCTGTCATTCAGATTTGTCAACTTTCTTCTTCTGTAACAAAGCAAACTAGAAATCTTTGCTTTGTTTGGTTCAGAACCAAATAACATACAGGTTTCTTACAGATATGTCGTTTTTCTTTTCTTTTCTACTTGTGGGGAAGCAGGGAAGATTTTGGTGAGAAAGAGAAGAAAAAGAAAAAGGGATAAAAATATTCTTAAGCTTTCAAACAGTTTTATCCTTTACACAAAGTAAATATATCTGATTAATACCTCTTTATTATTTATCACCTTGAAAATATTATGTATGCAATGAAAAAATCCATTTTTTAATGTCACTTCAGAATGGATCACAACTTTCTATTATAAAAATATATCCTTTGAAGATATTTCAGTCAGCTCTCATGAAAACTTGAAGCTGGTTGAAATTTCTTTGAAATTTATGTTTTTCAGACCTTGAAATTAAAGGTGTCTGTAGAAAAGGCATATTTTCATATATTTTCTCTGTGCTGTGATCATGTATAAATTAAAAGATATACTTTTTTCTTTTTTTATCTATAAGGTGATTTTTTGTAAAAATAGGAAAAAAATAAAACCTGAAAAAATGTCCCCAAAATATTGACACAACACTCTTGATGTGTCACTCATCGAAATTTTTTTTTTCTAAACTTTTAAGATTTTTAATTTCCTTTCACAACTTCCAAAAAAGAATTTCAAAAGCTCTAAACATTTTTCCTGTTGGGGAGAATACTTCTTGCCCAGTTCTAGAGCACACACCATTGGGCAGGACATGATTTCAGTATACTGGATAAAGTGGAAGTATTGGAAAGGCAACCAGGCACTTTCTTGGAAAGGCACTTACTAGTGGAAGGTTGCTTATTATTTTATTCCTGAGTACAGCTCATGCATTGAGGCAGACTTCAGGCCTTAACAGAAAGAAAGAGGGAAAAAAGTGTCTTTTTGCCATAATTAAAGAAAATAGTGAGTGGGAAATCAGGTGTGTCTTTTTAACAACTTTAGGAGTGAAATGTCCTCTTAATGACCGAAGCGTATTTAGGCTCAGGATGCAGGTTTAAAAAACATTTAGTGGCCAGCTGGAAAGAAATCTAATTTACTTAGTCTACCGTTTCAGGAATTTAAGTTGGATATGTGTTGTTTATGTGACTTGACATGTATCAGTAAGTAGTGCCTATGGATGAGACAGCTTGCCTCTGGACTCGGAGGTGTATCAGCACCAGTGCACTGGATCAATATGGAAAGCACAGCATGGAGATACAGTGTAAATCCCCAGCACGGCGGTAGACAGAAGCTGGCCACTCTCTTCTGTTTATACCCCAGGGACATAAGAGAACAGATTTGTCAGGGTTTGTCTCTTTTATTCCAGTAATAATGAGAGATTAATTGGGAATGTTTACTGTTGGGAGACTAATTGGGAATGTTTGTTGTTTAGATTTTAATTATTTTTTTTTATTACAACCGCATTTCTGCTCCTTGCCTATATTTTTTATGAATAAACTGAATGATGCAAGGCCTCCCTCTAGCCTGGAGGCCAGCTAAGCGTGGCCAATTCCATATGGTTAAGCTCGCTTAGCCTCCCGAGCACAGGCTGCAGCTAGCCTGCCTCTTGGGAACGGTCCCCGGGCTGGGCTTGTGCCCTAGCCATGCCCAGGAAACCCTTGGGAGATGGCTGGTCAAGTAGCCAAGATAAAAAAAGTGTCAGGGACTGCCCTGAGATTTTATAGTTTAGAAAAAAACAGTTCCAGGGCACGCATTCATGCCCTAGCAGTATTTAATTCACTTGCATAGATGTAGTCTTAGTATTATTTAGGTCACTGTGGCTCCAAATCCATACACATTGTTTATTCATGCTTCTCGTTAGGAACAAACTCCACTGATTTAAGTGGTGTTACCACAGCACAGCATGATGTTTTTACAAATAGTGTAAAAGGGGCTTAATATTTGTTTGCAAGCAGTCCTTGACTGTGGTATATGCAATAATGTTCTGAAAGTAGTGGAAGATTTAAACATGGTAAAATGGTAGCTACTTTTCTGCATATTTTTCATTATTTATAGTTACGTTTCTCATTGAATGCTGGGGTCAGTTTATCCAGAAATCACCGTTATAGGAAAACTATTATCTATTTACAGTGCATTTGTTGTCAGAAGTTTCTAAAGTATTGAAAAATCTGGTTTGGAAATGTGAGGGTACAAACACTTCTTCTCAAAGATGCATTACTAACTTTTGCCAGAGAACGCAAATAGAGACAAAATCCTTATTTGGTAGAATATTCAATATTCTGTGTCTCAGGAAAAATCATGACAAACCTTTTAGGGTGTGGTCTCAGAAATCACACTCCTTTAGGCTTTAAAATACAGACATTTTCAGCTGACTGAAAATCATGCTTACACAGGAAAACTGTAAAAAATTTAATATATAATGGTATAACTGTGAATTAATTGCATAACAAAAATAATATTTCAGTTAGCTGCGGAGGAAACATACATTCATTGACAGTGGTTCTTATCACAGGTTTTTATTTCTTGGTGTTCTTGGTTTTCTTGGTGCATCTTTTGCAACATCTACAAGTCATCTTTTCTACTCCTTCATCTTTTACTGGTGAGCTTTTGCAAAGTTTTTATGATTCTTTCACTGATGCAGGATAGAACAACTTCAAACATAGTGAAAATTAGTCTGGGTATGGGTAAGTAAAAATGTTGCCTGGGAGAGATTCTACTTCTCACTGTAATCCTTCAGTACCAGTTTGTGGTTCATGGGTTGCATACATAAATTACTCTTGGGGGAAAATTACATAGCAGAGAGATAATTCCTACCAATGGTAAAATAATTGCCTCCAAATGCCGTGACCCCAGGTGTGTGGTAAGACCGTATCTCAGGGGGAAGATCATCAGGTCCCAGTGCTGGACAATGCTTTCAGCTAGGACTTGGGCAAGCTGCGTTCATTTAATATGTTTGGTGGTTTCAAACTGGGAGAAAGAACAAACCTTAATCTTTTAGCCATTTCTTCCTCCAAGTGATGCTTTTAGGATATGTCTATGGGGATTTTCAAGGAGTCTGATTTAACTGTTGCATAAGTACATACACAACGGACCTGATGGACCCAACCTACAGAAAAAATTGGATCTGAATCTGACAAATAGACAATAGTTAATTATCAGTTTTGTTATTCAGTAGGAGCTGATTGGCTTGGCCAACAAAGAAGTGAAGATTTTTGCAGAAAATTGAAACTTAATGAAGTGTACCAGGATTTTGAGCTTAGCTTTCATTTAGAAGTTGTAAGTCACTTACTTTGCTTTCCTACTGAAATCACTGAGCTCCCTAAAATTCTTCATGCTTGGAAAATTATGTGTAATATGCAACTCCATAAATATATTTAAAAACAATAGGATAGTAACAGATACTGAAGGACCCCCGGCAAAAATCTGAGAAAGGTACTGTACGATTATTTATGTTATACCTGTCAATATTGATTTTTAATTTATTCTTACATATATATTGTACACACTCTTACCAAAATATAAACGCATTTTATCGCCAGGTATGGGGTGTCATGATTAAGGAGAAGTGAGTGTGTCCTAAAAAGTTTAACTTCTTTATCAGTGATACTTAAAAAGGAATAGTTAAATAAGTAGGTCTAAAGCTGTCCTGGAGCTTCTTTGGTGTGTGGCTGAAGCATGTCTACTGACTACAACTGTAATCCATGTTCTAGAGAGCATCCTGCTCCTTGCATTGTGCTGTAATGCCTCCAGTGCCTCTGCCTTTATCTCTTCTCTTCCTTCAGTTTGGTTTGCAGGGATGGTAGCTCTCAGCTGATGAATACAAGTCATGCAGTCCAGAAGAAGAGGAATTCTTACCAAACAGTTGCTATTGGATAGTGAACTAGCCTCAAATCGGAGGCAGACACAGAATGTACCACAAGTTTGAGATTTTTTTTAGGTGCCTTTCTTTCTAAGATGAGGCTTTTTCATTCAGCCTGTTGCTTGGAAAAAGCTCCAAAATTGTATCTTAGCTCTGCAGATCTCTTTGCAGACTGCCTCAATATCAAAACACTGTCATTTGTGGCAATAAGTGTAAGTGTCTATTAAATATTTCAGCCTACCTTATAAAGGTGCTTTGAACAGATGTTAGGTTCAGTCATCCAGGGAGAAAGATCATGACATGTTTGATGACAATGTGGTACCAGTGCCAATAGCTTCCTATAAACTATGAAAAAGCAGCTGTTACTCTGGCCAAAATTGTACCTTCCTCTTGACTGCTTTCAGCGGGAGGTAGGCCTGACTCTGATTTCACCCACTGAACTAACCTTGAAGCTGCTGCTACGTTAATGGAGACCTCCCTATTAGCCTGGTCCTGCAACCCTTTGGCACACTCCATAGCAAAATTGTTCTAGCCCGACTGTGTCAGCTGCTGCCTCGAAAGTGATGCTGTCCGCTTATAACTCAAAGTACGACTCTGTCATACATACACTTAGTGCAGTATGGTTCTTAAAAGGCATTTTAATCTGCTAGCATTTTAGTTCGTAGGCCTCTGGGGTCAGGCTGAAAAATTACACTAATGCTGAACTTACTCTGATATTCTGGGCAGCCTTCTGAATTTTAAATAACTATCCTCAGCAGGCCACACTTTTTGAAAGTTATCTTTTAGACTGCACACAGAATTTTAAGCTCAGTTCGGTTAATAACACACTGATATGCAAGCTGATATTTATAAAAATGCAGAGTAATAATCTCTGAATTTATAGATACCAGCAGCTAGTTTAGTTTTCATTATGTGGCCTGTAGATTGCTAACTATAGGAGTTCTGTGTTACTGTAATTGTTAATATTTGCATCTCAATTAACTGTTGGTTTTGTAGTTGACTGCCTATTCAGATACATGGGATTATTTTGAAACCTATATAGGAAATGATCCTTTTATAATCTGGAATTTGGCAAGATGAAAGATACAGGTCCATTTTTCTAAACAATGACATTCCTTAATCCATTCCCTTACATGTATATGAAGAAAAAACAAGATTACTACCTCTTTGTCTTGAGAAAGATTTATGTAAGTATCTCTTATATACTTTATCCAGTATTTGTTGCTTCTCCCAGTGCTCTACTTGTATTGTTACTGATTCTCGTTCTCATGTTGCTCATTCTCAACGCAGCAATCCTCATGCCCCCAGCCGGTGTTTTGCAGCTGCTTCTTCTCCTTCTTCTTCTTCTTCTTCTTCTTCTTCTTCTTCTTCTTCTTCTTCTTCTTCTTCTTCTTCTTCTTCTGTGGCCTTTTCTGTTGCAGAAGTGAATCTGATGATCCTTGCTTGTCCAGCCCAACCCATTGGGCTCCTTGTCTGGTCCTCTACCACCTCCTCTGGTCTGACCCTGCCCTCGCCCTCAGACTTCTGTTTCCAAACTGCAGATTGCAGTGGGCATCCAGCCATGGAATGGGACCAGCTTTTGGGCACAAAATAAACCCCACTGCTTCTAGGCAGGGACTGCAACCCGCTAGCCATCTGTTCTGCCGGATCATTAGGGATAAAGCCTACCCAGAGATAGTTTTTAGCAAGGTCTTGAGCAAGTGTACCTTTCTGGTTTATCTGAACCCTCTCTTACTAACAGCCTTAGAGGCATGCTAGATTTAACTTTCTCTGTATTGAAATAAAATTTTGAAAAACTGAAAACAGTTCCCAGCTCACAGCACATCTTCTTACTCAGCTTGACTGGAGCTGTTCTCCTTTGGGAGGAGGTCTTTGTGAGCCAGAGGTAAAGGAAGGATGAGTTCAATATATTCCCTGTTCTACCAGCTGCCACCAAATGTATTCATCTTCCCTCCAAGGAACTGTGAGTCTGGATCCATTCACACTGTGCACCCTGATGAGACAGAGTGACATTTTCTATGATAGGTGATGAGGCTATCGTTCCAACCTCTTTTTTTTTTGTCACATCTAATGAAGAATGCCAAAGCAGATGTGTTTCACTGTTGTGCTTTCAGGAGCAGAATGAAGTAAAGAGCCTAGGGTAGGTGCTACAGTGAAATCTTGCAGCTTACCATGTACCTGGATTGTGAATAAAAGAGTTCCTTTGGCTTCCCAGATAAGTCACAGCCTTTATTGAGTGCTCCAGCAAACTTTAGGCAGAAGCTGCTCAACTACTTTGTGTTGGAAAAAGCTTATTAACTTCATCATGTGTCTAGCCCTTTGCTAGTTAGCAAAGAGTTTCTAGAATGCTTCTTCGGCTCCCTCTAAGATCATGTGTCTTATTTTTAGATTGACAGCAAACTGTGCCTGGCAGTGACATCTGCAAGCTATTCTTTCTGGGGCTGAATGGTTGCTTTTGTGCTAGATGTGTGATGCATAATACTCCAGTTCTGCTCTTGGAGTAGAAGGAGTGCAGGGTTTGCTTCAAAGGGTTTATTTTATCCTTGTCCTGATCTAAAATCATTGGCTCCTTAGGAAACGGGTGACTTCTTTTGGTTGTTAGTTGAGGAAGATGATGGTTCTGATTCTCCACTGGAGCCTTTTGGCACATATATGCTCCAAATAATCCAAGTAAGAGAGTGATGATTACGCTTTATATTATTTACAAAACAAAACAGAAGGAAAAATAAGATTATACAACTCCACAGATAGACAATCCATTACTTCGGTATACAAACTCTTCTGTTAATATATATAAGCATGCAGTTGTATAGAAGATGTAAAGGTGCATCAAGAAATCTCTATATCTTTTGATGTTTAGACACCTCTTTCAAGAGTTCTGGTTGGGGTTCTTATGAAGACAGAGTCCTCCTGCCAAACTATTCTGCTTGATTAGTTGTCCTTTTTCTCTTTTGGGGATATCTTTGCTGCAAAAAATAAGGATCAAAATGGCATTTCATTGCCTTTTTCTTCCTCTTGGGAAATACTCATAGATTCATACCTGTTTTTGTGAACTGCGGTTGTGATTGTTATCCAACAGATTCAGGTCTTGAATAATGAAATACTGTATTACTTTCTTTCATCATGCTGAGTGATCCATCTCAATTCTTCACTTATACGAAGAATGACCTATGCTTTCCTATCCTTTCCTCTCTCACAGAGTCTGACACAGAATTTCAGTGTCACAGGAAGAAAATAATATTACATCCATGCAAAAATAATCTGCTTTATCATATATCATTCTCAGTAGCATCACACTTTCACCTTTTTCAAAATTAGACGACGAATTAATAAATTGGTGTTTGTTCCAATCATAATGGAAAACTGTGACTACTTAACATGTTCATGCCCTCCTTGTAATTGAAATTTGCAAATATCAGTGAGATTATATCACTGTTCTGTCAATAAATATTATAAACTGAGCTCATTTATGTGGAGGTCTTGGGATTTCTGTGGAATGATTTTGCATTGCCACTAAAGATTTAATTATAAATCTAATGGATCCTGACTATCTTTTTTAATTAACTCATGTCCTCTCAAACTTTGTGTAACTTGTCACTGGGTATAAAGTAAACAGCTCTTGCACAGGTAAGCAGACAGGGAGAAAGCACGCTGACATTACTGTTGCTTATGAGGAGTTACCACTATCTGGAGCCTTGCGGTTGCTTCCCTAGCTGAAAAGTGAATGACAGATAATCTAGATCTATTCCATGTGTACCTTGTTCCTGAACGAATGCATGTCTCTCCTGGGCAAAAACATCCAGCACTATCTCTGGGAGACACAGCCCAAAGCTCCTACCTAGTTCCCATGTGGCAGCTATGCAATAAAAAGTGACCCTGCAGTTAACAAACTCCTTAGTTATTCATGCAAAGCTGCTGGAAGAAGGTGACTGCCTTTACACAGAGCCTGGCACAGCCAGAGCTGAACACTTGTATGCATGCAGAGAACAGGAACACTGTATGGAACAGCACCACTTGGTGACAGCTGCCATAAAAATACCATCAGTGGGGTGGTTCCAACTACCTCAGTTAAGTTTAATAACTGTGAGGTGTCAACGCTCAGTTTTGCAGGGGTTATAAGTTTCTGAAAACGTCTCGGAACTGAAATTTCCAAGATGGGCCTATTTCTGTAGGTACCTGGAAAGTTCAAGGGAAGTGGTTTCACTTTTTACCTTTAACTTCGCAATCATATTAATCATCATAAAGCAAAAGACTAGAATGTTTTTAACATCTATGAAAACTGAAACATCCAGGGCTGGGAAGCTGAAAAAGTTAAATCCAAAGCCATCACCTAAATAAATCTTTCTTAAAAGGTATTTGGTCATTCCAGTGACATTTGACTGAGCTCCAGCTTTTCAAAAAGTATATCGTGCAAGATTTTTCTCTAAACTTATAAAAAATGTAGTTCTATATATATTTTTGTAATTACGTCGAGTATACTGAGCATTCAAAGGAAACAGAGGCATCTCTTGTACTCTGTATTTGGATCTCTTGTACTCTGTATTTGGCATGAAGGGTGTCCTAGTGCACATTTTCAGCTTTGCGTTGAAGAAGAAAACTATCCTGTGGATTTCTTACAGAAAATGGGATAGTCCATATCTGAGACAAGCAGTCAAGTGACATTGTGTAATACACAGTCAGCATGTTTCAAACCGAGAAATCTTTTTTTTTCTCTTGTTACCTTCCTCTCATGTTTTCCTTTAAAGCAGTGTCGCCAGATAGCCTCTGAAAAATCCTACTAAAAGTCCATTCAGTGAGAAAAAATCAAATATGTCATTGTGCAAAAATGTAAACTTAGTAAAAATAACTCCTATTGCAAGTATTACCTCCTAATTTTCTGTGCCCTGAGTTTTGAAAAAGGTCAGACTAAATTATCATGTTGTTTCTTTCTGACCTTAGAATCTGTGTCAGCGCATTTCCTTTTTTGTCGGAACCTGGCACTGGCATTTCTCTGGTGTTTCTCTGAAGGTACTATCTTTTATTTTTAAATAAAGCAGAAAATCTGAAAAAAAAAGGGTAAGTCTCTAGCTGTGACGGTGACAAAGAAAACTTAAAAAAAAAAGAGTTAAGATTTTGTCTTTTTTGAAGAGACAGTGATTGGCACTTGAATTTTACTACCTGACATAGTCTAATTTTAAGTGTGAACAAAGCTCTCTGTATCTGCACTGGGCCTGAATTCGCCTTTGTGAGGTACAAGAATTCTGGCTCTGCTTGTAGCTGCCTGAACCCTGCTACAAAACTAAGCCATGCCATTTTTTTTTTGCAGTTAATTGAGAAAGAACTTCTCTGCTGTAGGAAACTTTCTGAAGAAATATGACATGAAGATAATTTACATAAAGAGAGATTCTGAAAATAATCAGTATACCATCTTTCAAATAATTTCGCTGATGATACAAATTCATAAAATCATGGCATGGCTTTCAGTATCATCTCTGAATTACTCTCATACCCAGGATATTTCCCTAGTATACTTATTGAGTTTTCCAAAACTAGAACTATGTCTAAATTGTATAAGAGCTAAGGAATTATTCCTAAAAAATTAATCTTCTTCATTGGATTCACTTAAGAGAAATAAGTAGGGAATTAATAAAATACACTAAAAAAATGATTGCAGAAACCATTACATTTGATTTCTCTGCCATATTACAGGACATTTTCTTCTTTTTTTTTTCATAATCTATATATTTTAGTTTAATAATTCTGCAGATTACCAAGTGCTATTGCAACATTCAGTGTAGTATCACAGAATCACAGAATCACAGAATGGTAGGGGTTGGAAGGGACCTCTGTGGGTCACCCAGTCCAACCCTCCTGCCGAAGCAGGGTCACCTACAGCAGGCTGCACAGGACCTCGTCCA
>Ga0065711_1040230_pt1 | contig 17140 bp, 10 predicted proteins | sample Hoacrofraction12_FD_59098 | JGI IMG/M metagenome (GOLD analysis project Ga0065711, IMG submission 59098) | Hoatzin crop microbial communities from Cojedes, Venezuela - Epithelial fraction 12 v2 (version 2) | ecosystem: Host-associated > Birds > Digestive system > Esophagus > Crop | place... | reverse complement strand
GGATATCATGGGAGACTGTGTCGAAAGCCTTGCTGAAGTCAAGGTAGACAACATCCACGGCTCTCCCTTCGTCTACCCAGCCAGTCATGTCATCGTAGAAAGCTATTAGATTTGTCAGGCATGATTTTCCCTTGGTGAATAATGACCAAATGACCACAAAAAAAGATTTTGGACAGAAGGAAAGAAATTTAGTGTTTCCTGTCAATGGTTTTCCTATGTAAGAGAATAAGAGCTGCTAAATGTGCGTGTAGCTTGACTGTGTTCCTTCCTGTGGTAACTTTGCATAGGAAATGACTAGCTCACTCTAGCTCCACATTCCATGTCAACTCCATGGGTCAGCATCTGTTCATGCATGTCATGACTGACTCGGAGAAGACAGGGCTTTCAGATTAGTACAGAGCTACAGTTACCTAACCATGACCACCTCTTTTCAATATCTCCACTTGACTGCATTTGGAAATCATGCTCTTCACTCCCTTCCATGCCCATACACACATGCACCCATACACCTGGAGCATCAGCTGCTGTGGTGCCCATGGCCAAGCACACAGATGTCGTCTTTCCCTGCCAGCACTTTATTCACCACAGTGAGTTTCTCTCCAGGAGTCAGCATCAAATTCTCTTTCGGGCCTGTCCTGCAATCTCCTATGACCAGCTTCAACTCCCTAACAGGGATGAGAGGCTCTGGGAGGATAAATCCACCAGCATCCCCAAGGTGCTCAGAGAGCAATGGCAGAGGATATACAGCACCTTGGGTTGGTTCATAGCCTGGGTGCACTCCTGATGCATTGCGAAAAGGGGTAGTCTCTGTCGTCGTTTCGCACACGCAAGTGCTTCTGTGGTCACTGGCATGACTATCCAAATGGCAAATATTTCCTGAACTGGTAATCACATAACAAATGTAATGTTAGGCACCAATAGAAAGTGTGTAGCTTGATGTAACACTTTTCTGTTTAAATTAGAATTGATCTAGGCTTAGAAACACTGCCTGTTCAATGAAAACATCCTTATGTAACTCAGATCAACAAATGTACAGAGGAGAAGAGAGCTTCCCTTTCTGCTAAGGATGCAGAAATAAAAAAAGCACAGAGATGACTATTCTGGTGAAAAGTAGAAGGAATCCTGCAGCTTATAAATCATCTCCTTTTCTGATGCTTTAGAACAACATTTTCAGAGGAAAAAGGGACTCTACTAAGGGATTTAGGGCTCCAGCTTGCCAGCATATTAAGGTCTTCATTAATGTGGTTTAAAAAAAAAATCGAGTATCGTTTCTGGGGTTTTATGCTTATGGATAATTGTTGTACTATCTGTATTTTTGGGGAAGTACATGGAAAGTCTAAGATCTCTAAGAATATTGAGGAAGAACTAAGAGAATATTATTTTTAAAATATAGGTGAAACAAAAAAAATATTAAAGTATCCTTAATGAAGCAGAACAGCTTATACAGTAAGATTCTACTCCACATGAATAAGGGTAATAAAATGAGAGATTTTAAAAAATGGAAAATAGAAGAAAATTTGTCTGAAGAGGAGAATAGCTTCCAACAGCTGTACAGTTGGAGGAATAATCTACAAACTCACAGTGCAGAAAGAGGCCTGGGGGATATCAGATAGGAAGTTGTACCTGACTCTGTAATGTGCTGTGCCTACAAAACAGGACATGGCTTGCGGGTTTGTGCTTTGCAAATGCAGAGATGAATGGTCAAAGAACAGAGACGTAAATCATCCTCTGTTGTTGCTCTGCCACAAGCACATGGAAACCTGACCCTGTTTCTTGGTGCTGTGTTCCCAGAAATGTGGTGATGAATGGGAAGAAGATGGTTCAGGAAAAGACACAGAAAATCTTGAAGCAAACAACTTATCATAAAATACTGAAAAGAAACTGGGAAATAATTTGGCAGTGAGATGCCTTGATAGCAGGTGGTTGCCATAAAAGATGGAGGCCTACAAATATTTGCTAGCCAAATTGAAGGGTAAATACTCTCATTGTACCCCATAAATATTTCTCGCGAAGGGTAAACAAGTCCATGGAGTGACAAGTATTCCAATTTATAAAGCAACATTTACCTTACTGATATCATAGGGTAAATATCTTTGGAATGTAAATATTCCCTGGAAAAATATTGTTCTGTGCTCTTCATGGAACAGTAGATAGGACCAAATGAATTAAATAAAACACAGTTATTTGTTATGTAGAACAGCACTATGAGATTGCAGAAACCTCATTACAAACCCCAACATATTAAGGAGAATTTCCTACACAGTCTACTCAAGAATATGTGGGCTGACCTGACATACCCGTTTTGGTAGAAAACCTAAGTAAAGAGTCCCAGCAACACATAAGGAAATAAAATCACACTGTTAATTAATGACCAGCACCCTGCTTTTCTGCAACAAACTCGGAGGCTGGCAAAATACCAACAGCAACTTAATTTATGAGATACTGATTTTTCTCCAAGGGATTATTTCCCACCCCATAGAGTTACATGAAGTAACTCCAATATTGCCCCTTGCCAGTGCATCCTTGTTCCGTCTCTCGTACCCACAGCATTGTAAAATCCCGTCATTAACATGTCAAAGCATTTCCCAAAAACATAACATCAAGTGAAAGTAAATGGTATTCTTCTTCACTTAATTGCTGAGGGGGGATATCACTCTGGAGACCTCTAGCCCAAGACCCCCGCCTAGAGCTTAGTGAAACAGAGTGTTTGCCGAGGGCTGAGTCCACCCAGGTTTTGAATATATCCAAGGATGGAGACAGCCTTACATACACTTTCTTTAAGTGAAGTAAAGCACAGCTAAAATCTCCATTATATGTTACTGTTGGAAATGGATCACTGCGTTCAAATCAGTAAATCACTGCTGGTAATTCCACAGCTGTGTCTTGAGTGGACATTAAGAATAAGCCTCCATCTAATCTCAGACAATAAAGTTTCAGAATTAATCCACAAGATGGGACACTACCGTCTACAGTTTAGTAGTCTTACAGTCTGAAAACTTATTTTCTGGAACACTTGGATCAGATAGTGCAGCAGTCTTTTGGCAGTTGTTAACAAAAGCAAAAGTAGGGGTTTGTATTGTGAAGATGTACTTATTTTACATACAGCTCTTTAGGTACTGAAAACCCAGTTGAATAGCAAAGATTCACTGAAGGAATAGTGGCTGAAGGAATAGATTACAGAAGAACATGATACTTCATAAGATATCTTTACTACTGGCTGCTGCCAGCTCCAATCCTTCTCTCTACTTGTCTTTCTTTTAAGATTACTCCAGTGTATGGCCTTGTGGTTTTAAAAAGTATACCTGACATTTTTCCATATAAGAAAAGTCTTGCTGGACCTTTTGGAAAGGAAAGTATTGTGTAGCTTGTCATAATAATCAGTTATTGTCCCCTTTTCTTCATCACTAGGTGGAAGACAAGGTTTACCACATTATATCTGAAGTTTTCTGCTGTAGCTATATTACAGACAAGGAGTTGCACACTGTGTTATCAGTGCTGCTTATTTTACTTTCTAGACTGCCTCCCCATTTCCAACTAGTTCTTCCAGTTTACCCAGAGGCAAAACTTTCAGATTCTTTCCTGAGTTTCTACAGTTTCAGCATCTCTCGAATTCTCAAAAGCATTCCTACCTTACTAAGCGTGCCTAAGGTTAAATGGGTCCCTAAAAATGCAGCCACATTTCCTTCCACTGGTGTGTCACTATTAATGAATGCCACATCTTGTTCAGGTCCTCCAGCAACTCGTACGGCTCTTTCTGCTGACTCCACAACCTGCTGTTGACCGGCTGTAAGGCAGTAGTTTGATAGTCACTACCAATGTCTTTGCCAGGGCAATCAAATCAATGCCATCACATGTGGTATCCTCTCACACCCACCATCTCATCTTTCAGCACTCCTGCTTCAGGAGCCCATAATCTTGTTTATGGGATGAAATTTGTCTTCTGTTCAAGAAAGAGCAGATGTTTGACCCCATGATTAATTCACCAAAGGCAACAGGGAATGGAAGTCTCCCTAGCAGCAAAGAGTGATCTCTGAAAAGTAGGAGGTGGGTGCCTATCAGGACCTCTAAAGTTAGACTCATTGAAGAATTTAAACTGTGTTTTAGTGGCAAACAATCAAGGCTTGGCAAAGTAGAGGGTCCTGAGGAACTGTAGAGGTGTTTTCTGTATCTAACATCTATGATTCTATGATACTATGACTAATCTCACTTTGCTTTAATATTGTCTCCTGTAACCTGTTCCATGTACTTGTTGCCCTTTCAGTAGTGCAATTATCTAAGATTTTATGGCCATCTCATCCATACTAAACACTGCAGTAGGATAAGCTGCATTATTTCTGAACAATCTGCAATAATGGATTTTGAAGTCTAGAGCTGAATATTTCCAGTCTATGTGAGTTCTGCCTCTTCATTCCATTTGCCTCATTTTCAATTAAATCACCAGTGTGTGAACAGGGCTGCCAGAGGATAGGAAGGGAAGAAAACAGAGTAAAAGACAGAGATTGAAGGAATGTAAAAATATTATATGAACCAGGTGAACGTGGAATTAGAATTGAAACAGGTAAGGAAGAGAAAATAAAATAAGGGTGAAAAAAACTAAAAATCCTCAGCATTGAAGAAAGATATGCTCACTGGGTATTAAGAGTGGGATACAGAAGTTTCATTTTTATATCTTTAAATCAAGTCCATGATATGGATATACTGACTAAAACCCATTTAGATTTTAATTGCTATGGGCTGCAAGAAATTTGCTGGTGACCTTCCAGTTTTTGCTGGACAGATGTTATATACACAACACAAACCCCACCATCATCATAATTGGTAGCCTTGTTGACAAGCTTCAAAGAGATGCCAAAGCATGAATAGCTGTGGAGATTCAGCTGCCCAAAATGAAAATCCTTAATGCATTTTGTCATGTATAATTGTGCTACAGAGGTGCCAGGGAAGTGCTATCAATATCAAGTTAAATGCCAGCAGAAGCTAAAGGCTGGAAAAAAGGGCCAGATAAGACAACTCTATAAATCCTGCACAGGAGGTGGGATGGAGCAAAAAATACAGGGGGACGGAGCAAGAGAGAGTACTTTGAAGGAAAATTCTTTACCAGAAATGTATTCCTACACTATTTTAGCTTTCCCTGCTGATAAAAGGCTCCATTGTATACCTTTGATGTATCAAAGGATGAAAAACCCACCCATGGAGTGCAAATCAGATAAGTTTGAGTAGGCAAGAGAGAAAAATTTCAGGATTAAAGTCCCAGAAGGAGAAAGGAACAAAATTCTCCAAACACAAATGGTACAAAGGACTGTACAATAGACATGAGCAATGTCAAGAAATGCTGATTAACAGTGCTATTAAACACACCAAAAAGATTAAGAGAAGAGCATGTTAAGAACAGAAGAAATGGTGGCAAAAATACAGGATAAGGCAAGAGAGAGGGGAATAGTACATATCAGCATCATGGAAAAGGAAAGTGGCAAAGAGTGAAAATCTAATCAAAGGAAGCCAAGAAATTATTTAGATTTAGTGGTTCATTTTTTTTCAGAATGTTGCTGTGTACCTTCCCCGGCGAGAGTGTGCAAAGGTGCTGCTTGCTGCTGCACCTCTGGTTGCTGTGCTGTTTCTTCTTCAGTGTGAAAATATTATTGCAATCCCACTCCCACTGCTTCACAAGGATTGCGCATGCTATCACCCGTGTTGTCTAAATGCTAAATGCTCTTAGAACGCTAATGGACAAGTAATGTGTGCAGAAGAGCCGATTTGGTAGATTAGATTTCTTAATGGACTTTCCGGAAGCATAAGAAGTAATTCATCTCCACAACAACACACTGTCACCTGCTGCTGTGGTTTTCAAAATTTCTTTTACCAACACATCACTTTTTATTTGTACAGCGTTGTGTCCATTTGCTTTCTGGGGGGGGTGAGTGTGAGATTGTGAGATGTGTCACTTTTCTTACTGTTGCTTCTGCAGGAAGAGAGATCCACAATTCCACACAAAATACGCATACTTTTCTCCATAGGTTACATCAAGTTTTCGGTAGCTTTTATCCCATTCTTTGCAATTTTTCTGGTGACTTCACTGCTGAAAAAAAATTCTTTCCTCTCCACTGTGTGATAGTCCAGTCTCTACAGGCACATAATGCCTGAAGCTCTGACAAAAGAGAAGCCAGAGATCCTTCATTTGGCGCCAAGATAAACAAGTTCTAACTTTGTGACAACCTGCTGACTTCAGTGAGAGTTTACAGTTATACAGGGCTTTCAAAACACAGCCCAGCAGTTTACACTTAGTACAAGACACATGTTGGAAAACTTTTGTGTTTCATAAATTCCTTGAAATTCCTTCAGTAAGTTCAAAATTCCATTTTCCTTCTTTTCAGATTCTTCCTTTTTTTTTCTTTTCAGGTTCTTTCCGATGTTGTTCTGATCTCTAATTTGTGAAACTGAAATTGCCTCAGTGGTAGCACTTGTGAAGTTGGAAATATCTGGCAATTCTCGGACTTCATGCCACATATTGTCAGTGTGTTACAGAAGTTCCATTGTTCCTTTTAAACAAGAATATTCTTTGGCATATCTGTGGTTTTAGATGGGAAAGAAGAATTGTGAAGCCAGCCAGAGTTATCAATATGAGCCAATGTGGTTCTGGGCTTGTTCGTCTTTTTTTTTTTTTTTTAAAAAAAAAAAAGCAAGATGAACTTCTAAACTTCTTAATCACATTTTTGCATTAGATCCAACTGAAAAAAGATTTTTTTTAATATTCAGAACAGAATAAGGTTCCATTTGTGACAAATACTTTTTGGAAAATCGATAATAGAACTTTCAAAATAGAACAGAATATTAAATATTGTACATGTTTGTGCGTACTGATGTGATAGTTAATAGTATAAGACAAGGCAGGAGTCCAAAATGTATGTCATTTTAGGATAACAGTTATCTAAAAAAAACCCTCCCTTGAGCAGTCATCCTGTTTTCCCACAGAGACTAAGGCTCATGTAATGATACTGCCTATATGCATTTGCCACCACAAATTTTGGTTGCCTCCCCCTCCCAAGGAGCTTTCGGACCATTGGCAAATTGGCAATTTTTGCACCATTGGCAAATTGCGACATTTGTTGTTGAAGGGTAGAGGCCTCAGGGACGGATCATTAAGCACTTAAGAGCATCGTAGTGCTTAGGAGAGGGGGTAGAGGAGACAGACCCGCACATCTCACGTGCAGGAGCATCTGCAGCAGAAGGTCATGCATTGATAGACAGAAGCAAACCTGCATCTGAGCAAGGTCTGTGTCTTCCCATGAGGAATCCTACAGATGTGTCCCTGGGACACACCAAAGTCAGTGAAACAGGAGGCTCATCTCTGCATGGAAAAGAGATCCTTTGCCGCGTGGAAATGCTTGCTAAGGATCCAAACTGAGTTCAGAATGGATTATAGGGAAAAAGCGTCCTTTCATCTCATTTCTTGTTTAGATTGGAATGCAGAGTTTTTACTGCTGCCATTTCAACATTATTTCATGCGTAATGAGTTCATTAATATATGAGAACTGTTTGTAAAATTAGATTTCTTTTCTTAACAGCACTGGAGAGGCAAAGTGTTTTAAAATGGGTTTATTTTTAGTTTTCAACTTAATTTTGCCTATTTGGAAAAACAAGCACTTGCAGCTAACGACAAGGGTAGAACTGCTGGCCCGCAGCCTTTATTGACATGAAGCCATCTAGTGATGTGCTGGTTTTCTTAATGGAGAGGGCAGGACAGTTCCTTGCCATCATTGTGAGAAGTGCTGCCTTGTGCAGTCTAAGGTAAGCAAAGAGCAGCTTTCAGCAGAGGCACATTTAGAGACCTTTTTCTGAGTCAAGTAAAGGGAGAGAGAGCCTGAGTGTGTATGTTTTTGATGGAAAAAGGGCAAATTCACATCTATTCTCTGGTACATTATAGGGAGGGAATCTACTGCCTGAGGGCTGAGTATATTTCTGTCTGGTTTTCTCAGTTACTGCACAGAGACCTTGGCAACTGATAGATCAGTCATTGACTGTGTGAGCGATGACCGATTTATGCTTGGGCAATGCTCTGCCCCTTGCAGACAAAGACGGTTTGTTATAGACGGAATAACATCTCTGCTGGGATTCCTGGCACTTGAACACAGGTTACATCAAAGAAGCAAGCTCTTTTTTATTTTAATCTAGAAAGGATCTGAAGAAAATACCAGTCCTTCTCCTCCAAGATCAACATTTTTGCTAGAAATCTCCTCGTGCTGTGTTTGTTTTCAGTAGGCCTCTGGTCGCTGCAGCCTTTAGGGATAATGAGACGCCTTTCACCGCCTTTTTGTGAAGAACAACACATACACAAATCTCACACATGTATCACCCAAAAATACAATTAATGTGTTGCATTTGAAAATTGTTCATGTTCTAGTAGCAATACCATGCATGCACGTAGCTATTTCATTTTGGGAGCGTGCCATTATATATTGCTGAATTTATTTGGAATCTGTTGTGACACTGAGTTTTGTCTAGGAACGAGTATACCTCAGGGGTGGTTTCCTTTTTATGCTGGGTGTACTATTTGTGACTGAGCCTTATGGTCTGGTTTGACAAACATTTCTTCCAGAGAGAGCAGCAGCTTACACACTCTTCCAACACTGGACACTATTTTCCTAGTCCAAATCTTCCTCGGAGTGCAAATATTTTTCTGGGGCAGGGTAGTGAAACAAAGTAAGAAACGAGGAAAAAAGTTAGTTTTTAACCCACTCCCTAGTCTACTTCACCACGCAGCCCCCAAGCTGGCATAGCTGAGCAGGACATAAGTTGAGATGAGCACCAAGGGGTTACTTAACCTAGCAAAAAGAAATGCTCGTAACACTGTGGATGTGGGCTAATTTCTCTGCCCTGAGAGTGAAAACCAGCTTGAGCATCTTGTGGTGTTTAATGCTGGTGACAAAGTAATCCCCTTTTCTATCAGCTTGTACGTGGCTAAGTGTGATCCCCAACAGGGCACATCTCATCTCTGTGCTTTCATTTACCTGCCTGCAATAGGGATAATATATACATATCCCTTTCGGAGATGATCTCCAGCTACTTTTTGTAAATAACTTTGCGCACAAAAAGCACTATATATTTTCTAAGTAAGTATGTTTCCCCCGAGATTCTGAAAAGAGCACTCAGATGTGTAGTATAGTAGTAATTTGTCCTCTGTGTGGAGGATGTCACAGTTTAGGGGAACTGGCGTGAGCCTTTTCAAACCAGCCAGTTCACAATACAACCTGGTCTGGTGTTACACGGTGCTGATGAGTTAGTCCTCAGACAACAAATGTGGGATGGCTCTGGGTGAGTGATGGGGAACAAGATGTTGAATGAAGCTGTTAGAACTCCCACCAGAGCTGAAGCTGTTTGTAGTGTGGAAGAGAAATGGGAAAGGCTCACTCACAGACAGTAAGTTATAACAGTCCAGGAAAAAAATCAGACAGAAAAGGCAGCTCTATTTGTGACGATACCTTTTTTTAAAGAAGCTTTCTGTTAACTTGGGTGGAGGCTGTTAAAGGTGGAACTGTAGTATCAACATCTGAGTACTATACTCTTCATAGATATAAAATATGAGAGTGACGTGAGTGCATCAAAACAAGCTGAAAGAAGCAGATCACCCACAAAGTTTGCATATTTGACATTTCTAACTGAGCAGGGAGCTAACTTGCTAAGGGACTAGATTTTGAGGAGCAAATATCTCAGAAGATTTTTAGCTTTTTAAGGGTTAATTATTCACAAGAAATCAACATCTGCTTAATCAAGAGAAGTTCCCAAGCCAAAATAATTTTTATCAGAGGTGGATAATGAAAGCACTTTATGGCGTTCTGCTCTGTATTCCTCACTGTATATCTCAGTGGAGATAAAGGTGCCAAATTTGGAGCTATGATAGGTACCAAATCCCTGTGGAAGGGACCATGGAAATTTAGAGTTTGGGTGAATGAAAAACACATAAATGGCAAACGCTTTTGGGTTAGGACAGTAGCTATTGAAGCAGACATGAAAAAAAACAGGTTTGGGGGGTTAAAATATGGTTTCATCAAAAAAGTGTTTTCTTAGAGTTAAAGGAATTAAACTGTTCAAGCAAAGAGAATATCCCAAAAGATCCCAACTCACCCTCAGCTAATGATTCAGGATAGATTCTGTTCTCATAAAGTTGAGGCAAAAGCGAAAGCTGTACAGAGAATAATCATTCTGGGCATGCTAAAGAAGATCCAGCAGAGCTAGTAAGCTCTGTGTTTACTGGAGGGAAAAATATTGCGTTCTTTTGCCTTAGTAAGGAAACAAACCAATGAAATACATATATAAAAAGGAATCAATTTCCATTTCCTGTGGGGCAGAGTCATTCTCAGAAAGGTAGTGCATATACTGAAAGCAATAAAGCAGGTCATATCAGCAAGGCGCCCTCCTAGTTTTGCCGTAGGAATGCTGTTTAGCATTTTAAATACACTACCGGAAAATGGCAAACCTGCATGACGGTACTCAAAGATGCTAAACTCTTTGCAGTTGGTACTTCATCTGTGGAAAAGCACACCTGAGCAAAGAGTGGACATAGAGAAGTATGCAAGTATTTGGTTTAAAAAGCCTGTCCAGATCCCTTTAAAATGTGGATTGTGATCACCAGAACTATAAAATAAAATCCTGCAAAAAAGTAATTATCAAATAGCACAGGGGCGCTGGCATAGCCTCTTCTTCACCCCTATAACCAAAGTACTGCTAAATGGGCTGCTATTTAAAGGTCACAGAATGATGACTACTGAGATGTCGCAGAAAGCTTTATTAAAATGATGTCTGAAGGTCAGGGAAGTACTGAAAGATCTCAGAACAGTGAAGGACATTTGACGTTGTCACCTTATGAAGCATCATTAAGAAAACTACTAAGGGTCCACTGCATATGCCATAAGTCAAATAAGAATCAAGTAAAAAAATCAAGGTTAGTGGCTATGCGTGGGGGAAAGCTGCCTGAAGTGGAACATGCCGAGAGCTGTGGGTGTTGGAAAGGGGAAAAAATTCCACAGGATTGGTCTAGACTGTTCCTGCATATTGACAGTTATGGATAAATTTATGTGATCTCACAAATGCTATACACTGTTACAATTACTTAAAACTAAGTTCCCATTTTAAGCTCCAAAATGTTAACTCAAAGGTCTCCCGAGAAATAGTTGCTTTATTTCTCTCTTATAAGACAATAATTAGAAACATCCTTTTGAGAATGTGTTTTCAGATGCCAGGTAATCAAAGCTCAGTTGTGCATAGACATAGCCTTTTTTTTTTCTTTTATTTTTTTTTACAAGAACAAATGAAAATAATTACTTTAAAGTATCCACTCATGAGAATAACTCTGCTCATCAGTCTAATTGCAAGCAGACACTGTCTTTCCATTGCAATAAATTCACAATGGTTCGTTAGCTTCTATAAGAGGATGAAATGGATCATCTTGTTAATATTGACATTGTTTTAGATGGTTGATTTTACTATGTATGTGCTGGAATTAGCAGTATACCTGTACAACAAAAATAATGAATTAATGAAGGGAGTGTTTGGAAGACAATGGCAGAGAGGGGAGATTAATATTTCCTGAAGATTCCAGATCTACAGCTAGACTGAAAGCTGAGAGGTGGTTTAAATAAATATGGCTTTGAGTTTGAATGTGTTGAATTATCAGCACTCACCTGAAGGGCAGTAACTTGCTAAGTTGCAGTAAGTCATTTGTTTTCAGTCACAGAAAGGGATGATTTGGTTTTTTCCCTGTACATGAGGAAAATGTATGTGTGAGAGCAAAAACAGAGAAACAGTGCTTTTAGTATTTTCATTATGATCACAAAAACATCCTTGAAGATATACCACTCTCCTAGCATTTATATTCTAGATAAAAGTGTTCCAGCCCTGGGGTTACTGTTGTTACCTAACAGGAGGGATGTAGTCATTACTTTGTTTTATCAGCTTTTCTTTCTCTCCCTTTTGCAGGGATTTAAACACACTGCGGTCTCGCTGAGTCCCTCAATCCATTTCCCTGGCCGAGTCTGGCAGTATACTCTGTGGATCTGATGGAGGGATTTTATCACGGACCTGGCTCTGCATGCAAATTAGGGATGCTAACTAGGGAAGGATAAGCACAGAGGAAAAGCTAGTGTAATGTCTGAAAAAGAAACAGGACACACCTCAGCTCTGATTCTCTACTTTCTTACTTTCTCTTTCCTAAGAGTAACTTTATTGACTTAACCGATTCAAAAATAAAATTTTTTTTTGGTGTGCACCTCTGAGAAAGAAGAGTCAAGGTCATTGTTTCCAATTTATACCTTAGGACTCTAACTTTTGCCATAGATATGGGATGCTAGTTTATTGCTTATTTTGAAGGATAATCCCTGATAGCTGTAAACTCAAAATGCAATATAGCTCGCTTATGACAAAGTAAGGTTAGTCTGGGGATTAGGTTTCCCCTATTACATCGCTAAAGCTCCCATATTTGATTCTGTGCCTGAGCTCTATCACCTAAACTGATTGGTATTTTCACATCAAGCAGACAAAACTGACACTCAGGTTTAAAATAAAGAAATAAACATGTTTCTGCGGTCTTATCTCCCTGTAGCTCCCTCCTGGCTTCCGGTCTGTTTCGATCCTATCTGCTCCAAGGCAGCTCAACCAAAATTCACTTAGAAAATTTAGCTTCAGAATGCAACCCTAGCCACTATGGGAAAAATGGGTGTTCTGCCATTGGCATCAAGGTTGCCTCAAGATCAAGGAACGTTCATGTGTTCTGGACTACTGCTGCCCACGTGGCAACTGGCAAAGCCTCCTGGGCTCTCCTGTGAGACTCCCTCAGTGGTTCCCACCTTATCCTCTCCCACCTTGTCCCTGTGGTGGGACATCCACAACTCACACACTTGAGCGGTGATGCAGCATCTTCTGTCCTGTGCTGCAACATCAAATGCCAGAGGTAGCTGACTGCTTTCTGAAGCCCTGGAAAGTGGCTATCCAAAGTGGCCAAGACCCTTACCCCACCCCAAAACTGAACGCTCTGCCATGTGGTCAGTATGTTATTGTGCCCCATGCTACACACAAAGGTCTTTTTGAGGAAATATACCTCTTCTTGGAGCATGAAGAGCCAAGTTCTGCCATTTTTACCTCTGAGCAGCAGCTCTTTGCTCCAGTGATGAAAGGAATGACTGCTCTGTGATACTGTATGACAGAAGTGAAGGCACAAGAATTCAGCTGTATGTGGACAGCCCTCTGTAACATTTTCCATGACAGAAAAGCTGCTTGAAAGAATCCTAACAGCCTCACATATCTCCACCCCTCCACAGATCTAGGGTCTGCTCCAGCGATTGTATGGGTGACAAAACTCTGTCCCAAAACTCTGAAGATGCCTGTGCTGGTACTGCATAATAGCCTCATCTTTCAGGTTAATCCGTTTCTCCTATCTCCCCTCTCATGCCAGAATACAAAAGGCTCTGAGGTTCCCACTGTGTGGAAGTAGTGGAGAAGAGAAAAAGCCCATATACCAGTTTTAGATGAACAGTCATTAACACTCTGACAACTATTCCTAGGTCTTATTGCAATGTATGGTTGCAGGATCATACAAGCCAAAAGGGCTCACTGGCCTTTTCCTGACAATAAAAGTCAGAAGAAGGATTACCCTGTTTAGTGATCTACTACATTCAAGATTTCAATGTGTTTTTCTGTTTACCAGGGCTTGAAACTATGAATAAAATTGCTGGCCTTTTTGTCCGAGCAGGGACAAAACCATATGCTAGTGCTCAACTTGAATCTTCAAAAAATGGGACCTTCTAAGGGTCGGCAAATATCAGCCTCTTTGCTGCTGGTCACGCCCTGGAGAGGAGCAGCAGCAACTGTGCTCTGCTTCTGGTCTAGAGCCGAGCCTACACCTGAACCCAAGCTCTCCATGTAAAATGAGAGCAAGGCCATGTGTAACTAGGCTTTTTAGGCAGGCTTCAGGCATGCCTGGGGGGGTGAGTGCATGAAAGGGTGGGTCCATGCGTTCCCACAGGACTGATCCAAGCATACCTACTTGCAGTGCAGGCTGCTTGTACTGGGCCTCCTGAAACGCCCAGCCCTGAGGGCATTTGCCTAAAAAGGGAAGATGCCACATGGGGCTAACCTGCCAGATGTGCCTCTGCTGCAGGAACATCTGGGACTTGTGAGCAGCCTCTGTTCAGGCTCTGCCTTTTGTATCACGTGTACGTGGCACTAAGCTTAATTCAGTGGTATGTAAGCATTAGTCTGTAAAACACGGAGGAGTTTAGCCTCTTTCTGTCCTAGCCTCCTAGGGTATAGCACAGATGCAATACAAAAAACTATGCCTGATGTGCTTAATGATATGTGCATTTTCTTTCTCTCTACGTGATACATCGCTCCTAGCAAAAAATGGTACCAAAATGACTGAGGAAAAGCTTTCGAGGCCCTCTAAAGCCTCATTCATTGTATTTCAAACCACAGGTTCCATAATGACACCACCATTTAATTCTGTGCAATTAATTAGCATGGGTTCTCCCAACTTCTGTTACCTCAAATCTTTTCTCCCTTTCGTAAAACTAATTGCAGTTCCTGTCCCTGCCACCAACATAATATCACAAGCTATTAACTATAGCCATTAACTGCAGCTGAAGAAACAATAGTGCTTTGTTCACTTCACCTGCATCCCATGAGTTGTGGACCTGGGTGAATTATAACATTCTGAAGAGACTGGTAAAAATGCTGCAAGTTTCTTCACAAAATATCTGTTGCGTCCAATGTAATGGACTCCCCTGCCTCACTCCAGCCACACAGCTACTCTGCAGCCATTCGCGTCACCCAGCAGTTCACCTTGGTGTATTTGTGGATTTTCCATTCTGTGCAATAGGATGGGAAGGAAGAGGCTCATTTGTTGCCGTCGTTGTTGCTGATCCACACAGGAGTTCTGGCCAAGGGAAGAGAAAGACTGGATCTGTTATGATGTGAACTCCGTGCCAAGTGGTAAGTAGTATGAGATGTTATCACGAAAAAACTCACTCTCAGATCAGTCCATGGAATATGAATTCCAGTACTAACAGGGGCTTGGAGTTGTGGAGGGCCCTCTGGTGATGCTGAGTTGCTACTCTCATGGCAGGCTCCCTCCAAGGATGTAGCCCTTGGTCACTGCTACCTTTAGACAGAGAGGTAAAAATGAGGCCCAAGGCGCCAGCAGAGGTTGTCACTGGAGAAACAGGACATTGACAGACAAAGGGTTGTTCGTGTTAGGGCTCCAGAAGGAATGGGAACCCAAGGTCTCCTTCACAACTGGGGTGATTTCAGTAAGGACCCTGCACAGGGGAAAAACAAATTGCAGTGATCATGTGTCCTTGAAGCTCCATATGGATCTGAGACTCAGCGCATCCAGTTCTTAATCCCTAGCTCAGCTGTTGCACCATCCTGTGGAAGACTTAATAGGACATCCAGCTCTGGTGATGTACAAAACTGTCACTGCACTATGCCAAATACCAAATCTTTAATGAGGTTATTCTTGTGTTTCATGGGATGCAGAGCAATAACCTACTTTCTGCTCTGATTAAGGGTAGGAAGTGACTGCTTTTCAGTGTTGCATCATTTATCAAAAATAATAAAAAATATAAAAAATCCCTCAGAAGCTAGATGTGGAAAATTAAAGAAGTTTTGATGAATAAACTTATCTCCAATTAACTTAATCTGTGCAAATCCTTTAGATGAGACACTGAAGTATTTTTGAGACACTAAGTTAATTTGGTGAAGTCTAGTAACAGCATCAGATTTTTCTGAACAACCTGATTTTCATGTTACAGATGTGTCAGCATAAGTATGGATGCACTAATCATTCTGGTATAATTAACTGCCTGGTGAAATGTCTCATTAGCGTGGGGAGTTACTGATGAATAATTTGTCATATTCTAATTATTCCTTTCTCTCCCGCCCTTCCTTTAAAAATACGTAATCATAAGTACTTAGGAAATAACTTGTATGGTGTTGAAAATCTACCTCATCATTTAGATCCTTCCAACTTTTCTGAAGAACGGTTCATGCTAAGTGCTGAGAATTAAACTAGCGATGAAAATAGCTGTTTTATAATGTTGCAGCACTGCACAACGTGCACAAGGGCCTGCATAGCATCTGGAAAGCTCCCATCTGAGAAAGGCCCCTGTTGTGTTTTACTGCCCCAAGGATAAAAGCAATGAGATATAGTATTAAGCAGTGCACAGACTCTCCTGTGTCTGAAGCTTCAAGAATGTGTTAAATTCCTTGGTGACCAGTTTTACGACCACATGTGATATCATCTCCCCTTTCCTGACAAAGCTCTGCTGACTTAATGGAAACACATTTTAGAGTGATAAATGCTTCAAGCAGGTTTCCTCTAACTAGAGATAGGAAGAGCTGACATGTGGCTGGAACGTGGAAAAGGTCGAAAGTGACGTAGTTTCTGTTGCATACATACAACCAGTAAGTATTCGAGTTATACGGTAGATGGAGTTTATACCAAACCTTGGGATACATAGATCAGAGCTGAAGCTGGAGGGGGAACGAATGATGCATACTCACAGTGTTGTCTGGGAATACCAGCAAGGACTCTAGCTGCCACCAGTACGTGTACCTTGACAGCACACATCTCCACAGCCAAAATGTAATGAACTTCACCTGCTTTGTATTCTAGAGTGTCTGCGTGGAGAGGGCACGTTGTATGCTGTGGTTCTGCTCCACTAAGATACCATGAAGTTGTCCCAAGAAGTTGCTTCAGCTTCTGTTTCCTCTTCCTCTTCTGTTGTTATTTAGACTGCAAAATTTGCTGAGGTGGGGGAAGGGAGTAAACAAAATTGACTTTGTGTTGTTGTGCTTGCTTGTATACGAGACCCCACGCAGTGAGGCCTTTGCACACTACTACAAGTATAGCCTTGTAGTAGTGTGCCTTATAAATGCTTACAAATATCTGCAGGGTGGGTGTCAGGAGGATGGGGCCAAACTCTTTTCAGTGGTGTCCAGTGACAGGACAAGGGGCAATGGGTACAAACTGAAGCAGAGAAAGCTCCAGCTGAACAGGAGGAAGAACTTCTTCCCTCTGAGGGTGACGGAGCCCTGGCACAGGCTGCCCAGGGAGGTTGTGGAGTCTCCTTCTCTGGAGATATTCAAGACCCAC
>Ga0065711_1040229_pt1 | contig 17141 bp, 9 predicted proteins | sample Hoacrofraction12_FD_59098 | JGI IMG/M metagenome (GOLD analysis project Ga0065711, IMG submission 59098) | Hoatzin crop microbial communities from Cojedes, Venezuela - Epithelial fraction 12 v2 (version 2) | ecosystem: Host-associated > Birds > Digestive system > Esophagus > Crop | place... | reverse complement strand
CCAAAAAAAAAAAAAAAAAAAAAAAGCCAAAAAAACTACCAAAACCCAAAAAAACCCTGCTTCAAAATTAATCTTGTTCCATAGGTTTGATGATTGTGTTTAGTTTTTGGAGAGAGATCAAAAGTCCTAGCATTATCATAAAGCTTTCCACAAAATATATGCAGTGTATGTTGTTATTCATAAATAGATGTGAACACAGCTGGAAATGGGCAGTTGTATGTGGCTGAAGAGAAACAATTATCATCATTATGGTATGAAACAGGCATGTTTATCTTTCTAAGTCTGCAAAGGAATAAAGTTTAAAGCAATCCTGTGTGACTGTGGGAAAGACTAGAAAGGAAGTGAGAAGGTTGTGTCTACACAATATAGTTAAACATTGTGCTTAGAAAGTTGGGAGGAGATCACCATAGCAGTAAATGTTTTCATTATATGTTTTGTGATGCTTTAGATAAATATAAATCACAGCTGATTAACAGTTAGAATTGCCACTCTGGGTTAGACCCCCTGCTGGACACCCCAAGTGTTCCCTTCACTACATAAATCTCCAAAGGTTTAAGGTTTCTTCAGCCAGAAGCTGAAGGGGTTGAATAAAAGTGATTGTGTTTAGTAGCCACTCACAAATCTATTTTTGTGAATTTGTCTAATTCTTTTTAAAATGAATGTCTAATTTTCAGCACGCACCACACTGTGGCAGTGACTTCCACGACATTTTGATATCTGTTAAAAAAAAGGTACTTTCTGTCCCTTGTGCCTGCTGCCTCATGATCTCATTGTGTTCCTTTATCCCTGTGTTGTGAGGGATGATCGTGTACACGCCCTTTTCATCACTCCTCATGAGTTTATTTCTCTATCAAATCACTTTTTGGCCATCTTTTTTGCTGGAAAGTTCCACTTATTAAGTCTCTTTGTAGGATTTAGCAATGACAATGCATTTTCAATTAAACACAATACTTCTTAATGAAGTCATTTGCTCATTAATGCCTTCAATTCACTAGTGGGGGAGCTGAGATTTGTATGGATTTTTTATGAACTGTGGAAGGAATATCGAAGGAATTAATGCGTAAGTTATATGCAGTATCAGAGTGTGTGAGATCTGAAGCCAAGAGAATTTTTTCACGCCCAGGGAGGGGTAGTGATACGACATTAACTATGAGTGGGTAGAAAACAGAAAAACTCAGCATGCGTTTTTAAATTAGTGGTAAAGGAGGAAGAAAATACTGCTCATGTACCTAAATTTATTTAAGAAGTAGCCATTCATAATGGAAATCCTGTATCTTTGGTATGAATAAAATAGAAAATAGAATTTGTCTGTTTTTGCAGGAGAGATGGCAGAGCTAGGTAGGAAGCTCTGAAACCGGAAATACAGTGTGGGCAGTAAAGGGAGGAGGAATGCATGGATGATATCTCGAAAGCAAAAGATGTGGTCTGTGTAGCTCCACTATATTCAAGGGCCTTGGCGTGTTCAGATGGTGGGGCTGCAATGTGGTTAGTTGTCTCTCAGAGTAGCAGAGCTGAGTCTGGGGAATCGAGGGAAAGGAAGATAGTTAGCACACTGAGTGAACTGGTGGCTAATTTAAAATAGAGACCACTGGCTGCTGTACACCAGAGTGTAACCTGTACCGAATGTGGATGTGGTCCTATCTTTATACCCGTTTCATGCACAGTAGTAATACTAAATGCAAGAAGTGACAACGTGAAAATACTACTAACTTATTTTCCTTTGCTCTGGTGTGGAGAATAATGGCTGCTATCCTCCCAGCACTTGCCTTCTTTGGGGCAGGCAGCCTCACTGCCACGGGCTGAAGGGGGTGACACTGGGGGCTGCGTTGATGGTGCTGTGCCTGCGGTCCGCTGAAACTCCCAATTCCTTGAAATTAATGGTTGGACTGAGCTAATGCAAAGGCCTGAAGCTTCAGTGCGGTGAAAGCAGCAAAATCAATGTGGCAACGTAAAACATGGTCCATTTAGATTTAAACATTTCAGTCAATTTCAATTAATCTTATAGATCGTAGTGAAATAGTAATTTTCATCTTTCTTGCATGACATTTATTACTACCCTGACATTTTTCATCGTTATTATACCAAGCACCTTTACCTGAAGAAAACAAAATGTTTTGCTCGTGTTGAAGGGAAATATGCTGGAATTTACAACATTCAGGAAAGTGAGAGAAATTCATTTTCTTCATTTTATTCTGAATGAGAGCAAATGTGGAAATGGCCAGAATTTCCAGTGGCATGCGTGTATTTATTCTATGTGTCTTGTATTTATTGTTACTGCTGTGCGTGCCTTCTTTCTTTTCAGCTCTTGGAGGTGTGGCTGGCCTAGGTAGATGCTACTGAGCAGGGAGAACCAGCCAGCCCGTGCAGTGCTGAGCCCTTGGCCTCTTCTGCCCTTTGCGATTCCTGTCTTGTTTTTCTCAGATTTGGTGCCTTTCTTTCAGTGGTGACAGAAAACCAAAGCTCGTAGTGAAAGGGGACAGTAAAAGACTCTGCACTCGGGATTGTGCTGGTGGCAAGACCAGCAGCCAGTCTTTACTGTCAGGATACGGATCTGGGCTCCGGTGTTGGCTGCAAAGAAGTCAATTTCACAAGAAATGTGCCAGTGACCTCTCAGCTCAGGCATGGGGCAGCAGTGGGTGCAGTGACCTCTCGCTCTTGGCTCATAGGCAATGTAGTGAGACCCTCTAAAGGTAATCGTAGTTTTAAATTAAGAGATTTAAAGCTGAAGACAGTGAGGAGCATGCAAAATGATGTCGTGTTGTGGATCTGCTGTATTGTGTGATGTAACATCATAAAGTTGGGGACTACAGGGCTAGGGGAATCCATATTCCTTGGATATGGCATTGCCATAGACTTCAGCTGGAGAAAAAGCTGCCTTCTGCAGCATGTGTAAGACTGAAAGGATTCCCAATGATGGAAATACTACAAAAGTTGCTAATGGTGATAAGTGTTATGTTTCAGGTTGCAAAACTATTCCCGTCGAAAGATTGTCCTTTAAAATTTGCAGAGCGTTTATGACTTTCCTTCAATAATGTTTCATGTTGTGTGCTAATGTGGTTGACGTGCTGGATAAATCTCAGCCAAGGGAGAGACAGGTAGTTACGAATGTCTCCTGAAACACTGAAGGGAGGCAGGAGCCAGCTTCCTACCCAGCCATCCTTGCAGGGGTGTACAGGGCTGACACAGGTAATGAATTTGTTTGTGTGGGCAGAGCAGCCATGTGGCTCCATGAAATCACGTCTCCTTACCACGAACAAGCGGATGGAGAGCGGCCAGATGAAGCAGATTCATTAATCTCTTGACTCACCTTCTCATCAGTAAATTCCTTCCTTTGCAGGGTAAGAGGGAGTTACAAGCAAGAACTCTGAGGCTACGCTATGTTTGTCTGGGGCTTGGACTCCTGAATCAGCCATGCTTCCTGCATGGTGCCTTATGCTCTGGCTCTGCTCTGATCTCAGGCACATTGGCCAGAGGCAGCGTCAGAAGCTGAGCTTCCTGTGACTGCACTGCTCAGCTTCTATTAATTTAAGTTGTTGGCCTCTGTGCCCCTGAAGGGCGTGATTTTGAAGGCTGTATGAACAGGGGAACAAGTGCTTGGTGGTTCTGATGGTGGCGAGATTGACTGCTTGCTATTTGCATGTGACAGACCTGTCACACCAGCATGGCCACCCTGTGCTGGGCTTGGTGGGGTGAGCACATAAAGAAGACAGCGTGCATGGTGTGGCTCCTTCAGCACCATCAGCTTGCCATACAAGAAAGCAAGGGTAGGATTCATCTCCCAGCGGTACGTGTCTGTGGAAGGGGTGCCTGCATCTGAACCAGCTCTTTAAACTTTCTTTGGAGTTGATGGAGAGCTCATCAATGCAGGTGGCAGAGCCAACATGACAGTTCATTTCACCCTGACAGATAAGCATTGTGTTATGTTTGTGTATTTGACACAGAGCGCGGTTGTGCTAGATACTCAGGGTTAAGAACCAGTGTAGATCTCAATTATACCAAATGGGAATTTGGCAAAGACATTTTTGAGATTTTTCTGTGTCATGGTCTTTCTCAAAAAACTTCCTTAATTCTCTAACTGCTGTCAGAGTCCAGGCCTACTCCAGAAAAGTCCTCTCTGGCATTGCCACTGCTTTTGTGCCAAGAACATCGTGGAGTTATACTGGTTCATGCCTGCAGTCACTCAGTGATGGATTAGGCCCCATGGTTGTATCCAGGTGCCAGCAAACTGCTCAACATCTCATGCAAATTGGCAGAGCCTCATTGAATACCTCAATCACATGGGGCCAATGATGTCTTCACAGGCATCCTGCCACCACCATGAGTAGCAGCACTTCCAAACTTCAAGTCATTAATTCTGCCTCTTTGTTTTTTGGGCTGCTGTTTCAAAAGAAAAGAAAAGAAAGAGCTGGTACCATCACCATGTTCTCACACTGTACACCTTGCTTGTGATACAGCAACTGATTGTTTAATTGTCAACTTAGTTCAAAGTGTACCACCTTTGAGTCCAATTTTAAAATTTGTTATTGCTACTTATATCTCATGTCCTCATCTGCTCTGGATGCAGCAGGATCTCTTGCATAATTGTCTCTGTAAACATCTCACATCTCTCCAGAGAAGACCAGTGCTCCTCAAGCTCCCAGCCCCATCCTTGTGTTCCCCAGTCTGCTGTCCGGTTAGGAGTTACACAGCATTAGCTGCTCCAGGACTCCTGAGAGACATGAGCTTAGTTCCTGGCCCTGGTTGTTGCTGGTAGATGTGGATGACTATGGGGGCTGTAGCTGTTTCCCTCCTAGCTCCTACCTGTCTCACTTCTTTGTGGTTATGCTCTCCATCCTGAACTGAACCTCATGGCTTTCCGGGTCTTTGAAGCTGCATTTTGGTAGAGGCGCTGATAAAGTGAGGTCAGTGGTGTGCATTTTTGGACTGGGATGTGAGTCCTGCATAGGAATGAGGGTGCGGAAGATCAGAAGGAAGATGAGAGAAAAATGCCAGTGTGCGCAAAATGCCATTTTGCAGGGTTGTAATTGGTGATCTCAAAGGGCAAATGTCCCAGGCATGGCAGGGAATATTCACATGAAAATGCTTCCAGATTAAAATGCCCTACTTGGTAGTTTCCCTTGTGGGCAGCAGACTTAATTACACTTCAAAACCTTCAGAGTGGCATATGTTTGCTCCTTTGGCCCCAACACCAGAAGGGCTGTTGCTATCTGGCCCGAAGCAGCAGGAACTCCCATGCTAAACCACAAGTTGTTGTATTTTGACCCCAAAATGCAGTGCATCCTCATGGACTGAGACCAACTGTGCTGAGGAAAATTCAGGAAAGTCCAGTCTCCTTCAACGAGACGAACCGCAGCGTACTCCACCTAGCACTGCCATCCCTTTAGAAACATCTGTTGTTCTGACCACTGCTGTAATTAATAAATGTAGTACAAATGTAGTACGGTGTCCTTATTGGAGGGTTTAGAGATAAAGCTGTGCCTGGGCAAGAGTCACAGGTCGCCTTCGGAGACTAAAGAGCAAGGTAATCAATTAGAACAGGCCTGCCTGCGGGCCTTCTGGAAATCTGGATCCTTTCCATGGTAGACATAATAGCAATGTCCTTTGCCAGGTAATTTTCCAAATGATTATTTTAAATAATATGTTGCTGTGATCCAGCAAAAGAGTTTCGAGATTTATTAGAGCATTTGTCACTAAGAGGAAAGGCAGCCGGCGAACTCTGCGGGCTGGCAGTAAGCAGGACAGGGCAAGTGGCATATAAAATACTGAAGTCCCTAATTGCTCAAGCCCATTCTGTGCTTGCAGCAATGGGAAACAGGGACATACATCTCACCTCTCAGCACTGGCTGCCAGCATCACAGGTCACCAAGCAGATGGTATGGGAGCTGCTCTGAGATGGCAAGAGACGCGGAGGGGGTGATGGTGATGGATTGCTTCCCTCCCTTCCCTGGGCAGGTTTGCACAGAAAGAAAAGGAGGTTGTCTGGTCCTGGATTCATTGCCCCTTCCTGTGGTAAAAGCTGTGACAGAGCCCTGTTTTAACAACCTGGCTTGAAACTGAAGCTTGTGGCTCTGTGTAGAAACTAATCCAAACAAGCCTTGGAGGACATGCTGTTATGGGTGCTTCAGGTTGCTCTGGCTACGTGCCTGCTTTTATTTTGTTTTATTTTTTTAAATACAGAATTAGGGTATCATAAACCTAGGGCACTTTTGTCTGTTCTAGCCTGTTTCTTGCATTTTGGAGTAGAGGGGGGAAAATTGTTGTTGCTTTGGGACTGACAGGTATCTTACAAACAAATAGCTGGACTCTTTCTCCCATTAAATAGCCTTTCATGGCTTTGTCAGTGTTGAGGGGGAGCTTCTAGTGGGATTTGGCAGGTTGTGTTGCCAAGGTGGAGTAGAAGAGTCTCAGTGAAACTGAGAATCTGATAGAAATACATGGCAAAAAGTGCACGTCCACATCATAATAATGGCATTTTCTCTCTCCTACTTCCTCCAGGTTATCTTGCACCCCGAAACCTTCCTAGTGCAGGCTTCTTCCCATTCCTGCAAACTGTGCTGTGCGATTCGGATGCCAGATGTAAAGGCACACCGTACACACCAGAAGATCTGCTGCCAAGACTTAATGACATCTCATCTCTCAGACTGTAAGGGAATCTGAATATATCTGGGTGTTACCAGCTGTAAAGCAAAACTTGCTTTGAGGTGGAGGGAGCAGCCATGCGTGTGTGTATGAGTAAGTGTGTCCAGAACAGATATATCTCAGATACCTGTTAGATACAATCTCAGATATCTGAACACTCAGAAATGAGAATATGGGCTGCAATATGGGATACCATAAAAATGTTCATATTAGGGAGAGCTATCAATAATGTGCCAACTGATCAATGTTTGATAGTAGAAGAGAATTTCACTCCCTGAGAAAAATGCTTCTGCTCACCTGGATCAGAGCAAAGAAACTTTTGTTTGCATGATTGTGGGTCAAGTCCTGCAGGGTGTCAGTGGAGAAGACTTCCACCAAGAGCAGCTCAGCGTGCTCATCTGCCACTGTGGCAATCGGCTTAGGGTACTTTGGGTGAAAGTGGCAAATGGTCCCCAGTGGTTCTAGTTTGAGGTACAAGAGCTCTGGAGTGGCTGCTCTTTCAGTAGATCCTCTAGGTGCCAGCCAAAGTGGGTATCCTCTCTGCAAGCCATCAAACGTTAGGGAACAGCTGAAACTGAAGAAACAATTTTTGCCCACAAAAGCATGCAAATTTTGAAGTGTGGTGCTGGCTGGTCATGTATTGTTGGAATGTCAGTTTGTTGAAATTGAAATGTTCAGTGGAGGCATTTCAATTTCATGGATGTTCCAGCTGAAGCCAAGTAGCATTTGCTTTGAGACATGCCAGCCAGGGTTGTTTCTACCTATTGGCTGCCCGCTTCTAGCACGCCCCTGGGGAGCATGCCACTTTGAGACCTGGCCGGTTTGTGGAGAGCTGAAAATCTGGGTATCTTGCATACAAGGTCCCTGGTTGCTCATCTTTGATTTCAGGTAAGATGTTGCTCCATAGAGGCTATGTCAGAGCCTCAAGAACCCCCTTGGCCAGAGCTTGAGCATCTGAAGAGCTAAGGTGGGCCCCACGCCTTCCACCAGAGAGCCCATCAGGCAGGATAGGGGATCCTGGCGTTGGTGGCTCCTTAAGGGTCCTCCTTAGTGCAGAGGGACTGGCATTTCCTGGAGCAAGTCTCAATGGTCAGGGTCTTTCCATTGGTTAGGAGTCTGGATGACTAAATATGTGGATGACTGAGGTTACACAAGGTGAATCCTAATCAAATTCAAGGTCACACAGCAGAAGGGGGCAGAGCCACACAGAGACTGGATGCCTGGATTCACAGCTCTTCAGTCGTTTCCTCAGTGTCATTTTTTTCCCCTAAGCGTGCTAAACAATGGTTAATTTGGGGCATTGAAATGAAGAAACGGGAACTTCTAGCCCCAAAGCTGGAGGTCTTCCATGGGTTTCAATAGCTACAAAGCCTCCTTGCTTTCTGTTTTTGGTTTCAGCACAGCTGTTTAAGAAATAACTGCTTTTTCCTGCCAGCTGAAAATCAAAGGATTTGGCCAAACTATAGCTCAAGTCACATGAGTCATTAATAAGCATCTTGACCACTATTGATGCTAAAAGTTGGCTGTGTGAAGTGTCGCACAACTATGTGGGTATGCCTACCCTTATGTGGTCAATGTCAGCCTTAGAAATTTATTGTATTCTACAAGAAAAAAACACCAAGTAGCCACAGCAAACCTAGCAGGATACAGCAGAGTATAAAACCTCTGCAGAAGGTTGACTGGGTAGGGGAAAGCTCCAGAAGCCAACATGAATAGATGTAGCTCTGTCTGAGGAGCAGAATCACCATGGGTGAGTTCGTCACAAAGGCAAAGTATTTGATCTGTGACCCTTCACTGTCTGGATGTATTATTGTGTAATATTCTAGAGTTTGTAGTATTCAGCTAATTCAGACTGGGGTTTTTTTCCCCCTCTCTTTGTGCAGCTCACTGAAGCTGTTGTTAAACTATTTAATAACTTGCCCTAAAACTGCATCTGACCAGTGACTAGGAGAGAAAATGGGCAACGTTCTCATCTTTGATTCTGTTCCTTAGGAGCATTTACCAAGATGCACAAGACATGGTCGCTTAGAGATTTCCCCTAATAAAAGGGAACTAAGTATAAAAACTGAGCTCGACACAAACATCTTCCTTTCTTTTCGCCTGTAGTGAAATGTTTGAGAGGGATGAAGTAAGGTCCTGATATCTTGAAGGATTTCATGTTGGGGGCGTGCAAGCTGCTGTTACAGCTTAGAGCTGTTCAACAGACATCCAGGCCTCTCTGCTCAGTCTGAGTGTATTAACAGTGTCATGAAGTTCTGCACTGTTTCTGCTGCTGAGCATACATTGGTGGAGGACAGACTAGGACTTGATACAATGAGACCTTCTTTCCAGAAGTGGGAATTTTTTAAGGTTAGACCAAATATATATGTCAAGCCTTGCCTGTCCTTGGTGTCCCTGCAGAGCAGGCATGAATGTGTTCTCCTCCATCTGTTTCGTGTCTGAGTGCTGCAGTGTGCTTCCTCAAAATACATGCCAGGCCTCTAGAAGGAACAAGACTTTTGCAGAACCCAGATTTCTACACACCTGCCATGAAATCCAGCTATGGACCCCTTCTGATTCACACAGTAGTTAAGTCTAAGCATAATCATAAAAAGCTCTGTGAGTTGTTACAGATGTCTTTTTTTCTTTTTTCTCCTCCTCTCCCTCCTTTCTTTTTTTTCTTCCTTCCCCCAGTAAGTGGAGGAGCTCATCCAGTATGACAAAGGACAACCAGCCATCACTATGGAGTGCGGAGGTTCCTAAAAGCGGGAACACTTCACTGGGTAGGTTATTCACTGTTGTGCAAAGTTCTGGTCTTTAAAGGCTGATCTTTTGAAGCTCTCTGGACAGAGATGCAATTCTTGGAGCACTGCTGAAATGGTTTATGTGTTTTATACAGGCACGTGACCATGGCCATGACATTAGTGTAAATTCATGGGAATAATTACAAGTAACTGTCTGTAGAAAAGACTTTTGGAATTTGGCCAAGAAACCAGGATTAAATTGTTACACTTCACAGGAGCAATGCAAGATTGCAGACTATTTGGACATTAATTAAAGACCTGGCTATTTATGGAATATTGCCCTTTTTCTGCCCACAAATTGTCCATAAACATCTTATGATTTTTTTCAACTGTATTTCTTATTCACAGTTATCCACCAACTAAGTCGCCTTCAGTGGATATTTATTGTTGATGATGATCTCCTCTCATGTGATTCTCTTTCCTGAAGGAACTTTCAGACTTCAATTTTCCAGAAAATCATTACAATTATTATTTATTGATAGTAATGGCTAGTACTATCTGTAAGCCTTCATGATGGATAGTCCTTTCTCCAAGCTCACGATCAAGTGAATGGTTACAGGTTTGTATTCTGTGACTGTTCTGCCCCAGCCATTCACTGTTCCAATTAGCATTCCTGCCAATGCACTCACTCTTTGGTGTATGGGCAGAAAAAGGCAGAACACAAAAGGGACTGAATGCAGAGGCATGGGGGAAAAAACAGTAATCAATGAACAGTTAGGGGAACTATCAACTCGTACTGACAGCCACAGATGATCAGTGAGAAACTCAGTTCTACATCTTATTTAAAAAAATAGAATAAAAATTATAGGTCAGCTTCTGCTGGTGTAAACTTGCATAGCTGCTTTGGTTTCCGTGAGCTGGGTTGTTTTGAAAGCAATGCTCAGTGCAAGTGTTGGCTTTGGTGTGCATCAGCTGGGGACCTGGCAGTATGCCATCATGTATAGCGGGAAGCAGTGCGCCAAATCTGTCAGAGCTGTTTCTGAGTAACAAGTACCACCCACTGGTGCCAAGACCTGGAGAGTTCTCCCTTACAGGGCTATCAGCTTGAGCTGAAGTGGGCTTCCTTGTAAGGCTTCCCATCTCTCTTCTTGCATGGGGGACCTGCATGACTTGAGAAAAGAGGCGGAAATTAATGTTGAACTGCAAGCAGATAGTTAAATGCATTTAATTAAAAAAAGTTACAGAAGGAAATAATGTAATCCAGGATTCAATTACATCACAAAAAAACTTAAGTAAATACAGGTGCCATTGGCTGTACCTTTGGAAACAGATTAATAATGATAGCATGCCCAAAGCTGTGGTCAGCTATCCTGTATCATGGTTTGATGTAGCAAAGAGGTTAAAAGACATTAAGTAAAATACAGTGTTTCAAACTGTGTTGCAGCATTTGGGGATTTGGTATCTCATGGAGAAAAAACCCTTCACAACATTTCATCACCATCCAACTTGACTTCCAGCATCAACATGCTCAACAAAATCCTCAGTTTTGGGAAGGTAGGTCTGTATTGCATAATAGCTGAGTGCAAACATTTCTGTGTCATCCTATTTAAAGAGTTGGAAGCTCAAAGTTACCGATATACAGCTTTTATTGCTTTCTCCGCTGTTATGTGAATGTGCTTCATTTTGGGAAGAGGAAGACAGTTACTGTGGGTGGACTTTTAAGCTTTGTGGTAAGTTTACTATCCTCTAAACAAAAACCAGATAAACCAGACACCTTGGGACATAATACCAGGAACTACCAAATCATAGAATCATAAAATGGTTTGGGTTGGAAGGGACCTTATAGATCATCTAGTCCCACCCCCTCGACACGGACAGAGACACCTTCCACTAGACCAGGTTTGTCAAAGCCCCATCCAACCTGGCCTTGAACACTTCCAGGGAGGGGGCAGCCACAGCTTCCCTAGTCAACCTGTGCCAGGGCCTCACCACCCTTGTAGTAAAGAATTTCTTTCTTATGTCTAATCTAAATCTGCTCTCTTTCAGTTTAAAGCCATTGCCCCTTTTCCTATCACTACATGCCCTTTTAAAAAGTCTCTCTCCAGCATTCTTGTAGGCCCCTTCAGGTACTGGAAGGCTGCTATAAGGTCTCCCTGGAGCCTTTTCTTCTCCAGACTGAACAGCCCCAACTCTCTTAGCCTTTCCTCATAGGAGAGATGTTCCAGCCCTCAGATCATTTTTGTGGCCCTCCTCTGGACCCGCTCCAACAGGTCCATGTCTTTCCTGCACTGAGGGCTCCAGAGCTGGACGCAGTACTCCAGGTGGGCTCTCACCAGAGCGGAGCAGGATCCCCTCCCTCGACCTGCTGGCCACACTGCTTTTGATGCAGCCCAGGATACAGTTGGCCTTCTAGGCTGCAAGCGTACATTGGTGGCTCATGTGAAGCTTTTCATCCACCAGTACCCCCAAGTCCTTCTCCACAGGGCTGCTCTCAATCCCTTCATCCCCCAGCCTGTATTGATACCGGGGGTTTACCTGACCCAGATGCAGGACCTTGCACCTGGCCTTGTTGAACATCAGGAGGTTCGCACAGGCCCACCTCTCAAGCCTGTCCAGGTCCCTCTGACTGGCATCCTGTCCTTCTGGTGTGTCAGCTGCACCACTCTGCTTGGTGTCGTCTGCAAACTTGCTGAGGGTGCACTCGATCTCACTGTCTAAGTCATTAATGAAAATGTTAAACAGCACCGGTCCCAGTACGGAACCCTGAGGGACACCACTTGTCACCGGCATCCATTTGGACATGGAGCCTTTGACCACTACTCTCTGGCTGCTACCTTCCAACCAATTCCTTAGCCACCAAACAGTCCATCCATCAAATCCATATTTCTCCAATTTAGAGAGAAGGATGTTGTGAGCGACTGTGCTGAAGGCTTTACAGAAGCCCAGACAGATGACATCCATAGCTCTTCCCTTGTCCACTGATCTAGTCACACCATCATAGAAAGCCACTAGGCTGGTCAGGCAGGACTTGCCCTTGGTGAAGCCATGCTGGCTGTCTCAAATCACGTCCCTGTCCTCCACTTGCCTTAGCATAGCTTCTAGGAGGATCTGTTCCATGATCCTCCCAGGCACAGAGGTGAGGCTGACAGGTCAGTAGTTCCAGGGCCCTCTTTCCTACCCTTTTTAAAAATGGGCACAATGTTCTGCTTCCTCCAGTCACCAGAAACTTCGCCTGACTACCATGACCTTTCAAATATGATGGAGAATGGCTTGGCAATGCCATCAGCCAATTTCTTCAGGACTCTAGGATGCATCTCGTCAGGTCCTATAGACTTATGTATGTTCAGGTTCCTCATATGGTCCCAAACCTGGTCTTCCCTTACAGTGGGAGGGGCTTTGCTCCTCTGGTCCCCACCATGCAGTCCATAGACACCAGAATGCTTATGTTTTTGCATTAAGGCTTACAAACACACACACATTTCTCGTCATATGAGGAGTTTGAGGGAGTTCAGTGACACTGATCACCCGTTAGAATTCTGTATGTGTGTAAGTGCTTGTAATGACAATGCTTTTCAGATTTCACTACTACCCCTTAAAAAAATTCTCATCGTCACATTTAAAGCCATCCCAAATAGAGTATTTCTTTAAAGCTGCCTTTAACATTACATCTTACTTTTAGAGCCAGACCCAATATTCAACTGCAGCAAATCTCAAAGTCATTCTGTGTGAGGTCTTCTCGCGATACATAGCACATCCCGATCTGACTGAAGAGAAGATGGCAGCCAATATCCACCAGACATTCTGTTTTACTGACTCATCACTTTTAGAGTCATTTACCCAAGAGTTCAGAAGCCAGCTCTCTCAGGTAAGTGCCTGGGACCTTTGCTAATATCTGTAGCTAGCTAGTAGCTGTGTTAGTTCACACGCGTTATGGTGGTGTTTGGGAGATACAGAGTGTGACCCTGCCTGGCTAGGAGTTGGTCACCTCTATAACAAATTGCATATGGTCCATGACGAGGCTGAGCTAATTCTTGTGAATGGGATTAGCCCAAAGACCTTAGAGTTGAGTACACACCTTGGAAAACAAGGACATCCAGCTGTCAGCTCGTGGCCACTGAGGCTTCTAACCATGCCTGGGTCTTTTTTCTCTTCTTTATTTTCCCTGCTGCAGTGACAGGTAGATAGAACAGTGTGAGGATGTAGTGTAAATAAGAATATTTAAAGCTAGGGGAGGCAATAAGTTTAATCATGTATTGCCTCAGTGCATAACTTCATCCAATAACTCCTGCATTTGATCCAACAATTCATGATTGAAGCAGTACTTGTCTTTGGGAAAGCTATATAATTAAAGCAAATGAATCCTTTAAATGTAATGCCTTCTTTTTTTTGCCAGGGTGAGAACTGATATTAATTTATCTTGTATTCCTAGTCTTTGGACTGTTTGGGACATTGTGAATCACAGGGCTTGTCTAAACAGAGAATTTATTGTACAATCCGGGGTGTGAAGGTGAAGCACAGTCACTCAGTTATTGCCTGTCACTAGAGTCCTTTGAATGTATTGTTTGTAGAGTTGTGTACAAGTGCAGTGCAAGCTGAAAAACATAAAAAGACCCACTGGCAGCAAAGGTTCTTGTTCTTAAATAATTTCTTGCATTGTTATTTGTTAAGGTGCAGCAAAACCCACAGTACCAGGCAGTGTTCGTCAATGAAATGGTCTCGTTTCTAATGCTCATCTCTCAAGTGCAGAATGACACCTCCCTGTGGCATCTCCTTTTGCTGGCCCCAGATGTGTTTCAGGGCAGCATGCAAATGCAAGACATAATTGATCTCCTTCAGAATCCAAGCAGGTAAAAATACAGAAAATGCCAGGAGAGAGGCACTGAAAGTTGGTGGGTTTGGCTATTGAACTCTAAGGGCATCACCTCTCGTCTTGAAGAAAGGGTGTTAGCTTAAAAGCGTGATTTATTTGGAGGATGATGTGGCTCCATACTGATCCATCTCTAAAGCTCTCTACGGACAGTGAGCAGTGTTTTGATTTTCAATGACTCTTGTGTCACTTTTTAAAAGGGAGCTTGACATGAACTCTTAGTTTTCTTCCAGCCTGCTTAGAGGCACTGTCATGCCCATGTGCAGATAAGGTGGTGAGTAACAGTCACTGTCTTTGGTTGAAGAAAAGCCCTCCTACCTAGATAGTTGTTCAGCTAAAGAAAGATGCTGCTACTTTCCAGACAAGCATAGAGCCAAAGTCAAGTTGCTTTGGAACACCTCAAGCATCGTAGGGGAGCCATAAATTCTTAAAAAAAAAAAAACAAAAAACAAAAAAACCCTGATTACCTGATTGACTGCTCTTTTATCTTTGAAGATTGGTTCCAAGAAAGCAGAGGGAAGAGGGAGCCTGATTTTTAGAGTATGGGGTTTTGCATATGTTTGACTTTACGAAGAAAGAGTACAGTTATGTTCTTGCTCAATGGTTATATGAAAACCAGAGCTGGCTTAACTGCATTAATTAACTGTGCTGGAATATTTAATGCTGTATGCAGCTAGGACAGTAAAAACTCTTCTAAAATGGGCTTAGCGTTGAAAACCCTTTCCTGGTCCATAGTTGGTCTAAACTCTCACTGATCTTTAGAAGACTTGAATTGCTCAAGAGATTAGAGGACTCTGTTCCAAATAATCTACTGGATATGTGACTGACACTGATATAAATTATTCTGAATAGTCTGCTTTTCACAGCACATGGAGGACAGGAAGCAACTGGGTGTCTTAAGGTTTTTTTTTCCTTGGATGCATGAGCAGTTGGGTGAAGATGCCAAAAGAGGTTGTAGAAGCTTTGCCACTTTGATTACACCCAGGCTTAGAGGGACTTGTTTGTCATAACTGGTATGTTGCCAAGGCACTTAAAAACCTGTACATTTAATATTTAGGTAATTTGCCATACTGCATTGTGAGAACTATTTGTAAGTTGCAAGGTCATTATCTATAAAGCAGTCAGTAGCAGTGTAGCAAGAATTTTAATTTTATTCAGAGATGTTTTGTCCATGCTGCTGTTTCTGTCACAGGATTATTTCATTTGTTTGCATTTACTAGCTTGCAGAATCACACCTGAGAACCAGCACTGTTTGAGTGCCCAGGAAAAATGATTATTTACTGTGGTGCTCTGCTTTGCTCTACAACTGCAGAGCTGGGCAAAGTTATCATAACAGAGGCACATAGAATTTCATCACTGGAACTGTGCAGTGCTTTTATGCCTAGCATCTGGCAGTGTAAGTGCATGAGCAAAGAGTTATTGCAAAAAGATTGCACAAACAGTATTTTTAATGATGCTTACAAAAGCACATCTTGGCGAGCCTGGCCATGTCTTTTACTCGGGCAGTACTGACCTGTTAAAGAAATGCTGTACGCGGAAGTTTTTGTAGTATAAATATGAAGATACATTAGAAAAGAACTTTTGCTCATTGTGGCATCTGTATTAACCACGTGATAAACAACACCACTGTGAAACAGTAACTTCAAAGTCATGAACTCTATAGAAAGTTTGGGAGCAAATTTTATTACCCACACAAACCTGTGTCTGGTTTACAGACTGAATTCACAAATGCTCCTGCTTTTTGCGTGAAGATAATTTTTCAGAGAAGTATGTAAGTTGAACTTTTTCTCTAAAGCCAATGTCTGCAAAAGTCCTGCAAGACCGAAATAAAAGGGCAACACCCCTTTTTTCCATGTTTGCTACCGTCTGATCTTAATGATGTGCATCCACTTTTGGCAAGTTTATGCCTCTCTCCTCCTTGGCTCTGCCGTTGGTCAACTAAATATGTCATTTACAACTGCAATTTCTTTGCTGTCTAAGACACTTACTAACAAGCACCTCTGCAGAATGGAAATGGTGAGCACCAAGTCCATGAAACCTGCATGGAGACATTATGTTAAATGAAGAGAAAAGAGATCCCTGGTGCTCTGTTCTCACTAGCGATCTGTTCCCACAAACCAGTATGTATTTATTCATGCCACTGAAATCGGCTCAGCTAGGTTCTTTGTGTATCACCTGCAGAACTTCAGGCAAGCAAGAAATTGTGCATTTCACAGTGCATACAGTGACCCTGTGCATACAGTGAAGAGCTACTCTTGATACAGGAGAAGCAAAAGGGACTAATAATAATCATGAAGTTTTCAGTAACCTGCATACATTGAACAGTGTCTTTTAAATGACTTCCTCTGTGATACAATATGCCTGATTATCAGCTTGTTCTTTCCTAAGACTGAAAAACATTCCTTGCTTCCCTGTCAGCCTGGGTATTACAGTACAAAAGCGGAAAGAAGGAAAACTGGAAATGGTAACTGTTGTTTATGATTGCTTCTTCCATCCACAGATGTTGTCCCCTAGGGATCCCTGCTCTCCTTTGAGCCTTGTGTGCTCAACTTCTTGGTTTCTTTTAGGAGACTCAACTGCAGCAGTGAATCAGTGGACAGGCACATCACCTTAGCGTTGTCTAAGCCCTGTTGTGAGGATTTAAGTGGTCTATAGATTTTGCATAACCTTTTGAATAAGTACATCTAATGAGTGCATCACGTATGTTTCTGCCAATATACCACCATGGCTTTCCTATCAAAGCCCTTTGTATTTGTAGTGTGTGCATGATCAAACAAATAATTAAAAGTAGGGGCAACGGCTTGTCTGTCAGACACTTTAGGAATGATAGGCTGTACTCCAGCTGTTTCCTATTTGAACACTTGTTTTATTTCTTCTCCTAAACCTGTAACCACAACTGATTTTCCTTGTTG
>Ga0065711_1040228_pt1 | contig 17141 bp, 6 predicted proteins | sample Hoacrofraction12_FD_59098 | JGI IMG/M metagenome (GOLD analysis project Ga0065711, IMG submission 59098) | Hoatzin crop microbial communities from Cojedes, Venezuela - Epithelial fraction 12 v2 (version 2) | ecosystem: Host-associated > Birds > Digestive system > Esophagus > Crop | place... | reverse complement strand
TTTTTTTTTTTTTTTTTTTTTAATTTAAGTTCAGGTTTCAGAATATACAAAACCTCTTCCCTTCAGCCAGCTGCTAAGAACCACCTCCTTCCTCTGCCTGCAGCGATTTCAGTATGTCCTGTTATGGCTTTGCATTCTAGAGCTGCCTATAAAACCTTTGGTCATCGTTCCTAGAGACAGGAGCAACTGAGCAAAACCCATCTGATGGACACACTGATACATAGCATGACCATGTAGTCCTTCCAGAGGACACAAGCTGAAAAATACTGCATTCCAAATTCATGGCCCAGGCAGTGCCAGAGATCATCTTATATTGGCAGCTCAAATTTCTCCTCCATTCTCCAGCAGCCTAGCTATCTCCAGCTAGCTATTGGTAGGACTCCTCTTAGCAACACCCAAGTCCCAGGCCAATAGCAGGATTTTTCTTAGAGGCTCCCTGCAGCTATGCTGATGGCTGTGGTTGTTCCCTGGAGCAGCAGCATGTGAGATGAGAGAGAACAGGGCGCAGACAGGTTAGAAATAACTGCAATTTCTGTCAGTTTCTGTAATGTCAGTTTTACATGTCAGACTCTGGTTAAAACAAGTGACAGGCCATTCGTGCTACCAGTTCTTTTAAATAATGTAATGGAATGAAAATAGAACAGCGCATAGTTTGGATCCATTCTTATCACTGACATAAAACTCACTTCCAAAGTAACGTGTTAACTTCATTTTAATTGGATTTTTTACGAATAAGGAGACCAATTTTGCTATGAACTGAAATGAAAATGGTAAGAGAAAACAGAGCTCATGTTTATATTGTAATATACAGCAAGGCACAAGGCTCCTGAAAGACAGGAAACTGAATGTTTCAATTGGTAATTCTCAGTTTTTTCCATTCTGAAACTCTACCTACTCCCAGGACCCTTCTTGTGTCTGCTCAGGAACTAGAGAAGATTTCCTGTCTATTGAGGAAGCATACAGTAGTCAGAGGCAGAACAACTTACGTTAAAGTCTTACAATTTAAATACTGTGTGATCACTGAAACAGCTGGATCATGCAAATTTCTTTTCTAGTAACTTTAGAAAGCGTTAGGATGCTTTTGCAGCATTCACATACAGTTATACAAAAATAAGCATGTCTACACTGTGTCAGATCCAAGATCCATCTAACGCAGTATCCTGTCCCAGAGAGTGGCCAGGAGTGGAAGGTTACAGGAGTGTAAGAACATCTCCCAGTGCACTATCCCGGCATCTAGGGATCTACTATTAAACATATTTTACACTGGAAACATCTTCACTGTCATGTTTGAAAGCTACTGACAAACCTATTTTATATCTGTTTCCTTAACAGTTTTTTGAATCTGTTTATACATTTGACATTTAAAATACCGCAGCTACGAATGCTATCATTTCAAGATGCAACATATGAAAAAGTATTTGCTATTTTTAACTTTAAATATACTGACTGATAACTTCTTCAAGTGACTGCCAGCTTCTTGAATAAGAAAGAGTAAGAAATAACTACTGACTGCTTTCTCTATTATGATTTCTAATTTTTTTGTGTCTAAAGCAACTCATATCAAAGCTGAAGAATCTTGATCTTTTAAATCTATCCTTGTCCAGGAACCATTCCATACTCTCCTTAAACTGGTTACCTTGCATCTTAGTGTGATACTGAAACATCCTTTTGTACCACCAGTAGCAGTGCTCGGATGTGTGTGCTAGGGATTTAGTCGGTGTTTAATGATTTTCTCTTGTTTGTGTTATCTCATTGCTATTATTTTTTAACTTGTATTTGTCTTTTTTTCAGCATCTGAGTACTGAACTATACTTTTCAGAAAATTACCCAGAGTAATTCTGAGATCTCTAAATTTTTGGTAGTAGTTTATATACCAACATGTTCTGTGCATATTTAAGGTAGTGTACTCAGTCTGAGAAACACAATTCTCTTTACAAAGGCTTAAGTGTGCTGCCGCCTTTACACAGTGAAATGATACTGTAACTCTGTGTGTGTGTAGCAGGGGAGGGCTGGTATATAACACAGAACAGATCTCATAGGTCACAGTTCTTGTGAGCACTGCAGAATCTCAACTGCAAATGGCAACCATGTTTTTCTAGATGAGTAGTTTGAAACCCCTCATACTGACTGCAGATTTACTACAACTGCTTTATAGTTTTGATTAGCCATGGGAAAGATGTATTAGTGCAATATGCAGTTAAGAAATTGAATACTTCTCACAGGTTATCTAAAATTTTTCAGTATATCTAACAGAATTTTTGTATGCCTTTCTGTGAGAGAAAGCTGTTCAGAAATCAGTTTGGATGCCCTCTGTGAAATCATTTACTATGAACTGATACATGCTTATAGTCTGCTTTTTTGAAGAGTTTGTTAGGTGTTGCTATCTTGAAAGTAATATGATATTCCATCCTTTTTTCCATATTTGTCACACATTCATGTAAGAAAGACCGATGTTTAGAAAAAATGAAGATGTAAATGAATACCCAGTTCATGAACACATGCATCAAAACTGATTCCCAGTCTAATCATTTTATGCATACGTACAACAATTAGTGAATTAGTCTTTTGGTGTCAGTAACAAAGAAATGTGTATTATTGTAATCCTTAATATTTGGTGTTTACCAGTAGCCTGCTTTGTGATCTAACTGCTAATTCCTAAATAAAAAACTTTACAATAATTCTCCTTTTATTTAAGCCAAAGTTACTACGCTTAACTAGTAAGTTTCTATCCACATTTTCCACTGTGCTAGCTACGTGAAAATAAGGCTTTTTTGTAAGGCTACACATTTAGAGAAAATGCTACAAAATTGCCCCTGTATTAATAGAATCCAGAGCATTCCTTGGTGGTGGCTCAGCACATTACCATGTGAGCTGCTTGCCCTTGAAAAGGCATAATTTGATCTTAACAGGTTTCCTGAATTCTCTGGTAGTTACAGAGAACAAGTGACCACAGTTCAGTTCCTCAAGCCGAAAGCTGAGTTTAGAACCACAGTGGTGCTGACTTATATGTTTCAACAAGAGAGCGAAAATTCTTTCTTGCAACTGAGTCTTATTCTAGCGAAGAGTTGAAAAACTGAAAATAGCAAAGTGGTCCCAGATGGAGATTTTTTTTTTTTCTTCCCCCTAAAGGGTGTTTCAGTGGTAGAGCTATCTGTCAGCTTCAGTAGATATCTCTTGTAGGGTAAGAGGCTGGATAGCGTTGTGCTATACCCAACAGGAATGTCAAGCAAACGTTACAAAGGGCAACATTTGTTCTCTTGAGCCTATAAAAATAAAACATTTAAGAAAATACCTTCAATATTTTTCAGAGTTGTTTCAGCACACTGCTTATTTCCCTTGCTAAATTACCAAAGAAAGGAGTAATAGTAACTTAAGTGATATCCAAAGAATAAATTTCCCCCAAAGACAAAAGAGTTAATAGAAGATTGGAAAGCTTAAAATAAAATAACTACCTACTTCCTATCAGCTGCTTTTAAGCAAGAGAAACGAGTTCAAAGGCCACATGCTGATCTTGGCTACAGCAGGGGAAATCCAGAGCAGCTATCTGTGAAAACAGTAGAATAGCTGAAGATTCACATCAGCATGAATAAAACTAAAATTTGGCCATTAGAAATTTTATTATGAAGGAGTGTATATTTATCCTGCTAAGTCTATTTCATGTTTCTTATAGCAGAACATTAGTAAATTCTATTTGTAGCTATTTCTACAGGTTTCTTAAGTTTGGTTTTTTTTTTGACTTGCCGTTGTGTCTTGCAGCATAAGAGTGTCGATTGTATTTTATTTAAATAATGATGGGTTTTGAATTAGTGAGATGATGTGAAGTGGTATTATTAATGGACATTTACTAGTGACAAAACAGTGCTGCATAGGCACATCTCTAGTTGGGATAGTGAGGCAAAACCTGAAAGCCTGCCTGGAGCAGAGGAGGAGTGAGCCTCACCAGGGCACAGCACGTAAGATGTCTCTGGCAAGTGCATATAAGTAGCAGCTGAGAGGATTCGACAGAGAAGCATAGATGGCAGATACTGCATCTCCCACAAGGATAAACAGAACACCAAACAGATAAAGATACACAGCTTTAAGCTGAAGGAGAGCTAATGCAGATCATTTCTACAAGGGTGCTATACACATATGCCTATTTCTTTATTACTTGCCAGGAAGCTGACTTTTCAGTGAGTGGATACTATGTAGAATTCAGAAGATAAAAATGCAATAACTTTAAAACAAAGAGCAAGGACGGAGATCTCAGTTTAATTTCTAGTGGAACTTGTTATTTTTACATTGAAATGAATAGCCTGTGTTTGGAACCATATAGAATTGATTATGTCTCCAGCAGAGGACGTATATGATGCATAGACCCAACTCCTTTATGCTCACTTTCTGCTTCATTAGGAATTAACATTAGAAATAAACAATTTCTAATTATTTCATTCAAAATGGATAAATCGAAAACATATATGTAATTATAAATGCAACAGTTTCAGTGGGCTATTGTAAAAAAAAAACAAAAACGTTAATGGGGAGTTTCTTAACTTTCAAAACACAGGTCAAATCTTAGTTTGAACACCATACAGATATCAAACATATGAAAAAGAAACAAATGGCTGTTGATCTCAGTCTCTACCATAAAAACCAAACATCAGTGCTAGGTGAGATAACTAGCAGGAGGACAGTGTCATTGTACAGTCAAAGTTATCTATGAGAAAAGCAGCAAAAAGCCTATGTAGAGGCATACCATGTGGAAAGTCCTGTAAACATGATTCCCAGTGAGGTGGTGAATTGTATGGCTTGGTACATAAGCTTGTTAAACAGCTGTGAATGTTACCGTTTGCTTGCATACACACAGCTGTTACAGCCAGTCAGAATTTGGGTTTAAAAACCAATGTTATCAAATTATATATTTTGAATATACTTGCAACAAGCTGGTATTTAGCAGTAAATTATGCTCTCAAATGGTACTGACAAAGAAAACTTCTTTAAAAGTCTAATCTTCAACTGAAAGCAATGCCTTGGGTTTAGAAAAATAAACATATAACACACTAACCTGATTATTTAATTATTAGTTATGGAAACAATAAATATCAAGGTACTCGCAAGCAAGCATCTTTAGAACCTTATATAGAGCAGACTGACTAATTCCCATCAGACTTTCAGATATTTTTGCTGTTTACACAACAGTAGACTAATGGTTTTGAACACCTGGTATTCACTCTGGCACATCTGAAAAAAACAGAAGTTGTAGTTTTCTTGTGGTCTAGCTAAGAAATGTGCCATAACTGGACTGGCTAGGTATTTATGTCATGACATTACATCATAGAATTTTCTTATCAAGATGGTGTTAACATTTTATCTCATTAAAAAGATAATCTTAATTTAAAAAGAAAAACTTTTAAGTGTTTATATTCAATAGGAAATTGTATGGTATGTATAGTTCAGGTTATGGAAATATCATTAATTAATCTGCTATTCAAAATTACATTATTTATAGATATTTTTTAACTCTCAGTAACTGAATTCAATCTCTATATTTGGTATAATAAACCTTCCTGAGATAAAATGAATTTTCTGGGTTTTTTTAAATGGTGAATTTCATTAATAATACCACAAACTCCAAACTTTGCATGTTCATGTGAGCATACACACATAGATGCAAGCACACCATAATATCTGCAAGGCAAACCATATTTGAAATGTCAGAATTAAACTTGTAATTTATTTCTCCCAGGCATCTCAAAATGCTGACACCACCACCCACAGAGGAGATGAGTAAGAGTGGATGGTACATGAGAGGGAGACTGAGGTTCAAGTTATAAGAGGAATGTCCGCAGGGGACAGGGCCTGGCATGTGGGGAATTTTTTGTACTGGAGATTTAAATGGACGGAGGTGGAAACAGAGCTCTAAGGCAGTCTGCTAAAGGCCAGTGCTTTAGTAAAGAGGCAGGTGATTTCTCTGATATTGTCACCTTGGCACTTTGCAGGGATGCTGGCAAAGACCGTCTGAGGTTTTCTTCCTAATATATTAGCAAAGTCACTGGTAAAAGCAGTGCCTGCAAAGAATCAAATATCCAACGGTGCTGGTAGAGAGGTCCTCCCCAGACTGCAGGAAAATGCCTACTCTAGCACCTGGAGCACCTCCTCCTCCCGGTTGTTCTCCGACCTTGGGAGTCGCAGGTCTGTTTTTCACACTTTTTTCCTCATTCCTTACATCCTTTGTGGCGTTTTGCCCTTTCTTAAATATGTTTTCATAAAGGCACTAGCAGCTTGGCTGAGGGGCTCAGCTGTGCCCTGTGGGGCTGGTGGAACCAGCTGGAAGTAGCTGTGCCCAGCCCTGGCCTCCCCTCACGGAGGCTGCTCCTGGAGCCCCCACTGCCAGCGCCTCGCCACAGATAGCTGGTACAAATGTGAACTTGGAACTTTCCCAGGAAGATTTTTAATTCCTGCTAATAAAATCCCCCAGAGTGCTAAATAGAACTTGTAGATACTATTGGAGAAAAGAATGGATGAGACAGGCTATGAAATGACAATCAGTTTCTGTTTGTTGTACGATTATGATGAATAGAACCAAGTCTGAGAGAATAACGTTTGTGAGTAACTTTCAGCAAGGCTCCCCCTATAACCAAATACAAACCAAAACCTAGCAGCTTATGATTTCTGTTGCCTTTTCGCATATTTATGATTCAGTTCCTTTAATGAAACTGGAGACCTACCTCAACTTGTCTTAGCAGAACAGGCAAGGCTGCTGGGGAAGATGGGGAGGAGGAGGTGGTGTGCTGCCGGCAGCTGAGGTGAGTGGCGGTGGAAGCCCTCCCAAACAGGAGCCCCTCTGGGGCAGTGAGAGCTGCTGTGTCACCTTTCCACAGCTCCGGTGGACATGAGATGGACAGCAGTGGGCAGCCATTGCTGTCTTTGGTTAGGCCTGGGCCTGGACTCTGTGCCCTGGACTAGCATCACCTACCCTCTTGTATCTTTGGGGGTTTCTTAGGTAGAACTCATTAACTGATTGAAGAATTAGCAGTGAAAATATGGTGGTATGAATTGACTTCAGAACTGTGTGGTGTACTATCTGGTGCAATAAACTGTTTTCTTTGGAATATAGTTCACAGCAAAACAAATATAACTTCAGAATATACACCAAATTCATAAATTCTCTCCTTCTGTGCCTAATATAACTAGAAACACTTGCATGGGATGTGGTGGATGCTGATTTTATGCTTTTTCTTCTATTTCTTGCCACTGTTTGTACAAATTAATATGATACAAAAAAAGAGTGAAGCGGAGGCAAAGAAATTCTTCCACTAGCAGTCTGCTCTGTCATCTATCCACTCCTTTTATTATTTGCTGCCTTTGGCTTCATTTCTTTATTATAATAGAGGCAGAGGTTTGTAAGAGGATGAGTATGCCTATGCCGCTAAGTGGATATAGATTTGTTATGGATTCTGGAATTCATTTTTGGCATTTTGCTTCGTCAAGGATTATCTTACTCTGGTTTTAATTTTGCGAACATACACATTGACATGCAGAGGGCAGATAGTGGTCAATGCCAGATGCTTGAGAATGAAGTGAGAAAAGCTGCCTGATGCTTCTAATTACAACTTAAGTAAAGCATATATACTGGAAAAGGGACTTTACCTAAGAACTGAATTTAGAATTACTACCATTATGACACAAGAAAGAAGATGGTAATGATGTTGCTGATTTTTAGTGTGGCTTAAGTGCAATTCTGAAAACACAAAAGGAGGACAAACAGGCTGGGTTAGCTAAAAGTGGATAAAAAGGAAATGGGAAGAGCAATCAGCAAATTATATAGTTTATGCACACATTTACTTGACTCATTCTGAGTAACACAGTTCATGAGTATTAAGTGAAGCCAAAATGAGAGCTTTATAGATTAGTTCCTGGAAGTTACAGCATGTATGGCACTCAAAACCTGACCTGTGAAGTTGGGATATGGTCACTAAGTAGAGGTTAACATGAAACCAGAGTTTGGGAGTATCCACAATAACTTGTTTCTGTGTTTTGTAGAATATGTGTTCTACTGGTGGTACATATGACTTAACTTTTTTTGCATGCACTTACATCTTTTGAAGCACACGAAATCACAAAGATTTGAGATGTCATCTGGAAATTACAGAGTATGAGAGAATTTGGCTGCTTACCCAAGGTGTTTTACTTCAACTATAAGATGTTAATACAGTCAGGAACATGATGTGCCTTAAGCATATAGAATAGAATACAATTTTTGAAAGTGTTCAGGTAACCAACTAACGAGTCACATTTTCAAACCTGGGTAAGCCAGCTACATTCCGTAGGCACTTTGAATATTTTACCTCTGGGGCAATTTGTGAAATATTTGACAAAGATCTTGATAAATTCAGAATGCAAAAAATGTTGATTTGTAACCATAAAATACCTATTTGAGAATATTATTGTATATTTTTCTCTTTGTTTCATATTGTTATTCTGTTCGTCACAGTAAGTGGAAGCATTTTTTTTTCTCTTACAACCTCTGGCATACAGTAGTTATTCAGCTAACTATTGGCATATGTTCTTGAAATACTTGCCCAGAAGATGACCTGTAGACTAAACAAAATCTGTGGAATCTGTTGCTGTACTTAGACAAACCAAACAACTGGTACTTAAAAAAGCAACAGGTAACACTATAGTAAGAAGTTATCTTAGCCTTTTTTCTTACTTGACTAAGAGGAAAAATTGTTGACCGAGTTGCGTATGGGCCACATAATTCTCAGTCCCTGATTTTGAAGTTAACCAAAACCCACTCTTTCATCTTCTATTGATGTTTAATTTTGGCAACAGAGTGCTTCGTGACTGTAGTAGTCACAGTGCTGCAAATATTGACTGTCTTGCAAAATTTAGGTGAGGCATATATTTAAGTTGCAGGTATAATATAAAATGTGCTTGTGAAAAATACAGGCCATTTAAAAAATATTTAACATCTTGTCTAGGATTAGCGTAGACCTTTCAAGTAGGTGGGATAAATGGGGAAAAGAATAAAGTCAGAAATACTCCAGAATTCAATATTTCAATTAGTAAATTCTGGTAAATTGATTATTTTTGTTTGTTTGTTTCAATATTACAATAACAGAGAGGCATAGATTTTTTTAAACCAGTTCCTTTTGTGGAGGTGATATTACAGCTATATGAACTCTGTGATTTTACAAATGCCATCTAGTGCAATATTTACTAACTCGCTTCCTTGGTGAGGCAAAGAGCACTCTACATCGGGAGGCTGAAAGTTTGCTATCAAATGTGTGCAGTCCAAGTGAGAAGATGCAATTTGGGAGACTGGCTAATAGAAGCAGAGGTGAACAGAATTTAGTGTTGAGTTTGGGTTCTTGTTTCTTCAGAAAACTTTGGCCATATTTGGAAATTTAGAATGAGATATGAACCCAGTGGGACATTCTAAAACCTAATGAATTCATTGGAAGACACAGCAGGCTTTGGCTGGTTGTTTTTTTTTTTTTTTTTTTTAACAATGCGAAGCAGTTTGACAGCTGTTTGTGTTTCTTTAGCTGAGAGACCTCAGAAAGGGAATGGGCAGTAGGAATGACATAATAGGAAAGAGTCATGGGTAATGTTAGGGATAAGTGATCGGCAGAGTTGCCTGAGACCTGCGAGATGGATAACGTTGAATGTCATCCAACTTCTGTTTGCTGATGACACAAAACTGGGAGGAGTGACTGATACACCAGAAGGCTGTGCTGCCATCCAGTGAGACCTGGACAGGCTGGAGAGTTGGGCAGAGAGGAACCTGATGAGGTTCAACAAGGTCAAGTGCAGGGTCCTGCACCTGGGGAGGAATAACCCCATGCATCAGTACAGGCCAGGGGCTGACCTGCTGAAGAGCAGCTCTGTGGAGAGGGACCTGGGTGTCCTGGTGGATGACAAGTTGTCCATGAGCCAGCAGTGTGCCCTGGTTGCCAAGAAGGCCAATGTGATTCTGGGGTGCATTAAGAGGAGTGTGGCCAGTAGGTCGAGGGAGGTTCTCCTTCCCCTCTACTCTGCCCTAGTGAGGCCTCATCTGGAGTACTGTGTCCAGTTCTGGCCTCCCCACTTCAAGAAAGAAGAGAAACTACTGGAGAGTCCAGAGGAGGGTTACAAAGATGATTAGGGAGCTGGAGCATCTCTCCTATGAGGAAAGGCTGAGGGAGCTGGGCTTGTTTAGCCTGTGCAGCCTGCTCTAGGTGACCCTGCTTCGGCAGGGGGGTTGGACTAGATGATCCACAGAGGTCCCTTCCAAACCCTACCATTCTGTGATTTTAGGCACAGTCAGGGTAAGTCTCATGACATCTGTTCTTCCATGATTCCCACTAGCCTAGCACTAACATTGCCTTATGGGCAAGCAGGAGTGGACCAGCTGGTACCCTTTTACTGGGCTTGTTTTGCTCCAGAAGAATTGTGAAGTAGCAGAAAGGGAAAAAGAGATTTTTAATTCAAATCAGTTGAAAGAAATAAGTTTGAATATTATTTCAGGAGTCATTCCTTGGTGACAAAATATTCTTCGTTTTTGTAGGACATTACTCATATGTATACCGATGTGAGCCATTTATCTAAAACCTTGGCTCTGATGTGTCACTTACAACCTATGAAATTCAAAAGTTCTCTACAAATCTGACATCTTGCTTAAGTGAAAAGAGAAGCAAATCTCTGTAAATGAGGAAGTATTCTGTGCCAACAAGGAAATGAAACAATTAAAGTAGATTCTTCCAAGATTTTAAACAAAGCCCACAACACATAGGTGTAAAGATCAATAGATATTTACTGTTGGAATCTTAAAGAAGTTCTATTTCTGTTTTAAAATCAGACCTATCAAAAGTTAGTTACTTCTGAGGTTTAAGAAAAGTCCTACAACTCACTTAGAAAAAGGATTTGTGTAGTATTGGGGAAAAACTATGGAGTCAGGTGTGAAAGTCTTCAGTTACACATTATTGGATGCCCAATCTTATTGTTTCTTAAATTAGAAAATAAGGGGCCTGTCCTTCAATGTCTAGGAGATTTTCTTCCTTTTTCCACAGATAACAATTTTCCTTGTTCCCCCATTTATATTTATAGCTTGCTTTGTGGGCCATTTGGTCTTCTAGCTCTGGAATATCAAAAATTATCATGAGGTTTTTTTTGATCCAAACATGTATTTTCCCAAGGAAATACTTTAGCTGAAAACGTTTGCCTGGTGATGATTTTGTAACTGCCTTGAAAATATTCTTAAAACATTATTCTTGTGCTCCTTTTGTTTATTCATTTTTGCCAGGTGATTGGAGCATGTACAGGCTGTTGACTCCCCTTGTAATGTCCAGCTAGTTTAAGTGCCAGAGATAACACAGAGGTGAGGACTAAGTTCAGGTGAGGTCCAAGTAGATACCTACCTCGGACAAAACATCTGTGCCTACTCCAGATTCCTGCAAAGCCGTGCTCATTGCTGCTGCAGATAAAGGATGTGAAGGTGTGTAGTGCAGTATCTGTTGCAGTAGGAGTTTCTTCTTACAACAGTAGCTCCCTCTACCTCATCCACTGGCAAGATCACCTCTGGCTTATTCACAAGGAAGCAAAATTTTGTTTTCACTACATCTGTGAAATGCCTTTAGCTAGTTCTGACAAAGGAACATTATGCCAGCTGCAGACTGGAGGTCTACGGAGCGGATTCTGGGGAACAGGAAAATGAAAAAAGCCTAGGAGGGAATGGTGGCTCTTCTTCCTTCTGCGATGTTCAGAGGTTTCACAAAATGTGATGCCACTTGCTCAGTTCAGATTTTAAATTCATGACCAAATACTAAGTATATGCACTATTATTATTCTGTGCACTCTTGTCATCATGACTGCTCTTCCAGTGGGGCTTTATGGTGGAAGAAGAGAGAAAAAGAGAGACTGGGAACATGTATGGAAAATCTCTAGGTTTGTGGTTTTTTCATTTTTAATGCTGTTTTGAATTAAACATTTGAGTCCCATAAAGATGTTTAAATGTCATTTTTTTCAGGGAACACCATGTGGACTGCTTGATAGCTTTCTCAGATGTGAGGAGGGATAGGTGTTGGGATAGGTTAAAAATAGAGTCTTTCCACTTGGTTCACACTTTTGGGGAAAGGAGATCCGGGATTCTGGTTATAAAAAAGGAAGCTCTCCAAAAACAATCAGAGTGCTAGTAGATCTGTTAAGTTTAATTCTTAGTGAAAAAGGAGTTTTACAGAATGTCATGCCTTAGTTTCATACATAAAGACCTCAAGGTACTCTGTGTTTATGGAAAATCCTGAAGAAAGGATTGCAAAGTAAACTCAGTGTGTGCAAAATGATAGCTGGAAGAATATCCTCCTCGTTTGTTTCAAAGCCAACATGAACATCCATCTGTAGCTAATCTCTTAATTAAATTGTAGGTATCAGTATCACATTGCAAGACAGGAGAGATAGGAGTTGCCTGTGGTGAGGACGGTATCTGAAGAACTAACTGAAAGGGTAGAAGAGAGTGAGAAGACTGAAGGAAGGAGTCTGGGAAGGACAAATTATTTCCTCTGGCATTTGTTGGAAATAACTTGATTTTTTTTTTTTTAGAGCATTAAAAAAAAACCCCAAATGACAGACAACTGTTCCAAGCTTTTAAAATTTCATTTTCAAAAAGATTCACCTTTTAATGGAGAGTGAAATAAATGCCCAATGTAACAGTTCCTTGGCAGAGCACAAGTCTTTTGCAGGTATTAACAGTGTTGTTGGAGCTGTGGCTCGGAGCACCAGCATGAGCCCGGACTGACTCACTCTGGGGCTGTGCCAGCTGTGGCAGCAGCTGTGTGAGCAGGGCCAGGGGCTACAGGAGGACTGTGTTCCCCTGGCCCTCACTGTCCCCCACAGCCCAACCCTGCCTGGTGGTGTGGCAAAGCACCCACGCTGCCTGGGGTGCCGGTAACACTGTGGTTCTGATGTAATACAGATGAAGACAACACGCTAAAGTATTCAAGAACTGTATCATTTGTGTATGAGATCGCTTGCATAATCTATTGTGCCAGTTTTACTCCATTACTTTACTCCCTGCATTGCAATGCTAGCATTTTTTTTCTTTATTTTCATCGTAATGAAATGTAACTTAAGAGTTCCTCCTGAAAATGAGATATATTTATTACATTAGATGTGTTTATATTGCATCTTATGGCTAGGATTTATATGGCATTCCAAGTGGTATTAATTTGGACAAACAGTATGGAGCTCTTTTATTTGCCAAATGCAAGTAAAAGGAGGGAGATTATTTTCACTTGATAAAACGCATTAGTCCAAGCGATAGCAATTGATCCAATCTCTCTATATTTAGAACAGCTGCAGTTTTAATTTAAACTAATGGTCAAAACTATGGATGAATGCATATTGTTCAATACAAAGTTGACTTCTAAATCAATTTTGAAAGTGTATTTTAACTCAGTCATTAGAGAAAATCTGACTAAAATAGTCTGATTTATCTGCATTGATTGAGAAGAAATATAAGGGGGTGGACTGGATAGATGTTAGAAGTTCTTTATTCACTTTTCAGCATTCCAGCATCTTGTCCCCCTTGTAAACTAAGGGTAGGATGTGGTGCCAGGGTTGTGTCTTGCACAGGAGGAATCTTCTGAAAGACATCGCTGAGGTGTTTTGTCTAGAAAAAAAGCAGGTGAAGCAAGATTATGACAATGTATTTATTTTTAACTTGAAAGTACAGGAGAGGGAACAAATTCATTCATTGGAGAAAATGTAAGCAGGGAATTCCAATTATCCTAATAATGTCAATTGCTCATGATATACTTTCCTTTCTATTTTTTCCTCTAAATCTAGATCTCATAAAGTAAAAAAAGCCCTAATTCAAATACTGAACCCATGAAAATATAATTGTTTTTGAATACTAGAAAAGTTGAAATACTAAATTTCATACATGATTGACAAACATTCATGAGGCAAAGGCACTTATGAAGTTCTGTCATAAAGCAAAGTGCCTTAAAACTTTAGCATTCATGTTTTTCTTCCACCAAACGCTGCTTTGTTTCTGTAGAAGATGTAGATACCTTGGCTTTCTTACTGTTAGATGCATATCACTTGTTTTTCATTGTTTTAAAATTCATACAGAGGTAACTACGTGATGAAAACTTCTGAAAATTTTATTATTAACACCTTTTTACAAATTTCCTTTAATTTCTTTTAGTTTTCATTTCATAATACAGTAAAATTGGCTCTGATGCCTTTTTTTAAGTGTTTGCTTAGTTAGCTTTCTGACAGGATCATTGCAGAGGACAGGTATTTTTGTCTTTTTTTGGTAAATAATTACAACATGGATTTTTCTTCTTTGGTAAGAAAATTAGTGCTTGTGGTTGTATTACTACTGGAGATGGTACTTTTTTATTTTTTGAAAAGTAAATCATGCTACTTTCAACAAAAACTGATTCATATTTGTTTACAATTTTTAATCAAACGATCACAATTTCTGTAGGAAATTTTTAATTTCAATTAAAATTAATTTGATTTTATTTTTAACTTTCATGTCTGAGCAGAGCTTTTTACTAAATAAATCTATTTTAGATTGCTTAGACTTCTTTAAGCAAGACGTAACAGAAGATATAACTTAAACTTTAAGGGTTGATGTGGAAGACTCAAGTGCTGCTGTTTAACTTCCTTTTGTGTAATATCCTAGGTCTGTAGACTTTGATATATGATAGACTGCATTTCTTCATGCAGTGAACCTAAGTGTTTTGTAGTGGATTTATTTGCATTTTATATACATTATGGCAGTTTGATTACCCAAGTTTATGAATCAGTCTTCCTCTCAGTTTGGAACATCTGTGATTTTGCTAGACTATGTTCAGGCTACTATATTTCTTAACTTCATATTTCATACAGTTACTTAGATCATCACATAATGGTTTACACTGACATTAATCTAATTTGCTCAAGCTTTTCCGGGTTGTTTGTTAGATTATCCACTGTGACTTATTTTGAAAAAGGAGCAGTATTTTCTGTATGAATGCATGTTGAAAACTTGTTTTTTTCACATTAAACAAAATTGAGATTTCCCTCCACTCTTCCCCTGAATTTCTTAGATGCATTCCATAGAAAACCTTTGATTAAGTTCTACTATTTCTTTGTTGATCATTTTATTTATAGTCTTGAATTTCATGTGGATCCAATATTTAAGTTTGAATACTACAACACCTTTCATCAGAAATGGTGATTCTTCCTTGCTCCACCATCAAATATTAGATTGTTCTGGCTGCTAAACATGCTGCTTCTGATATTTCTTATGTATGCCTACCTCAGAAATCACCTTTTAAACCCCAAATTGTCAACTTTAGGAAGAAAGGGGGGGGGAGGAATACTTCTGGAGTCTGAATTTTCTTGCTCATTATAAATTCTCACTTTGTCCCCAGTAAAAGATGGATAGATTTTGCATTAGCAACTGTGTGGAAAATAAAATGGAAGTATGCTACACAGTCTTCTCTAAATGTCTTCATGGGAACAAAACCTGAATGTAACCCAGCAAGTATTTCTGTCAAGAACCAATAGCATATAATTAGCAGCCAAAGAGTAGAAGAGGCTTCCCCTGATATATATCTGGCTTTAAAGTACTGACTTCTGTCTGGAATTTCCATTTTATTATGTAATATATTTTGGAGCAAATGAGCAACTATTCAGCCAAGACACAAGTTCTCCAAGAAGTGGAATTTTCATTACTGCAAAACCACTCCTGTATCTTTCAACTGCTCTAAATAAATCACTGAAAGAAAAATGTATGAACGAAATCTGGTACTTAAAAATCAATTTCTGTAGTTTGCTGCATAGCTATTTCAAATACTTCTAAGTGTAGTGCACCTCATTGCAACAAGCACTAAGTTAGACGTTTTAGGAAGACAAAGCATCTGACCTTAATTGTTCTTCATTTTTCTCTTTAGAACATGATTAAAGATTTAAGAATTCCAGGAACGAAGGTTATTTAGCTCCTTCACATATGCCCCCATTATTTTCCACCCAGGAGAATGCCTGCTTTCCCTTTTAGAACGGCACTACAACACATCTGGTACAGAATAAAGTTAGTGGCAAAATCTTACCAGGACTTAATGTTTTTTTTAATTTCACTTTACTAATGAGTATATTTGTCCATAAAGTTGGCAGAGAGTGAAGTCAGTCTATGTTTTACAAAATGCTTATTTTTACCTTGACAGAATTCTACTTTTTTAGGCTATAGAAAGATAAGAATTCAGAGACAAAGCAGAAAACATCTCTATAGTTAGGAGTCTGGCTGGACGTAGGCAAGTGATAGACAAGAATATCACTAGTTATACAATATCCAGGCTGTGCTTGTGCACAGCAGGAGGTGTGAAATATGTTAACCAGGCAAAGAAATTGGGTATGTGTAATGCTAACTCAGCCCTGCTAACTTCTGCTAATAAGCCACAGATGCAAACACAGGAAACTTCTTATGATCATCTTAAATAATCAAGCAGAAGTTTCAGATGTGAGACTTGGAAACAAAGCTGAATTTTGTTTCACAGATTTTCTGGTTGTGCAGTATAAAAGCTTAGATTTACAATTCCCAACTTTATCAATTTCGTGCCAGACACTGACTGAAAGTTGGATTGCATCGTTTATGTACTGTTTAAGTATTCCATGATCCAGTTTGGGGGTAATTGTACGATCTAATAAATCATAATAAACAGTACCCAAATAGACCTGAAAAATGCTGAGAAAAATAAATGTATGTGAGAGAATATCCAGTTGCTTCTAGAACACTTTAGTAACATTGACTAATAAATGTATTAAAAACAATATTTTTTTTAGAAAATTAAACTTGCAAAACCCAGGAAGGCTTAACATATGATTCTTATTGCAGAACAATCTTGGTCATTCTCCCAGGGTACTCAGCTCCAAGAGCTGGGAGGCAGGGAAGGAGAGCAGAATAAACCTCCCATAATCCAGGAGGAAGCAGTTAATGACCTTCTATGCCACCTGGACACTCACAAGTCTATGGGGCCAGATGGGATCCACCCAAGAGTGCTGAGGGAATTGGTGGAGGAGCTGGCCAAGCCACTCTCCATCATCTATCAGCAGTCCTGGCTAACAGGGGAGGTCCCAGATGACTGGAGGATCGCCAGTGTAACACCCATCTACGAAAAGGGCCAGAAGGA
>Ga0065711_1040227_pt1 | contig 17142 bp, 25 predicted proteins | sample Hoacrofraction12_FD_59098 | JGI IMG/M metagenome (GOLD analysis project Ga0065711, IMG submission 59098) | Hoatzin crop microbial communities from Cojedes, Venezuela - Epithelial fraction 12 v2 (version 2) | ecosystem: Host-associated > Birds > Digestive system > Esophagus > Crop | place... | reverse complement strand
GGGGGGGGGGGGTATGTCCTGCGCTGGCCTCTGGGCTCTGTCCTGCTGGCTGCAGCCTCCCCAGCTCTGTTCCCAGGTAGGAGGGCCGGGGAGGTTCACTTCTATCGGAGGTGGGATGAGGGTGCACACTCTAGGGTCCGAGGCTGAAGGCAGTGGTGGTCTGGCCCTGGGAAACATCCTCTTTCCCAGTAGCGACCAACAGCACCAGACCCCGTGCAGGCCTGAAGTCCTGCCAGAGGCACTGAGCCATCCCCACACACGCCCAGGGCCAGCACCGTCTTCCTAGCAGTAATGGGGTTACAGATTTCCCACCCGCTCAGCTAGGGACAGGCAGACAGCGAGCCACAGCCCCAGGGACAAGCCAGGTCCTGCATTCAAGAACTGCCCTCCTCCGTGAGCAGCATGTCCTCTTCCCCTCCAGTGGAAACCTCCCGCCAGCCATCCCGTCTGCCCCAACATGCTCAGAACACCCCAAGCCCCAGCTCTTCCTTTCCTTGCGTCCTTCTTTGCACCTCCTTTTTCTCCCAACGACTCTGCTCCAAACCAGCCTGTTCCCCACCTCAGCCACTTCTAACGGCCTGGCCCCTTGCAGAAAAGTTCTGCTTTCCTCCTACCCTTTCCTCTGCCTCCAAGGAACCGTGAACAGATTTACCCCCACCTCTCCCTCTCCCAGCAGCCACGCCTGGGGACCCTGGAGCAATGAGGAGCGATGCACCCCTTAATGCCATCAAGGCGAGGAACTCGGCTACAGCATCAGGTCAGGAGGTTGCACTGAAGATGCTTGTCCTGACAGGTCCCTGTTCCATGCACAGCCCTTGGCTGTCACCCCCTCACCTCACCTCGGATGTACCGCAGCTACGGGCTGCCCCGCAGAGAGACCCAGGCACTGCCCCTGGGTCGCAGAGCTCAGCAGGGAGGAGGAGAGCAAGGCAGGGACTGCTCTGTGCTGCAGGGAGAGCCCAGCTCGCCGGTGGCCAGCGCAGGTTTGCTATGAAGCACTAATACCAGCTAAACCTACGGGGAAGGAAGGAAGCAAGCAGGCACACAACAGCCCTGCCGAGGCCAGGCCTCTCTGTCCTAAAACAGCCCCCCGTCTTCAGGCCTCTGTCCTGGCCTCAGCAGAGACGGAGGGAACAAGCTAGGAGGGTTGAGGATGTCTAATGACGGTGGAGTCGGCACGCCCGGAGCGAAGACAATCTCCCCCAGGCCTGGTCCCCACGCATGAGCAAGGGCAGGCCGGGGGCAGGGGGCACGCGAGGGGACGGCGGCCCGTCGCCCTGGCCTGGGGGAGCGGGCAGCTCCTCGCGGGTTCTTCCTGCTCTTGGTGGCCACGGGACCGGAGCTGGGCCAGGCGGCCGGGCACTCCTCTGCAGGCGCCGGGAGGGCTGGGGGATGGCGTGGAGTTCTTGCCGAGGAAGGAGGGATGGTGTGGAGGAAAAGTCGGAAGATACAACACAAACATCCAGGTGATGGCAGTGGAGGGGAAAGAGGGAGTCTCGGGAGGCATTTAAGCCTAGTGCACAGAGAGGAGAAAGACACAATTCACAAGGCCGTGAGGTTGCAGGTCACCTAGGGAGCCGGTGGGGCAGGACCCAGGCTGCATGCAGAGACCACGGGCCACGTCTAGGCACTCACAGCCCCAGCTCTGGCTCTCCCAGCCCCGCTACCTGGGCAGCGAGTACCTGGTCCAGGCCCTGGGGTGCTTCCAGCGCTGCCCCTGGCAGCAGGGCACAGAGGCTGCCAGCGCCCTGGGGGCTCCCTGGCCTTGCCTGCAGCAGCTGACAGCTAAGGGACGGCGTCTGAGGTCCCCAGACCAGCCCAGGGAACAACTGGCCGTGACAGACAGGAGCAGGGGGAGCTGCCTCAGCCTTCTTTTCGGGGGAGCTGCAGCGCGGTGGAGGGCTGCTGGCTGGGGAGAGGAGGCTGGCCCTGTGCAGCAGGCTGGAAAAGGCAGCAGTGTGTCCCAGGGTGCTGGGCTAGCCCTCAAACCCTCCATCGGCAGCTGGCTGGGCCAGGGAAGCCCTGCCAAGCCCCCTGGGGAAGGGTCCTGTGAGCAGGGATTACTCCCTTTGGCTGGGTCAGGCTGCGGGAGCGGGCGGCAGTGCCTGCTTGCCTTGGGATGCCCAGCTCAGAGACCGTCAGCAGGGTCTCCCAGACCATCACCAATGCAAAGCGATCACCCAGCACCAACCACAGCCAGGAAGAAGTGCAGAGAGACACCAGCCAGGACAGGGACCAGGTGATCATAATCCAAAACCACAGCCCTCCCTCTGTGCTTATCTAGCCCCTCCACTAACAAGGAGTGCAAGGGTCCAGGGTCGGTGCCGTGCCAGGGCCAGGACCCTCTTCACTCCTGATGCCAAGAGCTGGGACAGAGGACAGCCCTGCCTCCCGATCTTCTCGAAGCTCTGCTCCCCAGATCCCCTCCAGCCACCTCCTGGGTACAATCCACAATCAAGAGAGCCAGCAGGCTTCAGGCTTGGGTGTTGAGGGGCTGTCATGGCAACAGGGAAGAGGAAGGAGGAAGGGAGGGAGCTCATGCAGGTGAGGACGGAGCCCAGCCAGGTGGTGAAGGGTTAGTGACAGCAGATATGAGAGGGGAGCGAAGGACTCCGCGAGCTCAGTGTGTCGCCTGTGCCAGGCCGCAACAACCTCTAGGTACCCAGCTATACCACGCTCTCAACTAGAGTTTGCAGAAGGAACGGTAAGTGTTAACAGCTCTAGCAGCCCTCGAGCCAAGCACCTGCCAGCACCACATTCACTTGCCACATCTTCTCCATCCTCCTCCTTGCAGAAGACAAAGGCAACTGCCCCAGACCTGGACCGCTACCTTCCTCCAAACTCAGCGCTAGGGACCAGAGTACCCCTCAGTCTCAGAGCAAGCCTAGACAGGCTCAGGTCACCCTGTTTGCGCCTCAGCTAACACCAGCCTCCTCCGCCACCACTGATCAGCCTGGCATCCCGCAAAGACCTGCCTTTTACCGCCTCTGCTTGGCTAGAGCCCAGGGAAGGCATGAGACCAGGAGAGGGGGACAGCAAAGACGCTGGTGCAGACTATTCCCATGCCCTGCAGTCACTCAGTCGCAGACACGCCAGGCACATATGCACACACGCAACCCTCCCCAGGCTCAGCATCGCCTGTGGCGCAGTGCAAGACAGATGGCCGAGACGCTCACAGAGGCTGTGTGGGCCCGAGATGGGGCCGATGCTCTCAGCCAGGGCCTCAAGAGGAGAGCGGCAAGGAGAGATGTTAATAAGGTTGCAAGGCTAAGATTAGGGGCAGACCAGGACCAGCTCATGCTGTGCACTGCCAGGGCCTGGCAGCCCCTCGAAGGAGCCCTTGGTTAGGGCTATCTGGCCTGTACACCAGAAGCCAGGCCCAGACACGCACCTTTGCCAGCCGGCTGGCTCATGCCGAGAAAGAGGAGAAGGAAGTGTGCAGGGAACAAATGGAGGCAGTCAAGGATGCCACGACAGGCCACGCGGGGACAGCCCGGAGCCAGGCTGACCCTTCCCTCTGGCAGCCGGCTGAGGCCATTCTTGATGGTGTCTTGTACTTACCCCGCTCCATTCCACGCCCATACTCACTTCCTCGCTACCGTCTGTGGCATTCTCGTACTTGACGCTGCCCCCCAGGCTCCGGCGCCTCTCTGTGCCATCGCCCTCCTTCAGGATCTCCACCACCTTTGTCTGGTTGATCGGGTCAATGCCCTGCAAACAGAAGGGGAAAAGGAAGTACCATATTTTGCCCTTCTATGTTCTTTCCCTCTAGCAATCTGCTATGCCATCACTGTGCTTGGTCCCGGCCCCTCTCTCAGCTGTGGCCCCATCGCAGCCGAAAATCTCCAGCACAAGAAGGATGGAGCCAAATGCCATCCTGCACTTAGCAGTCCCTGTTTGGGTTCCCAGCTCAGTGAGCCTCCCCATCAAGACATAAACCACCCTGGGAGACAAGGGCTCGCTACCCCAAAGCCGACAGCTTTTTTCCTCCACGTTTTGCTGTGTGAAGGTTTCTGCTGTCCTTCAGTCTTTAGTACCTAGTCTTGTACTGCTCCCGCTTTATTACTTGAGGATTGAGAGGAGTTTAGGGTGACAAATACTCTAAGAAATCCCTGGTGTGTTCCCTGGACAAAAAATTGGTGGGAAGCAAACATCCCAGTGAGCGCAGATGTCCTCAGCAGCGGACAAAGCCCAGCGACCTGCCCTAACCCAGCTGCAGTATTCGTGCACTCGGAGAGCCGTGCCTTCCTCCCCACACGTATGCACACTGAGATCTGCTCCATCCATGCTTGCATGCATGCACGCAACCCCACACATGTACATGCATGTGCACCCCTGCACAAACTCAGCTCCAACCACCAAGGCGCTCTGGTGTCGAGAGAACGTAAGCCAAGGGTATCAGAGGCCGCAAGGCCCAGGAGAGCCCCCCACCATGCCCCAAGCCAAATGCCGTGCCATGACCTGCCACCCCAAAGCCCGCAGTGCCACCTCCACCAAGGAAGGTCCCTCTGGGGTTACCTGCCGCCGAGAGCGAACTGCACACTCCTCCAAGGTCTCAGCTGCCTCTAGCTTGCCCTGGCGTCGGTACAGCGCACCCAGGTTCCTCAGAGTGGTGTTCACAGTCGGGCTGTAGTAACAGATGGAAGGTGAGCGTGAGCACTGGGGCCAACCCCTCCAGAACCCACAGCTGCCCACGAACCACCTCTTACCTGCTGACCTTACAGGCCTTGTACCAGCCGCCATACTCAGCATAGGGAGCACTGTCTCTGTGCTTGCTCTGCAGGGCGAGGAGAGACGAGAGCTGTTAGTCCCGTAGCTACTACCGTTCTCTGTCCTGTGCTCTCCCACTGGGTGCCAGGGCCAGGCCCCAGGCTGCACCCCCACACCAGCCCAGCCTTTGGAAACGCAATGTGCGGACGCAGCGATGAAGCCCATCGGGCTCCTGGAGGGAAAACTGAAAGCCTATTTGCTGCAACAGATTCGAGCCACAAGTAGGAGCGATCTCCCCACCCCAGCAAGGAGCATAATCCCATCCCCTCACCCCTTCCATGGTACCAAAGGCAGCAAAGACAGCACAGCCCATCTCATGGCACTCTGGAGAACATGACACCCCACTCCACCCCCCCCAGCACGCAAAATGGGAGACAAAAAAAAAACCCAACCAACAAAACTCCCATAGGCATGCCAGGCAGCACGGGCACGAAACCCCTCAGCCATGGCTAGCAAAGGAATCAGCCACCCACATCCAAGCCTTCTGCCTGCGAGGTCAGGCCTGCCCCACAGCAGCTCAGCCCAACTAGCTGTCTTCTCCCCCTGTCCAGCCTTTGCACCACAAAGCTGGCTGGCCCTGCCACGGCCAGGAGCAAAAAGGATGCTGGCCAGAGCAACGGGAGAGGGGGCAGAGCTTGATGCTCAAGAGGAAAGATCTAAGGCCAGGACAACCCTGCTCTGCAGGGCACTAGCTGCTTGCCAGCACTGCCCTGGGTCAGTAGGGACCAGGGCACCTGCAAGCAGGAATTGCCACTGCTGCAGGAGCAGGGCTGCCTGCCCACACGCTGTGCACCCTGGTGCGTGGCAAGCACTTGGGGGTGTCCCATGCCCCTGGCTCTGCACCCCCAGGGCACAGGGGCTGCGCAGGAGTGCCCAGCTCAGCCCCAAGCCCAGCAGAGCTGCTCGCACCAAGAAGGTGTGGAGGGCCACTGCTCCACAGCAGGAGTTTCTCTCTGGCAAGCGCTCTAGCCCAGAAGAAACGGCCTTCACGGGGACTATTTTCATTACTCAGTCCCACAGCACTTCTCAGATCTTCACCCCGTGTACCACAGTCTCCCCGAGCCATAGGCACACGTGGGTTCCCTTGCGCCAGAGCCCACACAGCCTGGGCAGCCCTCCAGGGAGAGGACAGCTCAGGGCTCAAAATGCCTCTGAAGCTTGTATAGAGGCACAGCCCTGAGAGGGTGGCTGAACCTGAGAGGAAAGATGTCACATCTCCTGGGGCAGAAAGGGCCTCGCAGGCCAGGGCTGCAGGCTGTGCCCCAGGCCCTGCTGCTGGCACGAGCTGGCCTCCCGCCCTGCGGAGGGAAAGAGGGGTAAGGGGAAAATGGGGGGAAAAAAAAAAAAAAGAATTGAAGCTCTGTAAGAGGGGTTTGATGCTTTTTAATACGAGATGTGGAAACACAGCACAAAGCAGAGTGCAGCAGATCCAGTCCCTGGGCCAGCAACACGAGCAGACCTGTGGTTATCACTGTCTGGCCAGGAAGCCCATACCATCCATGCCGTGCCATGGGGTGTGCGCATAGCTGCCTTGGGGACAGGAGCCCCAGGGGCAAGGAGAGAGGCTCAGGCCTGGCCCCAGGCTATAAAACGAATCTCACTGCAACTGTAGGCCCCTGAGCCTGTTCCCTTGCCCCATAGCAAAGCTTGCGTTATGTGGAGCATAGCTCCACACTATAGCTATCTACTTTTGACCTCTTTATTCTCCAGAGATACCATCAGAAGTGTCTCAGTCACACAGATGACAAGGGGAGCCTGGTCTCTACTCCAACTTTGATTTCTCCTGCATAGGATGGTGACGCAGCACGTGTAATTTCTTTGCATCAGAGCCATCACAGGGCAGCAACCAGAGCAGTGCAAGGCAGGGCTGAGCACTGCCCTGAACTGGGGACTGCACAGAGCAGCTCAGCAGGAAGACACAGAACGCTGGTGTGTGGCAGCTGCTAGTGCCCTGCTCTTAGGGCTCACAGGATGGGACAGTAAGCCAGGCCTGCCAGCTGCTGTCTGAGCTGCATAGGGATGGGGTCTGCTCTGAGGGCAAAGGAAAAGGAGAAAGACAGTGTCTGCTCCCACTGCAGCTAGAGAACTAGATCAGAGCCCTGCATTCCACTGTTTTACCCACCTGCAAAAATGCAGGTGAGGTCTTAGGCTTTGGAAAAGCAGAGATAGGACTCCGCTACATTTATCAGCTGAGCACAGAGCATGGCCTGAGCAACAGGAGCAACAGCTTCTTTGCCTCTCAGCCTAGTCCAAAGCAAGCACAACCCACGTCTATGCTCTTTCAGAAGCCAGGTGGGACATAGAACAGCTATGGCCCTCCCTGTGCAGAGATCTTTTTCAGAAGGTTTGGCTCCGTTTCCTAAGCAAGGTGATGGCAGCAGTTTCTTCTTGACCTCCATTTTTCCCCAGGCAGCCTTAGGGCTGCTTCAGAAGCAGGTCGTGCTCTGGGTACTAGCAGCTCTTTTGAGCAGAGTGCCAAGGCCCTGCAGCACAACCCTCTGCCATCCGCCATCTTCCATCATCTGCGTGCCCTAGAGGGATCACTAAAGCAAAAAGAGAGAACACACAGCCATGGCTGAGAGGCTGAACAACCCCCTGCCCCTGGAACAGCATCAAGCCCCTCTGATGGGCCTTCCCTCCCTGCTGCCCCGAGGAGTAGCCATGCTCTCTCCGCACTCTGCAGATCCCTCCCGGCCCTCATCAGTGACCATGGCAGCTCTTCAGACTGCAGAAAAGAGGGTCTGGCTGTAATAAGAGAAGATCAAAACCCCTTGATCTCCTTTCCCTCCCAGGGCTCTTGCTGCCATCAACAGGCAGCTCAGACTCACCTTGCTCATCTCCTCTCTCTCCTCCGCATGCATCCAGATTGGCTTGTGCTCATCTGTGTGGGGAAGAAGGCAAGACAGTTCCACTCACCACCTCACCCTGTTGCTCTGCCACTTCCACTGGGGCCTTGCCTCCTGCACAGCCCAACACTCTGTCCCCAGAGTCAGCAGCTCACCAGAGGGAAGTGACAAGGTTTCCACATCCCGCTCGTCCCAGGGCCAGAGCCCCGAGAAAGGCAACCAACATTACAAGAGCAGGACAGGGGAAGGAAGGAACAAGTTCTCCCACAGCGGGATACCTGTGCCAGGCGCACAGGAGAGACTTCAGCCTATGCCTGGGAATGATTGTGCCACTCGCTGTTCCCCTCTTCAGTCACAGCTATTCCCAACCCAGTAAAGGCTGACAGCCAGAGCTCTCCAAGACCTCTCCCAGAGAAGAGGTGGAGCAGCACAACTCACTAGAATGGCAGTGTCTCAAGGGCTGCCCAAAGCCGGGGCCCTGCCAGGCATCCCATCCCTCTGCCAGGGGGATACCAGAACCAGCCAAGCCTAGCCTGAGAGCCAGGAGACCAAACTGCTCACCCTTCCCCACCCCCAACAGCTTCTGCTGTACAAACCATCCACAGAGCCGAACTCCTTCACATGAGCACGGGTAAGGATCTCCTTGTACAGCACCTCTGCATCTTTGTATTTGCCTTGCTTCAGGTAACAGGAGGCCTGCAACCAAGAAAACAGCTCCAGCCTCACTGAGCAACACAGATTAACTCTGTCCCCCTCTTGCAGCTACCCCTCTGCATCTTCCAAGCACTAGGCAATGCTCGGCTTTCCCATGGCACCCCTCCCCATCCCCACATGGCCTCTCCGCAGGGTCTCACCAGGTTGTTCTTGGTCTTGGCCACGTTGGGGTCATCAGGACCCAGGCAGCTCTCGTAGATCTCCAGGGCCCGGCAGTAATAGTACTCCACCTCATCATACTTGCCCTGGTTCTGGCACAGCAGGGCTAGATTGTTCAGCTGCTTGGCCACATCAGGATGGTCTTTGCCTAGGACCTGGGTACACAACAGAAGAGAAGCCACAAAAAGTCAGCACTTAAAGACTGCAGTGGACTCCTGGAGTTAGTAGACACCGTAGGTACGTCCTGGAGGGACTATGTCAGACAGAAGCCAAGGACTAGTGAGGTAAAGAGGAGAAATTCCAGCTTCCACCTCCTGGCAGGCCTCTCTAAGGCTGCAAACACTGGAGAGACAGGAAAGGTGGTGGCAGAATGAACAGCTGAAGAGACTAGGTAGGTCCTGGGTCTCCCAGGTTCAGTGAGGTAATGGGGGAAAACCCTCAGAGAGAGCTGGAAGGAAAGAGAGCGTGAGAGACCAGTACCTTCTCGCGGATCTCCAGGGCTCGCTTACATAGTGGCTCTGCTTCTTTGTACTTCCCTCTCTTGCCATAGAGAACAGCCAGATTGTTCAAAGTTGCTGCCACCTGCAGAGACATAAGCTTCTCCATGAAACAAAGCAGAATCCAGTGGGACCAAACAAGGGGTGCAAGCAGCAGTAACAGTGACTGTCCCACTTCCTTCATGCCTGCAGTACAGCTGCTTCTGAAAAGAAGCAGGTCCAGAGGCAGAAGGCTACCCTGCCTATATCGCAGGATCCGGAAGCCTACTCCTGGCAGGCCATAATGAACATGACAGCAGCAAAATATTGAAGCAGTAAAACAAAGCCCCACACCACGTGAACAACACCCCTCACACCCCAGAGCACGCTGCTTGCCTTGGTAGTCCAGCTGCAGACAACACTGTCAGGGCACCGTTCTAGCCCCTTCGGCACTCACGGGTCAAGGGAAGTGACTGAAAGAGGAAGGAGACACTCACCGCAGGGTGGTCTTTGCCCAGAGTCTTCTCGCGGATGGAGAGCGCATCATTCAAGAGATGTGCTGCCTCTTTGTATTTATTCTGATCCCTGCAGTGCAAAGCCAAGCAGTTATTTGGGATTTGGACACCACAGCCTATAGCAAGCAGCACTGCAAACAACAGTCTGCCTTCCACACAGATCCAGCCCCCACAGCCCTTTCATTTCTCCACTCCTCCCCACCATAGCCAGTCCCTAGTTATATCAGGGAGTCTGGTGGTCCAAATACCTCATCTGTGCAAAACCCTTCTGAAAGGCAAACCACTGGAAGCTGGGGGAGCTCCCTGTCACCAGAATGTGCTGTCCTGGTAAACGGGAGAGGTGGAAAGCTCTCCTGGCCCAGCCCTGTCCTCCCCACCACACTCACCTGTACACTAGCGCCAGGATGTTGAGCATGGTGGCCACATCAGGATGATCATGGCCTGATGTCTTCTCCAGGTCCTCCAGCGCCTGCTTGCAGAGCGGCACAGCCACTTCGTAGCGTCCCTGTGAGGCGTACTGGATGACAAGGTTGTGGAGGGTGCGCAAGCGCGCAGGAATCTCATAGCCTCCCTGCTGGGCAGCTGCCACTGCACTGCTGTGCTGGTGGGGCACTACAGGCACAGAGGAATAAAAAGGGGTACAGTGGGCACAGCAGGCTCAAACAGGGACAGCCAGCAACCCTGCACGAGTAAACACTTACACCCAGGACCATGCTCCTCCTCCTCATTCGGGAACAGATCATCCAGAGAGTCCTTGGCGGAGTCGCCCTCCTTCTCCTCCTGAGAGAATGGGAATCACAACACTGTCAGTTCTCAGAGGAGACAGCAGCAGCCTAGGCCGAAGCAGCTGCCAAACTCTCCTCCCTGCTGCAGTCCACCAGCACTCTCAGCTTCACCTGTTGTCTCTGCCACCATCTCTCCCCCACACAACAAAACTAATAAAGCCAAATTTCCCCAGTGCATCGTGGCATGCTACTTCATGTTCTTCAAGAGACTCTGCACCACGCAAGTTCCCTTTAGTTACAGGCACTACTGTGCACAGTAGCTGGGAAGAGGCAAAATCCAGGGCAGCACTATCACACCTAAGCAATCCTGCTGGTCCAACCTCCCCCACTTGCAAAGGTGGCTGCTCGACAGGATTAGGACATACCGAAGGCGAGACATCCTCATCATACTTCTTCAGCTGGTTCATGAACTCAAGGTGTTTCTTCTCCTCCTCCAGCTGAGCCACGGTTTGTTCACTGCGCTGCAGCTTCTGCTGGGTGTTGGCGAGTTCGTCACGCAGCCACTGGTTCTCCTGGCACAGTCTCCGCACCTGAGCACGCAGCTTCTGCTTCTCTGACTCCACGGCATTCAGGTGGTTGGACAATGCCATCATCACCTTTTCAAGAGTCCCAGTCAGTAAATATCACAATCTTGTACCTCCCTCACATACATGCTCAGGGCCCACCCTCAGGGTCACGCTTCTACACTCAGCCTCTTGCTGCCCCTGCAGCTGATAGGGAACAGCCACATGCCCACCTCCCCCTGTTTGCTGGGTAACACCTAGGGGGTCACCCACCACCCTCACCTGAGCTTCTCCAAGCCCTAGTTCAATCATCTCCACTGACTTGCGGAGCAGGTTGGATTTCTCATGCACGAGATTGGCTTCTTCATCTTTCTTCAGGCACTTGATGGTCTCCAGCAAGCTGTGCAGGATGGAGTTGTGTTCGTTCTTGAGTGCCTCCAGCCCTTGCATCACCAGCTTGGTGTTGGAAATTATCTCCTCTTGGCTCAGCTTGTCCAGTTTCTCCTCCCTTGGGTACACCATGGTGGACATAGTCCTGCCCCTGCAGCCCTGCACAGAGAGAGAGAAAACCTGAGCACTTCTGGAGAGCCACAACCAGACGCGAGTGTCACAGCCTCTTCCAAGCAGCCAGAGACAGCGTCCAACTGGTTGCCCACTCTAAGCCCTTCCCCTTTGGCTTCCCCTCTCCCTTTGGCAGCAGGCAGCTGTCAGGGCACGTGTCTCCGCTTTTGTGGCACAAAGCGCTGGCAACTAGTGCAGGTGGCACACGTGGACAGCAGACAAAAAGGCTAGAATCAGTGCTGACCTCCAACACCCCCACACTCCCGGCAGCAGGGAAAGCTGATTTAGCTTCCATTTAAGAGTTGAGATTTGTAGCCAGCAGCTGGGGCTGCAACGCACACACCTCCTGCCCACAGACCACTGATGCAAGGAGGCTGTCAGAGCTCAACACTGTTTCCAGCTGCCGAAGAAAGGGAACAGCAAGTGGAGGGATGTCAGCTCAAAGCTTTCTGCTTCCTCCCGGAAGAGCATCTCTCTGATAGGGAGGGATCAGTGGCCTTACTGGGCCAAACACAAAATTCCCTGGCCAGAAGACTACACCCTGACAATCCCAGCCTGGCATAGAATGGCCGTTGTGGTGACAAAGGACACGACACTGCCAGCATAGACAGAAACACGCCTGTGTGGGAAAGCTTACATGCACCAATTGCTACAGTTACACCAGTGTGACCCTTGCGTGGGTGGCAGCTTGAAACAGTAACAGCTTTTCCAGCTTCTTCTGCCCTGCTGCCAGCCCAAGGACTCCTCAGGATGGCATACGGACTCTGTACTCCTTCCCCGTCCCGTTTCCCCCAGACATACAACAGGAGAGTATCAAGCCTTTGCACAGGGTCACCGAGTGCTACAACCCACAATGTCAGCATGGCTGCAAGGCCCCTGCACAGAAAATCCAGGAGCTGGGGAAACACAGCAGGCCAGAAGGTGAGAGGACACAAGCAGCGGGTGAGACCTCCCACAGCAGGTTGACAGTACGCTGGCTGCTCCACGACTCGCTTGTCTAAGCCCCTCTCAACCTCACCACCCCAGCAGCCCCATCCCAGCACTCAACGATGGCAGGAGAGCCACCACCCACCTTGCTACCGGTCACCTGCCCAAGCCCAGCCTCCTGGGCAGGAGGGCCGAAGGCAGCCAGCTGCCATGCCCTGCACAGGCAACACCTCTTTGCCTCCCGGAGCTGGCAGGAGCGCAGCAACCGGAGCACCCCGCCGCAGGGAGCTGGTAAACCGCCCTGGCGCTGGGCAGGAGGAGGTGGGGGAAGAGCTGCCGACAGGCTTGGCTTTGTCCTCCTGCAAGACCCACCTCTGCGTGGCTTGAGCTCTTTGTTCAGCAGCAGCCTCGTGCCTGGTTGACCGAGCGAGCAGAAATGCTGCCCCAGGTACAGCAACAGAGAGAGCAGAGCTCCTCCCCGGCTGGGCGCCCTGCCCAGGGCGGCTCAGGGCAATCCCCCAGCTCAGCTACCACTGTTGCTGCCCAGGAGCAGGCCCTGAGCAACAGAGGGGTCCAGTTTCTTCCTCACTGCAGCACTGAAAAAGAAGATGGCGAACGGTGCTGGGGCGGTTGCTGTGAGTGCACACATCTCTTTATACATACACATTTCCTCCTTTTTAGCCTCACTCTTCTAGTAGTTCCTTGAGTTGTTCTATAGGCCTGAGCTCTCCTCTCAGCTCCTCTTTGGTTTCTGTTCCAGTGATGCACACCCACCCCTCAGGGAGGGCAGCAAACTCTCACCAGGCAGCAGAGACCTTACAGGCCCTCAGCAGGGCAGGAACACTTCATGCCTTTTGCAGACTGGGTTCCTGTTCATACCTGTGAGCAAGAGCTGAGTCCCCCCCTCACCTACCCCAGAGTCCCAAAGCCAACTCCGCATTCGCTTCAGTGATCACGCCATGATTCACTCCATGAGCCACACTTCAGCGTATGTTTCACTTTTGGGTATCTACCACGCTCCACATGCAGTTACTCTCTGCATTGTGCATTTTACACTGAAAAGTCTCATCCGGAGTGTGACATTTCCCAGTTTGCTTTAGAGAAGACCATCTGACATGAGTGGCATGAAAAACCTCATCAAGGTCAAGACAGAGGGCATGGACTACTGTTTCGAAGAAAAGAATAGGTCTGTTGAGAGTTGGCTGCCACTCCTATCCTGTCTCCCAAACTGATTCTCTAGGAACTGGCAGCTAAGTAATCTGGTCCATAATTCCCATGGTTATTCTTCTTCCCACCTTTACAGCACATCTTGGGGACTGATTGAGTGCTAAAGCAACAAGGGAAGCCCTGCCTAAGGCAGACTTCTGCAGGTCACCACCACTCAGGAGGAGACGTGCAATGATTCCCAGCTCCAGAGGAAGACGCTGGCAGCCCAAAGGACGCTAGCGCTGCCATGTCTAGCAAAGCACTGTTGTCCTGCTCTGAAATGCGTCCAGACAGCCTCCCAGGAAGGCTCAACAGGCACTTACTTGCTTCCACAGAAGCCAAGGCAACAGCTGCCAAAGGGTGAAACAGCCCTGTCACTAGTTTCAGCTCATAAGGAAACACAGCCCCAGAGTCAGAAACAGGGAAATCGGGAAGTCGGAGTCCTCTGGAGCACAAGCAATGCCTAGGACATAAGGAGATCCCCAGGAGCAGCCCCATATGCAGCAAGCAACAAAACTAGAGCTCTGCCCTAAGGCTCACACAGCTGTGCAGCACAAGTGCCTCTTCATCTGTCCCTCTGTGTACTGCGTCAGCTGTGAAGTGCTCAGAGTTTTCACGGAAGCATTACTTATGTCCACACCGAGATCTTGCTGCCATCTTTAAAAAGTACAACACAAACATATTAGGAAGAGGAACATGCTACAAATCATGATAAAAAGCCACCAGAGCTTGCACCTTGCTAGATAACAGTCAGACAAGACCCAGATCCATAGAAAATCAGCCTCATTAATTCCACTGTGCATAGAACTACTTCTCAGCTGAGAAATCGTCAAGCTGTGTGTTAAACCACCTGTGCCTCTACTACAGCAGCATCCCAACTTTCCTCAGCCCCTCCAGCAGAAAAAGCTTCGAGCATTTCACAGTCCCCATGACCAGCTTGTTTTTCAGAACTGCAAAGATTTCAGACTGAAAAGGGAAAACAATCAAAAAGCCCTGACTCGCAGCACATCAGACTCATCCTACCCTGCAATTACACCCTCAGATCCTCCAGACATACCAACACAGGCTCCTCTCCTCTCCTCTCCCTGGCTGTGCAAACACCTCTACACAACCCTGGTCTTTCTCCCATAGGAAGACATCCTAGAAGCACGTCTCTGCTAGGTACCAACATGCTTCCAGTGTTCACGGGTGGACATGGGATTGTCCAGGCTGGACACAGGGTGCAAAACCTGAGAACAGCACATGGGCTGTTCACTTCCAAGCACCAACAAGAAAATAAAGAGAAGACTGCAGGGAAGTCACTTAAATGTTGCTACCTCTCGCACAGCAAAGAAAACCAACAAACATTGGGGGGAGCTGACTTCTTATCCCTCCAAAGCGACAATTCTTCCTTACAGAGCCTTATTTCCAGCTCTGCCCAGTGCTGGCAGGTCTACGCTCAGTGCCCAGCCCTCCAGAGAGGAAACACGCACTATGGCAACCGACGCCAAGGTCGGGCAGGCTGAGGCTGCTGTATAAGCACTCTTCCGACTCCCACACATTCAGTAAAGGGCACGCAGTGTCCTTTGTCCAGGCAGAAAACGCACTCGGGGGTTCCTGCAGAGAGGAGGGAAGACACCATCGTTTGCCTTTGGCAGGGGGAGGTTCAGACTGGAACAGGAAGGAAGAATGCTTTTCCAACGAGTTTCTCGGGAGCCGGAGTGTCCAGCTCCTAGTTCATCCTGCTGCATTCCTCACAGCTCTGCAGGTATCACAGCCCAGGTCTCCACCAGCACGTTTCTGCTCTAGTTGGCACATCTTCCCTATTTACAGCGAGCTGCTAGGACAGCCTGGCTTTCCGGCAACACCCATCTCATCTTTCCTCCCCTGCTCCCATTCGGAGGAGTGCTGCAGAAGACAGGGAAGGAACATGCGTGCACTGAGCTTTGTGGCAGTTGCAGCAACCAGCTGGGAATCCATCAGCTAGCGCATCCTGCCAGGCAGAAACCTTCCTCCTGTATTCAAGCCGATAACCGGGAAATCACTGAGCATCAGCAATTTCAGCAGCCCACTTTTCTGCCTCTCAAAACCGCTCCCACATACAAGAGCTTTAAGAAGAAAGAGCTGGAAGCTTCACTGCTTCTATCTTAAACCCACAACAGCTGCCGCAACGGAAACAAGGACGCCAGACTAAATGGGTGCATTAGGTTACAATGCCTAATGCTAGAAGGCTACAGGGAGCAAAATGAAAAAAAAAAAAAGCACCAGGGAAATCGGGAGTCAACTAAACTAGGACAGAGACTTTAGAGACTTCAGGTCTACACATGCCTCAACAAATTCAGTTCACTGTCTCCCTGCATGTCCATGGACCAAGTATACGTGAGATGCCAGGGTACTGGCACAACTTGCACAAGCGATACTGTCAGGACAATAATTGCAGCTTCCTTCAAAACACAGCTGGCCTGCCAGCACTTTCTGCGTAGAAATGGGTACAGATTTTTCACAGCAAACTTTCCTGCAGGAGAAGGCGATCTAAGGATATGGTACCTGCAGAAAAACAGCTGGTTCTGGAAAAGAGTTTCCTGTGGAAAAGAGTAAATCTGACCCACAGCAAGAAGGGTTGACCACAACTGGGAGACAGAGCCGTCGTGCTCAGGGTCATCACCCTGAGGGTGATGAGGGTCAGCCCACCTGCAACAGAGCCACGGAAAAGGGATGAACTGGTGCTGCCGAGTTGCACATCTGACAGTCAGCATTTCCAAAGCTGCTCCAAAATGGGTAAAACAAGAAAGATAATCAGCTCTGTATGGCGCCCAAGAACTTCACAGCCAAGAGCAGCTGCACACACACATGTTAAGGCTTTAGAAACAAAGGCGAGAGAAAGATGTTTTGCAGATGAAGGGACAGATGGATGTGCAGTCACCTTCAGGGTGATATTAAGAACTGCGACATGAGTAAGTGCCAGAAATTAAAGGGCAAATGCTGGACTCCTAAAAGCAAAAACCAGTGGAATAATTGCAGTATATGTCTCCATCCTGGGACACATGCCTGCTGAGGTTCACGTGAGGCACAGAGCATACTCTGTGATGCTTGTTACCACTGCCAGAAATGCCTGGTACATCTTCTGCTCCCTTAGAGCCCCTAAGAACACACAAAGAGGAGATCAGACAAGGGTCAGCACCCTGGGAGTTCATACCCCGCGTATCTCCGAGCTGCAATCCCAAGCCAAAAGATGTCGCTCAAACTCTGACGTGTATGAGGTCCTCTACCACCATTTGTCTCTGGCTCATGTGTTTCCCCCTGCTGTCAAAAGAGGGGGCACCCCAGAGCCCCATCTTCTGCCTGAAGCTCTTTCCCAACCCCAGCCTCCAGCCTGGGCCCTTCTTGCACTGCAGACAGTCTAGAGTCAAACCAACACAAAAATGACTTTAAGTACCACAGAGAGACTGTTGTGTTGCAACTTCCTCCCTAACAACAGAGTCTGACCGTTGTATTACTTGGAAGGGATGCCTAGAGGTCTCTTAGAGGTCTCTGGCTCATCCCCTCACTCAAAGCTGGCATCTGATCAGGTATCTGTGTCTAGTCAAGAGTTGAGTATCTCCCAAAATGGAGATCCCACAAGCTCTTCAGATCTCTGTCCCACAGCTTAACCATCCTCATGCAGGAGTGGGGGAGGAAAAAAAAAAAAAAAAAAAAAAAAA
>Ga0065711_1040226_pt1 | contig 17142 bp, 4 predicted proteins | sample Hoacrofraction12_FD_59098 | JGI IMG/M metagenome (GOLD analysis project Ga0065711, IMG submission 59098) | Hoatzin crop microbial communities from Cojedes, Venezuela - Epithelial fraction 12 v2 (version 2) | ecosystem: Host-associated > Birds > Digestive system > Esophagus > Crop | place... | reverse complement strand
CGTAGAAAGCTATCAGATTGGTCAGGCATGATTTTCCCTTGGTGAATCCATGCTGACTACTCCTGATAACCTTCTTTTCCTCCACTTGCTTGATGATGACCTCCAGGATAAGCTGCTCTATGACCTTTCCCGAATGGAGTTAAGCTGACCGGCCTGTAGTTCCCTGGGTCCTCTTTCTTGCCCTTTTTGAAGATTGGAGTGACACTGGCCTTTCTCCAGTCCTCGGGCACCTCTCCTGCCCTCCAGGACCTCTCAAAGATGATGGAGAGTGGCTCAGCAATGACATCTGCCAGCTTCCTCAGCACTCGTGGGTGCATTCCACTGGGGCCCATGGACTTCTGGGCATTCAGATTGTTTAAGTGATCCGTCACGCAGTCCTCCTCGACCAAGGGAAAGTCGTCCTCTCTGTAGGCTTCCTCTCTTACCTCCAGGGCCTGAAATTCCTGAGGGCCTGCCTTGGCACTGAAGACTGAAGCAAAGAAGGCATTCAGTAGCTCTGCCTTCCCTGCATCCTCCGTCACCAGGACACCCACCTCATTCAGCAGCGGCCCCACATTATCCCTAGTCTTCCATTTGCTGCTGATGTAGTTGAAGAAGCCGTTCTTGTTGTGTTTGACATCCCCTGCCAGATTCAGTTCCAGGTGGGCCTTGGCCTTCCTCATTGCATCCCTGCATGCTCTGATCACATTCCTGTACTCTTCCCAAGTAACCTGTCCCTCTTTCCACATTCCATGGATCTTTATCTTCCACCTGGGCTCCACTAGAAGGTCTTTGATCATCCATATGGGTCTCCTGCCTCCTTTGCTAGATTTCTTTCTCAGGGGTATGCACCGCTCCTAAGCATGGAGAAAGTGACGTTTAAACAGCGACCAGCAGTCTTGGACCCTTCTGCCTTTGAGTGCACTGGCACACGGGATTCCTCCAAGTAGCTCCGTGAAGAGGCCAAAGTTAGCTCTCCTGAAGTCCAAGATTTTGATCCTACTTATCACCCTGCTTCCTGCATGCAGGATCCTGAACTCCACCATTTCATGGTCGCTGCAGGCTAGTCTGCCTCCGACCTTCACATCCTCGACCAGTCCCTCCTTGTTTGTTAGTACAAGGTCCAGCAGAGCACCTTTCCTTGTTGGTTCCTCCACCACTTGCATCAGAAAGTTATCATCGATGCTCTGCAGGAACTTCCTGGATTGCACCTGCCTAGCTGTGTGGTCTTCCCAGCTGATGTCAGGGTGGTTGAAGTCCCCCATGAGAACCAGGGCCTGTGACTGTGAGGCTGCTTGCAGCTGTTTTGTAGAAGGCCTCATCAACTTCCTCCTCCTGGTCAGGTGGCCTGTAGTACACACCCACAATAACATCACCCATATGAGGCTGTCCCTTAATTCTAAGCCATAAGCTCTCAACTCCTTCTTCATTTGCCCCCAGGCAAAGTTCAATGCATTCCAGTTGCTCCCTCATATACAGAGCCACTCCACCACCTCTCCTTGTTGGCCTGTCTTTGAGCAGACGTGTTAAAAAATGGCCTCCCTAAAATGACCAATATATAAAAAAGGGTATCTTCAGGCAGTGGGCAGTGGTTGTTTTTTTCTCCCCCCCCCCCATGCCTGTCATGAAGCATTTTACTTAAACTGATACTAATTGGAGTAACTGTTCCAGAATTTAGATATATGCCCTTGGAAGGATAGCTGAAAGTCTTTCCAGTCCAATGAACAAATTACTAGATCTGTCTGTTACGGACTTTTAAGTAAAATGAAACATATATAGTGCACGGACCACAATCATGTGAATTCTTGTAATCTTGGGATATTTTCTTTAAGTGAACAGTGCATTTGGCTTGAAATGCACTTAACTGCAGCTCAGAGGAACTGGTTTAAATTATTATCAAAAATAAGAATATAAATAACAAAATTCAGCATACGAAAAGATATGGAGGGAGTGGAGGAATCTGTCAAAACTTAGGAAAACTCTTAATCTCTCAAAACTGAAAAATATCAAAAAGGTTCCTGGAAAAAAAGACCATCCTCTAAAGACAACTGAATATTGCAAAAGCAAATGCCTAGCAGTTAAGGGGACCTATAAGGAGCATAGCTAGTCAGAAAGCATTCCAAGATTTCAAACTAGGAGTGTGTGGATACAGAATAACAATTAGCATTTTGGAGGGAAAAGAAAGGAGAAGCCTAAGGATTTTGGTATGAAATTAGCTAAGAATACATATTTTCTGCAGAGGAAGAAAAAATATTAGAAAAGAAAGACACTACATTTACTAGTTTCTTAAAAACTGCACATATTTGGGAAACTAATGATGACATGATGCAGTAAGTCTTTAGAACGGGAATTGAAATTTATGACAATGGATAAGAAAAGAGCGATATTTTAACGTGAAAAAAGTTGCGTAAAAGATTAGTTTCTGTAGGTAGGGGTCCAGAATTAATAAAAAGTGAAATTATAACATCAGTCATTCTTAAGTGTTAAAGTCTATTAAAACAGGAAAATCACAAAATACAGATAGCATATGCCTAAGAATACTAATGAGAAGGGGAAGGTAAGTGTTAGACAGTATCTAATTGCATGTGGTTCAGGAAAAATCGCAGGGAGAAAACATTGCAGCCTTGTTTCTACTTAACAGAAGAACTAGGTGGTTAGGGCTTATCAAGAATTTTTTTCAGTAACTACCATCACTACTATCATCCGTTTAGAACGTGATTTGTACTGCACGAGAAAACATGAACCAGTCAAGTCCCTTGTGTGGAGATGGACTTGACGACCTAACCAGCCTTAACCTTATTTAATTTCTGTGGTATTTCTAAATGGGAGAGAGCTTCATAAGCAAGAGCAATTTATTATATTCCTGAGAGACACCAGTGAATGTAATATGAATGCCCAGTAGCACATGGGTAAATTTTGCTTCTGTACGAACAACAGAAGTGAACCTTAGCCATTAGTGTAGCTTTCTTGCTTGACAAATCTAGAACTGGGCAAACTGCATAAAAATCTCTTTTCTTTCATTGTCTCAAAAAATTTAAAATTTAAGGCTGTCAGTTTTGCCTGGTGGCTTTTTGTACAGTGCCCTTATCAGAGAATCAGGGAAACCATGCCATTCTGTCTTTGGAGAGTGTTTTGAAATCTCCAAAGGAAGAAGAGTGCCTCTTCACTTCTTACTCAGGCCAGTGGAAAGACAAATTAAGCCAACACATACCTTCCCTCTCCTTGTGCATCACACCCATCAGGGATAATTTTATTGTCTAGTCCAACAAGTAGAGGACTAGATCTGCCTGTACAGTCCTCCACACACAGATGATGTTGAAGGAGTTGGAGGAGCATATGAATAACATTTGTGTTCTTCCTCATGTGCTGCTCTCTGGAGCTGGTGGCTCAGAGCAGGAGAAGCAAGAGGGGCAAAGCGACTGCTGACTGCAGTACAAATACAGGCATTTTGGGAGAAGGAATTGTATTTCTCTTCCCTCCAAAATTCCACAATCTAGTCCCTGGTGGCACTCACAAAAGCAAAGTTATTGCTTCATGAAATAGTTTTTAATGATGATTGTGTGTTCCAGCCAATACAGATTTTCATTCTTGAGCCCTTGAATGAGGTGAATGGTGAGAAAGACCACCTTAGAGAAGGGAGTGCCTAGTATGTAAAAAAGATAATCACCATGGTCTAAATAAAGGGGACATCCTGAGAACACTGACGCAGGCAATGTTTCCATTCAATAATTTTCTCCAAATGCATCCTCCTTTTCACTGAGTAAGAGGAGAACAAGCATATATGTTCTCAGGCTAAAGCTGTATTTTGTTGCTTGAAACAAAGAACAGAACATTACTGCTCTTGTGCGAATGATTTATTGTCCAGCAGTGTTTTTCACCAAAGCAAATACAACAGACATAATGCAGGATGCTGCACTTCTGAAACAAATGTTTCCCATGGTGTACTTCTGACTGAAAGGACTCATAGAAGTGCTCAAGGTTTAATTTATAGAAAGGTTATACACCCAAAATAAACTAGCCACTTCCTCCGCCCTTAGTCCTTAATCCTTCACACTCCTCAACAGAAATAATTTTATAAGAAATTAATATTTAACATAGAAGCAATTTCTACCTTCTATGATCAATGAAAATAGATAAATCAAGGAAAATAGATAAATAATGAAAATACATATAATCAATGAAAACAGATGTAGTGAAAATTAATGAAATCCTACCCAACTCTGTCAGGAGGTCAGTCCTCCTAACAATCAATGAAAAATAGATCTACTGAATCAATGAAAATAGATACAGTGAATTAAACATGCTTCATGTATGGGCAGGAAATAAACATTAGAAATAATAAAGATAACTTGTCCCTGGAAATGAGAGATTATGAAAAAGATTGATTGGTGACATAGAGTGGATAATGTAAAATGAGATGGAGATCTTATTTTTCTTAAGTAAAAATTTAGCCTTTTCCAGAGAAAGGGCCAGCATTTTTGTCATTCCATTTTTTGATAAAACCACAATCTTACAAAGAACCACAATCCATAGGCTAATGGTTAGCTTTTCTAAACAGAATTTGTGGTGTTATTCTTTCATGAACATTTCTCTGTAAAAAGTCTCTTGTCTCTCCAAAACAACAATTTTCATGTCTCAGATCATCACAAGTAATAATAAATTTGTAACATTTCAGCAAAAGTTAGATCTAGGAAAATAATCACGGGGAGCATAAACTACTATATATCTAGTTTTAATTTTTTTCTGGATGCTGAAATTTGCTTTAAAAGTAGATTTTCTGAAATTTTGAAGAGCTTGTGATGAAAGTGAGGTGGTAGGGATCTTTGTACTTTGTAATTTCTAGCAGTTCTCCTGAATCAAATGCATTGGACCAGCGCTAATCAAAATGACTTACATATAAAATTATTTCATAAGAAACACCTGAATGAATGTTCCAGCTGCGTTGCTGAGAAATATTTAAAATCTGTTTAAATTGAAAGAAACTCTAAAGATCTCTGAGAACTGCAACAGCAACATTCACTCTAGATAAGAACAGCAGCAATAATTAAAGCCACTGGGGTACCGTATGTAAATTTCTGGTCAGTAACTGGAACTTCAGATACACGGATTTTACTCTGTCACTGCAGTGAAGATATTCTCATTCGATGACTTGAATTTTAACAGAATATGTACATGTTTTTATGAGAAAGCAAGTCCAGAGGGCAAAGAAAGATCAGCAAAAGATGACAACTACAGCACCGAAATTTGAACTCCTTGAATTGTGCTACATAGACTGCCAATCACAGCAGGAAGTGTGGAAGGGAGACGAAGTAGACATGTATTGCTATACTGTCTGCTAATACAGAACTATTTATCTGAGCCGTGTCTGCAGGACTAGTATAGCAGAAGGTCATTAAAAATTATTTCTATAAACTTCCTATTAAAAAGGATAAGAATGAGAATCAACTATTCAACCTTGTGACAACCACAACTGACACACGGATGTTGTAAGCGAGCCTGTAATATCACAGAATGTAGAAATATGTAGTGCATATGTAACTCCAGAAGATTGATGTGCAAACTCAGTAAAGGGGTAGAGATATAGCCAATCTCACTATTACATGTCTTCCTACCTTAGAGGAACTTCTTTTATTCTTTGCTTCTGGTTTCAGCACAGTTTTTTGGGCTAGGAAAGACTTCTGTAAGACTGCAAACTTTGATTTTTGTGTGACATTCTATGAAATATAGCTTCCAGATCACTCATGTGCCTTTCAGCTGCGTTTTTGCCTATCTGGTTTAATTGCATGTGTCACTAACATACATACCGTTGAGCTTTTTAAACGGTAATGTCCATATCATTTTCATCTCAACATACCAATCACAAAGAGAAACAAAAGCAAGAGCACTTGCAAAATTTGTGTTGGGGACCAACGAGGTGTCTGGGAGTCAGTAAATTCCTGCCTGTTGTGTGGCAGGCAGAGGTAGAACTGGTATTAGCCTTTAGGTTAGAGAGTCAGAGGGGAACTTGAGGCTTTGAAAAGACAAAAATGCAGGAGACCATATTCTTTCCCTGTGGCTAAAGCTGACTCTCATGGGAGATTGTTAACACATATGTTTATGATGTTCTGATAGTTGTGCATGTATTCAGAGACAGGATGGAAAACAAGTCAGTGACAATCTTTGTATCTTCAGCTGTTTTTAGGGTATATTCAAACAGGACTGACTATTGCTGCGAGTCAGAGAACAAGCCTATCCATGAACCAGATGTCCCCCATGATATGAATAATTCTCCCTATGTGATCTAAAGAGTATCTTAAAAACTCTAATGAGTTTCTCTCAGAATACCTCAAAAAGGAGTAAGCAGAATAAGCAGTGGGGACTAAAGAGTTGCTGAAAAATGTATTGGAGCACTGAGACAATAGTAGTACTAGAATAAATTTATTTAGAAAGGGGACAGACTGAGAAGTATAAGAATAGCAAATTATTTACAGAAAGTAAATTTGTTTACTGAATTTTCTTGTAGTGCAAGTGGCCAAGGATATTACATCCTATGTCTCAAAAAGAGATATTTATACCAATATATAATTATTTCTCAAATATAAAAAATAATACAAACCCACTGTTATTAGGTAGAAATCAGTTTAACTAAGAGTCATGGCTATCAGTTAACTAGAAGTTGCTGTGGACAAAATGGTAAAGAAGGTGGATCATAGTATATTGTACAATGTTTCTACATCTCCCATAGAAAAAAAAATGCCCAGGAGATACTTCAGTATCTCGCTAACAAAATTATTAAATTTTCCAATCATTCTACATCTTCTCTAAAGTCTATGCTTGGGGCCTGTAGCTTGCTGCTGAAAAAAATCAAGAAATACAAATTCAGTCCTAATGGCTTTAGGATAAGTACTGTGATGTGGAAAAATGAGTATCTCATCTCCTGATAAAAAATATAAGAAAGCAAATAATAAGATTATGTTATTACAGTCTTTCAGCTGAACACTATTATTTATGGCAATACTGCACTTGGAAGATATATAGAAAATGACTTAGATGTAAATCATCCTTGTATAAAAATACCAGTGTTTCTTTTTGAGACAGAGTTTTATGAAGTTCAGTATTCAATGAATTTTTACTTTAGGACCTGGTGAAAGCAAACTCCAAAACAAAATTGTATGAACTCACAATTACTCTTTGTATACACTGAATAAATCTATTTTTTCCTCTAGGAGTGGACTTTAACCATATCCATCAGAGTCTGATTGAAAAACAGGAACAGAAACAAAGAAACTGCTAGATCATAGAATGTTTCTAGGGATGGGGCATCTACCACCTCTCTGGGCAATCTGTTACAGTGTTTCATCACACACACTGTAAAAAATGTCTTCCTAATATCTAGTCTAAACCTACCCTCTTTCAGTTTAAAACCATTACCCCTTGTCTTATGGCTGCAGGCCCTGCTAAAAAGTGTGTACCCACCTTTCTTATAAGCCCCCTTTAAGTACTAAAAGGCTGCAATAAGGTCTCCCCGCAACCTTCTCTTCTCCAGGCTGAACAGCCCCAACTCTCTCAGCCTGTCCTCACAGGAGAGGTGCTCCAGCCCTTGGATCACTTTTGTGGCCCTGATACCTCAGATTACTTGAGCCATAAGCAGAGGATGTCGCATACTGAGCCTTTGACACGGTATCCTACAGCATTCTTCCTGTAGTCAAACTGGGGAGTTATGCAGTGGATGGGTGGATTACAAGGCAGGCAGAAAACTGTTTGGACTGGTAAAGGGTAGTGGTTTGAAGTTGAACTTGCAGCTGGCAGTGAGAGGCACTGCTGATGGGTTGCTATTATTTAACATCTTTAGCATGATGGAGCAGAACGACACCAAATTAGTGGAAATCGCTGAAGGTCAGAGCGGCTGTTCAGAGGGGCTCTGAAATGCTGGAGGTATGGACTAGGAGACCTGCAAAGATCTCTGATTGCACTGATGATAAAGTTTCATGACCTGTTTTGTATAAAACAACTTCAGACCATTAAGGAGTTCATGAAAAGGTTTTTGTCATCTATTTAAGGATGTATTTGCCATGAATGAGCAACTACCAAGTATTATTTTATTTTGGTATTGACTGAATGAAAGGTTAATATCATTCCCTGTGTTTGTCCTCAAGAAAACAAGTTTTATTACGCTATGTTTCACCATGATTTTTTTTGAGTTGCACTTTATTTTTTTTTCCTTGAATTCCTATAAAGGCATGTCTTGAAATAATTACCAGGAGGGATAACCCCCAAAAGAGTTATTCAAGGTTCTGATTTTGGAAGATTTTACTGTACTGTTGTCATGAAGACGTCCTGATTGGGGAGCCAGCGCCATAGAACAGATCCTGGGAATGCACTGAGACTGATTGTAGGGGAAGTCTCCACAGCCCTTTACTCCTCTTAGTTAAATTCATTCCTGAAAGTATGTTAAGTAACTGCTGTTCAGCATAAATCAGTTATCAGAATAGAAATTATGTCCAGGCTGAATAAAGTGAACATAATTTTGTAACTGACACATTGAACAAAGCTTTTTTTTAATCTGAAAAATAGCTACTGATTCAAAAATTAAATCAATGAGTGTATTAGAAAGGCTAACTCAAAAGACAATAATCTGTTGAATGTTGCTGATCCCATATGGAATGTAATTTTACCTTGAAGTAAACAACCACAATTTTGAACATTCTTTGAACCATGTATTTTAAAATAATTCCATGGCTAAGTTGAGGTGACAGAAGTAACTTTCAGGCTTATATCTGCTTTGCATAAACCTTTTCTCTGAATAAGGTATTCCCAGAAAACTTTCAATTCATTGTCAGTTTGAGTAAAATATGTTCAAGGCATATGATAAATAATTTAGGAGGTCACATTTCCCTGAGAAAACTTAAGAACCTGGCAATTCTGATTTCTTTAACCAGTATTTTGTCATTCATTTCTACAATGATTTTATTGATGGAATAATTTGAATATTACTTAATATCCATGGTTTTTCTTATTTAATATAGTTGTGGACTTTTGTGATGTCTGAGCTTATCTGACTTTTTTGTAACAAGACACCAGACACAACCAATAGTCGATTTCTGGAAATATGGATTAGTTACTAAATATTCAAAGTTCCTTACTTTATGAAAGAAAGCATATTGGTTATAACATGCTCATTTGCTGCTCTGCCTGACATGCACCTCTGTATTCTTTATTCACATGCCCAGGAATACCTGTGATAACAGCAAATAATATTGATCTGAGATCTCACTATAAATTCAAACCTGACACACACTTATTGTGAGAACTGAGAGTGCATATAACTACAGCTGTATCTAAATTTTTTATACCATCATCTGTTCTATGTACTGTTTGTTACTCAGTACAGTAGCTCAGAGTTACAACTGTTTTCTACGTATTTTCTTGGAAAAGTCTCAATACATATATTGAAAATGCACAGAATCTTATTATAAGAAGGTAGATTTGTTAGAACAATATGTTAGAGATTATACAAATTGAATAGGAAGAAAATAATTGCAGTAGGGACGCTGAGATTGAACAACCGTTTAGTAGGAGTAAGAAAGTGTGTGACATGTTTGTGTTCATAATGAGATCTCAGTTCAATAATATTTGCTGTCACCACAGGTCTTAACGTATTCTAAATGTGCTGAAGTTCATATTTCGGTAAATCCAGTTTTAAAACTGAAGTCCAAACTCAAATAACATCTACAGTTTCAGATATGGAAAATTATTTAAGTGCTGAGTTATCTCCTTGAAAGGGATATACTGAAACACATTTTAAAGTATTTTCCTAAAGGAGTAGTTCTAAAGAAGGAGGCCCATGCAAATCTCTGTAAAACTCTGTTGTTTAGTAACATGCACCAATAATTTACGAATAATATTATTCAGTGTTGTGCCTGGCACTTAATAAGAGAGTTCATGAAACTGCAGTCCTCTAAACTGAGCGAGTCTTATCCAGGTGTTCTGGCTCCCCGCTTACAGGTTACTTTACAGCTTCAGGAAGATGTAAACACTATTTCCCAAAGCCACAGGAGTGATGAGGGCTGCCTGCTTTCAGGATTTGCTTAAGCTGCTGTTATGCTGACTGATCTATGCTTTTCACTGAAATAATAAGTAAATAGAAATATTAAATCTGCATTCACAGCTACAAGGATTTGTTTGGTTCGAAGGCAGCGCAGCAGGCAAATGACTGTTCTTGAGGGGAATGAAGGACAAAAAAGTTACATCTGTGTTATCTTGGGCTGCTTTACGTTAAGTGATTTAAAAGTCTGAGGAAGGCTCAGAAGGGGTCAGAATATTAAAATTACTTTAATTTCTCTTGAGGAAAATAGTTTTAAATAAGTAAGAGTCCATATTTTGTGAATAAATACATAATATGATTTTCTTTCTTGTGAAAAGCCATAGATACAGAAGCAGCTAGCTAAGAGTTTACAAAATTCCATATCAGTAGGCCTGGCATTTCCTATTCGACCTACTTTTGGGCAGAACTCAAGTTCCAATCTATGATTGTTTACTGACCTATGAAAAATATGCCTGGTTATTTTTTTAGCTTTTCTGTCACAAAGTTGAAGAGGGCATAGGACAGCATGGAAAAAAGTAGGTACTGTGTGCGATATCACCATGAAAGTTGCAAATTATTGTGTATACTCTGGTATCCGTTAATACAGTTACCTCCTCACTGTTAACTGCTTGTATCACCAACATTTTGTGCTCTGTGTTTCCTTCCCTAAGCATACACATTTTGTGGTGTATTTAGTTCATCAACATGAATCGGTCATATTGTTGGAAAAGCTAGTTATTAGGAAACAATTTCTAGAAGCTGGCCAGTAAAGACGAAGACTAGAGATCATTTAGTTTTAGTCAACACAGAGCTAGCTAGACAAATGGCACTTTCTTTGTCTGATACACAGGTTATTTCCCTATCTATTAAAAAATCTTTCAGTAGTATTACCAATGAGACGGTCTTACAAATGGAGATATAATCCATACAGGGGGCCTTGTTATTTTGCATTCTGGTGTCTTGGTGACTCTTTCAGATAGAAATATGAATTCTCCAATTTCAAACAAAATGAAGTCTAGACTTCAAAAACCTTTAATGACAGGAATAAAAAAGTGACAATAAAAATAGTAATGTTTTTGAAGTAGTTTCAAGTGTCCTGATAAATTATACTGCTGATAGAAGTTCAGTTGCTTTTAAGATTGGCGTCACTAACGAAAAAATCTGAAGCTGCAGTCCATGCCTGCAGTGAAACTTGCCACTGATTCTTGGAAGTAATGCTGTGACACAAGAGGCTATGTCCAAGTTCAGTCTCCTCTTTTTTCAGATACATTTCTTGACACTGTGGTGTGCACAACATTAAGAAATAATCTCAGAATTGTCTTTGCTTGGGCTTCACCATCATCCAGATGTTGTAATATGAATCTTAAATTCATGAAGAGACAAGTGCTCCCTTAACTGAACTACTCATGTTTCATTCCTGAATCTTGAAATGAGGGTATCTCGTTTATTTCAGAGACTGAAAGGTCTAAAGTGGCCATCAGTGGTGGATGGGTGTCCTTCAGATTGCTAGATAATAATGTGCCAGAGAATCATAATCGTTAAAGTTGCAACTTTTTATCTATTTCTAAATTAGAGTTCTATGCAGCTGTCACTTCAAAACAGCCACCTTTACATTTCTGTTTCACTTCTATTATTACTTCTTGGATAACATGCACTGTCCTTTCTGGTGAATATTCAATGTGTTCCAGTGCAAATATGATAACATAAGAATCAACTTTCTGAATTGGTGGTAGAGATAACACACTACTGAAGTAAGAGGAATTGTGTCTTCTAGAAAACGGATTTCTCTCTAGTGTTAGGAAAATTTCCCAGCTGACTGAATAAAGGAATGGTTAAGATATTTATCGCCTGTTTTTAGTCTTTAGCAAACTCAACAAAAACATCATTAATGCCAGGACAAAGTACATGAAGATTGATGCTGTGTACTTTAAAAGTTCTTAAGAGATCTCCCTGTGAATGCATTAAGATAATTTCCTCTTAGAAAAAAAAGGTGAGTAGAATTACTGAAGGGGGACAAATTTGGAGCTGGGTTTTCTTTTGTGAAAGAACTCCTTCATGAAAAATGAAGTCAGATCAAGCGAACAGTAAATTGTTCTGTTCTGCAGGTGGACCAGTGCACACTTATTAGATGACCATGTGGGAAGCAGTGCACACCGTATCATTATATTAAACAAGTACAATTTAAGCTCTTTGATCTTCTTTCAGAATACATAAATACCCTGAAAATACATAAAAACCTTTAACCCCTAAATATTTTTCTGTAGACTGCTCAAAATATTTTTAAGAGTAATACGTACCGCTACTGTATTTCTATTTTTTACTGGCTTGAAGGACCAAGAATTCTGCTGGCTAGTATGATTAACGTGTACAGAAATATGTGCTTGTGTCACACATCTTGGTTTAAAAACATGTGAATAATAGAGCTGGTCTGGAATTCTGAGGTATGTTCTTTCTTTCTATTGTTATGCCACTTCGGCTTAAATGTAAGAATTTCTGAAATTTTCAATTCAGTTCTATAAGTAAGAGAAGTTTTCCACTTGTTCTTGAATGCTCCCTCATGAAAAGAATCCTGTACTCAAACCAGGCACACAAAAGTCCTCACTTTTTCTAGGCTTCATCTCAGACAAGAAATCCACTGCCCTGTGGTGTGAAGCAATAGGATAGAGTATTCTTCTTGTAAAAGTCGGTCTTTGAGAGGACTTCTCCCTGACTACTGCTGCAAAGATTTACACAAGGCTTTTGAATTTTACCTGGTTTTCAGTGAAGATCCAGTAGGAATGCCTAAGTGATGCCCTGAAGCATCTCTGTCATACTACAATATTGAAAAGGGGGATTTCAGTGCCCAAAATATACTAGAGCCTGTGTATACATGTATAATTTTTTTTTTTAAGATTATATATAATGTATATAATCAGTGTATGGGTGCATTCAAAGAAGTAGCGGTCATATTAGTAGCAAACAATAAAGGAATTTACTTTTAGCTAGAGGAAAAAAAAGGTCTTTTCACATGGCATCAACAGTTTTAAAAAGCCCTTAAAGACTATGTGATGTCTGATAGCACCAGGAGAGTTAGCAGTCATGTAGATGTCACTCACATGTGTTTTGACAGTCTCTTCTAACATCTTTCTATATGTTACTTAAAATGATATAGTGAATACATTTCTGTGGTTTTATGTGACATGTGGTGGATGTGTGTCATTGAGTGTGGATGAATAGGAAATACACGAAGCATCTTTTTTTCTGAGACTGAAAGGTTAGAAGGCATTGTATTGACCATTGCAGGAAGAACCAGTAGTGTTAACAACAGCATTTGGTCTCTACGCATTGACTGAAGTTACTAGGGTGACAGTAACATAACTTGAATGACACCTGGGAGAGGGCCCAGGATATATTGATAGCAACAGGATGTTCTTCAATGGCTATTGAATCATGTTGCTCAGAGTACAAGAGCAGACAGTAAGTGAGAGTTGACCACGTTTGGCAATTAATGCATTCTTAAGTCATGCAGGCTAAATAGTTAAATATGATTTTCATATTGACTAACTACTAATACTGTAGGAAACCGGGTAAATTAATTTCTAAGTCACTAATGAGATTTCTATTTAATTTTGCAGTGTATTGTAGTACTGCAAGTGATATTTCCAACAAAAATGTGTATTGTGGAAACCCTTGTTTGTACATAGTATCCTTGTTATAACATCTCACAATAGGGATGAATCAATTTGTATTGGAAAGCAGGATTAAAGCAGCACACTCTTCCTACTGACAAGTTCTTGAAATCTGGGAAAAAGAAAGATTTTACTGGGTAGTTATGTAGTCTGACCATCTGTGAAATTTGTAGATTTTTGAAATCTAGAAACACAGCCATTCCAAATATCAAAATGTAAAGCTTAATTAACCATTCAAAAATAGATGACTGGTTACAAATTTCCTTTTTTCTTTTAATGCTATAATTCCCATACATCCTATTATCCCAAGCAATAAATACAGATAACAGTTTCTTTCTGTAACTGTCATTAATGGTTCTGTACTTAGATTCTGTTTGGGACTGTACTTGCCAGTCTTCTTCTGAATTATTTTTTTGCAAAATTCAAGTAAATTGAAACCCAATAATTATAGGACATAGAGCCATTATAAAAGTTAAAGAAAGGCATAAAGTTCATTAACTGCATTGAAAAATGAACGTATTTTTCAGACCCCTTTAAATTTTCAAAATTAGACTTAAAATATGCCATCTAGACTTTGAAACCTGCTGTGCTTGATTTCTATGTGGACCAGCATTATATCACTCTAAAATTCTTACTTGGTTATACTACCGTGATTATCAAATGATGGCCAGCAAAAGTAGAAGTCCACTTTACATACTATGAAGGTCATTACAGAAAACTCCAGGCTTGTCAAAACGCAGCACAGAGATGCCATCTAGCAGTAACTCTTAGAAATTTCCTAATATTTAATAGCTCGTTCTTTCAAGACACTGCACTTAAGTGTAGGAGAAAGGAAAGGTTTTTATATTCCAAGTCCTTTCTCTATAGCTGGCTTCCTCCTGAATATCTAGCCACCCTGCTGGGAATAAAACTTTACTGAAATTTATTACCATGAATAATTATATTTTCTTGTATTTTTCTATGTAAATACAGAGAAAAATTACAATCAATTTAATAGATAAAACGTTTAATAAGTCTCTTAAAATTGATACTCTGTAATTAGCACTAAGAGTGTTTAAAATTAATCAGTAGTGAGCTGTCTTCCATTTGTTAAAGAATTTCCAGAGCTGCTCAATATTCTATATGATGTCTAGCAGAAAAAGAAATACAAAAGCTTGGGCAATAAATTACTATGGTTGAAATAAAATCTTAATGTTCCAGAGATTTAAGAATAAACTATATATACTTTTTGTTACATATTGTACCATAAGATGGCGATACTTAAACACTTTACAATCAGTAAATAACCTAGTAAATTTAGCATAAAAGCCCTGTCATAATGAGTGCCTGTGGACAGCAGTCTTGAGTCAGTGATGGCCTGGTACTAATTCAAAGCTTTTTTTCCCAGGCATTATTTTAAAGCAGTTTATCAGTAAAATAAGTTATCACTTGACTATTAATTATGTAGGACACGAAGAGGAATGTATCGTGTATACTTCGAAATGTCTGATGTGATTTATTTTCATAAGCTGAAGAGTCTGTGAGTGTCAAGGGCATGTAAAATGTTGTCTGTCTAGTCATGAGCATATTGCACAATTCTTTCTGGAAAAGAAAGAATTTAACATCCTCTGTTTCCTACAGTTAATTTCATATGATATATTTGCTTCCCAATCTGCAAAGCAGAAAATTATTATTCCATTTCAATTTGGTATAAAGCAAGATAAATAACTGAACACTACTTGTCATTTTTCACAGAAATATGAAATCCGTTGTTAGTAGTCAACAAAACTAAATGATTATCTGCCATGTGGCATCTTTGATATGCTTACTGTGGTGTAGCATCTTAACCAAAGATCTGAGTAACCACTTGATCTCATGTTTTCATTTCTGAAAACCCAGTTTAGCTCTGATAAACACCAGACTCTGATAAAGGGCTCTTCTTTTTTCATAATTTTAAGGACTTTTGAACTTTCTGGCTCCTGACCCCTTCACAAAGTTGAAAGAGCCTGCAATGAATATTTTAATATCCCTGAAAATGTCACACAGAGTAATGAATAGAAGGCCATTTTTATGCCCTCTGCACAGTACGCCACAGAAAAAAGGGCTAAAAGCAAAATTTCAAAAGTTAATTTATGCCATCTCATTCCAGTGGCTCATCCTGCTTTTCAGTGCTGGATGGTGACAGACACATAAGATGGAGCATTTCTTCCCACTGCTATTTTGGGGCATATCTCTGACACCTGAACTAAATTAATCATTCTGCCAGCTGAAGCTCATTTGCTTCTTTAGTGATTTTACTCTTCTATGGAGAGACAGTGACACAAAATTTGCATTTCCTGCTTTCACACAGTCTCTTTAAGTCTCTTAACTTCAACAGATGTCCTTAAGGTAACAGAAGATTGAAAAAATAAAGAAGCAGGAGTGTGTGTAAACCTGTAATTGTAATGTGACCATGTGCTGCTACTCACACAGATGTGGAACTCCTGTGCATTGCCTGATGAATCTGTTTACAGACACAGCACTAGCTAATACCTTAAAATAGCTTGTATTTAATAACATTGATGTAATTAATTATTTAAGTTAATGTTATTAATCCTGTATCACCTCCTGCTTTTTTAAGTTGTCACTGTATCTTACTGATTAAAAAGCGATCAGAATACTGCAGCCATAAATCAGATTTCCACTGAACTGCTTTTTAAGTTCTATCTTCATATTTTTAAAGAGGAGCATCCCTTTCATATTACTGGATATTCAGTACATATTTGTATATTACTAATATATATGATTAATTCCTTTATTTTAAAGGGAAAAAAACTGCCAGAGGAGCTGCACATTGCCTCATACAGCTGTTCGGTACCTAAGCGGTATCACTTAAATGATATTCCTCAACACGCAACATAAATTGTGGCAACATGGTATGAACCACTGCTGGCAATGGACTGCAATACTGTTAAGAATCTTTTGTCTCTCGTTACTTTTTTTATAACGCTCGCAGTTACAAGACCGTGTACCACAGAAAGACAAACAAGACAAGTTCTCTGTCCCCGAGACACAGCACTACAGACATCTGCAGGCCTAGGGGGTTTCAGGCATCATCCCTCGTAAGGGTGGTACTGCAATTAGGATTTTTCAAACGATTTCATCTAAAATCACCTTCACAAGCCAGGCTGCACGGCTAAAACCTCTTAGTTACTTTTATTATTATTTCAATATCAAAAGTGATCTTTTGACGACCCGAACACATTTGAAAATAACGAAACTCGGCAGCAGCTGGGAGCGTGGCTCCAGCGGTGAAATCGGCGCCTTCACGTGCCGCCTCCGGCTCCGCTCCAAGCAAATTTATTCCCAGCCGGAAGCTGCCGATCGCCGCTTCCAGCGCCCAGCTGCCTCCCCGGAACCGCCGCTGCCGCCGAGCACCGTCAGCGCCCCCGCCCCCGGCCGCAGGCACCGCCG
>Ga0065711_1040225_pt1 | contig 17142 bp, 17 predicted proteins | sample Hoacrofraction12_FD_59098 | JGI IMG/M metagenome (GOLD analysis project Ga0065711, IMG submission 59098) | Hoatzin crop microbial communities from Cojedes, Venezuela - Epithelial fraction 12 v2 (version 2) | ecosystem: Host-associated > Birds > Digestive system > Esophagus > Crop | place... | reverse complement strand
GTGCAGCCTGCTGTAGGTGACCCTGCTTCGGCAGGAGGGTTGGACTAGATGACCCACAGAGGTCCCTTCCAACCCCTACCATTCTGTGATTCTGTGATTCTGTGATAAACACTTGAGGTGCACTCTCTTCGAGGAGAAAGCATTCTGCATCCAGGTGATTATTTAATGCTAAGTGAGGCTGAAAGATTAATCAGCTAATTACATTAATAGCATAGTGTTTTTTTAAGAAAGGGATTCTGTAATACCAAGATAGTATTGCACAACAAGTCCCTTTGCAGAAAAAGGAGGAGTGCTCGAGGGAACTCTGCAAACCTCAGTAGGTATCAAGCTATCAATCACAGTATTAAAATAGCTTTCAGTGCATTTTGACCAGGCTAGTGAAGGGCAATGTTTGGTGGGAGTTAGGGCTGTTTCTTATTCTGTGGTCATAGTAGAGAAATGAAAAGCAGCTGGGGATCAATCTATTCTTGTAAGACTGGGAGGACTTCCTTCCTTATTTCCCTTTCACTTAGCGTTATATTATACGGAGGCACTGGATGAGGCTTGTCTTGGAGTTAACATAATAGACCACCGTTTGAAGATCACAACTAAAGCTACCTAATAGGATGGTTTTAACCAGTATAGACGTGAAGGTTTCCCTAGGGCTACAAGGAGGAGTGGGAAATGGTAATGCAGGGAAGTGCTGTCATCAGCCCTCAGGAAAGGCTGCCCGGCCAGCTCATCCTTCCCACAGGTGAACAAGAGTTGGGATCTGAAATGGCCAGGTCTCCGTGAGCCAGAGTTCAAACCTGCCCAGACAAAGGAGAGGTGATTTTGCTATGTAGAAGCTGCCAACACCGGTTGCAGCAGGGGCGCGTCTGTGCAAACGGGCCGAGCTCACCCTGTTCAGCCCGTGGACTCACTCTGGTCTGGAGGATGTGTCACTGGGACAGCACCGCTCAATAACTGCCCGAAAATTTCCTGCTTGGGGTGATGTGGGCACAGCAAGCAGCGGATCTCCTGTGCAGGACCAACCACATGGTGCCTGGAGGAGGCTTGGCTGCCCAATGTGAGCTTTCATGTGGTGTAGGCACTGTGCAGCTGATTTTGAGATCCTTCCATGGGCCCTCAGCCAACCTTGTCAAACTCGTGTGCTTGAAGTTAGGCTCCCAAATCCACATTTAGGCACCCATTAGGTAGTTTCAGAGCTGTGCTAAGCACTAGTGTTTCCTACTTAAATTCCTCGAATGGTCGTTTATATCTGAATTTGTCTGGCTGCAGGGCTGGCTTCTGTGGGATCAGTATAAGCAGTGCGATGCTTTGCCTGGTTGTGGCATTAGTGGCATGGTCATCTCTGTGCCAGGCAGCAGGGAGGTGGCAGTGGTCTCAGCAGTGTAAAGGACTTCAAAGGCAGAGAGGATGGGGAAGAAACTTCAGTGCAGTTGCTTAGGGACAGTTGTTGAGGCAGATCTTGAGGGGAAGGAGGGGGAAATAACGATTCTAGGGATGAGGGTGGGTTGCTGTGCAAGCCCGCTGCGGTGTTGCCCTGGGGGGCTGCACCTCTGCCCCGTGCAGCAGCTCGAGCTGGGCACGGCGAAGGCTCTCCGGCAGAAGGCATGGATGCCAGGGCAGTGGCTGCCATTGCACTGTTAGCCACGCAGCATTTGGGCGCTTGAAATCCCTTTCATCTTTGTTATGAAGCTGAAATTCAGTGGCAGTTTCACAATGGCACAGTACCCCGTGTGACGGAGGGAAAGTAGGTCACCGACTGCCCTGCCAGCATTTGTTTGTGCGTCTGCAGGCACGCGTTGAGAGCTGAAGGCACCAAGGATCCAGCCAGCCAAGATGCGTTTCTTGCCCCTTTCCTTCGTGTCCCTGTTTTTGGCATGGGAGTTGACTGGGGAAGAGATGCTGGAAGGCTTTGTTGGCTTCCCTGTTTTTGTTATTGATACTTCAGTAGGGCGCAGAGGTTTTTGCTGTGACTGGGCACCAGGCGTTGTGCAGACTGTTCAGATTGCCCATGGGCCAAAGAATAAATGCTGCAGGGGGATGAGTGGAAGCACAGATGAGGCACAAGAGCATGTATTTTTTTCGCTACTGAGGTTGTCTCCATACCTAGCTGCTTGGATTGCAGAAGGTGCTTCAGGATACCCATTTAAGGCGTTCCAGCCCTAGAGGCACTGACAGCATAGCAGCACCTGCATTTGAGTGATGTTGCATGGTGTGTGGACATCTTTTAAAGCTGTGGTAGCCAGTGATCTAAGGGTTGGAAGGAAAGCAAAGTGGGAACCTAACCATGTAACATAGAGCTTGGGGTGTTCACTGAAGGGGGAAATAAAGGATAAAAATGATTTAGAAACTGCATGGCAGAGTTACCTTCCGTCGTTGTGCAGCTTGAGGCTTTAGCGTGCCCAAAGTCTCTCAAAGACTGGGTCAAGGCAGTTGTTATCCAAATAATCAGAGGAGCGTATGACAAACCCTGAATGTGTGCAGCTGTACCTGAGGTCAGTGTTGGCAGTTGGAGCTGAGAAGGGTGGAGGATCGGAGGATCTCCAGCCACGCTGACCTGTGCTCCGTGGCGTGGCAGGATTCGGGGCCCGTGCCCCTGAGCACTCCGCCTGTGTGATGGGAGCAGGGGACAGAGTGTGTTTGTCCTTGTCCTGGCTGGAGCAGATGGGGACTGCGAAGTGGCACAGAAGGGTGCACAGAGCAGGCTCTCTGAGCAACAGCACTTGCCTCCCAGTATTGTCTTTTGGAAGCTGGAATTTTTGGTGTGACATAAAGCATGATCAGGGAGAAATTCAAGTGACTCTTCTATGTTTATTCAGTATTTTTCCAGATTAGTTCCTAGCTTTATTTGGCTCAAATATGCTAACTACTTAAGAAATAAAAAGAAATCACCTTAAGTGGCTTCCTGTGGGGGATGTCACTGCCTGTTCTGAGGACTGTCCATCACTTCTTAAAAAGTTAACTTAAACAAAACAAAACATTGTGGCTTTTTCTGACTGCCACAGCTCCTCAGCTGTTGCTTAGCTACCACTTGGCAATGACCTTTCCCCATAGAAGTGATGTTGTGAGCCTCCAGGCTGAAATCGCCCAACAAAAGAAAAGAGTATAAAACCCCTGGATGAGGGTCACCCAGGACCTCCGCTCTGAACTCGGTGCTTTCTGTTCCCACCAGGAGCTCCTGCATTTAATGCATGATTTGTCAAAGCCAGTAGTAATTTTGCGTGATAGGGTCTGTGAGATTAGATCTTAAATGTAGACCATGAGGTCTTTAATTTCTGAGCCATCACTGCCTTCCAGTTAGTTCCTCTGTGAAACTTTGGTGGCATCAAGGTAAAAGCATCCCATTTCTGCGGGGAAACAAAGCCCTGTATCCCACCCTTCTCCCTTCCCTGACATTTGGGCAGCGGCACCGAACAAGCCACACCTGGCAAGCGGCATGGCATCACTTTGGTTTGCTGCTTCTTGCATCCAGAAAGAGCATCGGAAGGTCTCCCCTGCGAGCCACGAGCCAGGGACCCTCAGGGCTGGGGGCACTGACTGCACAAACTGTGGCCTGGAGGGAGCTCTGTGGGATTTTTGCAAAGAGAAGGGCAGTCTCTTGTGCCTTTTTTTTTTTTTTTTTAATCCATTTTGCAACCTTTTATGTGCTGAAAGGTAGAGCTGAATACTAATACTGCTGTTTTTATCAGACTGGCAGGTTGTTTTTAGAGAGAAAAAGGATGCCAATACATGCTGCATGTTATACATTTTGTTTAAATTATAAGTACAGGTGTTCAAAAAACTCAAAGGTTGACCTTTTTTGGTTTGCTTAATTTTCTAGTGCCCGTAACTCTCCTGAGGTGGATTCAGCCCATCGTGTGTATTTGATGTCTCTTGTTCTGTTGGACTGTGCTCTGAGCTGGGCAAATTCCTGGCTATTTTTTTTTTTTCCCTGGGAGAAAGGGAGTGGTTTTTGTTTTCAGTGGAACTGAACTCTCATTCCCAGCCAAAGCCAGCCCAGCTGCACAGGTTTGTGTGGACGCACAAGGACCGGTTGTTATAGGACCCAGACAAGCAGCCTGTAAGTCAGGTATGTGTGGCAGGGAAGGCAAGAGAAGATGCTAATGTTGCAGGTTTGACATCTGAACAGAGGCTCCCATTTTCTAGAATATGGAACAGGATAGCTTCATTTTGAACCCCAGTGTCAGAAATCTTCAGCTTGTGTCCAAACCAGGGAGGAGAAAAGACGGAAACTTTATCACAGCTTTCCGTAAACCGTCAAGGTAGAATTTCATAGAACGGATGCTGCAGTCTACGGTACTTTTGTTGGATAGGTTATGTAGACTCTGATGGCCTCCTATTCCTAAATGATAAAAAAAACACAGTTTGCAATGAATTAATTTAGAAATTGCATTTCTGTATCTTTGAAAATAGTTATGAGTTAATGAACTGTTTGTTGGTTAAACATCATCCCTAAGTAAACCCAGTACTGTCAGGTCGTAACAAAAATTGTCTTCCCCGTCATTTGTCATGGTCCTTGCTTCACTTATTTTACCTCTGTGCTGGGTCTAAGCAGTAGCAACCTTGCTGCCTTAGAGATTGACTGTAATGAGTGCAATAACTGAACCCAGTCTAGCAGAAATAGATAAATAAATCGTTTATGTGATGAGCAAAATTGTGCTAGTGGCAGCTTGAGTGATGAAACCTAAAGAATGCTTTGGAATTCATCATGCTTTGTGCCAGTGTGAAAGATACCAAACAACGATAGTAAAAAGAGGTATCTAGTTCAGTTTTTGTGGATGGATACTAAACAGTTTGAATAGCAGGAGAAAAACTGTCTTATTATCTTTGGGTAGTGCAATAGTTTATTACAGGAAAGAGAGAGTTGGTTGAACAAAAGTTGTATCATTTTTCATATCCCCAAACTCTGACACTGTACTTTTGCACTACAGTATTATTCCAATAAATCAAAAGATGGAATCACTAGAGGTTTTTGTGAAGGATCATATTTTTGAAGGGAGGTAGGGTTGGGGAGGATGCAAAAAATTATGTACATTAAAAAGTCCCTACTTGTTAAGCCGCTTTGGAAATAGCTTTAAGAGAATAAGCAGTCAGATTCAAGTTCAGACTCTAACCTCGAGGTGCTTAGGTGCTGCAGTTTTTGATTTCTCATCTGCTGCAGTACAGATGCCTGAGACAGGGAATGAGTCAGTGCTTTAGCTGAAATAGAATATGTAAAATCTTCATCCTGTAAATTAAGAAAAAAATAAATCTATAATATTGAACTGCTGCCTGATCGCTTTCATTTATAAGTGATAACAATAGCACTATTGCATTAGAGAACAGCAAGGATGTATTTCAGACTGTTTAAGGCTTGCGATGGCGGGATGCTGCAAGCTCCCTTGTAGCCATATGCCAAACCAGAGGGGAGGGGATCAGGTCCGAAGCATGGCCTGTAGTGTGGGCCAGAACGCCCTGTCCCTCTGCAGGGCCTGACAGCAGCATCCCTGCTCAGCTCTTGAAGAGCTGCCTCCTGCCCTGCTGCCTGGGGTGCAGTCTCCTCGCTCCCTGCAAGGTCCAGTGTGGAGATGTCCTTTGGGTTGCACTTAAATTTGTGTCTGGGCGCTGTTAATGGTTGTGTGAGTCACGCTGTGCTCAGAGGAGAGCGATGCGCTCCCCGGCTGGACGAGTTTCCAGTTTAAGAAGCGTAAAGTCTGTGCAAGTGGGGTCAGTGGACGGTGAAGGAGGATGCAGGAGAAGGGAGCGCATGGCTGGCAAATGTGTGTGTTGCAGGTCCTAAATGTCAGGTGAGTTTTCTGGCTTGCAGAGGGTAAACCAAGGTGGTGACTGGTAGTGCGTTACGTTCCCAGCTGTAACTTGCTGTATGTAACTGCCTTGGTGAATACATAGCCCTCTCTCCGAGAGCTAGCAGGGAAGTGACTGCCCTTTAATCTCAGTGTAGCAAAATACACAAGAGCAGTCAGAAACACACTGTAATTTCCCACCTTTCCTTACCTCACATTCTTGCACAGCTATGCTTTTAATTATGTCCACTTTTTGGAGATCATTTAGCTGCCCCCCGGTGACCCAGGGCTTAATTTTTCTAGCCTGAATCAATACCAGCTATATGGAGAGTACTGCCGTCCTGTGGTGCTGCTGGAGCGGGTGGGTTGTCTGCCAGACTGGGCTTTGTCTTGCTGAGCATCAGTATTGATGAGATGGGAGTATAGCGTCAGCCAGGCACACTGTCCTCCCCTCTGTAGCCTGTGGAGAAAGAAGGTTGGTACGCAGCAGTGGTTTGTCTCATCTTTTGCGGCTTTTGGGATGGGGTGTGTTGCCTTGCTAAGATGCTGGTTGCTTTCCGCTGATGAGGATGGGAGTCTTGCCCAGGACTAGTCTTGAGATGGGCTGATTTTAAGTGAGAATAATCGCTCTCTGATTGAAAGCTTTTCAGTTCCTTGGTGTTGGTTTGAATATGCTTTTCTGGGAAACTGCAGTCTGCCACAGATTAGGAAGTTTGCTATAGTCCTTAGGGATGTCACCATATGTAACTTGTTAACATATAGAACTTGTTCTGTTTTCAGCATATTTGAGGGTTTTTTTCTGTTATGTTTTTGCTGTCCATGCTCTGGCATCATCATGCACATTTTTGGTGTCAGGGGAGGTGGAAATGCACAGCATCTTTTTGTGCCAAGCTTCTTGACAAGATCCCTCGTGGGCACTGAATCTTGAAAAATGTGCTTTTGTGTGTTTTGTGTCCCTAGAACGGAGGAACTGCTTTTGAATGGACAATGGCTGGATAGATTGTTACGCAGTTCTGGGATGAGCACATGCCTGAAGGTTTTGTTTCTTTACTGGGTGACCTCATAGGTATGACTATGAGAGGGTGTTGAAGCACCGGCACATGTTGCCCAGAGAGGTGGTAGATACCCCATCCCTGGAAACATTGAAGGGCAGGTTGGATGGGGCTCTGAGCAACCTGATCTGGTTGAAGATGTCCCTGATCACTGCAGGGGGGTTGGGCTAGATGACCTCTAAAGGCCCCTTCCAACCTCAGGCATTCTATGATTCTGTGACTGCAGCAGTCCCAAAAATACCCTGCAGGGTGGAAACACCTCAGCTTGCTTTAAATGACATGTTGGTACTAGCTGCAATCTAGCAATGGCAGCATGGAGCTCAGCACAGGCTAATTTTCGCTGCTGCTTGTATGCGCTAAACATCTCGGAAAACAGTATAGACATACTCGTAACACTTCTGGAAAAAGAGTGTTATGCATAAAAATACTTCGATTAGCTAGGTTTGGGGGGTGTGGTGATTCCTCCCTCACCTCCCATGTTTAGACATGGTATGTATTGAGCATGGAAGAGTTCAGTTCAGAAATGAGGAGTTTAAGGATTAATGGGTTGAATGTCTGAATTTGTATAAGCGCTATATTTAATGTGTTCAACAACTTGTTTTCTGTCCATCGTTTCGTCTTTTTCAGTCCATTTAACTTGTTTCCTTAAACGCGCTTAGTCTTAGATCCATTTCTGAAATATAAATATTATCTTCTCTTTTTGCTTCTGAGGTTGGCTTAAATCAGAGGTTTGATTTCATATGAGAGGTTTAACATGGAGGTGGGTGGGACGGAAAACCAACCTCTTCTTGGTGCACACTGCATTGGTTTAGGACAACTTATAGGTCTGCAGCTCAAGGACTAGGATCTTATTTATATTGATTTAGGGAAATGCTTAGAGATTTGTATTTGCATATTTAATGTAGTTAAAGTTTCAGTTATTTGAATTAGCAATTGCTCCAACTCCAGTATTAATAAGGCAGGTGCTTTTATATAAACAAAAAAAGAAAAAAGAAAAAAAAAAAAAGATTAGAGTAGTGCCACAGGTTAATTTTTATATAGATGTAATGACTTCCAGCCGCCACAGTAACACACAATATTCCCCTAGTGATACCTCCAGTCAGGAAATAAATTAACTCCTGTATATTAAGTTAGCAGTGGCAAACAAAATTGAAGATGAAAAGAAAATGAAGGGGAAAGGAAAAGGCTGAGTTCCTTAGCACTGCCACGAGGGACACCCAACTTTAATTTCAAGATTTGGTTATTTCCTTTAATGCCCCACAGATGTGAAAAATACTATGGCAGCACTGGGCCATATGCAAATCCCTTTGAAACTTGTGGGACTTAGATTAGGCCTACCTTTTATTAGTTCTTTATCCTTTATTTTATTTTTAGGGTTTTGGGGTCTTTTTTTGGCCAGAAACAAAGAGTCAAGATAGGCCTGATAAAGGGGTGTGTTACAAAAGATTGAGATCTTCATGCTTGTGAAGATCTGCATTACTTAAAACATCCTTTTGATTTAATGGAGTTGAACTGGCTGATTTAATCCAAAAACTACATCTGTGTGGAACTGGCTGAAATCTTTTGGCTTCAGGCAATGTCAAATGTCCACTTACAAGGAAAGCCTGTAGGTGTTTGATTTCACCCCTTTGTGTGTATGGTCTGTTTGTGTAGCAGCCAGAAGAAGGTGAGGACTGGAGATGTTCCTCCAGCAAAGCCTTGGGGCTCCAGCATCCATGGGAAATGAGGGTTGCTGTCCCATGGCTCAAAAGCATCTCCAAAAACCAAGTTCCAGTTTGAAATGTAGCATAGATACTCATGCTTCTTAGCTCTTCTGATTTATCAAGAGACTTTCCAGTCTTGCAGATTAATTTTTTAATTAAAAAAATTAAGCTCCAGCTCTCCAGAGAGTTTTCCCAAAGCATGTCCTGCTCTTGTCCAGGCTGGAGGTGGCATTGCAGGTGCCAGTGCATGCTGTTGATGGGATGCATTCCTCCCACAGAGCTAGAGTGGACTTGGGAAAACTATCCGATCTCTAGTAATGCAGTGGCTGTTTTCCCTTCTTTGGAAACAGAGCAACTCTGTTAGGGCATAGGAAGGAAGCCAAAAAGTCAAATTGGCTGAGAAGAAATACTGAAATTAGCTAGTGCTGCTTCCCCAACAGAGCTAATAAATGGGGCAGAAAATCTAACAAAAAATACAGATGAAGATGGGGTTTTCTACATTTTTTTTAAAGTGTGTGTGTGTGTGTATATATATATATATACACATATTTATCTTGACAGTGTTCTCATTTAAAAACAATAGTGTGCTTTTAGCGTTTCTGGTTCTTGGCACTACTAATTCTTTCCTAAATTGCTAAGAGACCCATATAAATATAAGGAGCTTGGCATTGCTCTTTAAATGGGCAGGATCTTGGAAAGAGTTCATTTCTCTTGTAATGCGGTTAGTTCTATTTCTGTCATGTACAAATGAGAAAATCCAGAGGAGGGCCACAAAAATGATCCAAGGGACGGAACACCTTTCCTGTGAGGAAAGGCTGAGAGAGTTGGGGCTGTTCAGCCCGGAGAAGAGAAGGCTGCGGGGAGACCTTAGAGCAGCCTTCCAGTACCTGAAGGGGGCCTACAAGAAAGGAAAAGGGGTAATGGCTTTAGACTGAAAGAGGGTAACTTTGGATTTGATATTAGGAAGAAATTCTTCACTATGAGGGTGGTGAGGCCCTGGCACAGGTTGCCCAGAGAAGCTGTGGCTGCTCCCTCCCTGGCAGTGTTCAAGGCCAGGCTGGACTGGGCTTTGAGCAACGTGGTCTGGTGGAAGGTGTCCCTGCCCATGGCAGGGGGGTTGGAACTAGGTGTTCTGTAAGGTTCCTTCCAACCCAAACCATTCTGTGATTCTATGAAATCCTGTCTGAGCAAGAATACCGAATTAGAGCTGGCTTATGGGTGTTCAGTATCTCTGCAGTTGTCTTTGCTTGTGTTGGACAAATGAAACAAGGCTTAAGGGTGGACAGCCCTATCTGTGTTTCTGTTACCTGAGGAGGAACAGCCCTGCACCTGGCTGAAGAGGGCCTGGCACGGAAAGTTAAGCAAGGTGCTTGTACTTGGGTGGAGCATCTCCTTGCTACACAAATACCTGTTGTCACTTGCATACTTGTGTATAGCTTAGTAAAACAAAGCGTAGCATGTACCAAAGGTGTGGATACTTCTCACACAGCTAACTGCCAAGCATGAAAGTCCTGCTAGATAATCTGAGTCAGCCAAAAACTGGTGACTGCCTTTGGCCATGTAAAGGCTGAGGGTAGAACGTGCAAGGGAAAGGAGATGTTGCATGCGCTTCGGTTTCTTCATGTCAGACTTTTAAGATCTGTTGTCACTGAGCACATGGTGTACTTCATGTGAATTGTGCTACTATATGCTTGGCCCTTGGGACCGATTGCTACGTAAATGCAAATTATTTAATTAACGTTGTTGTTTCCGTATGCCATAATATGATTTTTATGAGCATTTCTAGATTAAAGTTCACTTTAGAAACATAGCGATTGCTTCCTAAATTGCTTGGCTGTGCACTGCATTTTAAACCTCTTTAATGCAGTAAGAATTCCTTATCATTCCTTAAGCATCAGAGAAGCAGCCAGAAAAAATATAATCACGATGTGTAAATATAACACTTCAGAAAGCATAACAAAAGCCCTGTGTGTTTTGACATGGGAGAACCAGTAATTCTTGACTGGCAACAGGGCAAAAAGTATTCACAGGTTAAACTTGAGTCTTCTGGTCTTTAAATCATAAGCCCAGCTTTAGTTAGATCTCTTTTTTTCTTTTCTTTTTTCTTCTCCTCCCGTTAGTAGACATGGTGCTTTGTCAGTAAAAATTTGTTTTCTGACGATAGTTACTCTAGTTTTTCTTCTATATGGAAAACAGGAACAGCAGTTAGCTGTGCTGCTGGGGTCCGAGCGTGTGGCTCTGGTCACTGGTGTGATGTTGTCTTGTCTGTCGGGACCTGGCGAGGATGCTGCAGGCAGTGAGGGTGGGAGCTCTTGCATGGCTGGAACTTTGCCGGGAGCTGCCTGTGTGAACATACAGCTTATTGCTTGGTGCTTTTTGGTTCGTTTCCCTGGGTTAGAGGATAACTCACAGATCAGTTGTAACACCTTCAGAATAGGAATGTATTGTTCTGGACTGCGGTTTGCCTAGTAAAGTTCTTCACGCTGAGAAATCTGAGGGCACTCCCTTTCATTATAAACGTGAAGCTGGAGAAGTGCTGGAGATTGTCACCTTGCTTTGCCTGGTGGCAGAACTTTGCCAGAGTTTGTAGCTTTTACAACAAGTTGCCATTTAAGTTTTTGCAGTCTTAAGACTAACCCAATTACGTGTTGGTGCATGGAATTCAAAACAGAGGAAGATTCCCATAGCCACATTTTTTGTATCCATTTTCTGCTCTAAAATTTTAGCCTGTATTAATTCAGTGAGGAATTAGCATAATGTCTTTAATATTTACCCTCTTCTGCTGTTTTGTGCGTGGGACTTGTTTCGTTTTCTTTAATGGTAGCTGAGCACAAGTCTGATCGCTCACACTGAGGGGTGCAAAGAAGGCAGAAATAGTCAGTACTTCCCACTGAATGTAAAGTAATCAACGTACATAGTAATATCCAGTGAGCCCCGGATTTTTGCTTTGAAAGGGGAAAAAGTTGTTGTGTTACTCCCAGCCTGGCTTTGTATTGCTTGGTCTGAGCAGACGGTCAGTAACTGCTAACTCTTCCCTGCATACCTCTGAGGATACTACAGCTGTTGATATGTGTAGAAGCTGGAACTTCAGGGTTGTGGTTCTCCACCCCAGATGCCTGTGGCATCGCGTGAGCTGTTGCATGAGGCTTGGGAGTGTCGCTGGCTCTGCTTTTGTGCTAAGAGTAAGCAAACTGGAGGAAAAAAAAAAAAAGTCTAATATCCTTCCTTTTACATAACTTAAGGTATCACTGCTAACAGTAGCAGGTCAGAGTTTTCCAATCAGAAATCGTGGGATTAGCTGAGAGCATACCTTTAATCTTTAATTTGCATTTACGAGTTTGGGTTTCTTTTGCCTTTCCATCAAGTGACATATGCAGCAGTAGATTTTCCTGATTAATGGTTTACCTGTGCCTGCAGGTGCCAACAAAAATCCACATTGCAGAAGGTTCCCAAGTACTTCTGACTGCAGATGAGGAAATCTAGATGAAATTCAGCCTCTTGTACGGGGCACGTTGCTGACCTGTGACTTCTTTCTGATTTTGGAGAGAGGGAGTGGGGGTGTTTCCAAGAGCAGACTTCAGTACAGTAAACAGAAAAGACAGGATTTGAAGTAATTTTTTCTTATTATTTTCAGTCTGTCTTAATCCTGCTTGAGGGGTGGGGTAAATGGAGAATGAAGAGTTTAATTACGACACGGGTTAGATGGGCGTCTGGAGTGTGATGTAAGGTTGCAGTCCTTCCCTTCCCCGTGCAGCTGGGCTCACCGTACCTGCAGTGGCCCTCGGTCAGAGCACGTTAGCTGAATAATTCAACATTTTGAACTGGGTGAATTAGAAGGTTCCTGTTAGGCTCGGGCAGAGCAGGCCGGGGTTGAGATTTCTTGCAGCTGCGATACGGTTCGGTATGTTGAGAGAGAGGAAGGAAGCAGGAGGGCAAGAAGGGAGCTTTGAAGCAGGCTGGAAGCCCGGGTGAGCCCTCCCTCGCCAGGCTGTGCTGAGCGCTGCCAGGAGCCCAATGGCCTCCGCACCGCTTAACCCGGGTCTCGGCGGAGAGCGGCTGCTCTGCTCCCTCCCACCCCACCTCCTCAGAGAAATTTCATTCCTAGCCAGGATGCCCGAGTGGTTGATTTATAGCGAGTGGGGTATTTTCTTAATTTTGTTTTTTCTTCTCTCAGCTTCTCCTATTAAAAAGCCAGCCGAGTTCAGTTCTTCCAAAGCAGGAGGAACGTTTTCTGTCAGTTTGATTGATCTGTGAATAACTTTGATGTTCCAAGACACAACGTTAACAGAGCTTGTGGTGTAAAGTCATACGGAGAAAATCTAAAAATAAAGAGCAGCTTCATTAACGTCCGCGGCCTAAAAAGAGCACAGCTTGTGCAGAGGCCAGAGATCGGCAGCATTTGGAGAGGAGCCTTCTAAAACGGGGAGCTGGAAATTGCCATGTGGGGAACTGGGATTGAATTGTCTTCAAAATAGTTTATTTTAATTGAAACCAAATCGGAGCTTTTCTGCCTGGGACAGTGCCGGTCGGCCACAGAGCTGGCGGGGCCTGGGCTTGGCGGGGAGGAGAGGGCAGGAGGGCGCCAGGCCTGCACACAGTCCTGTGAGGGCCACATGGATGCTCCCAGGCAAAGAAACGTGGATATTTGCATTTTACAATACTCCTTGTTGATACCGCAGGATTTTTCCTGTAGTGTTTTCTGTTGCAGTCAGGTGTCGGTGCATTGTACTAACAACGGTGATGCTGGGTCAGAGAGAAACCTCGCCATCTTGCGGGGCAGCTTGGTCAGAGCCAAATCCCGCTATACTGGGGAGCAGGGTCAGGACCTGATTCCTAGAGTTCTGTGAGAACCCCCTTTTTCCCACTCCCCTGTGTCCGAAATCCACAGGGAGAGTGAGTGGCAGGCAGCACCCGTGCCCGGCAGTGCATGCCCAGCCTGGCCCGCTGCCTGGGGAGAGCCATCACCCGTCGTACTCTCCTGGGCTACAGAGGACACAGGCTACATGGAATTAATGCAGAATAGTGATATTTCTCTGAGGAACAAGCCAAGGGTTTTGCTCTTTTGCCTGGAGCTGGGAAGTTGGGGAGAGCTCCCTGCTGGCTGGGCAGCCCTTGCCCTGTGCGGAGGGATGGGCATGGCGGTGGTGCTGGGGCTCCTCTGGGTGACTGACACCCATCCATCGGAGGCCAGAAACCTCCTCTTCTCCTTTCCTCCTCCCTCCACACCTACTGTCGTTGGTGGCAGGATCCCTCATAGCCTTCTGCAGGCTGAGGGAGCCATCTAAGCCGTTTCTCTCTATTAACAATATTCCTGATGTGGCTGAAGCCCTTCCTCTTGAAGTGCTTGGAAGCACTGCAGAAATGTGGGTGCTGGCTGAGAAATTTTGGGTGGGGTCCCTGCATCGGTCCGTCACGAGAGGTGGAGGGGTCCCGTATGCCATAGCCATGCCGGCCGCAGCGAGGACTTGGTATTGTGAGCTGGTGGCTTCCATCCATGAGCCCTCCCCTCTGGATGGCTTTGGATGAAAGCTGTCAGGAGGTGGGGAGCCTTTTCATGATATTTTTCATTTTTTTTTACTTCTCTCCTAAAAAATGCTTTAATAATTTTCTCCAAACCGAATGTGTTGGCTTTGGTTTTGGAGGTTTGGGGTTTTTTTTTTTCATTTTTGGATATAAACTGTCCAGGAGTAGTTGTCCTGTGTTGGCAATAGGGAAACAATGAAGATTTTCTAAAGAGATGCTAAGATGATGTTTTGCTGGGACCATGTGGTGAAAAGGTTCATGACCTGATGACTTGAGTGATCACTTTCTGTCATTCCTTGCTGACCTTCCCCTGTGTTTATACGGTTTTGTGAACAGCTGGGCAAAAAGCAAGTTAAAAAAAAAAAAAAAGGTCAGGACTGGAAGAACTCTTCAGATCAGGAAGAAATAGATGTGCTTGGAAACCAGATGTGGCTTTAGTTAAAACAAAACAAAACAACTACAGTTTATCTAGAGGATTTCTTTTTTTAAAACAAGTTAAACAGGTATTGGTAGTAACTTGTAAGACTGGTAAGGAATCATACCTTGTCACCACTGTTTTCAATTTTTAGGATACTGTTGTAGTAATATTATGATAGGAAATGTCTTCCCTACCTTTCCTTTCCAAAGGAGCTCCATTCTTCAAGTAAACTGTATGTAAAAGGAGTTCTGTGGCTCAGTGCATCCCCATCCAGTTCATGATTTCATATTTAATGATACCATCTGGGTAGGGAAGCTCAGTCCTCGGTGGCCGCTCAAGCCTGACTTGGGAGAGCACTGGATCAAGGTTGCTACCACAGGATGGCAGTTCTGGCCCACATGAGATGGGTGGAACAGAAAAAAGTTCAAGTTCCTTTTCCTAAAAGAAAGATGACAATTTTATTCTCATTGGCCTCGTCGTCAGAGACTTTGTGGTATGTCAGCTGGAACAGAGGATGGTTCCCCACTGAGCACTAGATGTTTGATTGCTCTTGTACCAAAACTAAGGCAGAGGGGTTTGAAGAAGTTTGTACGATGACTGCTCGCTGTTTTTTCTGTCTCTGAATTTATTGTTCGTCAGAGTTAAATTCATACAAATGCATAAATTGCAGATGGAGAAGTAATGGAGGAAATGCATCATTAGAATATGTGCAACTGACTTCAAGAAGGAATAAAGCCATTAAGCGGAAAAGATAGTAAATGTTCAAGAGCTTTTTGCGGGAGAGAAGAACCTTAAGTATTTCACTATTTGAGTGATAAGGACAGGAAGATTTGTGGCTGGCTGTGAAGCCATTTAATAGTAGGCTGGGATATCGATCTAGTATGGTATCGCGTTTTCTTAAGATATAGGATAATAATGGTACATTATCTTTCACTTCGGGAAATAATGACTTAAAAGGTATGTGAGCAAAGAGGCTGTAGACTGTAGAAATAAAATGAAATGGAGGTTAGATGAAACTGTCTGGAAGAGATCCTGGAATTTAAAAAGGCTATTGTAAAGCAGGTGTTGGCACTTTTTCAGTGAGGGTGTGCCACCATGTAGCCTTTTTTTACTAAATTAGAGGCTGCGTGTGCCAGCAGAAATTGAGTGGAAGCTGAGAGCTGCTGCCTTTTGCAGAGTCCTTGGGATGCTACAAGGCCCAGCTTTGGGAGTCTACTGGGCTGTTTGGGATCAGTCCTGGGAATTTTGCACTGTACACACTGCCGGCTTCGGTTGTGCAAAGCTCTGCGGTGCGCAAAACGGATTGACTAGGGAATAACTTACTATCTCTCCATGGATTAGTCTTCATGAAGTGGATATGCCATGTGTCACGTCTGGCTGTTACTCACGTGATCTAAATTTTATGCCTGTCCTATTTCCGATAAGACATTACCAAGGAAGACTGAAAATATTGTGCATTGACTCCTGGGGAGTTTGAGCCCTTTTAGAGTAACATCATTCATCCACCATGATGGCATTTATCTGAATGTGTTTCTGGTGTGGTAAACATGTTATGGGAGATCTGTTATTAGCACCTTTTAAATCCCAAGGACAGCTGAACACAGCCTTTTATAGTCTATCATAAAATAGTCTTCTGTTCGCAAAAATGTGAAAATTATTGTTTTGTGTGTAGACTTCCTTATTAAAAACTGAGTTTCTAGTTTGGTAAATGTCATTATTATTTTAATCAGATTAAGCTTCCCTTTACAGTTTTTGCAATCTACTCTTAAGAAAAATCCACCTTTATTAAGAATTCTTTGTTAATACTTTCTTAATCTTTGTGCCCCAGAGCACAGTTGGGGAGGAACAAGAGAAAGGAGTTAAAAGCAGACACTTTCTCCTGACTATTACACTTTTCTTTTTAAAAACTTTTAATGAGAAGCCTTCAATTTTCAACAGCAAACTGGCTCTCGTTTTCCCGCATTTGGTTCTCCTGGCCAAAGTGTGCCGTTAAAGAATAATGAATGTTCATAGCATTCTGTGTATTTTTAAATGCGAAGAAATGGTTGGAGTCAGGAATAGTACGATTGTAGTGCTTTGTCTCTCTTTGTAGGTGCACATGCATTCGAAAGTACAAAGTCTGAACTATACATCCAGCTTTTTTGTTTCAGCTGGCAGTCCCTTTGAAGGGGCACTTGTCGTTTCTCTTTTACTTTGTTTGTCTCTGCCTGCAGGCAGTATGTATTAAAAATAATAAATACTTCCACTAACGCCTGATGGGACAGCTTAGTAGTTTAGGCATCAGATTTAGAAATATCTGGCATTTTCAAAACTTAGAGCTCCAACACCTCTCAGGGTCTGGCTCCTTCTCAATACTCATGTTATTGTTTTGTTAGGTTGGGATTTCTCCTGCAGGATACGAGTTCCCATCAGTCCAGGAGCTGGATTTCAAAGCGTTGCTAAGTCTTGTGGAATTGTTGGCCAGCCTTTCTTCTCTGGAATGAATGCGCCATTTCTGCACTTCGTGGCTTAGGAGATGGTGAGGAAGATGCCTGTGCAGGAGCTCTAGGCTTCCTGCCATCTAATTTTACAGCAGCTCGAAAAGCAAACATTCAGTAGAAACAAATGAATTCAACTCAGCCAGCTGGGGAATTTGCTACCAAAAAAAAAAAAAAAAAAAAAAAAAAAAGGGGAAA
>Ga0065711_1007305_pt1 | contig 17144 bp, 28 predicted proteins | sample Hoacrofraction12_FD_59098 | JGI IMG/M metagenome (GOLD analysis project Ga0065711, IMG submission 59098) | Hoatzin crop microbial communities from Cojedes, Venezuela - Epithelial fraction 12 v2 (version 2) | ecosystem: Host-associated > Birds > Digestive system > Esophagus > Crop | place... | reverse complement strand
ATGGAACTTCCTCTGCTTCAGTTTGTGCCCATTGCCCCTTGTCCTGTCACTGGGCACCACTGAAAAGAGCTTGGCCCCATCCTCCTGACCCCCACCCTTCAGATATTTATAAGCATTTATTGGGTCCCCTCTCAGCCTTCTCTTCTTCAGGCTGAAGAAGCCCAGCTCCCTCAGCCTCTCCTCATAGGAGAGATGTTCCAGTCCCCTCATCATCCTTGTAGCCCTGTGCTGGACTCTCTCCAGGGTCCTCTGACTCAGGGCAGCGGGCAGCCCATGCTCTGTCGGTATTATTAAGGACTCAGGCAAAAAAAGAAAACCATTGAACCCCTCACTTTTTCTTCATTTCCCTTTGTCAGGTCACCACCATTGTTAACAAGTGTTGCTCCACTGCTTGCTTTAGACCTCCACTTGCTATGAACATGCTTAAAAACCCCTTCTTGCCAGCAGACACAACACTGACAGTCCTAAAGTCAACAATTTCATGAGCACTGTGGCCAAGACCATGCCATCTCCCACCAGTCCTACTCCATTCCCAATGAGCAAGTCTAGGAGAGCATCTTTCCTAGCTGGCTCCCTCAGTATTTGGCACATCAACTCCTCTCCCACCAGCTCCAGCCCCTTCCCCGACCTGCTCCTCACAGCAGGATGGAATTCCCAGCTGGGGCCTGGCAAGTGCAAATCTGCCCTGAGGACAAGGGCCACGCAGCCAGAGATTCCTCCTTGTCACCTAGAGAAGAACTCCTCAGAGCTGGCATTGCGGCTGGGCCATGCCTAGCAGACACCCACCACAACTCCTGCTGTCTTCTCCACAGCCCTGATCCTCGCCCACAGGCTCTCAGCCACACCATGGCTGACTGGAAAGGCTGCACCATCCAACCTCTGCCTTACGTCCTGTGCAACCCCTGCACCTCGCCTGCCCAGCCCAGCCCTCCTCACCAGCCTGGACCGTCCACCCCAGCACTCCAGGCGTGGGACTCCTACCACCAACTCCATCTAATCAGTGCTATGTCAGAGCCCGTGCCCAACCCTGCAATCCTCCTAAGAGTCCCAGGCCCTGTATGGGCCCAGCTGCTTTCCTGGGGCAAACTGAAAGAGCATAGGTTTAGATTGGACTTCAGGAAGAAACGTCTTACAGTCAATGTATGTAACCTTGGAACAGGTTGCCCAGAGAACTTGTTGACTTCCACTGTTGGAAGCAGTCAAAGTCAGGTTGGATGGGGCTTTCAGCAACATTATCTAGCAGAAGATGTGCCTTCCCATCACGGGGGCTTGGAACTAAATGGTCTTTTGAAGTCCTCTGCAACGCAAAACATTCCTTACTTCATGAAAAGCCCCAGGAGTGGCCCAGGGATGATCCTTGGTCTCCCTCACACCACCCTGCACACAGTGCACCCACCCCAGATAGCCTCAGACTGAAGTTTTCTGCAAAAACTTTTATTAACTTCAAAGGATTAAAAAGTGGCCAAAACCCCCTGTGCAGGACTGTCATGGGCCCTGGCTGTGCCACAAACACAGTACCCGAGTTCCAATAAACAAACAAACAACCTCCCAGAAGAACAGCTCACATAAGAAGTGCTGCACCCCCAGCCTTCGTGGCCTTCCCACACCTCAGGAGGTTCAAACACCCGCAATGGGGCACTGGCAGTGGCCCAGGGCCAGACCTGGGCTCAGAGGTGGGTAAGGAAGGCCAGGCCAAGGGCATCGGGAATGCGGAGCTCCTCCAAGGGCAGGGGAGAGGCGGTGAAGGGCAGGTGCACGGGGAAGAGGTGGCTGGTGTCCACCAGGAGCTGGCTGGGTTCCCCTCCGAACTGGTCCTGCAACTGTTTCTGTGGGGACACAGCGTTCGCATCCAGCGCTGCCCTAGTGTGGGGGCCCATGTGGAACAGCAGCCCCCACCCCAGCACTGGATCCCTAGTCCTGCTTACCTCAACGCTGCTGATGAAGCTGGGGCTGATGCGCTCCTCCAGTCCGACAGCTGGGGTGTAAGCCCGGAGGATCTTCACAACCTGAAGGAGATGGTGATGGGGACCATGAACAGGTCTGGATGTGCCCAGCCCTTACACTTCTGGGCATGGCTTGGTCCTCCCCCGCCCCAGTATCAGGTCATCCCTAGTGCTCCCAGGGAGGCCAAGGAGACCCAGGACAGGGTGAGTGCCCAGCAGGCAGCGAGCTCCAACCCCCTCAGTACCTGCTGGGGTGACAGCACCGTGCACAGGCTGCAGAGAGCTCCAGCATCCTCCTCTGTCACCTTCTTCACCTGCAAGAGCTGGGCAGCCTGGACCAGGGGCTCCAGCACCTCGCGGGCTCCACTCTGCTGCAGCCCCTCTGCCCGCAGCCACTGCTCCAGCTGGCTGATGTTGTACCTGCCAGGGAGCCCAGGTCAGAGGACACAGGGGCCATGTCCCAGCCCCCCAGATGCACCGCTCCTGCACAGGGACTGACCTGAGCTGGATGCCACGGCTCCAGGAGCACGTGTCCTTTCTCAGCAGCAGGTAGTTGAGGGTGGTGCCGCTGATGAGGAAGAAGAGCTGGCGCAGTGCCTGGTGCCCCACACTGGGGACCAGCCCATGGTGGTCCAGCACTGCGCGGAAGGAGCCCAGCTGCTGCAGCAGCTCAGGCAGGGTGTGGGCAGGGGCTGCCGAGGACCGGCGGTGGCCAGGAGGGCAGGAGGAGGACAAGCCCTGTATGGGCTCGCTCTCCAGCATTGCAGGAACTGAAGGGTAGAAAAGGCTCGTCATAACAACGCAGAGACATGGTGTTGTGCCTCAAGCAGCCGGCACACTGGTCCTTTGCTCTGCATCCCATTTGGGGACACAGGGGCCAATGACACCGCCAGGACAGCTGGCCCAGGCTAGCCCCGGGGCTGGCCCTCCCTGCCCTATGAGGCTGCAAAGCAGGGCACGGGGGAATAGAGCTCCCCATGGATGCAGCCCAAGGTCCCCATGGTGCTGAGCTCACTTTAGCTCCCCAGCCACCTCCTCCAAGCCAGGAGGCTCAAGGAGCAGATGGTCCCCCAGTTCAGAGCCTACCTTCCTCACTCTGGGTACAGCCTCTGTGACAGAGCAGGTAGCTCACACAGCCAAAAGCAGCGTTCCCTCCCTGAACCAGTGCCCCGTGAGCGTCCTGCGAGCCCCCACACCCAGGCCATACCAATCATGGGTTTGAGGTGCTTCTCAGCAGTGCGGATGAGCTGCTGGTAGAGCTGGACAGCCAGGGCATCCAGGTTGCGGCAGGAGCTCTGCGGGTCCACATTCTGCAGCCGATGCTCGTTCTGCCGCGCCGTGTTCCCCTGCCAGTAGCTCTGCTGGCACAGGCTGGGTCAGAGCCAGCAGTACCAGGGGACGCAGCTGGGTCCCCAAGCAAGCGCAAAGCGGTGTCTGCCCAGCACATCCCTAGCTAGGGCTAGGGGCAGAGAGGATGCAGCCCCAGGTGGGGACAAACCCTGTCCCCACCAAGCTCCCACCCATCCCAGGGAGGGGGCAGCCCCCCTGCAGCCCAGCCCTACCTTGTCCTGGCTGTACTGGCGCAGGCAGTTCAGGAGCCGGCAGGCGTTGGCAAGCCAGAGTGCCACCACACCAAAGTCATCACTGTGTTTCTACAGGTGGGGACAGAGAGCCCTGGGGTCAGCAGAGTTCTGGTTGGTGACAGCAGCAAGCCCTCATGCCCCTCGGTCGCCCCGTGAGCCCCACAGAGCTAGCTGCAGCCTGGTGAGGGGCACAGAGCTGTTAGACCCTGCAGCACTCAGGGGCACCCCTCACCCCAGGAGGTGCTCTGGACACTGCAATCAGGCACACGCTGTGCCCTGGGAGCCAGGCTGCTGCCCCAGGGCCACCTCGCCTTGGCCAGTGGAGCTCCTGCTCCTCAGCCCAACCCACACCCCGAAGCCCAGCACCTTCATGACCCTTTTGATGGCATTGATGGCTGCATCCAGCAGCGAGAGGGCCCGCGGCTCGTCGCAGCAGTGGTCCGCATGCCGGATGCACAGGAAGAGGACGTAGGCTGGCAGGTCTGGGAGAGCCCCAGGGCTGCTCTGTGGTTTGTAGTCTGCAGGGGAAAGCAGGACTGTTGGGATCCAGGCAGCTATAGGAAGCTGGTCCTGAGCCAGGCAGGATACTGCCCCAGCAACACTGAAAGGATGAGCTCACACAGAGGTTGGCAAGAAACCCTAGAAGGGATCAAGCTAGAGTAAGTAGTCTCCATCTCTCCAAACCCTACCTGTGATGATGGCCTTGATAATGCGCCCTTCATCCTCCATCCGCCACGCTAGCATGGCCTGGGACAGCCTGGCCACAGATGGGACCATAAGGGACTGGGACAGGACCTCAGAGGACGCTGCCAACTCCTGCGCTGGCCTGGTAGCCTCTCTGTTCACTGGGGAAGAGGAACACAGGTCACATCCTGCTGTGTCCTAAGCTGGGGACCCAGGCCAGATCCCCTCAGCTCAGTCCAAGCAGATGCTCCCCAGCACCTCTGTTTGCACGGAACCCTGCACCTCATGTTGAGCTTGAGTGATGCTCCAGCCTCAAACCAGGCTGGTGACCCTCCAGCCAGGCCCATGCCTCCCTCTCGTGCAAGCACTTGCCTGTGAGCTCCTGGATCTGCTTCGCGTAGGCTCTCAGCTTCTTCTGGAGCTTCAGTGTGGTCCTCTCCTGTTTCTCCAGCTTCTGGGCCAGCTCCTGGGCAGGGACAGCTCTGGTAGGGCTCAGCCAGCCTTCCTCAGCTGGACACCCCACCAGCACCCACCGAGTGGAGCAAAGCTGGGGGGATGCAGCAGGGTCCCCCACATTACTCCCTAAGGGGCTGCTGCAGCTCACCCCGTGGCAAGGGGGTGAAAGCCAGTTCCAAGCCCGGTCCTGCCCGCCTCCCTCCTGCCCCTTACCCAGTTCTCCTCCTTGAGCCGCAGGAAATGGTGCTGCAGCCCCTCCTGCCCCTGGTGTTGCTGCAGGTCCTGGATGAGGGCTGCCTGCTGCTGGCTCAGCTGGTTGAGGGAGCAGATGTCGAGGTGCAGCCCTTCTACCTCCTCCTCGTGCTGCCGCTTCTCCTCCCGCAGCTGACTCGCCAACAGCCTGCACACAAGCACCCGGGGAAACTGAGGCACCAACCTCCTCCAGCTGCCACATGGCATCCCCTGGAGAGGCTGCTGGGGAGGTACTTCTACCCTGAATCCTCAGAGCTGGGAACTCTCCCCCTGCCCAGGCACCTTGGGGAGAGTACAGACCCAGCTGTGCTAACAGAGCATCTCCCCTCGGGCTGCACTGCGCCTCGAGCATCACGGCACAGCCCAGGAGCAGGCTGCACCAGCCCTGCCCTCTTAGGAAGCTGCTGCTGAACCCAGGACATCCAGTCTGCTCATGCACAGGCACACCCACTGCTCAGAGCAAGGTGGGATGCTCCGGACACGCAGGAAGACACAGCTGGGTGCTCTGGAGCAGAGGGAAGGAGAGGCAGGGGTACCCCCTACCCAGTTGGGCTGCGAAGGGAAGGCTGCCCTTGCTCTCCCAGCCCAGCTGCACGTAAGGAGATGGCTGCTTCAGGATATGCAGCTGCCCAGCACCGCAGCCTTACAGAGGCCAGGCAGCTGCAGCCCAAGCCATGGCTGGCTAAAAGACCAGCCAAAGCCCCAGGAGCAGCACGGATCCAGCAGCCCATTGTGGGGAAGCCCGGCCCAGCTGGGGACCATCTCCCTGGCACCACACTCACCTATTTTCAACCTGCAACGCATCATACGCGTGCTTCAAGTCATCATCCGCTGCTGCCTTCTCCGGACTCCTGCCCAGCCCCAGCATCTCAGCTGTGTTCTGCAGGGAGAGGAGAGCAGGGTGAGGCCAGCCCCACCAACCCAGCTCTGGCCCCACTCCTGGCAGCTGGGCAGGGGCTCACCCTGCGCTTAAGGAAGTCCAGGAGTTTCCTGTCCTCTGGCTCCACAGGGGCCTTGGACCTCCACAGCTCCTCCCGGGTCCGGGCCAGCTCCTCGTTGACGGTGTTGAGCTGCCCCAGGAGGAGGAGGTACGCCTTCTCAAAGGGATCCTGGCCCACACTGCCATTCTGCAGCACCTCGCCGCTGGGCTGGGGCTGCAGCCCCTCTGGCACCGGCTGCCAGCGCTCCTCCAGCCCCTGGGTGCAGAGACTGGGTTTGGTACAGCAGCCGGTGCTGGGCACCAGTGCTGGAACACCTGCAGACCCCCCTTCCCGATGAGATCAGCTCCCTGGCAGGAGCCCCAAGGCACAGCTGTCCCCATAGCCAGCGGAAGGGACAGGCCATTTGTCACCCCCACCCCACAGTCCCCACCAGTTTCACCACTAGCCTCAGCCTGCTGGTCGGAGCCATCTCGTGAAGGAGCTGTGGACATGGAGGACAGGTAGCTGCTCTCAGAGCCCAAGAAGCTCTCTGACGAAGGGGACCATCTCAAGGTGCTTTGCTGAGTGGGGAGAGAAGGACAAAGTCGTTGCCCCGCACCCCAAGTGCCCACTGAACATCAGCTGGGGCAGAGCAGCGATAGCTTCAGGAGGATACCTTGGCTTGGGAATCCCCCAGAACATGAGCTTCCCCAGGAAGGGTGCCCTGGACCAGCCAGCGCTGCCTGCTCCCCACGAGGATCCGAGGGAGGGGTTGCCCTGAGCCCCCCTGTGTCACTGCCAGCCCCTCACCCTGTGGAAGGCCACCTCATCCCGCAGGTTCTCATAGACCTGCTCCAGGCGGGCATACTCCTGCACCAGGCTCTGGTAGCGTGCCCGCTCCTCCTCCAGCTCCTGCAGCAGCCCCCGGCTCTCCCGCGCCGCACGCTGGTGCTGCTCTGGGGGGACAGACACAGCAGGGAGTGGGGACAGGCAAAGCCAGGACCCCACTGCGAGGGGACAGGCAGGAACCCACCAGGCCTGCAGGACCAGGGGAATTGGATGAGGGGATGGGAGGATCCTTTTTACCATCCAGATCCTGTGACTGCTCCAACGTGCGCTGGATCAGAGCATCCCTCTCCTCCTCCAGCTGCAGCTTCGTGGCTTCCACCTCTGCCAAGTGCTGCAGGAAGAGGGACAGGTACAGCCAGAGCCCTGCCCTAGGCCAGCCCCAGCTGCTGGAGGTCTCCTCCAAGGACCACAGCATGATGCCAGGTCCCTGGAGAGCCCTGTGGAGCCCCAGCAGAGCAAGAGCATCCCCCATATAGACAGACTGACCTGCCTGAGCTCCTCGACCTCCTGGCCCAGGCAGCTCTTCATGCTGTGCCTCTCCAGCTCGGCCAGCCGCTCCTGCAGCTGCTGGACCTGGGCATCACGGGCCACATCCTCCTGCAGCCGCTGCATCTCAGCCCGCAGGCGTTGCATCTCCTCGGTGTGGGCAGCGTTCAGCCCTGAGAGCTGCTCCACCAGCTGCTGCTTCTCCTGGGCCTTGGGCCAGTGGGCAGAGCACATCAGGCAGGTGGCCGGGAGCATGTCCCCACACATCTCCCATCAACAAGAGCCCACGCCTCAGGCTGCCCTTCTGCAGTGAGCCTGGATACCCCATTTCCCACCCATTTGTTTGGAGCCCTGAGCCTCTGGTATCACATCAAACAGTGTTCTGGCCTAGGAGAGCAGCTCTCCAGGACACACCATTCTACACTGAGCCACACATGAGCTTTGCCATGGCTTAACAGCCCATTGCCCATCTCCTGGCCAGCCCCAACAGCACGATTTTCCAGCCCTACTTTCCCCAACCTCCACAGGCACCCCGAGAAATGGAGTGGTGGCAGCCGAAGCAGACACACTCACTCAAGATGGCAATGGCAGATCTGTGGTGGGACAACACACCAGGTCAGAACTGTTCCCAGCCCACAACACTGTGCTACAAGGCTGCACTCAACCAAGCACCCAGAAGGGTGCCCAGCCCTCCCCCAGGGCCACCAGCCCCACATCCATAGGAAGCATTGAAAACCCAGGAATAAGACCCAGATGCATGACTCTTGCCTGGAGACACGTCAGGCAGGGTCACCTCCCACCCCAGGGCCAGGAGATGGCTGGAGACAAGGGCAGGTATGGTTTTGGCTGCACAGAGACCAGTAAGAAGTGGTCAGCAATAAGCAGCTGCCCCCCACACCCTGGAACCCCAAAAAGGGCTGAAGCCAGCACCCACCTGCTCATCCAGCCTGCACTGCAGCTGTATCACCTTGATCTCCATGCCTTTGTGCAGCTGCTTGTAGTGCTCGACGGAGCGCGCCTCGGCACGCAGCCGCCGCAGCTCCCGGCACGCCCGCACCCGGCGGTAGCAGCACTGCAGGTAGATGACGGCCCCACGCAGGCGGGCGTAGTGGGTCCGGGCCAACCAGCCCCGGACAGCAGCCTGGATCACCACGGCTTTCTGGTGCCACACCATCTGTGGAGGGAGAGATGGGGCACCATGTGTGGCACAGCCCCTCCTGGGTGGGACTGGGACACCCACCACCCTGCCAGGCTCCTACCTGTCGGTAAAGACGCCGGGCAAACATGCCCCGGGCAAAGGCTTGGATGGTGATGACAGCCTGGCGCGTGTGTAGGTAGGAGCGCTGGGCCAGAACCATCCTCAGGGTCTTCTGCAGCATCACAGCAGCCCTGGTCCTTCGCAGCATCCTGACAAGTCTGCAGGGAGGGCAGAGAGCTGGGGGGCAAAGCCCATAGAGGCAAAGCCTGTAGCCCAGCCCATACCACAGGGACATCCAGCTCAAAGCCCAGCCCTGAACCAGGACAACTCCCAAGGCTTGGCTCATCGCAGCCCCCTCCGAGCCCCATCCCTCGCTCACCTCCGGGCCAGCATGCCGCGGGCCCAGCGCTGCAGGCAGATTGCTGCGGCTCGTGCCCGTCCGAAGTGCCTCCGTGCCAGCCAGCCCCGCAGGTGCCTCTGCAGCAGGGTGCAGGCTGCCCTCAGCCGCCGGTACCGCAGCTCCTCCAGGTAAGCCACTTGGCCAGCCCGGAAAAACACCTTGCTCTTCCCACACTGGTACTTGTTGGGGTCCTGAGTGCAAGGGGGAAGTCAGTCCCAGGAACTAAGTACACCCCAGCCAGGTTCCCCCACGAGCAATGCTCCTCATGCCACTGATCTCCCCATCCAACCTCCCTGAAGGCCGTGTTCCTCCCCATTTCATCCATTTCTGTACCCCACTTAGCACCCACACATGGAGAGAAGCATCTGCAAAGGATACTCTGATACCACAGCAGCACGTCCTAAGCAAGACCCTTACCTGGAGCAGCCTCTCAAGGGCAAGGCTGCAGATTTGCTTCTCACTGGTGCCCCTCAGCTCCTCTCTGCTCACCAGAGCCCTGTACCTCTCTAAGAACTCCTGGTATGTCCACCTGTGGGGGACAGAGGGGGTCAGAGGTGCTGTGGCCGGAGGTGGGGAGGAGCACCCAGGGTGCTGCTGAAGCAGGGGGTACCTGGAGGGGTAGCCTGCGGCGCTGATCCGGATGGTCTCCAGGACTCCGCAGGCTCGTAGCTGCTCCACTGCTCGCCGGGAGTCAAACCTGGGGCAAAGAGGGGCTGATCTAGAATGGCTCCCAGCCAGCTTGGCGAGATCCAAGCTATGCAGGGCCAGGGCAAGAGGGACACGGATCAGAGGGACAGCAGTGGTCCCAATGTCCCCAGCCCCATCCCCGCCAGACTCCCTAGCCAGGCACTCACACAAAGGGCTGCTTGCTATCGTTGGGTTTGAGGCAGCGGACATAGTGCGGTGTGGTGCTGCCCAGCATCTCCATCAGTCGCTTCAGGGAGGCTTTGAACTGCAGAGGACAAGGCAAGCGTGGTCAGGGCCAGCAGGAGCATCCTAGGGCTTGTGGAGTACCCCAGCCCCGCTTGTCCGAGGCCAGGACGTGGTTCTTCTCCCCCAGCCCCATACCTGGCTGGAGATGGACTTCTTGCTCTTTTGGCTGCTGGGCAGCGATCGGCGGCTGGGGTGACCAGCCATCCTGGGCCCGCCGGACCTGCGGGACTGCAGGGAGATGGGGCCATCCCCTTCCTCCAGGAAGAGCTCAGCGAGCAGGGCAGACTGCACGGAGTAGAGCTGTGAGCGCCAGGCAGACCTTGCAGCGAGCCTCACCCAGTACCCAGAGAGCCATCGCCACCAGGAGATAAAGTCCCAACAGACCACAGGCTCCACAGAAGCCAGCCCCATGCATGGTCCTCTGTCCTGCTACAGCCCAGATGTGCCAGATGCAGCTGTGCCCCCGCCTGCTGCTTCCCCCAGGAAAAACTACATGCAAGCCACAGGCACCTTCCCACGTGTGCTCGAGAGCCCTCCAAGACATCCCTTACCTTCTTCTAGGGCCAGGCAGGGTGGAAGGGAGAAGTGACAGCATTACAGACCTGGAAGCCGCAGGACCCTCCAGCCCTCCCAGCAGGGACACGGCCAAGGTGTCCCCCAGGATGGGGAAGCCCAAGGCAGAGGAACAGAGTGGGGACCATCCACATCTCAGGGCACCCTGACCACTGCCAGCACTGCATGGGGCTGTGCCAGCAGGCAGACAGGGGTTTACCCTGCGCAGCTTATACCTCCTACACCATCAGCCCTTCCCAGCCCCAAGCTCTGCCCTCCACAGCCCCTGCTCGGGGTGGCTCTCACCTTGCTGGCTCGCAGCAGCCCCACCAGCTCCTCAGGGACAGCATCCCTGTTCTTCTCCACAAACCCATCACACTGGTATTCCACCTGGCAGAAGACAGACCAAGTACCAGCATCAGCCCGCAGCTTCCCAGATCGCTTTGGTGCGGGGCTCTGCTCGGACACAGCTCAAGGCTTTTGGAAGAAGGCCTCGCAGGGTCAGAGCTGCTGGTGGCCACACTACCTAGCTCCCACCCTGCTGCAAGGCTGCTGGTGGGAACCATCACAGCCAGAGTTTCCATATTTTTACTCTCAGTTAGAGTTGCAGCCCAGCACTAAGCAGCAGCAGAGCCAGCAGGATCGACTTCCCAGCCTTGGAGCGTGCAGACAGCGGCCACAGGAACTCGGGACAACGAGAGGCTCCAGGAGATGCCACCAGCTCGAGACAGGGCAGGCTGGGTGCCCACTGGGGCAGAGCCACTGCTGAGCCCTCTCTGCCCAGGGCTGTACTGCCGCAGCTTTCCCTACCTTGCCAGCAAAGTGGCACACAACAAAAGCATCCGTGGGCCTCTTGGGTTTCTGGAAGTGGGAGCTGCTGAGATGAGTCTGGTAAAGCTTCTGGGTCCAGCTCCCATCGTTGCCTTGGGGCATCTGAAAGGCATATGGGTCAGATGGGGCAGCGGGTAGCCACAGCAGCCTGCTCCTGGCACCTCTTGCCCACCTTGCACTCCTCATTCAGCAGGTCCAGGATGCCAAGCCGGCCCTCGATGAGCTCAATGCATGGCTGGTTGTCACAGAAGTCAATGAAGACCCAAGGGATATCCTCGGTCACATACTCCTCCTGCTCCAGCTTGAAGACGTGCTGGAGGGCAAGGAGAGCAGAGCAGGCCTAAGCCAGGAGGTGACAAAAGTGGCCAGCCACCAGGCAGGCTGCAGGCAGTGGCTTGGTAGCTGTAAAATGCCTGGGCAGCCCTTCTCCTGGAGCAGGAGCACTTTGGGAGAAAGGAGGGAACCCATGCCCAGCTCCAGTAGCCTCCCAGAGCCCCAGGTTTGGAGGGACTGAAGCACCAGCCGCAATCAAAGCGGTGAGCACCAAAAGCAACCACGCAGCGGAGATGTGCGGGGCCCACCCTCGCTAGCTCCCAGCAAGGAGACACATCTGTGTGACACCCACCAGGTTGAAGAGCTGCTGCAGCTTCTCATTGGCATAGTTGATACAGAACTGCTCAAAGCTGTTGAGCTCAAACATCTCAAACCTGTGGGCAGCAGAGACCTGCCTGAGGCAGCTGTCGGGCAGAGCCAACCCAGCCACGAGCTCCAGGCACAGGGATGGGTACTGCCCCGTGTCCCAGCTGGAGCAGATGGTGGCTGTAGACCCCCAGCCACAGCTGATGCAGGACCACGCTCTTCCAGGCAGCCCAGGAGAGGGGAGCTGCTCTTACCCATAAATGTCCAGGATGCCAATGGAGGTACGGTGGCTCTCCAGTGACCGCAGGGCACGGTTGACCCTGCTCACCATCCACCTGAAGACCTGCCCGTACATATGTTTGGCCAGGGCATCCCGGGAGTCAAGTGCCTGCTGCCTGGAAAGGGGCTTCAGGTAGGTCTCACCAGCAGTGACCAGCTTGCGGTGGCAGAGCCAGCGCATCACCTGCGATGCCTCGACACCCAGCAGCGCGCAGAACAGCCCCAGGGCCTCATCGGCAGGCTGCAAAGGGACAGACCCTGTCATCGCGGTGCTGGCGAGACGCGGCTCCTGCAGCCAGCACAGCTCAAGGGCCGCTCTGGGATGCGGGACGCAGGCAGCAAGCTCTTGCCCACCTCCACGAAGCAGCCGTCCCCACGGCGGTCCCTCCCTCTGACCACGACGTTGCCCAGGTGCAGGATGGCAGCCAGGATGCTGAACAGCTCCAGCTGGTCGGCCTCGGGGACGCCTGCGGGCACAGCACAGGCATGAGGGGGTCTCCTGGCTCCCCCACCCCGTGCTGCTCTGACCCCCTGCATCCCACACGCTGGAGGGATGGGAACGGCCAGCAGATAGCCCGGCTCCCCAGCACTGGGATGTGTGGCACCAGCACTCCTGCACCAGCGTCGGGGTGAGGGCGGTGGGACAGCCAGCCCTGAGGACTAGCCCTGCCCGCCCTCCAGCCCGTGCCCAGCCAGGACAGTACCGAGGAGCGAGAAGGCGTGCCGCGTGCTGTCGAAGTCGGCTGCGTCGTCGGGGCTCTGGGCAGCGGCGCGCTGGCCCTGGCAGGTGTAGTGGAAGGACTCTGCCCCACCTGCGAGGGAGATGCAGCAGGCTGTGAACCAGCACAACCTGCCCCACCGGCCTCCCGACCCCCCTCACCCCCTCCCGGGGTGCCCAGCAGCAGCAGAGCCTCCTCCAGCACCCAGCTGGTGGCCGGGCAGGGTGGGAAGGGCTGGCGCTGCCCAGCGAGCTGTGCCGCGGGGCTCGTGGGGGCACTCACGGAGACCCAGGCCCTGGAGCTCAGGCAGGGTGGCTGAGGCACAGAGCTGGTAGAAGATGTGATAGTTCCTCTCCGCTTTCGCCTGTGGAGGAGCAAGAAAAACACCAAGAAGCCTGGTCACCTTGGGCTACCCTGCTCCCCTGCAGCCCCAGATTTGGGGACAAGGGACACCTTCCCCTCTCCCAGCTCAACTCAGTAGCGCTGAGGTTGCTTCCCCGGGGGATGGCCAAAAGGAGCACCCTCCTGCCCTGAGGATTGGGGCTCCCGCTCCGCCCTGTCCCCATGCCACCCCAGAGACCCACCTGGAAGGTGACACGGGACTTCTCCAGCAGGTAGGTTTTGATGGTGGCCCCTGTGACATGTGCTTGGCTGAAGCCGATCTCGATGTACTTCCCAAAGCGGCTACTGTTGTCATTCCTGGTTGTCTTTGCATTCCCAAAGGCCTGACAGGGAAGAACAGCAGGAGGTTTTAGCTGGCCCCAGATCTCCAGGTGCTCTGGAGAAGTTCAGTCACTGCCACCCATTTTACAGCAGGGAACAGACACGGCATCACATCAGGGATATGGCCCATGGGGAGAGGCTGCAGGGACACCCCAGCTACCCCCATGCAGAACCTGGGGCCCCAGGCGGACCCACCTCCATGACAGGGCTGGAGGCCAGCACCTTCTCCTCCATGCTGGAGTCACCTAGGCAGCCCCCGACCGTGGTGAAGTATCTCATGGCATACTTGGCCGACACAGTCTTGCCCGCGCCCGACTCACCACTGATGATGAGGGATTGGTTCTTCCCAAACCTGCCGGAGAAGGATATCAGCTGGGGACAGCCTGTGGCCCAACAGGACCCCTCTCCACCAACAAGCCACAGTCCAGAAGGGGCTTCAGCCCTTCCCCGCTGCAGCCCCAGGGATGCTCCCATGGGATGCTCTCACCTCACCATCTGCTTGTACGCCTCCTCTGCCAAAGCAAAGATGTGAGGATCCATGTCCCCCATCTCGCGGCCGCTGTAGGCGTAAATCACCTCTTCCTCATAGATGGGCAACGGCTCGTAGGGGTTGATAGCGACGAGGATGATACCTGGAGGAAGAGGGCTGTGCAACGGGCAGGGGCAGGAGGGGCTCCTGTCCCAGGGAGCTGCGGAGAAGGGGCACGGGATGGGGAGAAGGAGGGGGCACATGGGGCTCACCACAGTAGGTGTAGATGGCCTTGGCCTCCACGAAGCGCCGGCGGAGCGAGTGTAGCACGGCCGGCTCGTGCAGGTAGCTCAGGGCCACCAGGTCATCGGCACCTGAGAGGCAGTCGGGGTTGCAGAGAGGCGGCAGCTGGAGCTCAACGGGGTAGGCCAGTGCCTGCGGGGATGGAGATGGAGCAGGACAAGTGCCAAGTGGGGTCAGCCAGCCCCACAAAGGCAGGTGGGTCTGTGGGGAGCAGCACAGCAGGAGGGATGCTGTCTGCAGGCCACGTGTGGGCTGTTAGTCACCAGGAATCGCAGCCCAGCCAGCACGCCGAGCTGAGCCGGAGGCCTTTTGGGAAGTCAGGCAGGAGCAGGCAGTGAGGACCACCCCACCGGGCAGGCAGGGGACACAGGGCGTGGTGAGCCACACACAGCCCCAGTGGTCTGGGCTCCTGCTCAGACCCCAGCTGGGGCTCATCCAGGCAACGTCTGAGCCTCTCCACACTCTGCTGAGGAGCTCAGGCTGCTTTGGGGGTGCAGAGGTGAAGCATCTCCCATCTGGGGATGCCCCACGACGTGGCAAGCACCGCAGGGACCTGCTGAGCCGCACAGCTCCAGCCTTACCGAGCCATCTTCCAGGCGGAGATGGAGATGGGCATCTCCTTCCGTGTAGTCTCTGGTTATTTCCGCCACCCTCCAGACTTCGACACAGTCGGGGATCCACACCCGGGCACCCTGCAGGGACAGGGGAGGGAGGGGATCCCTGCAGAGAGCCATGGCCAAGAGACAGGGAAAGCATCTGGCTACCAGCCTCCAAGCCAAGCATCGCATTCCTCCCCATGGTTCTCGCTGAGGACAGTCAGCTCGGTGCTCAGCATCACCATAGCGGGGCAAGCCATGGGACCCAGCACCCTGCGAGGTGCCCCACAGCCCCTTGGCTCCTACCCAGCTGCTCTCCAGATGTGTGGGAAGGTGCCTTTACTGGAGCCCTGCTCCTCCCCAGCTCCACCACCCACCCCAGGAAGGCCAGCACCTCTCCTGCCCCCGGCACAGGGGGCTGTCTCTGCCCCGCGCCGAGGACGCGGTCGCGCCTGCTGCTGCGGGGAAGCTTTCTGCAAACGCAGAAGATGCTGAGCACGGGTGTTGCTGAAACCCCGGCGTGCTGGGGATGCCGCCGCGTGGTTCGGCTGGGCAGAGGCCCCAGGCTCGAAAGCAGATGCGGGCAGTACAGATCCCGGCCAACTGCTGAGCCAGACACCGTCGCCAGCTCCGCAGCCCCAGCCCCAGGCCAGAGCACAGGGACAGTGAGAAGAAAAAATACCCCGTACCCTTCTCATTCCCCCCCTCCCATTTGCAGCTCCCTGAGGGCAGCCGCACGGGGAGCCTTGTGCAAGGGACCAGCCGGCACCCACGGGACCGGTGCTCCCTGCCCCCGGCTCCCTGCCCGCTGGAGGCTGCTGCCAGCCTCAGTTTCCCCTCTGCAGACAGCGGAGGCTGATGCAGCGGGAGTTCTGCAGCACGGTGAGCCCCGACTTCCCTCCGCACCCAGACCCGAGCGTTATCACCTTCCTCACGCCTGGAAAAAACCTCTTTGGAGCCACCTCGCAGGGAACGGGATCCCACGCTCAGCAAGCGCTAAGCAGCACACCAGAGGGGTAGAGTGGTAAAAAACGGGCCAAAAACCCTCAAAACTCTGCTGCAGGCACCCCGTCAGCTGGCAAGAGGGTGAACGCCCGGCCCCAAGCTGGCACAGGGCGAGCCGTGCTCTTGGGCCAGGGAACCGCAGCTCCGGCTGCCGGCACGGTGCCTGGGACCCCACTCTGCGCCGAGCTGTCCCACACCATCCCGGCAGCTTCTGCTGGACCACAGGGAACATGGGCTGCTTCCAGCAGGCCGGTACCTCCTGCTGCTCCGAGCAGGCAGAGATGAGGCCACACTGGAGCTTAAAACAGACAGGTCGGAATCTAATGGCTGCAGCGTCGCTCTCAGGCAGAGAGGGGAGCGTGTATCCGTTTCCACCAACTCTGGGAGCTATCGCAGAGCAGCGACGGGGCTCGAAGACGTCACGCTCCCACGCCCAGTGGGCTGGGGCCAGCCCCTCGCTAGAAACCAGAGCCTGAAAAAAAAATCACCCTGGTTTCGCCGATTTTGCGAATCCAAGGAACTTGGCTTGCGGCAAACGCTGCAGCGTGCAAAGCACAAGTGTTCACGCATCATTAAAGTTGATCAAACAAGCGCTGAATAGGCTGAAAGTCTGGGGAGGGGGAAGGAAGGGGCCGAACTTTGGGTTCACGTCCGGGGAGCCAGCAGCAGACTGACCGTCGATCGGACTTTGCAGCCGACATGGAGAGCGGCATGGAAGCCATCGTCTTTTCTGAGCAGTAGCCGCTGGGGGGAGCGAAAATTGCACGATGTACAGCTTCCCGGCAAGGCACCAGTGGGTTTTGGTCTGAAATCACAGCTGGACAGAAGAACATCCCTGCCAGTACACCCAGCTCACCCCAGAGCTGCTCCCCAGCTCTCCAAGGGAGCACCAGGCTGGCACTCGGGCAGGGACAAGCTGCAATGGCCAGCAGGTAACCACCGGGCTCCCTTGATTAAGTCAGTCGGGCAGCTGCTGCCGTCCCAGCCTGGCCACTGACGTGGGACGAGACAACCCACGACGCCTCAAGCACAGAAACCCTCCTTGCTTTGCCCAGGTTGGCACCTCAGCCACGCCGTGCTGAGGGATTCTGGACCTCTGCAGCAATGTCAGCACCCTCCAGCCCCACAGGGCCACGCTTAGGGCCTGCCCCACAGCTGCAGAAATCGTTTTTGATACACAGCAGCAGAAGTGAGAATCCCAGCATGGCAGGGGCTGGCAGGGCCCTCTGTGGGTCACCCAGCCCAACCCCCTGCCCAAGCAGGGTCACCCAGAGCAGCTGCACAGCACCGTGTCCAGGCGGGGCTGGAATATCTCCAGAGAAGG